>JAABUQ010000691.1_pt1 | contig 78139 bp, 58 predicted proteins | sample 5560001 | NCBI WGS metagenome assembly JAABUQ01 (sample SAMN10711888, study PRJNA513371) | rock metagenome | isolation source: Antarctica rocks | place: Antarctica: Victoria Land, Finger Mt nord | collected 2015-12-18 | reverse complement strand
CGTCTCATCAACGAACGGCGATCCCAGAGACTTCGATCTTGTTTGAAGGGGGCTTGCTCCAAGCCAACTAATAAGTTCGTTGCCACAAGTGCTTACATGACAACGAACTCTTTACCGGATAGCCTCTTACCTCACTTTCGTGAACCCGACCTACGCGAAAGGCGTCCATGTCGTCGCGAGGATCGCGGATGAACTGGGCAAGTTCCGCCCCGACATCCCATTGCTCGTCGTGGAGAGCCGGGGGACGGAAGAAACCTTGGCGAGTTGCGGGCTCGATCTCCACCGGCACGGGACGATCAGCCTGATGGGCAACACGCGGGACGCCAAGGATTTCTGGGGGGTCACCCGCCTCTGCCTGATGCCCTCCCTGTGGCTGGAAAGCGAGGGGTTGGTGGCGGTCGAGGCGATGATGAACGGAATCCCGGTGATCGCTTCCGACCGAGGTGCTTTGCCCTCGACCCTCGGGGACGCCGGATTCACCCTGCCCCTTCCCGATCGCCTCACGCCCGCGACTCGGTCGCTGCCAACTTCGGACGAGATCCGACCGTGGTTGGACGCGATCCTGCGAGTTTGGGACGACGCGGACCTTTATAAATCCCAGGCCAACTTGGCCCGCCTCGAAGCGATGCGATGGGACCCCGAGCGGATCAAGGAGAGCAACCGCGAGTTCTTCGCCAACATCGGGCCCAGGGCGAACCCGCGACCCGGCAAGATCAATCAACGTCCCGAGCTGGCCGTGTTGGTGCCGCACCTCAACGGGATCGATCAGGATTGCGAACAATCTCTCCTCGAACTCGAACGCCTGGGCATCCAGGTCATCAGGCGATCCGGCAGTTCCCAGATCGATGTCGCACGCAGCGAGATGGCATCGTCGGCGCTCCGCGCCGGGTTCCAATCGATCCTGTTCGTGGATTCCGATATCGGGTTCGAGGCCATCGATGCCGTGCGCCTGCTCATCCGCCCCGAAAGGGTCATCGCCGGGATTTACGCCAAGAAGAACCACCGGGAGTTGTCGAGTCGATTCAGCCCCGATACGGAAGAGGTTCATTTCGGATCGATCGCGATCGGGTTTTATCCGCTCGAATACGCCGCGACCGGCTTCCTCAAGATTTCGACGGGCTGCCTGAGCGAGATGATCGAGAAGCTCGAATTGCCCCTTTGCAACACCCAATGGGGTGAGGGATTCTGGCCGTTCTTCCAACCGGTCGTCATCCCCTCGGACTGGGGGTTTCATTACTTGGGAGAAGATTGGGCCTTCAGCCACCGATTGGCGGCCATCGGGGTTACGCCCCTCGCGGACACCTCAATCCGATTGTGGCATTATGGCCGGTTCGCATTCGGCTGGGAGGACGCGGGGCAAGATCGAGTCCGATATGCCGGCTTCAAATATAAAGTTTGAGCACCCCCGCATGAAGTTCGGCAGGCCAGCTCCCGGCACCTCACCGGTGTCGTCGTCACGGGCGGGCCGGCGATCAGGCGGGGCGGATCGGGGCGACCTGCTGGATCATGGCCTCGAGCTTGGTGAAGTCGATCGGCTTGGTCAGGTGCGCGGTGAAGCCGGCCTCGCGGCTCCTCCGGACGTCCTCCTCCATGCCGTAGCCGGTCAGGGCGATGGCGGGCACGCCGCCGGTCCGGCGGACGGCCCGGCGGATCAGCTCCAGGCCCGAGCCGTCGGGCAGGCCGATGTCGCTGATGATCAGGTCGACCGGGCGGTCCTCGATCGCTTGGGTGCCGGCCTCGATGGTGTCGGCGGTGGTGACCTCGTGGCCGAGCTTGCGGAGCAGGCGGGCCAGGAGCCGGAGCGTGGCCGGCTCGTCCTCCACGACCAGGATCCGGAGCGAGGACGGGTAGTCCCACCCCCGGACCTGGGGGGCCTCGTCCGGCTCCCCCTCGGCCTCGACGGCCGGTCCGGCCGGGGCGGGCAGGGCGGGCAGGGCGAAGCGGAAGGTGGTGCCCAGGCCCGGGCCGGGGCTGGAGACGGACAACTCGCCGCCGTGGGCCTCGACGATCCCCTTGCAGATGGCCAGGCCCAGGCCCAGGCCGCCGAACCGCCGGGTGATCGTGGTCTCCCCCTGCTGGAAGGGGTCGAAGATCCGCGGGATCACCTCGGCGTCGATCCCGATCCCGGTGTCGGCCACCTCGATCGCGACCAGTCCGTGGCCGTCCTCGCCGGGCTCGTCGTGGGTCCGGATCGCGATCGAGCCCCCCTCGGGGGTGAACTTGACGGCGTTCTTGATCAGGTTCCAGAAGACCTGCTGGAGCCGGGCCGGGTCGGCGTTGACGAGCGGGTGGGCGGCCTTCAGGTCGAGCTCGAGCCGGTGCGACCTGCCGAAGAGCTCGGACCGGCAGATCTGGGCGGCCTGATCGATCAGGCGGTGGCAGTCGGCCACCTCCCAGTGCAGGGGCATCTTGCCCCGGACGATCCGCATCACGTCGAGCAGGTCGTCGATGAGCCGGGCCTGGAGGTTGACGTTCTGGCGGATCATCTCCAGGGTCGCCCGGAGCTCGTCGGGGTCGGCCGGCCGTTCCAGCATGGCGCTGGTGGCCAGGAGGATCGGGTTGAGGGGGGTCCGCAGCTCGTGGCTGAGCACGGCGAGGAACCGCGACTTGGCCTCGTTGGCCTGCTCGGCGTCGTCCTTGGCGGCCCGGAGTTCTTCCTCGATCTGGCGGCGCTCGGTGATGTCGGTATTGGTGCCGAACCAGCAGACGATCCGGCCCGACTCGTCGCGGACCGGCAGGGCCCTGGACAGGTGCCAGCGCATCTGGCCGTCGTGCCTGCGGAGCGGGAAGGTGTCCTCCCAGGGCTCGCCGCTGGCGAGGTGGGCGCGGAAGCGGTCCATGATCCGGGGCAGCTCGGCCGGGTCGTGGACCGACCGCCAGCCCCATCCCAGCATGTCCTCGGGCGAGGTCCCGGTGTATTCGTACCAGCGGCGGTTGTACCAGCCGATGTGGCCGTCGGGCCGGGCGGTCCAGGCCAACTGGGGGATCGAGTCGGCCAGGGTCCGGAACTGGAGCTCGCTGAGCCGGGCGGACTCCTCGGCCTCGCGGCGGTCGTGGATGTCGAAGTTCATGCCGACCCACTCGCGGACCGACCCGTCGAGGTTGGCGATCGCCACCCCGCGCGTGGACATCCAGCGGTGGACCCCGTCGCGCCGCCTGAGGCGATACTCGACGTCGTAGACGATCCGCTCGCGGGTCGCCCGGGCCCAGGCCTCGGCCGCCCGGTCGCGGTCGTCGGGGTGGACCGCGTCGAGCCAGCCGTCGCCGCGCCACTGCTCGTAGGTCTGCCCGGTGAATCCCCGCCAGGAGGGGGAATCGGCGGCGACGGTGCCGTCGGGCTGGGTGACCCAGACGATCTGGGCCGAGGCGGCCACCAGCGCCCGGAACCGGTCCTCGCCGATCCTCCGGAGCCGGTCGGCGGACCGGGCCTCGGTCACGTCGCGGAAGACGAGCACGGCGCCGCCGACGGCCCCCTGGGCGTCTCGGATCGGCGCGGCGCTGTCGTCGATCGCGTGCTCGGCGCCGTCGCGGGCGATCAGGGTGGTGTGGTTGGGCAGGCCGACGATCGCCCCCTCGCGGATCGCCCGGGCCGCCGGGTCCTCGACGGGCCGGCGCGTCCCCTCGTGGATGATCCGGAAGACCTCGGCCAGGGGGCGGCCGGCGGCCTCGGCCAGCGGCCAGCCGGTGAGCTGCTCGGCCACGGCGTTGAGGAAGGTGACGTCGCCCGAGGTGTCGGTGGCGATCACCGCGTCGCCGATGCTGGCCAGGGTCACCCGGAGCCATTCCTGCTGGCGATGGTGCCGGGCCTCGGACTGCTTCCGCTCGATCGCGACGGCGATCTCGTCGGCCACCGTCGCCATCATCCGGAGCGACCCGTCCGGCATCGGCGAGCGGGAGAAGGCCGCCATCACGCCGACGACCCGATCGCCGGCGGTCAGCGGATAGCCGGCGAAGGCGACCATCCCCTCGCGCCGGGCCCACTCCTGCTCGGGCACGCGCGGGTCGCCGATGACGGCGTTGGTCAGGTGCGGCCTCCGCTCGCGGGCGATCATGCCGATCTTGAACCGGCCGACCGGCACCGAGGCGTGGGCCCCGTCGAGGTGGGTGTACAGGCCGGCGCTGGCCTGGAGCTCGAGCGTCTGGCCGGTGGGGTCGACGGTCCAGATCCGGGCGAAGGCGGAGTCGAGGTGGCGGACGGTCGCCTCGACGCAGCGGCCGAGCATCTCCGACAGCCGGTCGCCGGAGGCCAGGGCCGAGCTGATCTCGCGGCCGAACTCGACGAGCCGGACCTGCTCGGCGACCATCGACTCGCCCCGCCGCCGGTCGGTGATGTCGGCGAAGGCGACGACCGAGCCGACCGCCCGGCCTTCCACGACGATCGGGTTCGAGCGGCACTCGGCGAGGAACCGGCTGCCGTCGGCCCTGGCCCACTGCTCGCCGTCGATCACCACGCCCGAGCCGTCGCGGAACGCCGGTCCGAGCCGGCACTCGGTCGAGGGCCCGGTCCCCCCTTCGGCGTGGTCCGGGTGGAGCAGCGCGTGCATCGGGCGGCCGAGCAGCTCCGACACCCCCCGGTAGCCGAGCAGCTCGATGCAGGCGGGGTTGGCGAAGGTGCAGAGCCCGTCGCGGTCGACGCCGAAGATCGCCTCGCCGGTCGAGTCCAGCAGCAGTCGGACCCGCGCCTCGGCCTCGCGGACCTGCCGCTCGGCCAGCTCGCGCTCCTCGACCTCCCCCTCCAGCCGCGCCAGGGCCCGGCGGTTGGCCTCGCCGAAGGCCAGGACGACCCCGCAGAACAGGAGGAAGCTGACCAGGCTGAGCAGGTTGGACGCCGCGGCCGCCCGCGACGAGCCCCAGTCGGGGAGGAAGAGCCAGAGCCCCAGCACGACCGAGAGGACCACCGCCAGGGCCGTCGGGCGGAGGCCGCCGAACCGGCTCGCGACGAGGACCGCGAAATAGAACACGATCATCGGCTGCCGGTCGCCGAGGACGGGGCGGAGCGCCAGGCGCAGGCCGGTGGCCACGCCGACGGCCAGCAGGACGAGGGCGAACCGGGAGGCCTGCGATCGTCGGCGGTGCGGGATGCTCATGGTCGGTGCGAAAATCCTCGGATTCCGCGATCGGAGAGGGACGTCGAGGGGGCTTGGGGTCGGGGGTGCGGACAGGGCTCCGGGAGGCTCAAGGTGCCGCCTCCAGGAGCGGGCCGAGCTCGTCCGGCTCGATCGGCTTGACCAGGTGGCGGTCGAACCCGGCGTCCTTCGACCGCTTCCGGTCGGATTCCTGTCCCCAGCCGGTCAGCGCCACCAGCAGCGCCCCGGACGACCAGGGCGATTCCCTCAACCGGCGGGCGACCTCGTAGCCGTCCATCCCGGGCATCCCGATGTCGAGCAGGACGACCTCCGGGCGGAAGCCTTCCGCCTCGGCCAGGGCCGAGGGGCCGTCGTGGGCCACGCGGACCTCCTGCCGGAACACCCGGGCGAGGACCCGGGACAGGCTGACCGCCGCGTCGACGTTGTCGTCGACCACCAGGACCCGTCGCCGACCCCGACCGGCCGGACGGGCGGGGGCCGGCGCGACCGGCTCGGGGTCCGAACCCGCGTCCGCCGGGGCCGGGGCGGGCGCGATCGGCAGCCGGACGAGGAACTCGGAGCCGAGGCCGAGGCCGGCGCTCCGGGCCTCGACCCGGCCGCCGTGCAGCTCCACCAGCGTCCTGGCCAGGCCCAGGCCGATGCCCAGGCCCCCTTGCGAGCGGTCCGAGCGGCGCTCGGCCTGGACGAACATGTCGAAGACCCGGCCGAGCATCGCCGGGTCGATCCCGATGCCGTCGTCGAGCACGCTGATGACGACCTCGCCCCCCTCGGGGGCGGCCGAGAGCCCGATCCGGCCGCCCGGCTCGCTGTACTTGATGGCGTTGGTCAGGAGGTTGTCGAGGACCTGCTCCAGCCGGGTCGGGTCGGCCTCCAGCCGGATCGGCTCGGCGGGCAGGTAGACCGTCAGGAGCTGCCGACGGGCGGCCAGGGCCCCCCGGGCGGCCCCGACGGCGTGCTCGACGATCGAGGCGAGCTCGACCGGCCGCTTGCGGAGCTCGATCTTCCCCTTGCTGATCCGGGCGACGTCCATCAGGTCGTCGACGAGCCGGGCCAGGTGGGTCACCTGCCGCTCGGCCATCGCCCGCTCGGCTTCGAGGGCCGAGGCCCCGCCGCCGCCTTCGGCATGGGCGTGGGCCATCAGGTGCAGGGCGTTGCGGATCGGCGCCAGGGGGTTGCGCAGCTCGTGGGCCAGGGTGGCCAGGAAGTCGTCCTTGCGGCGGTCGGCGTCGGCGAGGTCGTCCATCCTCCGCGCGAGCTCGGCCTCCAGCCGCTTGCGGTCGCCGATGTCCTCGATCATCGCCAGGACCCGCGAGGGGCGGCCCTCGCCGTCGCGGATCAGCGAGACGACGGTCCGGGCCCAGACCGTCCCCCCGTCCCGGCGGAGGTAGCGCTTCTCGATGGTGTAGCGGTCGTGGTCCCGGGCGAGCCGGTCGAAGAGGCGGAAGTTCCCGGGCGGGTCGTCGGGGTGGGTGATCTCCCGGAAGCGGAGCTTGACCAGGTCTTCGAGGGGATAGCCGACCAGTTGACAATAGCGCTCGTTGGCGCGGGTGAACCGGCCGGAAAGGTCGACCTCGGCGATCCCCAGGGCGGCCTGGTCGTAGACGGCCCGGAACTGCTCCTCGCTCTCGCGGAGCCCCTGCTCGGCCGCCTTCCTGGCGGTGATGTCGAACGAGGCCACCCCGGCCCCGATGACCCGGCCGCCGGCCTTGACCGGAAAATAGCTGCACAACGCGATCCGGTCGCGGGGTGGGTCGCCGATCGTCAGGCTGGTCTCGTGCTCGAGGGCCGGCTCGCCGGTCTCGACGACCCGGCGGAGCGAGAGCCCGACCTCGGCGGGCAGCTCGGGCAGGACCTCGGCGATCGAGCGGCCGACGTGGGCCTCCGGCGAGATCCCGGCGGCCTGGGCCAGCGCCGGGTTGATCCTCCGGTAGCGGAGGTCGCGATCGAGGTAGGCCAGCCCGACCGGGGAGCCGCGAAAGAGGGCGTCGAGCAGCCCGAGGGCCTCGGCGGTCTCGCCCTGGAGCGCGAGCAGGTCGGCGGCCCTCTGGCGGAGCAGCTCTTCGAGCCGCTTCCGGCCGGTGATGTCCTGGTTGACCCCGACGACCCGGATCGGCCCGCCGGCCTCGTCGAACGTCATCCGCCCCAGGGCCGAGAGCCATCGGGTCGAGCCGTCGCGGCGGATGATCCGGAACTCGGCCCGCAAGTCGTCGCGCTCGGCGAAGACCCGGCGCACTTCCCGCTCCAGGCCGGCGCGGTCCTCGGGGTCGACGAAGCCGAGGAAGTCCTCGTAGCGGCCGCCGAAGGTCCCAGGGGCCAGGCCGAAGAGGGCTTCCTGCGAGGCGGACCACTCGACCCCGCCGCCGACGAGGTCCCAGTCGAATGTGCCGATCCGGCCGATCTCCTGGGCCACCTCGAGCCGCTCGTTGGCCCGGATCAGCTCCTCCTCGGCCCGCTTGTGGTCGTCGATGTCGGTGGCCGTGCCGAAGCGGCGGACGACCCGCCCCTCGCCGTCGAGGACCGGGGCCGAGCGGCCGAGGAACCAGCGGTATCCGCCGTCGCGGCCCCGGAGGCGGAACTCGGCCTCGAAGGCGGCCCCCTCCGCGATCGACCGGCGGAACGGGCCGGCCAGCCGCTCGACGTCCTCGGGGTGGATCGCGCCCCGGAACGGCTCGGGGTCGACCGACGGGACGGCCCGCAGGCCGGTGTGCCGCTCCCAGCGGTTGTTGAGGTATTCGAGCGAGCCGTCGGGGCCGGCGACCCAGGCGATCTGGAGCATCGTGTCGACGAGCTGGCGGAACCGCTCCTCGGCGGCCCGGATCTCGTCCTCGGCCTTGCTCCGGCTCAGGGCGATGCCGGCGAGGTAGGCCGAGCGCTCCGAGACCCGACGCTCCCAGGCCGAGGGGGGGCGGGCCTCGAGGCAGTAGGTCCCGAAGGCGCCGAGGATCTCCCCGCCGGCCGAGCGGATGGGCATCGACCAGCAGGCCTTCAGGCCGAACTCCAGGGTCATCGCGGCCCAGGGCTCGGCGAGCGGGTCGGTGGCGACGTCGGCGATGATGACCGACTCGCCCCGATGCACGGCGGTCCCGCAGGCCCCGCACGACGGGCCGATCGGCATCAGGCCGATCGCCTCGCGGTAGGCGGCGGGCAGGCCCGAGCCGGCGGCCCAGCGGAGCGCGGCCGCCCCGGTCTCGACCAGCAGGATCGAGCAGGCCGACCGGGGGCAGAGCGCCTCGATCATCCGGCAGATCGCCTCCAGGACCGCCCCGATCGGCTCGCCGCGGCCGATCATCCGGAGGATCGGCCCCTCGGCATCGAGCAGGGCCTCGGCCCCTCCGGCGGCCCCGGGGGCGAAGCGGACCGGGCCGGACGGGACGTGGGGCGAGGACCGGACGGGGTGCGACGCCGCCACGCTGTTCTCGCGAAGGTCGGGACGGGCTGGGGACATCGTCGCAACCTCAACCCGGGGAAGCTCGCCGTCGGGATCTCGCGGCACGAGGGCGGGCCTCGACCCGGGGCGGCGTGGTCCGCGCCAGACCATTCTAGTCGAACTCGAAGTCGTTCGCCGGAATTTTGCCCCCCATTCCGCCCATCTCGCGCCGGGGACCCCGGCTAGCTCGACCGCCACGCCCGGGGGGGCCCGCCCCCGGGGCGGTTGCGTCCCGGCTCGCGGGCCCGGATGATCGTCGAGGACCACCCGGAGGCCCCTTGGATGGACGACGACCGCCGCAAGCCCCCGATCACGCCCGGCAAGCTCCTCTTCGCCCTCCTGTTAGTGGCGGCGGGCCTCGCCCACTTCGCGGCGCCCCGGTTCTACCTGAGGGTCATGCCGCCCTACCTCCCTCGCCCGCTCGAGCTGGTCTGGATCAGCGGCTTCTTCGAGGTCGCGCTCGGGATCTTGCTCCTGGTCCCGCGGACGTCCAGGCTCGCCGCCTGGGGCCTGATCGCGCTCCTGGTCGCGGTCTTCCCGGCCAACATCCACGTCTTCCTCCACCGGGCCGAGTTCCCCTTGCCCGAGGCCGTCCACCTGGCCCGGCTGCCGATGCAGGGGCTGCTGATCTGGTGGGCCTGGGCCTACGCCCGGCGGGGGACTTGGCCGATCGGCCCTCGCGGGGCTAATCTGGCAGGCGGGGACTTGGATACCCGAAACCCTTGAAGGACCGCGCCGATGATGCTCCGCTCGCCGCTCTTGCTGGCCTCGGCCTGGGCCGTGCTGGCCTCGATCGCGATGCCGACCTCGGGCCAGGACTCCGCCGACGACGTGCTCGAACGGGCCCACCAGGCCCGGGCCTCGTGGGGTCCGGCCTTCCCCGGCTTCACCGCCGACGTGGCCGTCCAGGGCGAGGGTCCCGAGGCCAGGGGGACGCTCCGGGTCTCGCCCCAGGGCGAGGTCACGCTCGACATGCCCGAGGGCCCGGCCCGGACCTGGGCCCGCTCGCAGCTCCGCTCGATCGTGATGCACCGGGGGCTCGACGGCCCGCCCCACCAGGAACCCGGCTCGACCTTCGCCGAGCCCGAGTCCGAAGGGGACTCGAACCCCCTGGGCCGCCTGATCCGGCTCTCCGGCGGGGACAGCCAGTCCGCCTATCGGATCAAGGGGGACGAGATCAGGGAGGTCAACCGGACGATGGGCAAGACCCGGTTCACCAACGTCGTCCTGGAGAGCATGAGGAACGCCGAGGGGAAGACCCTGCCCCTGGCCTACTCCACCTCGTACTTCGACGCGGCGACCGGCAAGCTCCAGCGGGTCGAGACCATCCATGATTCCTGGGCCCGGGTCGGCAAGCTCGACCTGCCCCGCTCGCGCACCCAGGTCACCGCGACCGACGGCAAATCGCAGGCCCGTCGGCTCGAACTGTCCGGCCATAAGATCATCGGGGCGGCCGAGGCCCCGGCCCGCTGATCGCTCAGGACCGGCGCGGCAGGGTCCAGCAGGAGTCGTGCCGGTCCATCCCGACGTGCGGGTAATACGTCCGGGCGGCGGGGGCGGCCAGGAGGATCAGGTTGGTCTCGGGCCCGCCGGCCTCGTGGGTCCGGCGGATCAGCTCGCGGCCGATCCCCCGCCCCTGATACGCCCGGTCGACCGCGAGGTCGGACAGGTAAGTGGACCAGTGGAAGTCGCTGACGGCCCGCGAGATCCCCACCAGGAGGCCGTCGACCCTGGCCGTGGCGATGATGTCGGCGTGCCGGAGCATCCCCTCGATTCGCCCGGGCTCGCCCACCGGCCGCCGCTCGCCGAGGGTCGAGCGGTTGAGGACGTCGACGAACTCCTCGGCCTTCAGTTCGGGCTCGATCGCATAAGTCACGTCCACCGCGAAGCCTCCCCTCTTCGGGCCGATCAGTCCTGGGCCTGGAGGGCGTCGATGGCGGCGACGAGGTCGTCGACCCGCTCGCAGACGAAATCGGCGCCGGCCTCGCGGAGGCGGTCGGGCTGGAAGGCGGCCCAGAGGACGGCGGCGGTCTTGGAGCCGGCGGCCCGGCCCGCCCGGACGTCGGCGGGCGAGTCGCCCGCGAGCAAGATCCGGTCGAGGGGGACGGCCAGGGCGTCCGAGGCGTTATGGACCCCCTCGGGGTCGGGCTTGGCCCGGCTCACGTCGTCGCTGGAGACCAGGTGCTCGACCCGCTCGCGGAGGCCGAGCTCGGCCAGGGTGAACTCGGCCGACCGCCGCCCCTTGCCGGTGAAGACGCCCACTCGCCAGCCCAGCGAGCGGGCCCGGTCGATGGCCCCGGCCATCCCGTCGACCACGGCCACCCGGCCGCCGAGCCTCGACTCGTAGTAGTCGTGGTAGCGCCGCTCGGCCTCGTCGAGCCCTTCGGGGGCGACCATCCGGGCCAGGCAGGCCCGCTCGTTGGGGCCGAAGGTCGCCTCGATCTCGGCGTCGGTCGGCGGCCGGACCGACCAGGGGGCCACGGCGTGGCGGAAGGCGTCGAAGATCAGGGGCAGCGTGTCGGCGATCGTCCCGTCGAGGTCCAGGAGCAGGGCTCGGGGCGGCTTGGGCGGTCCGTCCATCGGTCGAGGGGTCCTTTCGAGGGCATCGGCGCGGCTTCGAGTGGACTCTAGCACCGGCCGAGCCGCCCCACAAGCGGGCCCGAGGAACCGAATGGGCCGGCCGGTCCGGGAAGACTCGGCGCCGATCCCGGGGGATAATCGGGGCATCGGCGATCAACCGAGGTCGAGACGAGGCCCGAAGATGATGACGATGAGCGGCGCTGATGCGACCAACTTCAACAACGACGCCCGGTGGCTGGCCCTGGAGCGGAAGGACTCGGGCTCGGCCGGGGCGTTCGTCTACGCGGTCCGGACGACCGGCGTGTATTGCCGGGTCGGCTGCCATTCCCGCCGGCCCGACCGGGCGAACGTCCGGTTCTTCGACGACGCCGAAGGGGCCGAGCGCGCCGGCTATCGCCCGTGCAAGCGGTGCGGGGGTTCGGCCCCCCCTCCGGCCCCAAACGAAGCCATCGCGGCGGCCTGCCGGCGGATCGAGGCGGAGGGCCGGGCCCCGAGCCTGGCGAGCCTGGCGGCCTCGGCCGGCCTGTCGACGTCGCGGTTCGGGGAGGCGTTCCGCCGAGCGACCGGGCTCACCCCCGCCGCCTACGCCCGGGCGACCCGGGGGCAGAAGCTCCGCGACGGCCTGCTCGAAGGTGCCCCGGTGGCCCGGGCCATCCTCGGGGCCGGCTACGGCTCGGTCGGCCGGGGGTACGACGCCGCCCCCGGCGAACTGGGCATGACCCCCGCCCGCTACGCCGAGGGGGGCGTCGGCGAGCCGATCCGGTTCGGCTCGGCCTCATCCCGCCTCGGCTGGGTCCTGGCCGCGGCCACCGACCGAGGCTTCTGCTGGATCGAGCTGGGCGACGACCCCGGGTCGCTCGAAGCCCGGCTCCGCGCCCGCTTCGCCAAGGCGACGCTGATCGGCGACGACCCCGAGTTCGCCGCCCGGGTCCGCCAGGTCGTCGCCCAGGTCGAGGCGCCCGGACGGCCGTTCGGGCTCCCGCTCGACATCCGGGGGACGGCCTTCCAGCGGCTGGTCTGGGACGCCTTGCGGGCGATCCCCGCCGGCCGGACCGCGACGTATGCCGAGGTCGCCCGGGGGATCGGCCGCCCCTCGGCCTCGCGGGCGGTCGCCGGGGCCTGCGCCTCGAACGAGCTGGCCGTCGCGATCCCCTGCCACCGGGTCGTCCGGGGGGACGGCGGCCTGGGCGGGTATCGCTGGGGGGTCGGGCGGAAGCAAGCCCTCCTCGACGCCGAGGCCGAAGGGGGCGAGGGCGTCGAGGGCCTCCCCGTTCCCCCGATCGACCCGGCCGATTAGGATGACGGCGCCCCAAGGCATCGAGGACCGCCCGCCAACCACCCCGGGTCAAACGCCGATGAAAACCGGACCGAAGCCGCTCGCCCTGGTCTCGCTGGCCGTCGTCGCGGCCCTCACCCTGACCATCGGGGGGGCCGACGCCCCCGAGCCGCTGGCGGCGGCCCTGATCGACGGCTCGGGCCGGGGGTGGCAGCCCCTGGGCGAGGCCGACTTCGCCCCGGTCAACGGCGACCCGGATACCTGGATCTTCCCCGGCGACGGCCTGATCCGCTGCTCGGGCAACCCCGTCGGCGTGATCCGGACCAGGAAGGCGTTCGCCAACTTCGAGATGGTCGCCCGCTGGCGCCACCTCAGCCCGGGCGGCAACTCCGGCTTCTTCCTCTGGGCGACCGACGAGGCGCTCCGCGACATCAAGCCCGGCGAGCTGCCCCGGGGCGGGATCGAGGTCCAGGTGCTCGACCACGCCTACACCGAGCAGTTCGAGAAGCAGACCGGCCAGAAGGCCGACTGGTTCACCACCGACGGCGACGTCTTCCCCGTCGGCACGTCCAAGATGATCCCCTTCGCCCCGACCTCCCCCAACGGCCAGCGGAGCTTCCCCACCAAGCGCCTGAGCAAGGGCGTCAACCAGTGGAACCACTACTACGTCCGGGCGATCAACGGCGAGGTCCGCCTCTGGGTCAACGGCGAAGAGGTCTCCGGAGGCTCCAACTGCACCCCAAGCCGCGGCTACCTCTGCCTGGAGTCGGAAGGCTCGCCCGTCGAGTTCAAGCAGGTCCGGGTCCGCGAGCTGCCCTGATCCCAGAGCCGGTCGGCGGCCAAGTCGCGGAGGACAAGATCAGAACGCTGCATGATCCGCTGCCCCGGCATCCCAAAAAGGCAAACATCGCGAACCCGCACGCCCCCGACCCCTCGGCCACCGGTCCCCATACCGTCATCGGGACCAGGACCGACCCGAAGAGGTCGCCATTGCCTTATCGACAGGGTATCACCTACGATCGACTCGGCTCCCCCTTGGGGCGTACCGACGTGACGACGCACGGTCGAGCCGATCACACAAATCCCCACTATCACCCCTACGATCCGGCGAAGCACAACCCGTTCGACCCCGACAATCCCGGCGACTTCGGCCCCCCGAGCCCGATGCCATCTTGATATTCCTTCGAGGATTATTTCATGGACACATGGCAACCGATCACGGACGAAGAGTTTTCCGGCCTTTTCGCCGAGCAGTACGACGAGCTGGATCGCGAGGAGAAGGATCTCTTCGACCGGCATCGGGTCGGCCCCTGGAAGGCGGTCATCCGTCGATCCGAGCAGGCGGGCGACGAGCCGGTTTTCGTGGTGGCGGAGGCGGACGGCGGGGTCCTCTATTTCGACGACGTGGAATACGGCTTCAACATTTCCGGGGTGGACAACAACGGACGAATCACGACGCCTGGGGGTAGCCAGAATACGCTGAAGGGGGCGGTGGTCGAATGGTTCCGGGCTGGGCGTTGAGGGACCACGAGCCGTCTCCCGCCAACGCCGGATATGCGCGGTGATCCCCTGATCGGGGACGCTCCCGCTCGCTGATCGACGACTCGTTCAGGTATCCTCGGGTCTGGGGGACGGTTCGACCTGGAACCGGATGGACGGACGGTCCGAAGCGGCCCACGCCCCACCTTCGTACGGATCAATCATGATCGCTACTGCGTCCATTTCGCATTCTCAGGTTGTTCTGGCTCTCCTGGTCGGCTCGCTCGCGTTCGGCCAGGGTCGGGCGCAGGCCCAGGTGGGCCGGGCCGAGCAGGCGCGAGACCTCCGGGTCAAGATCGACGGCTTGCTCCGCGACGAGCTGACCCGGTGCTGGTACCCCCGGTCGCTCGATCAGGGCGAGGGGGGCTTCCACCAGGAGTTCGGGCCCGACTGGTCGCCTCGGCCCGACCCGAACCGGTTCCTGGTCTATCAGAGCCGGATGACCTGGACCGCCGCCGCCTTCGCGCTCCACTCGCCCGAGCACCGCGAGGAGTTCGCCGGGTATGCCCGCAAGGGGGTCGAGTACCTCGACCGGGTGATGCGTGACGGCCAGCAGGGCGGGTTCCACTGGGTCTTGAACGTGAAGGGCGAGGTCGACCCAGGCTTGGGCGTCGAGAAGCACGTCTACGGGACCGCGTTCGCCCTTTACGCGAGCAGCAAGGCGTATGAGGCGACCCATGACGCCGTCTCCTTGAAGGTGGCTCGCGACGCCTTCGATTGGCTGGAGCGGCACGCCCACGACCCCGAGCACGGCGGCTACTTCGAGGCCCTGACCCGCGAGGGGAAGCCGATCACCTCGTGGGACCGGGCCGCGCCGGTCGAGCGGCGGACCGACCGCTTGGGGATCTATTACGGCTTCAAGACGATGAACTCGCACATCCACCTGCTCGAAGCGATCGCCGAGTTCTACCGGGTCGAGCCGACCCCGGCCGTCCGAGGTCGGCTGGAGGAGATGCTCGTCGTCGTCCGCGACCGGGTCGCCGCCGAACCCGGGGGGCTCAACCTGTATCTGAGCCGGGAGTGGAAGGCCGCCCCGGCGCACGACTCGTTCGGCCATGACGTCGAGACCGCCTTCCTGCTCGTCGAGGCGGCCGAGGTCCTCGGCCGGCCCGAGGACGAGGCCACCTGGCGGGTCGCCCGGTCGCTCGTCGACCACGCCCTCGACTGGGGGTGGGACGCAAGGCACGGCGGGTTCTACGACAAGGGGGACTCGTTCGGCACGCCGGCCTACGACACGACCAAGGTCTGGTGGACCCAGGCCGAGGGCCTCAACGCCCTCCTCCTGATGGACCGGAAGTTCGCCGCCGAGACCCCTCGGTACTGGGACGCTTTCCTCAAGCAGTGGGAATTCATCGACCGCCACCTGATCGACCATGCGCGGGGGGGGTGGTACTGGGAGACCCGGGCCGACGGCTCGCCCCTGGGCGAACCTCGGAAGGCGAACCAGTGGAAGGCCAACTACCACACCGGCCGGGCCATGATGGGCGCCTCCGCGATGCTCCGGGCCGTCGAAGCCAGGGGGCGTTGACGGCGATGGCTCGGAAGAAGGCCGACCTGCCCCGGAAGATCTGCGCCTGTTGCGGGCGGCCCTTCGCCTGGCGGAAGAAGTGGGAGCGCGACTGGGACCGGGTGAAGTTTTGCAGCGAGGCCTGCCGGAAGGCCGGGGCGAAGTGACCCCGCCCCTCGGATCGCATCAACGCGGGTAGAGGGGTGTCGTTTGGCTGTCTCGGCGAACGGGGGGCGGTTGCTGATCCTGGCCGCGGCGCTGCTGTGGAGCCTCGGCGGCGTCTTCGCCAAGGAGATCGGCCTCGAAGGGGGCCCGCTGGCGTTCTGGCGGAGCCTGTTCGGGGCCCTGGCCCTGCTGCCGTTCATCCCGGCGCGGCACCGGGTGTACCGGCCGACGATGGCGCTGCTGGGCCTGGCGTTCGCCGCGACGATGGGGCTCTACCTCGCCTCGGTCAAGGCGACCACGGCGGCCAACGCGATCTTCCTCCAGAGCACCGCGACGTTCTGGACGATCCCCCTGGCGTTCTTGCTGCTCGGCGAGAAGCCCGACCGCCGGTCGGTGCTCGGGATCGCCCTGGCGATGGTCGGCGTGGCCCTGATCATCGCCCGAGGGGGCGACGGCCGGGCCGGCGAGGGCCGGGGGATCGCCCTGGGCCTGGCCAGCGGCATCGGCTATGCGGCGATCGTCGTCGGCCTCCGGGGGCTCCGCGACATCGACCCCACCTGGCTGGCCGCCTCCAGCAACATGGTCGCGGCGCTCCTGCTGGGGGCCTGGATCGGCCTGGCCTCGGGCACGATCCCGACCCCCAAGGTCGCCTCGGACTGGCCCAAGCTGGTCGCCTTCGGCGTGATCCAGTTGGCGATCCCCTACGTCCTCTTCGCCCGGGGGGTCCGGGTGGTCAAGGCCCCCGAGGCGGCGCTGCTGACTCTCATCGAGCCGGCCCTCAACCCGGCCTGGGTCTTCCTCCGCCACGGCGAGCGGCCCGCCGACGCCACCCTGGTCGGCGGCCTGTTCCTGCTCGCCGGCGTGGCGGCCCGCTACGTCCCGACGTCGAGGCACCCGATCATGCCGGAGATCCAGATCGTCGACGCCTCCGATCCCGGGGCGATCGAGCAGGCCCGTACCCTCCTCCGCGCCTACGCCGTCGAAGCCGTCCAATTCGACGCCCAGGTGGCCGAGGCGTTCCGGGCGCAAAACTTCGAGGGCGAGGTGGCCGGGCTGCCCGGGCGGTATGTCGCCCCCTCCGGCTCGATCTTCCTGGCCCTCGTCGGCGACCGGGCCGCCGGCTGCGTCCTGCTCCGCGACCGCGGCGGCGGGACCTCCGAGATGAAGCGGCTCTACGTCCTGCCCGAGTTCCGCAACCTCGGCCTGGGCCGTCGCCTGGTCGACGCCGTGCTCGACCGGGCCCGGCAGCTCGGCTACGACCGGATGGTGCTCGACTCGTTGCCCGAGATGCGCGCGGCCATCGCCCTGTATCGTGCCGCCGGCTTCGCCGACATCCCCCGCTACCACCCCGACACCCCCGGCCACGCCGTGTTCATGGCGATCGAGTTCGCCGCGCCACCCGCCTGAGCCCCCAGCCCCGGCCCAGGCCCGGCGCTACTCCTCGGGCCGGAGGTCGCCCCGCTCCATCTGCCCGGCCATCCCCCGGAACGCCCCCTCCTCGATCCCGACGACGACCCGCCGTGGGCCCGCCCCCGTCTCGGCGTCGGCCAGCACCCTGACCCGCGTCCCCGCCGGGGTCCGCTCGGTCGTCTGGGCGAAGAAGATCCGGACCGGAGCCCGGTCGGGGCTGTAGGCCCGGGCCGTCGTCCCTTGCGCCAGGCGGTTCGACCCGTCGCCCGAGCCGCATCCGGCCACGGACGCGAGCCAGAGCCAGGCCCCGGCGAGTCGCATGATCGGTCGATCCACCGTTCGATCCCCCTTCTGAGTCGCCCGGCCCGACCCCCGGTCCGCCGGGGAGAGCTTGAGCCTGGCGCGTTAAGTCGTTACTTTGAAACCCCTTAATCTCGCCTCGGGCGCCGGGCGGCACCGCCCATCGGTGCCAGGGGCGAGATCCAACCTCTCCGATCCGATCAAAGGACACGATCATGGCCAGACCGCGCGTCTTCTTCGACATCAGCATCGACGGCAAGCCCTCGGGCCGGATCGTCATGGACCTGTTCGACGACGTCGCCCCCAAGACGGCCGAGAACTTCCGGGCCCTCTGCACCCACGAGAAGGGCTTCGGCTACAAGGGGTCGTCGTTCCACCGGGTGATCCCCCAGTTCATGCTCCAGGGCGGCGACTTCACCAACCACAACGGGACCGGCGGCAAGTCGATCTACGGCAATAAGTTCGCCGACGAGAACTTCACCCTCAAGCACGACCGGCCGTATCTGCTCTCGATGGCCAACGCCGGGCCCAACACCAACGGCTCGCAGTTCTTCATCACCACCGTGATCACCAACTGGCTCGACGGCAAGCACGTCGTCTTCGGCGAGGTGACCGAAGGTTCCGACCTCGTCAAGAAGATCGAGGGCCTCGGCACCAGCTCCGGCAAGACCCAGTCCAAGGTCACGATCGAAGACGCCGGCCAGCTTTGACACCGCGGCGGCAGGGGGGCCGGCAAGCCCGCCGCCCCTCGGCCGATCCTCTCCGATGCCGAATGAAGACCTCATGGATCGATCGGTGAATCCGGGTTGACACCCGGAGAGAATTCGTCAGACTCCGTGCGATGTGAGCCATGGCCGTGCACGCTCGGCCGCAAGGCCGGCCGGGGCCAGGAACTTCATCGCCCTTCCTCGGGGTCACCGATCATGGCTACATCTCGGGCCGGTTTGCTCGTACTCGCCGCGTGCATCCTCTGCGGCAACGGCGCGACGACCTTAGTACTACTCCGTAGGAACAGAAGTCCACTATTGCGAACTAAGGGAAAAATGCCATCTTACAGAAGTCCGAGGACGATCATCGACTTTTGTAAGAGGCCGCGAAACCCTTGAAAACAAGCAGGTGGCCAAATGTTCCTACGGAGTAGTATTAGGGGCGTCCTCAATTCGTTACACCTTGAGCGACCTCGGCCCCTCGGCGGTCAGCTTGGGCTACCAAACTACTTACAATTACACGTTAACAACACCATACTCGCCGGACAATCCTGATTATTATACGGCACCGCAAGTCGACTCCTCCGGCAAGATCTCCTACCATGCCGGCGTCACCCAATCGGGGAATTACAGCTTCACGACTTCCGTCATCCCGTCGCACAATTCCCCCTTCTATGCCTTCGCCTCCGCTAACTTTACCGGCCCGAACGACGGCGGGTTTTATTTCCCAATCGTCCCGGGGCGGCCCTATTTCGATACACTTGCCGGAGGGGTCAACTCGCGTGGGATGGCCGTCGGATTTACCGGGGGGGATCGAGTTTTTGCATTCTTCATCGCCCCCGACGGCGTCGAGCCATCGGGATTGCAGCACTTCGCGTGCACGCCGATACCGGGGCTTTTTCCTAGCTCGCTCGCCGAGCACGCGTTGGGGATCAACGGCGCCGGCATGATCGTCGGCGATGCCGAGTCCGATCGTCCCGGGATCATCATCGGCGGCCTGATGAACCGGAACCGGGCGATGCTCTCCGACGGCAGGACATCGCTCGACCTGAACACCCTGATCGCCCCGGGCTCGCCGCTCACGCTGATCACGGCGACGAGCATCAACGACCTCGGCCAGATCGCCGGGCTTGCCTATGACGCCAAGGATGGCTCGACGCATACATTTCTCTTGACCCCGGAGAGCACGCCCGAGCCCGGGGCATGGGCCGTCGCGGCGGCGGCGATGGGCTATCTCGGCCTCCGCCGGCTCGCCGGGCGGGGCGGTCTGGTCGGCTGATCCGATCCCGGGTCCCGGCCCAATCGGTTTGGAGGCCCCGAATGAGCGGTCGGCTCGATCACGCCGGATCGGACCTTGGTCCAGGACCATCGATCGAATGGGCCGCCTCCCCGACCCGTCGGCCGGGGATCAGCCATGTGCTGTTCGACTTCGACGGCACGATCTCGCTGATCCGCCAGGGGTGGCCCGAGGTGATGGTGCCGATGTTCGTCGAGGCGGTGCCGAGCTTGCCGGGCGAGTCGGAGGAGCAGTTGCGGCGGCTGGTGCTCGACGACATCATGCGGCTCAACGGCAAGCAGACGATCTACCAGATGATCCAGCTCGCCGATCGGGTCCGCGAGCGCGGGGGCGTGCCGCTCGAACCGCTGGCGTACAAGCATGAGTATCTCCGGCGGCTGGAGGCCCACATCGAGCGGCGGACGTCGGGCCTCCGGGACGGGTCGATCGCGGCGGATGCGCTGCTGGTGCATGGGGTCCGGCCACTTTTGAAGCACCTGAGGGGGCTCGGGTTGTCGCTCACGCTGGCGAGCGGGACGGACGAGGCGGCGGTGGTCCGGGAGGCGGAGTTGCTCGACGTGGCCCGGTATTTCGGGGGGCAGATCTACGGGGCGCAGGAACAGTATCAGGGCTTCTCCAAGAAGATCGTGATCGACCGGATCTTGGCGGAGGACGGGATCGAGGGGGGGCGGTTGCTGGCGTTCGGGGACGGGTACGTCGAGATCGAGAACACCAAGGCGGTCGGCGGGTTCGCGGTGGCGGTGGCGAGCGACGAGGCCAATAATGGGTCGGGCCGGGTCGACCAGTGGAAGCGGGCCCGGCTGCTCGGGGTGGGGGCGGACGTCGTGATCCCCGACTACCGCGAGGCTATCGGCCTCGTCGACCACCTCCTGGGCCGCTGACGGCGGGCGAGTCGCATCCATGGACATCGAACCGCTCGACCTGGGCCGGCTCCGGGTTCGCCCCCTGGCGGAGCGGCGGAGCCTGACCCGGGTCGAGGAGATCCTGATCGAGCCCGACTCGGAGCCCCCCGGGTGCCCCGAACCCGTCGCTCGGGCGGTCCGGGCGACCGCAGGGCAGGTCCGGGCCTCCCGCGAGCGGGGGGCGGCGGTGATCCTGATCTACGGGGCGCACCTGCTCCGCAACGGGGCGGCCCTGATCCTGGCTCGGATGATGGCCGAGGGGTGGCTGACCCACCTGGCCACCAACGGCGCGGGGTCGATCCACGACTGGGAATATGCCTGGCTCGGGGCCTCGACCGAGGGGGTGGAGGCGAACGTCGCCGACGGGACCTTCGGGGCCTGGGACGAGACGAGCACGAACATCCACCGGGCCTTGCTGGTCGGGGCCCTGGAGGGCCTGGGGTACGGCGAGGCCCTGGGCCGGCTGATCGTCGAGGACGGCCTGACCCTGCCCGAGCCGGACTCCCTCGCTCAACTCATCGCGGGCGAGCCCAGGCACCCCCTGACCGCGGCCCGGGCGGACCTGCTCGGGGCGATGATGGCCCGCGGGTGGTCCGGCGGGCGGGTCGCGGTCGAGCACCGTTGGAAGCACGCCTCGATCGTCGGCCAGGCGAGCCGCTTGGGCGTCCCCCTGACCGTGCATCCGGGGATCGGCTACGACATCATCGCCAACCACCCAAGCTTTCACGGGGCGGCGATCGGCCGGGCGGCCGAGGTCGACTTCCGGCGGTTCGGCGGCTCGGTCGAGCGGCTCGACGGCGGGGTCGTGCTCTCGGTGGGGTCGGCGATCATGGGGCCGCAGGTGTTCGAGAAGTCGCTCAATTGCGTCAACAACCTGCGACTGGGCGCGGGCCGGCCGATCGTCCGCGACCACTCGTTCGTCGTCGTCGACCTCCAGGACGGCGGCGGCTGGGACTGGTCGAGCGGCGAGCCCCCCAAGTCCAACCCGGCGTACTACCTCCGGTTCTGCAAGAGCTTCTCGCGGATGGGCGGGCCGATGCGGTACGTCCAGGCGGACAACGCCCTGTTCCTCCACCACCTCTGCCGGGAGCTGGGCCGAGCATGAACGCCGACCGGTTCGCCGCCATCGCCGGGGCCTACCCGAGGCTCCGGATCGGCGTGGTGGGCGACTTCTTCCTCGACCGCTACCTCGAGATCGACCCGGCCCTGGGCGAGACCTCGATCGAGACCGGCTTGCCGGTCCACAACGTCGTCAGGGTCCGCTCGCAGCCGGGCGCGGCGGGCACGATCGTCAGCAACCTCGCCGCGCTGGGCGTGGGGGCGATCCACGTGGTCGGTTTCCGCGGCGACGACGGCGAGGGCTACGAGTTGCGAGAAGCCCTGTGGGCCCATCCCGCGATCGTGCTCGACCACTTCCTCATCGCGCACGATCGCCGGACCCCGGTGTACTGCAAGCCCCTGGTCCTCGAACCGGGCCGCCCCCCTCGCGAGCTGAGCCGCCTCGACTCGAAGAACTGGACCCCGACGCCCGAGCCCCTCCGGCGCGAGCTGGCCAAGCGAGTCCTCGGCCTCACCGCCGAGGTCGACGCCCTGATCCTGATGGATCAGGTGGATCAGCCCGAGACCGGCGTCGTCACCCCGGTCGTCGCCGAGGCCGCCGCCCTCGCGCTCAAGGCACGCCCCGAGCTGACCGTCCTGGTCGACAGCCGACGGGGGCTCGCCGGGTCCCCGCCCCTCGACTTCAAGATGAACGCCGCCGAGCTTTCGCGGATGACCGGGTCCGAGACGGGGACGGTCGCCGAGGTCGCCGCCGTGGCCGCCCGGCTGGCCGAGGGGACCGGCCGGTCGGTCTTCGTCACCCTGGCCGAGCGAGGGATCGTCGGCGCCCGGGCCGGGCAGGGGGTCGAGCATGCCCCGGCCCTCCCCCTCCGAGGGCCGATCGACGTGGTGGGCGCGGGCGACTCGGTCACCGCCAACCTCGCGGCGGCCCTCGCCGCCGGCGCAGGCCTCCGCGAGGCCCTGGAGCTGGCGATGGCCGCCGCGTCGGTCGTGGTCCATCAAGTCGGGACGACCGGCACCGCCAGCGTCCGCCAGATCGCCGACCTGATCGATCTTCCATCGGGTCGATGAACGGGTGACGGGTTTACTGCTGCTCCCCCTGCTGCTGGTGCAGGCCCGAGAACTGGCCGCCGCGCTGGTGGGGGTAGGGGGGGCGGCCGATCCTCTGGGATTGCGACATCGAACCCATCCTCTGGCTCTGGAACATCCCGTTACGGCTGGCGGGGACGGTCCACTCGTTCGATTCGAGGGGGACGCGGTCGACCGGCTCGACCTTGACGGAGACGGAGATCGTCTCCTCGGCCCGCCCTTTCCAGAGCCCCCGGTTGGGCGGGACGTCGGAGTAGTCGCGGCCGAAGGCGATGGCGACGTGGTCGTCGGCCACGAACTTGCGCGTGGTGGGGTCGACATCCACCCAGCCCACCCCCTCGCCGCCCCAGACCTGGCTCCAGGCGTGGGTGGCGAGCTCGCCCGGGTGGTTGACGTAGCCGCTGACGTAGCGGGCGGGCAGGCCCACCCCTCGGCAGGCGGCGATGAACAGGTGGGCGAAATCCTGGCAGACCCCCCGGCCCAGCTCCAGGGACTCGCTCGCGGTGGTCCGGGTCTTGGTCACCTGCGCCTCGAACTTGAGCCGGTCGCCCACGGCGGCCATCAGGGCCCGGACGTACTCCGACGGCGAAGGGGCGTCGCCCGGCCTGGGCAACTCGGCGATGAAGGCGTCGAGCGTGGCGGACTGGCCGATCAGGAGGCTGGGGGCGAGGAACTCCAGGGCCTCGACCGCCGTGACCGAGTCGCCCGGGAGCCGGCCGGCGGCGTCGAGCCGGGCGGCGCCGGGGCGGCGGTGGGTCCTGACGTAGCTGGTCGCCTGGATCAGGAGCTCGTCGTAGGGCTTGGCAATGTTGAAGAGGTCGACGCGGTTGCCCAGGCCGTCGCGGTACGAGGTCACCGGCGACTGGGGGGTCGTCCGGAGCCGGTAGCCCAGCGTCGTCTGGTCCTCGTCGGTCGGCGGGGCCATCCGGACCTCGAAGACCGTCTCGGAGACCGGGTTGGTGTACGAGAGCCTGGTCTCGTGGTCGATCCGGAGGAGCATGGGGGCCTTCGCTTTGCTTCGAGGGGGCGCGTCGCGCTCAGGTGAGGAAGTACGCCTGGTGGATCGAGTCGCCGACCCGGTTACAGGCATCCTGGATGCCAGTGAGGAAGGTATTGACCCCCCGGCTGAAGATTTCGCCCACGTCGATGTAGCGCAGCTCGCTGTCGAGCCGGCCGAGGTGGCGCTCGGCGTCGGTCCGGTAGTCCTCGTCGCCGCCGCCGGAGATCTCGCGGACCGACTCGCAGCAGCGGGCCACGCAGAACCGCATGGCCCGGGGGAAGTCGGCGTCGAGGACGAGGTAGCGGACCACGCCCTCGGGGTCGATCCGGTCGTGGTGCTCGCGGAGATACGCCTCGTAGGCCGAGCAGCTCCGGAGCAGGCTCGACCAGTGGACGATCCGCAACGAGTTCTCGTCGATCGGCCCGCCGACCCGGAGCCCGTGGAGCCTGACGTTGAGGACCCGGCTGATCTGGTTGACCCGCTCCAGATATCGGCCGAGTTGGAGGAAGTGGAAGCACTCGGTCCGGGGCAGGGTCCCGTCGACGGTGCCGTCGAAGAGGATGCAGGCCCGCTTGATCCCGTCGAAGAACCGCGACGGGCTGGCGGCGAACCGCCGGTGGGCCCGGTCGCTGCCGAGGTAGAGGAACAGCTTGTTGACCTGGCTCCAGGCCTCGCCGCTCAAGGTTTCCTGGGTCCCCCGGGCGTTCTCGCGGGCCCTGGCGAGCATCGAGTGGATCGAGTGCGGGTTGGCCCGCTCGAAGGTGAGGAAGCGGAGCACGACCTCGCGGTCCTTGGGGCCCGAGCCGTGCCGGGCCTCGAAGTCGTCGCGGCACCCGAGGATCGTCAGGACGCTCTCGATCGGCCCCTGGCCGGCGACGTCCCCGGTGAGGCCCGAGGCGTCGAGCTCGAGGTGGAAGCCGACGTCGAGCAAGCGGGCCACGTTCTCGGCCCGCTCGACGTATCGGCTGATCCAGTAAAGGTTCTCCGCCACCCGGCTGAGCATCTCAGGGGCCCCTTTCGGCCGAGATCGGGCCGGACGGGCTCGCCATCGGCCTCGGCGGCGCCCCTCGGAGCACCCAGGTATCCTTGGTCCCCCCCCCCTGCGAGCTGTTGACCACCAGGCTCCCCCGGGGGAGGGCCACCCGGGTCAGGCCGCCGGCGAGGACCTTGATCTCCTCGCCATAGAGGATGAAGGGGCGGAGGTCGACGTGCCGCCCTTCGAGCCGGCCGTCGACATAAGTCGGGTGCTGGCTCAGGATGATGGTCGGCTGGGCGATGTACCCCCGGGGGTTCGCCTCGATCTTCCGGGCGAACTCGTCGCGCTGGGCGGCGGTGGAGGCGGGGCCGATCAGCATCCCGTAGCCGCCCGAGCCGTCGACGGTCTTGACGACGAGCTTGTCGAGGTTGGCCAGGATGTGCTGCTTCTGCGCCGGGACGGAGGCCCGGAAGGTCTCGACGTTGGACAGGATCGGGTCCTCGCCCAGGTAATAGCGGATGATCTCGGGCACGAACGGGTAGATCCCCTTGTCGTCGGCCACGCCGGTCCCCAGGGCGTTGGCCAGGCCGATCTGGCCCGATCGGTACGCGGCGATCAGCCCGGCCACGCCGAGCTGGCTGTCGCGGCGGAAGGTGAGCGGGTCGAGGAAGTCGTCGTCGACCCGGCGGTAGATGACGTCGACCCGGGTCGGCCCCCGGGTCGTCCGCATGAAGACCTGGCCGCCGTCGAAGAACAGGTCGCGACCCTCGACCAGCTCGACCCCCATCTGGCGGGCGAGGAAGCTGTGCTCGTAGTAGGCCGAGTTGTAGACCCCCGGCGTCAGGACGACAACGGTCGGGTCGTCCGAGCCCGGCGGGGCGATGTGGCGGAGCATGGCCAGCAGGTTCGAGGCGTAGTCGTCGACCGCCCGGACGTTGTAATGCTCGAACAACTTGGGGAACGCCTGCTTCATCACCTGTCGGTTCTTCAGGACGTAACTGACGCCCGAAGGGGTCCGGCCGTTATCCTCCAGGACCAGGTAGCGGCCCGAGGCGTCGCGGATCAGGTCGATGCCCGAGATGTGGATGTAGATGTCCTTGGGGACCCGGAGGCCGACGCATTCGCGGCGATAGCCCGAGACCCCCATCACCAGCTCGGCGGGGACCACGCGGTCGCGGAAGATCGCCCGGTCGTGGTAGACGTCGCGGACGAACAGGTTGAGCGCCCGGACCCTCTGCTTGAGCCCGCGCTCGATCGTCGCCCACTCCTCGGCCGCCACCAGGCGGGGGACCGGGTCGAAGGGGATGATCTGCTCGACCCCCTGGTCCCGCCCGTACACGGTGAAGGTGATCCCCTGGTTCCGCATCATCAAGTCGGCCGAGCGATGGCGGTGCTCCAGCTCCTCCGACCCCATCAGGCCCAGCCGATGGTGCAACGCCACGTAGTGCGCGCGAGGGCGGCCGGGGGCGGCGAACATCTCGTCGTACCCGGTCAGGGTGTAGCCATCGAAGAGTTCGGCGTGGGGACCCGAATGCATCGACAAAATGGAACCTCGCCGAAAGGCCGGACCGGTCGCCCTTGGATGATCCATCGCCCGGGCCGGCGAAGCCCACGTCGGACGCCCCGGACCTGCTCAGGGTAATGCTCGGCCGGGCCGGCCGCAACCCAAACGCGGCAAACTCGAATCAATAACCGCCGTCGAAGCCCGACTCCCCAGCAAGGTCGCCCAAGAACAAGGCACGAGGACTTTTCCACCCGGCAAAATGCCCGAAAGCACGGTCGCCGTCATCATCCGCGGATTCCGGCCAAGATCGGGGGTCGTGCGGCGAAGATCCTCCCGTCCACCAAGTAAAGGAGGTGGCACCATGCGATACCTACTTGCCTTGATCTGCCCGCCGCTCGCCTTCCTCGCCTGCCGGAAATGGTTCCAGGCGGTCCCGGCGACGATCCTCTTTGCCCTCGCCATCGCGACGGCCCAATCCGGCCTCGGGGCCCTGATCGACTTCGTCGTCATCCTCTGGGCGTTCTACGCGGTCGGCGACGACAACGCTCGCCAGGAGACCCGGGCGTTCGTCAAGACCGTCCGGCAGATCCCGATCGTCCGGCGTTGATCGGTTCGCCGTCAAAGGCCTTCGGGGGTGGGGATCTCGGGCCGGGGGTCGATCAGACCTCGGCCCTCCTCATCCGACTCGGCCCCTTCCCAGGCCGGTGGGTCGACGTCGGGCGACTCGTTCGAGTCGGGGACCTCGGGCGTCATCACGGGCGAATCCAGGTCGATCGGCAGTGCGCGGGGATCGGCCAGGCCCGGGCTCGGGGGGACCTGGGGCGGCTCGGATTCGTGGTCGTCGGCTTGCATGACAATCTCCCTCCAGGTCGCGGACCCCGGCGCGAGCCGTCGCCGATGCGCCGACGAATCCCCCGAACCGCCAATCGAAGTCCAAAGAGCAACCGTCATGCCGCCGGAATCCGGGCAAAGTTCGCCCGGGGCCCGGCGGCATGTGTCATAATCTTGGTCTCACGCCCAGAAAGTTCTCTCGACTTGGCGGGATTGTCTCGTACATAAGCCTTGGCGTCGACTTCGATCGGTCCTGAGGTCGCGCCCGGGCCGAGTTGATCCCGGCCCTGATCCCCCCCTTCGCTCGGAATCCGCCAACACTCCGATTCCACATCGTTTCGACGCGCCGAAGGATCGGCCGCACTCCCGGATTTCCGGGAGCCGCGGCCCCGGGCGGCGAGTTCGGGGAGACGATCGTCATGGTCGCTTCGCGGATCGTGGTCCTGACCTGGCTCGCGCTAGCCGGCTTGATGCCCGAGGCCGGGGCGGAAGTTCGGCGGGTGGTCGGCGACGTGGTCGAGGCCGATGGTCGGCCGGCCCGGGGCGCGGAGGTCCTGGTCGCCGGCGAGGGGTGGGGCGACGGCCCCGAGGTGAAGGGGCGGGCGACCGCCGATGCCGAGGGGCGGTTCTCGATCCCGATCCCGTCCGCGCTCGACGGGCGCGACCGTCCGACGCTCTGGGCGATCCGCCCGGGCTCGGGCTCGGCCTCGCGCGCGATCGACCCCGAGGGCAACGACGGACGGCCGATCCGCCTGACCCTGGTACGGCCCGGCCCGGCCGAGTTCGTCGTGAAGGGGCCCGAGGGCCGGGCGGTCGCGGGGGCCCGGGTCGTGCCGACCCGGCTGGCCCGCCCCGGCCTGGGCCTGCCCGGGGACGTGGGCGGGCTCGCCTCGGCGACGACCGACGCCGAGGGGCGGGCGACCTTGCCGGCCTTCCGGGGGGACGAGGTCCTCGCCGTCCGGGTCGAGGCGGACGGGTTCGGGGCCCAGGTCCGCGACTTCGCCCAGGCCGACGGCTCGGCCGCGCCCGGGCCCAAGTCGATCCGGCTCGCGGGCGTCGGCCGGGTCGAGGGTCGGCTGACCGGCGACGACCCGAAGTCGCTCGGGGGTCGGACCATCCACCTCAATTCGTCCACCGGCGGCCGACCGGTCGGGTTCGCCGAGGCGAGGACCGACGCGTCGGGCCGGTTCGCGGTCCCCGCTCTCGCGGCCGGCGTGGTCTCGGTCCGAGTCCGGGCGGAGGAAGGCTCGCCCGACCTCGGCGCCCGGGTCGTCCGGTACCTCCTGGCGGAAGGGGGCCGGGTCGAGGCCGAGTTGGCCCTCCGTCGGGCGGTCCGAGTCGCCGGGGTCGTCCGCGACTCGTCGACGGCCGAGGGGGTGGCCGGGGCGGTCGTCGCGGTGGTCTCGCCGCGGCTCCCCGAGCCGAGGGTCGTCCGGAGCGACGCCCAGGGGCGATACGAGACGTTCCTCCCGCCCGGGCCCGCCTCGCACCGGGTCCTGCGGGTGCCCGGCCGGTACCTGTCCCCGCCGATCTTCATGGGCCCCCGGCCCGTGGCCGTCCCGCCGGCGATCGCCCTGTTCGAGCTGCCGCCGATCGAGCTCGCCCGGGGCGACCAGGTCCGAGGCCGGGTGGTCGACGCCGCCGGCCGGGGCGTCCCCGGGGCCCGCGTCGAGGCGTCCTGGACGATGGTCCAGGACCGCGAGCGCGTCCCCCGATCGGCCGAGGCGACGAGCCGGCCCGACGGGTCGTTCGTCGTCGGCCCGGTCGCCCCGGGGGTCGAGCTGACCCTCGTCGCCACGCTCGGCACCTGCGACGGCGACTCGGTCCATTCGGCCCCGGTCGTCGCCCGGGCCTCGGCCGGAGGCTCGGCGACCTTGACGACCCCCGAGGCCGACGCCGTCGCCCCGATCGGCCGGGTCGTCGACGCCACCGGCCGCCCCGTGCCGGGGGCCCTGGTCCGGATCGGCGTCCTGGTCCGCTCCGCCTCGGGGTCGGTCGACGCCACCTCGATCGCCCACTTCGGCGGCCACGACGAGCTGAGGTGCGACGCCCAGGGGCGGTTCCACGGCCCCAGGACGCTCCGGAGGGACCGCGAGTACCGGGCCCTGGGGGCGGCCGACGGCCACCTCGCCGGCCGGACCCACTACCGCAAGCCGGGGCCGGGGGCCGCCCTGGAGTTCCCCGACCTCGTCCTCGTCCCCGAGGCGGCCCGGGTGGTCGCCGAGGGGCGCGTCCTCGACCGCCAGGGGCGCCCGGTCGCCGGGGCGAGGGTCCAGTCCTGGGCCCCCGGGGCGGGCCGGGCCCGGGTCGCGACCACCGGCCCGGACGGCCGGTTCCGGCTCGAAGGGGTGGCCGACCGGGATGGGTTCGTTTTCGCCGGCCGCGACGGCTTCCGGTCGCGGGGGCGGGCGTTCGACCCCGACCTCGGGCCGGTCGACCTGACCCTCGCCCGACGCGGCGATTCGCCCGACGCCCCCCTGACCGGGCGCGCCGGCGGGCCCGACCTCGACCGGGCCCGGGCGGTCCTGGGCCCGTACCTCGACGCGGTCCTGGCCCGGGGCGACGACGCGACCAAGATCCGGGTGCTCGAGCGGCTCGCCGCGGTCGACCCCGCCCGGGCGCTCCGCCTGGTCGAGGACCGGGCGGTCGCCGACCCCTGGTTCGCCGACCACCTCCGGGCCGCCTCGGCCCTGTCCCTGCTCGGGTCCGACGCCGCCGGCGCCCTGCCGGCGATCGAGGCGATCCGCGACGCCTCGGCGCGCGTCGCCGCGACCCTGGAAGCGGCCGGCCCCCGGCCAGGGCTGAAGGAGGAGGCCCGGGCCGGGCTGATCGCCCGGGCCGCCCGAGACGCCCGGTCGATCGCCGACCCCGACGACCGGGTGACCGCCCTGGCCCTGGTGGCCGAGCGGCTGGCCGACTCCGGCGAATTGGAGCGGGCCCGGGCCCTGCTCGAAGAGGCCAGGCCGGCGGCCCTGGCCTTGCCCTGCGCCACCTCGGGCGGCCGGGCCCGGGCGGCCTTCGCCCGGGCCCTGGCCCGGTTCGCCCCGGCGCAGGCGTTGGAGCTGACCGAGGACATCGTCGACCCGCTCGGCTTCGACCGGGCCCGGATCGCCATCGCGGTCGCCCTCGGCCCGGTCGACCCCGAAGGGGCGGGGCGGGCCCTGGCCTCGCTCCGCGACCCGAAGTCGCTCGGGGCCCACCTGCCCGAGATCGCCCGGGCCCTCGCGCGGAGCGACCCGGATCGGGCCCGAGGCCTGATCGCCCGGGGGGCCCCCGGCGAAGGGTGCCTGCCGCCGTATGCGCTGGGGATGATGGCCCTGGCCGTCGCCGCGACCGACCGGCCGAAGGCGACCGCCTGGCTGCTCGAAGCGTTCGACCGGCTCGAAGACCTGGCCAGGGCCGAGCACCACGGCTCGTCGGCCCCCCCGGCGCGCGAGCCGTCGTGCGTCGCCGCGTCGCTCCTGCCGGTCGCCGAGGCGATCGACCCGGCGCTCGTGCCCGAGCTGTTCTGGCGGGCCCTGGCCCTGCACGACCCGGCCCCCGACGCCCGACCCGGGGCCGCGGCCGTGCTCGCGCTCCTGCTCGGCCGCTACGACCGCTCGGTCGGCCTGGCGATCCTCGAACCGCTCGCCTGCCGGGCCTCCTGCCTGCCCGAGGCGGACCTGATCCCCCTGATCGCCGCCGCCTCGGCGCTCGACCCCGACCTCGCCGTCCGCCTGATCGCCGCCCTGCCGGACGCCCCCGACCTCGCCTTCCACCACCCCAAGAACGAGTCCACCCTCGCCCTCGCCGCCGCCCTCGCCCGCCCCACCGCCGACCACTCCGACGACGCCGTCGACCGCTTCCTCGACCTCTGGACCCCGTCCGCCTCGCCCGGCGAGTGAGGCCGACGCGGATTCGCGACGAATCCCCTTGACCTCGCCCGGCCCCGAACGAATACTGTACTAGCAACCTAGTACGGTGAGCGAGGGGACCTGATGCTCTTCCAACTCAACGCGACCGACGAGCGGCCGATCTACGCCCAGATCGGCGACCAGGTCAAATTCGCGGTGGCCGCCGGGCTCCTGCGGCCCGGGGAGCTGGTGCCGTCGGTCCGCGAGCTGTCGAGGCAGCTCGTGGTGAACCCGAACACGGTGTCGAGGGCGTACCGCGACTTGCAGGTCGCCGGGGTCCTCGAGCCGGTCCGGGGGACGGGCTTGCAGGTGGCCGACTCGGCGCCCGGGGCCTGCCGCGAGATCCGCCTGGAGTTCGTCCGAGGCCGGCTCCGCGACGCCATCGCCGAGGCGAGGCGGAGCAACCTGCCGGGCGAGGAGATCGAGGCCATCCTCCGCCAGGAGTGGGCCCGGGGGTCGCGGAACGGCACCGGCACCGGCGAAGGCGAAGGCGAAGGCAGTGGCGGAATCCAGGCGACGGGAGGCGGCCGATGAGCGGCGAGAACGCGATCCGGGTCGAGGGCCTGACCAAGCGCTACCGGCGGCAGGCGGCGCTCGACGGCGTCGGCTTCGCCGTCCCCCGGGGGTCGGTCTTCGGCCTCCTGGGGGAGAACGGGGCCGGCAAGTCGACCACCATCAAGATCCTCCTCGGCCTGGTCGGGCCCGACGCCGGCCGGGTCGAGACGCTCGGGCTCGACCCGACCACGCAGGGGCTGGCGGTCCGCCGCAAGGTCGGGTACGTGGCCGAGCAGCCCGGGCTCCACGAGTGGATGACCGTGGCCGAGATCGGCTGGTTCGCCTCGGGGTTCCGGCCCGAAGGGGCCGGCGGCTCGGTCGGCTTCCAGGCGCGATACGCCAGGCTCGTCGAGGGCTTCGACCTGCCGCCGGCCCGGAAGATCCGGGGGCTCTCGAAGGGGATGAAGGCCAAGGTGGGCCTGGCCCTGGCCCTGGCCCCCGAGCCCGAGCTGCTGATCCTGGACGAGCCGACCTCGGGCCTCGACGTCCTGGTCCGCCGCGAGTTCCTCGAGAGCATGGTCGGCCTGGCCGGCGAGGGGCGGACGGTGTTCCTGTCGAGCCACCAGATCGGCGAGGTCGAGCGCGTCGCCAGCCACGTCGTGCTCCTGCACAAGGGGAAGCTCGTCCTGGCCGAGCCGCTGGACGACCTCAAGGGCCGGACCTTCCTGCTGACCATCGCCTTCGAAGGGGGCTGGGGGCCGCCCCCGCCGCCGCCCGGCTCGCGGGTCGAGGTCATCGACGCCGACGAGTCCAACCGCCAGGCCCGATGGCTGGTCCACGGCGAGCGCAGGGCCGTCGAGGCGATCCGGGAGATGCCCGGCGTGGCCGGCCTGGCGGTGGAGACGCCGAGCCTCGAAGACATCTACATCGGCTACATGCGACGCCGCCCGCTCGTGGTCGAGCCGAGGCCGGCGGTCGCGACCCTGGTCTGACCATCCCGACGGGCCGCCATTGCCCCCGATTCGAAGGAGCCTGCTCATGCTCGCGAGGCTGTGGTGGAGGGAGTTCCGGGCCCTCGGGCCGAGCTGGCCGCTGCTCTGGCTGGCGGCGGCCGGGGTCCAGGGGTTGTTGCTCTACGCCGGCGACGTCGAGGCCAGGCAGGGGACGCTGACCCCGATCGCCCTGATCTGGGCGGTGCTCTACGGGTTCGCGGCGGGCGCGGCGGCGTTCGCCGGCGAGCGGGAGTCGCGGTCCCTGGGCTTCCTCGACGCCCTGCCGGTGGGCCGGGCGACGCTCTGGCTGGGCAAGGCGTCGTTCGCCCTCGTCTCGACCCTCGGCCTGGCCCTCGCGCTGGCCGGGCTCGCCGCCCTGGGGACCGAGGCCCGGGTCGCGACCCTGTACGGCCACGACCGGGCGGCCCGCGAGTTCGGCATCCTCCTCTTCGAGGCGGTGGCCTGGAGCCTGCTCTGGTCGTCGATGCTGGGCAACCCGCTGGCCGCGGGGGCCCTGGGCGTCACCTCGGTCGGGATGATCCTCTTCGGGGCGAACCTGATCTATGACCGGGCCGGGCCGGCTTTGAGCGACCTCGTCGCGCCCGAGGCGCTCGCGGCCCGGCTGATCCTGGCGTCGGTCGCGCTGGCGCTCTCGGCCCTGATCCTGATCCGGCCGAAGCTGCCCAGGCGGGCGGTCGTCGCGCGGGTCGAGCCCCCCCGGGCGGCGATCGTCCCGTCGCCGGCGTCGGCCGGCCGGAGCCTCGACTGGCAGGCCAGGCGCGAGGGGCAATCGACCTGGCTGCTGGTCCTGGCGGTCGGGCTGTTCGCGGCATACACGGGCGGTTCGAGGGGCTTCGACGGGCCGGATGCCCTGAGCGCCCTGATCCTCGCCGCGCTGGCGAGCCTGGCGGCCGGGGTGAGCGTCTTCGGGCCGGAGGGGGCGTCGGGCACCCGGCGGTTCCTGCTCCACCAGGGGGTCGGCCCCGGTCAGGCCTGGGGGCGGAAGCTCTGGGTCTGGGGCCTTGTGATGGGTGTGTTCGGGGCCCTCTTCCTCGTGGCCTTGAGCTTCAACGCCGACCCGATGTCCCCCCGGACTCCGCTGCGGGCGGAGCAGCCCGAGCTGGTGTTCGCCTCGGTCCTGCTCGACGCCTTCGCGGTGGGGTTGCTCGCCGGGATGGCGATCCGGCGGCGGATCACGGCAATGCTGGTCGGCACGGTGGCCCTGGTGGCGATCGCGCCGATGCAGGTCGGCCTGGTACAGTGGGGGATGATCCCGGCCTGGACGCTCCTGGCCACGCCGCTGGCCCTGCTCGGGGTGTCGCGGGCCTGGGCGGGCGAGTGGCTGGCCGACCGCGGCGGGGCCCGCCCCTGGGCGAAGCTCGGGCTCCTGCTGGCGGTCCCGGCCGTGCTGGCCTCGGCCGGCTACGTCGGGTATCGGGCCTTCGGCGTGGCCGACGTCGCGCCGGCCCCCCCGCCGCCCCCGCCCGTCGGCGAGGACCTGACCGATCGCTATCGCCGGATCATCGACGAGGTGCAGACATCGCCCGGGATGGGGCACTCGGAGGAGTCGATCGACCGGGTAACCCGGGGCGAGAAGGACCGGCCCCAGCCCGTCGAGGGCATCGACCCTGACCCGGCCCGGACCGCGGTCCTCGCCTGGCGCGATCAGAATGGGCCGATCCTCGAAGAGGTCCGGCTCGCCTCGGCCGAGGGCCGGGGCTGGATCGCCGTGGAGGGCTCCCGGGAGGGCCAAGCCCCGATCCTGACGGGGATTGAGAGCTTGGGGAACTTGCTCATCCTCGAAGTCAGGGACCGCCTCGCCCGGGGCGACCTCGCCGGGGCCTGGGACGACATCATCGCCCAGTTCCGGCTCGGCGAGCAGGTCGGGGCCGGCCCCCCTTCGGTCATGAAGACGGTCCGCGCCGCGATCCTCCAGCGGACCGCCGCCAACCTTGCCTTCGAGTGGGCGAACGACCAGCGGCAGGACCTCGCGACGCTCCGCAAGGCCCGAGCCGACCTCGCCCGGCTGGCCCCGTCGGGATCGGCCGTCGCCGCGTTCCGGGCCGAGTCTCGGGCGATGGACCGGCTCTTCGACCTGCCGAGCGAAGACCTGGGCCCGATGCTCATCCCCGCCAGGACGACGCTCCTCATCAGGGTCGGCTTCAACCTGATCGTGGCCCCCCCCTGGGAGCGTCGGCGGGCCCGGATGGTCGCCCGAGGGTACCTGGCCGGGGAGGCGGACCTGGCCTCGGTCGAGCCCTGGCAACGCCCCAAGGGGCCGAGCCCGACGAAGAACGACCCGGAGGTGAGGCGGGCCAGCCCGCTGGCCTGGCGGCTGATGGTGGCGACCGAGAACGTCCAGGACCAGGTCGACCGCCAGGTCGAGGCCCGCAGGGCGCTGGAGCAGGCCCTGGCGATCCGGTCCTGGCAGCTCGGCCACGGCGGCAAGATGCCGGCGACCCTGGAGGAGATCGTCCCGGGCGAGCTGCCCAGGCTGCCGAGCGACCCGTATTCCGGCCGGACCTACGGCTACGTCCCGGAGACGGGCCAGAAGCTCCCGAGGCGACATCGGCTGGACGACCTGTTCCGGGACGAGGACCTGGAAACGACCCGGCCGGGGCAGCACCTGCTCTACAGCGTCGGCCCCGACGGCGTCGACGACCGGGCGAAGTCGGCCTACGCCCGCCGGGTCGGCCGCGGGGACCTCGTCTACCCGATCCCCTGATCGGCCGCCCCGGCGATCGGCTCGGGATTTGCGTTCAATCTCCGACCATTCGCCCCAGATGATGACCCGGGAGACCGCTCCGATGACAGACCGCACTCGCCTCCGGCCGGCGCTGCTCGCCTCGGCCCTCGGCCTCGGCCTCCTCCCCCTGATCGGCTGCATGGGGGCCAGCGACGACAAGCAAGGCAGCGGCTACAAGGCCGGCACCGGCGGCGGCGAGGTCAACAACGGCAACGGCGTCCAGACCAACGTCCAGGCCAATCGCGACGACAAGGGGGACAACCCCGGCGTGGGCGTCGGCACCGGCCGGCCCGACAGCGTCGACGCGAGCAAGACCGGCGGCCTGGGCGGGACCCGGGACAACCACCCCCCGGGACCTGGCGAGACCGGCGCCCGGGTCGACAGCCCGCCGACGCCTCCGTCCCCGCCGGACCCCTCGACGCCCAAGTCCCTCTGAGGCTCGCGGGCCCGAGCGATCGATCCCCCCGAGATGCTCGCCGAGGCGGGCCGACATGCCTCGTCCGAGGTTGTCGGGCCCGCCTCGGCCGTCCCCGGAGCTTGCAAACGGCCGGCGAATCGCTAGAATTTCGGGCGTAACTTCAAACAGGGTTTGGATCGCGCGTCGCGCCCTTCGTTCGACGAGCCGGGTGTTTTTCCCCGAGCCGGGCCGGGTCGCGTCCCGGATCAAATGCATTGGGCGGGACGGATTCTCGCCCGAACGTCACCAAAGGGAGATCACCCCACGATGTCAGTCGCCACCTCGGCCCCGCGCCACCTCGGCGCCACCGTCCTGCTCGGCAAGGGGTTGACCCCCGGCAAGCTCCGGGGCCTCCAGCGGATCAGCAACCCCGACGGCACGCTGACGATGCTGGCCCTGGACCAGAACAGCTCGATGATCGAGATGGCCAACAAGGCGCTCAAGGGGAAGGGGCTCGACCGCGAGCCGACCTACGAGGAGATCGTCGAGGCCAAGCTCGACATGATGCGGCAGATGGCCCCGGCCTCCTCCGGCGTGCTCATCGACGCCTACTACGGCGCCTGGCCGGCGATCGCCAGCGGCGCCCTGGCCCCCGACAAGGGGATGCTCGTCCGGGTCGAGAAGTCGGGCAGCGGCAAGAACAAGGCCGGCGGCCCGATGGGCGAGATCGAGCCGGGCTGGTCGGTCGAGAAGATCAAGCTGATGGGGGCCGACGCCGTCAAGCTCCTCGCCCCCTTCGAGCCGGGCGAGCCGGTCTCGGCCGAGCACCAGTTCTCCCTGATCCAGAAGATCTACGCCGACTGCGTCAAGCACGACATCCTCTTCCTGCTCGAACCGGTCACCTTCCCCTACAACGGCGAGAAGAAGACCGACGCGGCCTACCTCGACCGCAAGGCCGAGTCGGCGATCGAGACCGCCCGCCAGATCAGCCGGTACTGCGACATCTTCAAGACCGAGTTCCCCGGCACGATCGGCCACGAGAGCGACTCGCAGCTCACCGACAACCTCCACGCCCTGTCGGAAGCCTCCGAGCGCCCCTGGGTCCTCCTCTCGGCCGGGGTCGAATACGCCGACTACCTCAAGCAGGTCAAGATGGCGATGGAGACCGGCTGCTCCGGCGTGCTCGGCGGCCGGGCGTTCTGGAAGGAGTACTTCCTCCAGGACGGCGAAGCGGCCCGGACCAAGTTCGCCGCGACCGAGGGGCTCAAGCGGGTTGCCGAGGTCGACGCCGTCGTCCGCGAGCGTGGGACCCCCTGGTTCGCCCGCTACGGGTTGAACAAGGACGAGATGACCAACATCCGGCCCAGCGAGGGCTGGCACATCCGGTACGCCCCCGGCGCGTCCGCCGCCGGCGGCGACGCCGGCCACAAGGTCCGCGCGGGCGAGGTCTACTGATCGGCCCGACGTCCCCGGATTGAGCCGAGACGAAGCGACGAGGCCCGCCGATCCGGACCCCTTGAGGGCCAGGACCGACGGGCCTCGGCTTTCGCGATCCGGAAGCCCGGAGGGTCAGTGCCCGGTGAAGCCATTGCGGTCGGTGCTGTTGCGGCCGGGCCGCTGGAGCGGGGCCCGCTTGGCCTTGATCGGGTCGCCGGGCTTGGGCGTGCCGCCGAGGTCGGGGAAGAACGACTTGGGCCGGACGCCGGACGCGAGGTCGTAGATCTGGATGTCGCGCGGCTCGACGACCTGCCCCTCGCGGGTCCTCCTGTTGTAATAGGCCGAGCGGCCGTAGCTCGAGGTCGCGACCTGCCCGGTCGACTTCTGGTCGATCATCACCACCGATCGGTCGGCGTCGCCATAGACATAGGTCAGGTCGGTGGCCGAGTCGAAGGTGATCCGGTCCCCCTGGATCGTCTTGTCGAAGGTCCTGGCCTGCGCGGAGCCCCGGGCGTTGAGGAGCTGGCGGGGCGGGGCCTTCTCCTTCGAACCGGGCGGCGGGGGCTCGCTGTAGACGTGGAGGGTGTCGGAGGTCAGGAACATGTAATCGACCGGCGGGTGGTCGAAGTCGATCCCGCTGTTCGGCTCCTTGACGACCGCGTTGGCGGCCTGGACGCTGCCGCCAAACTCGGCGTGCCGGGTCTCGGTCTCGGCCTGATCCTTGGATTGGCCGAACCGGCCGCGCATGTACTCGGCGAACTTGACCTTGGTCAGCTTGAGCGGCGGGAGGTTGCTGACCAGGGGAGAAAGCTCGGGCCGGGACCGGATCGACGCGGTCCGGCCGAGGCTCGAGACCGGCAGGGTGGTCGGGACGATGTTGAGCTTGCCCGACTTGGGCTGCTCGGCCTGGTACAGGTAGACGACGCCGGGCCCCCGGCCCTCGAAGTCGCCGGTCCGCTTGTCGTAGATGACGTGGACGTGCTGGATTCGCTGCTTCTCGTAGACGATGTCGGTGCCCGGGTACCGATTGCGGCTGGTGATGTCGACGCCGGCGTCCTTGAACTTGCCGTCGACGTAGCGGTCCACCCCTCGGCTCTCGATCTGGGCGATCTGGGCCTCGGGCTCGGCCGAAGCACCGGGCGCGGGGGCCGGCTTGGGGCCCTTCCGGTCGAACGAGACGATCCGGTCCATGTAGACGTCCATCCAGTCGCAATAGATGGCGGCGTCGGTCATCTTGGCCTCGACCCCTCGGCGATAGATCGTGCGGCCGTCGGGGGTCCGGACGAGCTTCGAGGTCCCGCGGAACTCGGCCTTGGCGGCGGGGGTGCCCTGGAGGTCGCGGGAGACGCCGAAGAACTTCATCTCCTCGTTCCAGGTGATCACCAGGCTGTCCTTGGTGTCGCCCTTGCCGCTGGCCGACTTCGGGGCGGCGAGCCCCTTGTCGTCGAAGAGCCCGCGCTCGGCGAGCTGGACGAGGTTGCCCGGCCCCTGGGCCCAGGCGAAGTTGAGCTTCTGGTCGAGGCCGATCACGGGGGCCTCGATCGTCTTGCCGTCGAAGTCGACCCGGGCCAGGATGGCCGAGGGGAGCGGCCGGGCGTCGGCGACGAGCCCGACCTTGGCCCCGCCCTTGCCGGCGGCGAGCTTGTTGGCCGGGTTGGCCGCGCTGGGCTCCTCGGCGGCGACGATGAACCGCATCAGGCCGTTCCCTTGGCCGGTCAGGTCGAGCGCCTCGCCGGTGGCCTCCATCCCGTGGGCCTCGCCGGGGCGGGGGTCCTGGTGGACCATGACCTCGCCCCGGAGCTTGGCGTCGCGGACCTCGCTCTTGCCGGCCGAGCCGTTGGCCGCGGTCGCCCCCTGCATGATCGTGGCGTGGACGAAGTTGGCCCGGCCGTCGACGGCCGGCTCGACCGGAGCGGCGCCCGGCTCGGGCTGGGCGTCGACGAACCCGGGCTCGCCGCCGTTGGCCGCGACGACCACCGGCGCGGCCTGCGACCCGCCAACCGGGGCGGGCCCGGCGGCGACGGCCACGACCTCGGCATCGACGAAGGTGGCGTCGAACTGGCGGCGGGCGGTGAGGACCCGGTTGTTGGCGGTGAGGTGGACGTCCCCGAACGCCTGGAGCCACTTGATCTTGGTCGCGCCGTCGCCCTTCTCCGAGGCGGGCCTGGGGGCGGCCTCGAACTCGGCGACGATCTTCTCGCGGGCGTCGAGGGTGTTGCCGTCCTTGTGGTCGACCAGCTTCGACGGCCCCTTGAGCGTGATCACCCGGCGGAGCGGCCCTCGGTTCTCGGCGACCACGCGGACGGAGACGGGCTTACCATCCGCCAGGGGGCCGAGCTTCTCGCGCCAGGTTTTCAGCTCCATGTCGCGGTCCCACCAGACGGTCCGGGCGACCGGGGCGTTGCGGGCGGCCCGCTCCTCCATCTGGCCGGGCCCTCGGGAGATCACCAGCGAGGTCTCGTCGTGGTAGTCGAAGATGGTCGTGTCGAGCGCCTTGACGGTCCGGACCGACTGGAGGGTGCCGGCCGCCTCCCCCTGGGTCGCATAGTCGACCTTCTCGACCCAGAGCTGCTTCGCCGGTCCGCCGTTGAGGTAGGTCTTGTCGGGGACGCCCGGCTCGGTGTGCTTGTCGTAGGTCAGTTCGAGGCACTTGGCCTTCAGGCCCTGCGACTCGGACTGGATCCAGACGGCGTGCCCTCGGGCGACGGCCCGGGACAGCTTGAGCTCGGTGAGCGGGCCGCCCGACGCCTCGGGCTCGGCCCCTGGCGCCAGTTTGGGGTCGGCCCCGACCGGCTTGGCCACCACCTTGCGATCGGGCATGAGGGTCACGTCGAGGGTGTCGGAGTTGAGCTGGTCCTTGGTCGTCGTCCCCCGGATGACCTGGACGTTGCGCTGGAAGTGGGCGTAGGTCGGGTCGGGCGGCCGGTTGAGGTCGGGCGGGCCGACCTCGACTTCCGGCCTGGGGCGGGGCAGGTCGACCCGCATCTCGCCGTCGGCGGTCAGGTCGAAGGGGGTCTTCCCCTGGGCGTCGGGCTTGGACTGGCCGGGCAAGATCCCGCTGGAGCCGACGTTGTTGGCGATGATGTGGGGGTTCTTGTAGAGGAACATCGTCTCGGCGTCGAAGCCCGAACCGCCCGAGGGCGGCGAGCCGGGCAGGGGGGGCGCCTTGCGGCGGAGCTGGATCATCAGGCCGAACCCGGTGACGAGCATGTCGCGGTCTTCGAGCCGGATCGCCGAGTCGGAGGTGATCTGGAGCGTGCTCTCCTCGTAATCGACGTAGGTCAGCGGGCCGACGAGCAGGTCGTCGATCGGGTTGCGCGTCCCCTTGTCGTCGCGGAGGATGACGTTGCCGGTCATCCGGGCGTGGATGACGTGCGTCGGCTCGGCGTTCGGCTTGTTGTTCAGGCCGAAGGGCTGGTTCATGTCGACGATCGCCTCGTCGCTGGTGGCCGTCTTGCGGCTCTTGCCGTCCTTCGAGACCCAGATGACGGCGAACTTCGAGAGCCTGAGACGCTTCCCCTCGTTCTGCCGCTCATAGGTCTGGGCGTAGATGTAATGGCCGCGCAAGGCGTCGTACCACTGGAGCGGCAACTCCTTGGAAGCGGTCCAGTGGTCGGCGCCGAAGCTCTCGGTGGCAAGCTCGGTGGCCCGGAGGGCCGAGGCCTGCTGGAGCTCGGGGAAGGCGTTGGCCTCGTCGTCGCCGTGGTCCGTCGCGATCCGCGAGGCCAGCAGCGCGAAGCCGCGGGAATACCCGAGGTATCCCCCGACCAGGAGGCTGAAGGTGACGACGATCTGGGCAGCTTTCTTGAACACGATGGCATCCGGTGTTTAAGACATTCGGCCGATCGTCGTCCGCCCAGGACGGACCCGAACCTCGTTCGCCCCTTCGCGGTCATCCGGGTCGCGCCGGAGGACCGGATTGTCATTCTTGCCGGGCGATTCTCGCCAAAAAACTTTCATGTCTGGCCCCTCGGGACGAAGGATACCACCCGGATCAAGGCGCGGCCGGGGCCTGGCCGGCGCCTCGGTGGCCGAGGATCAGGTCGACCACCTCGCGGACGGCCCCGCGGCCTCCCGGGGCGTTGGCGACGTACCGGCAGGCCGCGACCACCTCGGCCGCGGCGTCGGCCGGGCAGGCCGGCAGGCCGGCCAGGGCCAGGGCGGGCAGGTCGGGCGTGTCGTCCCCCATGAAGCAGGCTTGATGGGCGTTAAGCCCGAAGTCGTCGACGATTGCCAGGAATGCCTCCCCCTTGTCGGCCGCCCCCTGGACCACCGGGGCGATCCCGAGTTCGCCCGCCCGGATGTCCACGCACCGGGCCGACCGGCCCGAGAGGATCGCCACGTGCCCGCCGGCATTCCGCCAGCGGACGATCGCCGAGCCGTCGCGGACGAAGAAGTTCTTCGTCTCCACGCCGTTGTCGTCCACCGCGATCACGCCGTCGGTCAGGACGCCGTCGACATCCAGGACCAGCAGCTCGATCGCTCGGCACCGCGCGGCCAGTTCGTCCGGAGCAATCGTCATGCCCGTCACTCCTCGGGCTCGGAGGGGACCAGGCCGATCAGGTCGGTCAGGTCGATCAGGCCGACCGGCCGGCCGAGGTCGTCGACGACCGGCAGCTCGCTGATCTTCCGCGACTTCATCGCCTCGACCGCCTCGGCCACCGTCGAGCCGACCCGGAGTTGGACCGGGTCGGGCGTCATGACCTCGTTGATCGGCCGATCCAGGAGGGCGTCCCGCCGGCGCTCGAAGAGTCGGGCGAGGTCGGAGTCGGTGAAGATCCCCACGAGCCGGCCGTCGTCGTCGACGATCAGGACGGCGCCCGAGCGTCGACGGGGGCCGGCCAGGGCGACGAAGACCTCGCGGACGGTCCGGTCCTGCCCGGCCTTGCGGAGCCGGCCGTCGGTCCGCATCAGGTCCTCGACGTAGGCCAGGCGTCGGCCGAGGCTCCCGCCGGGGTGGTAGAGGGCGAAGTCCTCGGCCCGGAAGTCGCGCATCCGGCTCACCAGCAGGGCCAGGGCGTCGCCCACGGCCATCATCGCGGTGGTGCTGGCCGAGGGGGCCAGGCCGAGCGGGCAGGCCTCCTCGATCGGCCCCAGCGCGATGCAGAGCTCGGCCGCCAGGCCGAGCGTGCTGCCGGCCCGGCCGGTGATCGCCACCAAGCTCGCCCCCAGCCGCCGGAGCGCGGGCAGGAGCCGGACGACCTCGTCGGTCTCGCCGCTCTGCGAGAGGGCGATCACGACGTCGTCGGCCCTGATCCGGCCGAGGTCGCCGTGGATCGCCTCGGCCGGGTGGAGCGGGAAGGCCCGGGTGCCGGTGGAGGCGAGCGTGGCCGCGAGCTTCTGCCCGACCAGGCCCGCCTTGCCCATGCCGGTGACGATCACGCTGCCTTCGCACCGCAAGATCCGCCCGGCGGCCCGGCTGATGGTGGCGTCGAGCCGCCCCCGGACCAGGTCGAGGGCATCCGCCTCGATCCGGAGCACGTCGCGGGCGAAGGCCAGCCCTTCGGCCTCGGTGGCCCAGGCCAGGCTCGCGTCGCTGATCATGGCCATCGACCGCCTCCTCCGGACCAGCCATCCGCGGGCGAGCGCACCGGCCAAAGGCGGGCCGGGGCATCGCGAGGCGGGACCATAGCCCATCGCCCGATCCCCGTCAACGCGGGCATGACCGAACTCCCGGGCCGCGGAGCCCGCCCCCAGGATTATCGGTCGGGAAAGCTGGACCACTTGCGAAGATCTGGCGGCAAGGAGAGAGGATCGGGTCGGTTCGCCCGCGACCTCGCCGGGTTCAGGCGGCCTCCGGGGCCTTCACCGCCGCGAGGAGGGCCGCCAGCACCGAGCCGACCTGGTTGATGTATCGACGGGACGGGTCGATCACCAGATCCTGGCCGATGAGGCGCAGGAACTGCCAATCCTCGCCCGTCGTCACGCAGCCGTGGATCGGCCCGCGCCGTCCGGCACGCTCGTTGAACAACTGGGCCGCCACCATCTGGGCGGCGCACTGGCCCAGGCCCGCCTCGATGTCGTTCTTCTTCGCTTCCGACACCGCCAGCAGCGGCGCCCGCAGCCGAGGCAGCGGGTCGGTGAGCGAGAGGAGGAAGTCACATTCCCCCGAGAGCCGGCGCAGCGGGTCGACGTCGAGGCGTGGGCCCGACAGGATCGACACCCGGCCGCCGGACAGCTCGCGGACGGCCAGCAGGATGGGCGCGACGATGAACTCGCTCCGGGCCTTCTCGCTGACCATCGCCAGTTCCATGCCCCGGGCGAGTTGCCCCGTCAGCCAAGGGGGCGGGACGATGTCCGGCAGGTCGGGGAAGATGACGCCGGGCCGCTGGCCGACGCCGAGTTCCGATTCCACCAAGTCGAGCGTGAAATCCGTGTAAGCCATCGCGATCCCGAGGCCACGTCCCGATCCCCTCCGATGCCGACCGACCCGGAGGGCTGTAGTCTAGGGGATGGCGGTCGCCCCAGCAACCACAGCCCACCGACCGACGGCGAAGGCCGGCCTCGGCCCGGCTTCGGAGGATCGATCACCGGCCGGCCGGGATCTCCAGCTTCTTCAAGATCAGGTCGATCTTCCGCTCGACCTCATTGAGCCGGGCCTCCTGATCGGCCGGCGTCGGCGCCTCGGTCTTGGCCGGGTCGGCCTTGGGGTCGCGGGAGACGATCAGCCGATCGCCCGGGAAGAGTTGGTAATTCGTCTTCACGTCGCCGCGATTGATGATCGCTTCGAGGTCGACCGGCAAGGTCTGCTCGCCGACCGTCCGGCCCACCCCGGCGGGCCGGACCAATCGAATGGACACCTTCGAGGCACCGGGCGTGAGCCCGCCAGCATAATTGATCGCGTCGAGCACGGTCTCGTTCCCGGTGATCGGCAAGCGTCCCGGCGATCCGACGTCGCCCTGGATGTAGTACACCTTGCTGTTATATGCCGTCACGTCGACGAAGACGCTGCTCGACTGGGCCGGCGGGATGGCCTCGACCTTGCCGGTTTGGGTATTCACCCGGGACAGGCCGAGCATCTCATCCGTGAGGTAGAGGCGGAGGTGCTGGATCACCTTGGCCTTGACCTCCGTCGTCGTCAAACCGGCGACGAAGACTTCGCCGTAAAAGCCCAAGCTAATCTTGCCGTCCGGCTTGACCAGCCGCTCGCCCGTGATCGGACGCCCCGGCATCGCCTGGAGGACCTCGACGGCGATGATGTCGGGCGGCTCGATGACGTAGTCGGGCATCGAGACCTTGGAGTTCTCCCGAGGAGGTGAATTCGACGCGGCCGGGTCGGCGGGCGGCGTGGGCGCGTCCGCCTTGATCGGCATCGAACGGGCCAAGCCCGCCAGGGTGTTGTCGAGCGCCAGAAGCGCCGCCTCGGCATCTTCGGCTTGCTTCAAGGCTCGGGCGATCGCCGGGCCGTCGCGACCGGCAGGGGCCGCGAGCCGGGCCTCTACCAGCCGCGCCTTGAGCCTGATGAGGCTGGCGCTCGGCAAGGTCGCCGTTTCCCAACCCAGCTTCGGGGCCGCGATCAGCACGGCATCATCTTCGACGAAGAATGTCAGGCCGATCGGCGTCACAATCCGTTCGATCACGCTCCTGACGCTGACTCCTTGAACGGTGATCGAAACCTTGGTGTCCCGGCTGAGGTTGAGGTCCGTCAGCGCGCGAGGATCGAGGATCATGTTCACGCCGGTGTTGTTCTGGATGAACGAGATCGCCTCGCCTATGGGTCGATCGACGAAGCGGACGGTGATCGGCTCATCGAGCTTCCTCGCGATCGCCGAAAATCGGCCCTCGATCGGACTCGGCGAGGTGACCGGCTTCGATGCCTCGGCGGCCTTCCCCGGCGGCCCCGCGTCCTGCTGGGCGAGGACCCCCGCGCCGGTCGCGGCGAGGCCGCAGGTGAGGGCCGCGGCGGCGAACTTCAGCTTGATCAGGGTCATGGATTTGAGCATCCCTTCGGCCAGTGCCAGCGCCGAGGCCGGGACCATCCCGGCCTCGATCTTCCCGGAGGCGGCGAACCGCGAGACCCCTCGGACCGTCGCCTCGACGAGGGCGGCGGGGGCGGAGGCTTCGGCGGCGAAGACGGCGGCCGAGGGGGCCAGGCCTTGCCGGGTCAGGCGGACCCGGAGCCGCTCGCGGCCCCGGGCCAGGCGGCTCTTGATCGTGCCGACGGGGCAGCGGAGGTCGCGGGCCGCTTCCTCCAGGCTCAGGCCGCCGAGGTCGCAGAGCACGACGGCCGAGCGGAACGGCTCGGCCAGCCGGGCGAGCTCGTCGTCGAGCAGGGCCCGGAGGTCGCGGCGATCGGCCTCGCCCCCGGGGCCCGGCAGGTCGGCGACGGCCGCCAGGGTCAAACCCCGGCGCCGTTCCGACTGGACCCTGGCCCGGGCGGCGACCTTGCGGCTGACGCCGTAAAGCCAGCGGCCGAGCGAGTCCTCGACCCGGACCGATCGCCCCTTGCGGACCAGGATCAGGAAGGTCGCCTGGAAGGCGTCGTCGGCGTCGTTCGGGTCTCGGAGGGCCCTCCGGCAGACGCCGAGGACCATCGACCCGTGCCGCGCGAGGATCGCCGCGAAGGCGACCTCCGCCTCCTCGCCCCGGCCGGCGAAGAACCGCTCCAGCAACTGCCCGTCCGTCAAGCCGGCGACCGTCCCCGCCCCGTAAAGCGTGCGGAACTGCCGGAGGACGGCGGACGATGTCCCGCTCGTCATGGCCTTCGGAGCCTCCTGCCTCATCGGTGGATCACAGCTTGCCATGCGGCGAAGGGGCCCGATGGTTCCCGGATTCGCCCGAAAGCCCCCCGGAATCGACGAATCCGCCCATCAGACCGGGTCAAATCCTTGCACGCATCCGACCGCGATGTTATCTCCATATCATCCCCCGGTCGCGACGGCGACATTCTCGGTCCTCCCGATGCCCGAACCGTTGGGGAAGCTCCAATGGACCGCCGAGTCACCTTGAACCGGCTCCCCGCCGGCGTCACCTTCCCGGCCGAGCTGGCCGACCGGATCTCCTACGAACCCGAGGCCCGCGAGCTTCGCTTCCGCGGCTTCATGAGCAAGGCCGACTTCGACCGCCTCGCCCGGCTCCACGAGGATTGGGGCTACCGCAGGGCCCTCGAAGACCTGTTCCGGGCCTGCACCCTCGCGCCCGACCCGAGGCCGAGGAATCGCCTGGTCGCCGCCCTCGCCCGCCTCGTCCCCGCGCTCCGCCACGACGGCGAGTGAGGCGAACGGGCCGGCGGCCTCACCGCTTCTCCAGCCGCCGGATCGCCTGGATCGCCTCGTCGAGCTTGGCCAGGAACCGCGACCGATCCTTGGGGGCGAACGGGGCGGGTCCGCTGCCCATCAACCCCCCTTGGCGGAGCGTATCCAGCAGCGCCCGGGTCGCCAGGGCCTCGCCGATCGAGTCCTCGGTGAACGGGTTCCCCTTGGGCCCCAGGACCCGGGCCCCCTTCCGCAAGCAACGCTCGGCCAGCGGGATGTCCGAAGTGATCGCCACGTCGCCCGGCCCGACCCGCTCGGCGATCCAATCGTCCGCGACGTCCATCCCCCCCTTGACGAGCACGGCCTCGATCCAGTCGCGCGGGGGGACGCGGATCGACGTGTTGCTGACGACGTAGACCCGCCACCCGTAACGCTCCGCGACCCGATACACCTCGTCCTTGACCGGGCAAGCGTCCGCGTCGATATAGATCGCCATCCGTCCCTCCGCCCCCAATCGCCGCTCGCCACCCCCATCATAGACGAGCGACTCGCCCGATTGATGGGGCAAATCCTTGACTCCGCCCGTCGCTTTGCTAAGATAGTGCTCGCCAATCGACCGGGACCTCAATTGCCGAAGTGGCGGAATTGGCAGACGCGCTAGCTTGAGGGGCTAGTCCTCTTACAAGAGGGTGCAGGTTCAAGTCCTGTCTTCGGCACTGTTTCACCAAAGGGTTTGCGGCGATTGCCGCAAGCCCTTTCTTCGTATCGCGGCGCGGGGCGGGTGCCGATCGGCGAGTGTCGCGTTCGGCCACCTCGAATTGACCGGCGAGGGGATCGAACTCGGCCCGGGTCATGCCGGTGAGGCTGGGGAAGGCGTCGGGGTGTCGGCACAGGGCGTCGTAGCTGAGCATCGGGGTCGCACCTCCGCCCGATAGACCACCTCGACCAGCAGCCGGTGGGAAATGCGCTCCAACCCTAATCAGCGTGGGACACCACCTCGAGGGACGAGCCCCACCATCGAAACATGTTGATGGTGGGGCTCGTCCCTCGACCCGCCCCACGGGACGATCAGGGTTGGTGGGGTCGGGCCACCTCGACGGCGGTGGCGGCCTTGAGCGGGCCGGCGAGGGGGCCGGAGTCGAACTCGACGGTCACGGCGAGGGGTTCGGCGGGGGGGGCGAGCGGCACTCGGACCGAGGCCGGGCAGAACGTGCCTCAGGCGAAGCCGGAGCGGGCCCCGTCGACCCGCCCACTCGCCGACGAGCCCAGCATGATCGAGGCCGAGGGGCCGTCGGTCGTCGAGCCGGCCCCTCGGCCCGCGGTGACGATCAGGAGGCCGTCGCCGGTGTACAGCTTGGGCTGGAGGTTGATCTCCGCGCCGGGCTCGACCCGGACCGAGTCGCCCAGCCCGGTCCGGAAGTCGAGCGCCCCGACCGGGTCGATCGTCAACGCGCCCCCCTTCTCGACCCGGTACCAGGTCGGCTCGCCCCGGCGGTAGGAGTCGGAGAAGACGAACGACCAGCGCGGGCCGCCGGCCGGGTCGTTCAGGGCGAGCGTCACGGCGCCGAGGCGGTACGAGCCGACCGGCAGGACGCTCGGGGCGCCGCCCGAGGCGGCGAAGGCCGAGCCGTCGTCGCCGATGAGCATGGCCGAGACCTCCGCCACCCGCGAGGCGGCCGGGCCGGCCACCGCCAGGCGGATCGAGCCGGTCCCCTCCAGGCGGTTGAGGCTCAGGCGGCGGCCCAGGGGGTCGGACCGGACGGCGTACCTCCGCTCGCCAAGGGTGAGGATCGGGCCGTAGAGGAACTGCTCGGAGGCCGGGTCCCAGCGGCCGTCGTCGTCGAGGTCGACCCAGAGCCGGTCGCTCGGGTCGGTCACCGAGCCGTTGCCGTCGCCGTCGACCCGGCGGGCGGCGTGGGCCCGGTCGTCGATCCGGACCGTCCCGGCGAGGTAGCCGGCGGAGGCCATGCTCAGGGTCGCCCCGGTGGCCCCCAGCTTGAAGAGCGCGGCGCGACGTTCGGCCACGGGCCGGCCGTCCACGGTCGTCGCCAGGTCGAGCGGGACCCGCCAGGTCCGCCCCTCGCCCCGGACCAGGTCCTCCGGCCCGACCTTGCGGTCGCGGTTGGCGTCGACATACAGGTCGGCATCGCCCGGGCCCGACTCGTCGAGCACGACCACGACCCGGACCGAGCTGGCCTCGCCATAGCGGACCTGGGCATACCGTCGCCGCTTCCCCCGATAAGTCGCCGACTCGACCACGTCCGCCGGCTTCAGCGACGCCAGCGGCAATGCCCGGGGCGGGGGGGCCTCGAACGGGTCGCCCGGCGGCGGGGCCTCGAACCGCCAACCGTCCTCGGCCCCGACCGGGGCCGGGGCGATCGCCAGGATCCAGGGGGCGGCCAGGGCCGCGAGCGTCCGTCGCATCATGGGTTCCTCCAGGGGCCGGTCTGCATGGGTCGAAGCGTTTCAAAGGCGGGCGAATCGCGACCGAGCGGAGGTCCGGGCGGCCGATCGAGCCCGATCCCGCAGGTCGTATGCTAATCCGAATCCGCTCGGCACGATCTTAAGAGAAGGATGTCCCGAGTTCGGCAAGGGGCGTTGACGGATTAAAATCCTTATGTCCCCCGGAGCAGCGTTGGGTTCGTTTGGGAAATCTCCCCGAGCATGCGGCGCCGGGTTGACAGTCCTCCCAGACGCGGACCGATCGCATGCCCCATCTTGCCCAGATATTTGTTGGGTTCGTTTCGGAAGGTATCGAGGCGTTGGAATTTGGCGGACGATCCATCGAAACAAGGTTGCCTTGATGACACATCTTGCGCAGATGGTTGTTGGGTTCGTTTGGGGATGGCTCCCTGACTCGGGACGTCCGATCGACCGGATCGATTCGAAGCGGGGGAGGACGGTTGCCCGGACGTCGATACAGGCGACATCTCCTCCCTATTTTGCCCAGCTACTTGTTGGGTTCGTTTGGGGACGTTGCCCCGGTAGGCCGGCAAGCCCAATCCTGGGGTGCTCAGCGGAGCTTGCCTCGGGAGTTCGCGTGTCGAGCCACCGGGGCAAGCTTCGCTTACCCGTGCCATCCGGTCATGTATCCACCCTATTTTGCCCAGCTATTTGTTGGGTTCGTTTGGGAACGCCGCCCTAGCGCTCGTCGTCGGGGTCGTCGGGGGTGAGGTAGAGGACGAATCGGTCGACGTAGTCCCGGTCTCCCTCACCTCGGGTGAGGATCTCGACGACGCCCCGGCGAGCTAGGGCTTTTGGGCGGACCGTGGCGGTGGGGCCGTCTTCGGGCAATGAATCGATCAGGGCGACGGCCCAGGCCGGGTCGATCGCGGCGGCTGCGGCGAAGGCGGGGTGAGGGATTCGTCCCCGGTCGCCGATCTCCAGGGCCCGGACCCGCCGGGCGACGGGGTCGAGGACCTGGCGGGCGACGGCCCGGTCGTGGCGGGCCAGGTAGAGGGCGATCCGGGCGTCCGCGCCGGTCGCCATCATCGAGGCGGGGTCGGCGCCGGCGGGCCGGGGGGGGCGGAGGGCGACGACGGTCCAGAAGGCCCGCTCCAGCCGAGCGGGGTCGAGGCTCGCGGCCACCGGCAGGACCATCGCGGAGGAGAGCGCCGAGCCCCCCTGCTCGTTGTAAAGGGCCCGCCCTTCGCGAGCCTGGGCGAGGTAGCCGTCGAGGACCTCGTCGACCAGCTTCGCCGCCGACGCCGGGTCGGTCGCGACCAGCCCCCGGGCCATCGAGGTGAGGGCGGAGAGCTTCTGGACCGGGTTCTCCAGGGCGTCGACCAGGCGGCGGGCCCGGGCCGGGTCGCTCGCCGCCATCCGGCCGACCAGGCGGACGACCCGGAAGTCGCGCTGGGCCTTGTCGGGCATCAGGCCGAGGGCCCGCTCGGCCCCGGCGGCGTCGCGGGCGGCCAGGCCCAGGGCGACCCCGCCGGCGTACCAGTTCTGGTAGGAGGCCGGGTCGTACCCCCGGGCCAGGTCGAAGGCCCCCTCGGCGTCGACCCGGGCGAGCTTTGCGGCGAACCGGCCCCGGGCGTGAGCCCCGGGGTTCTTGCGGTCCCCCTCGTTGTACCCCCCGAGCGAGAGGGCCAGGGCCTTGCCCTCGGCGAGCAGGGCCGAGGCCCGGGCGGGCTCGCCGAGGGCGAGCAGGCGGAGGGCGACCTTGCCGAACTCGTCGAGCCGGTCGGCCGGGTCGGGCGCGGCCCGGGCGTGGAGCAGGGCCTGGTCGAGCGCGGCGATCCTGGCCGCGCGGTCGGCTTCGGGGGCGGTGTCGGCCAGCTTGCGGTAGATCGCGGAGGCCAGGGTCGGCGAGGTCAGCGACTCGGCCACGGCCCGGGCCTCGTCGGGGTCGTCGGCGATCAGGGCCTCGCCGGCGCCGGCCCGGAGGTAGCCGTTGATCTCGTCGTCGGCGTAGACCTTCCGCTCGGCCAGGTCGAGGGCCAGGGCCGGGTCGACCCAGGGGATCAGCCCGAGCACGTCGTACTGCTCGACGTCGGGCTCGCCCCCCTTCTCGAACCGGCGGATCTCCCCCTCCATGATCCGCCGGGCGATGGCCCTGGAGGCGGCCCGGTCGAGGGGCGGCGGCAGGAGCTTCAAGGGGGACTCGACCGGCTCGCCGTCGCGGCGGGCCTTGAGCTCGACCGGGCCGGCCGACCCGTCAATTCGGTGGCCGGCGAAGGGGACGCCCGGGGCCGAGACGAACAGGAAGGCCGGGCCCGGGCCGAGGCCGTCGACCCGGAACTTCCCTTCAGGGTCGGTCGTCGCGGAGGTCCGCTTCGGGCCGTCGCCGGCCTGCTCGACCAGGGCCCCGGCGAGGGGATGCCCCTGGCGGTCGACGACCCGGCCGGCGACCGACCGGGTCGGCTCGATCGCGGGCAGGGCGAGGTCGGCGAAGGTGGTCCCCCCCTTGGACGGCTCGACCCAGGCGGTCCGGTTCGAGGGGCGGCCGGGGGCCTCGGCCTCGGCCCGGTACTGGTAGTTGGGCACGAGCTGGCGGGGGGTCCGGAACCGCCCCTCGGCGTCGGACCGGAGGTCGTCGAGGCCGTCGAGGCGGACCCCTCGGGAGACCACATCCATCGACTCCGGCCCGAGCAGGCGGAACTCCAGGCGGACCCTGGCCTCGGGCACCGGCCGCCCCTCGTCGTCGACGACCCGGCCTTCGAGGGCGACGGCGGCGTCGAGCCGGGCCACCAGCGTCACCGGCCCTTCGCCCGTGACCGAGACGGGACTCGGGGTGGCCCGGCCCCCCCCTCGGGCGGAGAGCAGGAAGCCGGCGTCCAGCTTGACCCCCTCGGCCCGGAACGACCCGTCCCGGCCCGAGATCGCCCGGACCGGGACGAACCCCCGCGAGGGGAAGGCCCAGTAGCCGTCGACCTCGGCCCCGGCGACCGGCCCGCCGGCCTCGTCGACGACCCGGCCGAGCAGCGTCCCGCCCCTGGCCAGGAGGATTGGCGGCGGCTCGAACTCGGCCAGGCCCGGGGCGACCGGGAAGGTGTCGAGGAAGAACTTGGGGTAGTAGAACGGGGCGGGCGTGATCTGGGGATGGGGGGCGATCGAGCCGGCCGAGGCGAAGCCGGAGTACCGCCCCTCGGCGTCGGTCCAGAGCAGCGGGACGCCGAACCCCCAGTCGAGCCGGACCCCGACGTCGGCGATCGGCCGGCCGCCTTCGCGGTCGCGGACGACCCCGGAGACCCGGGTCGCCCGGTTCAGGGAGATCGTCAGGGCGGTCGTCCTCCCCCCCTCGACTGCCGGCGGCTCGCCGGGCGCCGGGAGGAAGGGGGCGTCGGATCGGGGGGTGACCATCAGCTTGAGCGGGCCTTCGGCCAGGGTCGGCACGACGAAACGCCCCTCGGAATCCGAGACGACCGAGGCGAGCCCCCGGCTCGAAGTGCCCGAGCCGGTCCGGAGGGTGATCGCCCGCCCCCGGGTCGCCGCCGGGTCGTCGGCCACGACCCGGCCTTCGACCCGGCCGGCCCTGGCCAGCCTCGCCGTCGGGTCGCCAAAGGCCAGGGGGACGCGCTGGAGGCCGCACGCGGCCGAGGTCACCGTCACCTCGTCGAGGCCGGCCGGGTCGACGTCGCCGAGCACGGCCCGCCCCTCGGCGTCGGTCGTCGCGGCCAGCTCGTCGGCCAGGCCGTCCGGGACGAGCGACCCCCGGATCACCCGGGGGGCGACCCGGGCCGAAGCCACCGGCGCCCTTTCGGCGTCGACCACCCGGATCGGGGCCCCGGCCGAGGGGCGGACCACCAGGCGGATCGGCACCCCATCGGCCGGCCACTCGGTCGGGACCTCCCGGGCGGCCAGGGTCGAGCCGGGCTTCCGGGCCCAGACAGCGAACGACTTCCAGTGCAAGGGGCGACCGGACGGCTCGATCGCCCGTTCGAGCCGGGCCCGGCCCGCCTCGTCGGTCCGGCCCGAGGCCAGGAGGCGGGCCGAGAGGTTCAACCCGGCCATCCGGGCCTGGTATTCCTGGGTCGGGGTCGTCCCCTCGGTCGCCAAGGTCACGGCGACGCCCGGGGCCGGCTTGCCCGAGGCGTCGACCACCTCGACCGTGACGGCGATCGCCTCGCCGGGCGCGGCCAGGGCCAGGATCAGCGAACAGGCCAGGGCGGCGGTCATCGGGATGCCCTCCGGTCGGGTGCCTCTTTGACAGGTGTCGATGAGGATAGCCGAGGTGGCCGGTGGCCGCCACCAATTTCGACGGCCCGGCCCGAAAATCCCCGGGATGGCCGCCCTCGGCCGTTGTCTTATCAACGGAAAGGGGCATCGGGAGGGTCGGGAGGGTCGGCACGGCTCATGGGACCGGACGAGATCGGCGAGCTGATCGACCGCCTGGCCGGGCCGCTCGGGCTCTATGCCCGGCAGTGGTCCGACGCTCCCGAGGACGTGGTCCAGGAGGCGTTCCTGAAGCTCGCGGGCCAGGGCCAGCCCGGGCCGAAGGAGCCGGCCGCCTGGCTGTTCCGGGCGGTCCGCAACGGCGCGATCAATGCCGGGATCGCCGCCCGTCGCCGTCGCCGCCACGAGGCCGCCGCCGCATCCCGGAGTTGCCCCTGGTTCGAGGCCGACCACCCGCCCCTCGACCCCGACCGGGCCCGGGCCGCCCTCGCCGCCCTGCCCGACACCCAGCGCGAGGTGGTCGTCGCCCACCTCTGGGGCGGCCTGACCTTCGAGCAGGTCGCGACCCTGGCCGGGACCTCGGCCAGCACCTGCCACCGCCTCTACCGCTCGGCCCTCGCGACCCTGAAATCCGAACTGGGGGACCCATGACGCCCGGACGACCCGCCGACGAACCCGGACCCGACCTCGGGGCGTTCGAGGCCGCGCTCCGCTCGCTCGCCCCGAGCCGGCCCGGCCTCGACCGCGACCGGGTGCTCTACCAGGCCGGCCGGGCTTCGAGGCCGGGCCGACCGCGCCTCGGCTGGCCGGCCCTCGCCGCGACCCTGGCCCTCGTCGCCGGGACCGAAGGGATGCTGCTGGCGACCCGGCCGTCGCCCCGGGTCGTCGAGCGGATCGTCGTGGTCCGCGAAGCCGCCCCGGCTCCCGCCGTCGTCCAACTCCCGGCCCCTCCGCCAACTCCCAGGCCGACCGAGTCGGGCCTCGGCCTGACCGAGCGCGACCGCCTGGCCGGCCGCCTGATCCGCTTCGGCCTCGACGGCCTCGCCTCGCCCCGCCCGGGCGGCTCGGACGGCCCGGGGCCCGAACCCTGGCGCGCGTCGTCGCGGCGGCTGCTCCAGGACGAACTCCGCCAGTCCCTCAGCCCCGGAGACCCTTCATGAACCGCCCGCTCGCCTTGCCCTTGATCCTCCTCGCCGCCGCCGTCGGACCCCCGGCCGCCCCGGCCCAGCCCCCTCCCGCCAAGCCGCCGACCGCGATCACCCTGCGGCCGGCCTCCGAGCCGCGCCCGGCCCTGAAATACCGGCTGGTCCCGCCCAGGCCGACGCTCGAACCGGGCAACGCCGCCGTCTTCTATCACCGGGCCTTACAGCTTTCTCTCGCCAAGCAGAGGGCGCTCGAAGATGCCGAGCCGAAGAAGCCCGGCAATCCCCAAATTGCCCGAGGCCGGTCGATCGACGAGAAGGTCGGCAACTGGATCAACGGGCCGCTCGCCGAGATCCCCTACGATGAGGCCCGGGCGCTGCTGGACCAGTTCGCCGATACCCTCAAGGAGGTGGACCAGGGGATCAGGCGGCTGGACTGCGATTGGGAGTTCGACCGGCGGACGGTGGAGGGGAACTCGCTGCTCCTGCCCGAGATCCAGGAGGTCCGCTCGATCGCCCGGCTGGTCTCGCTCCAGGCCCGGTTGGCGATCGTCGCCGGCGACTACGATCGGGCGGTCGACCGGGCCCGGGCCGGCCTGACGCTGGCCCGCCACGTCGCCCGCGGGCCGTTCGCGATCCAGTCGCTGGTGGGCGTGGCGATCGCCAACGAGATGGTCGACTGCCTCCGGGCCCTGATCCAGGCCCCGGGTGCCCCCAGCCTCTACTGGGCCCTGGCCAATCGCCCCCGGCCGCTCATCGACATGCGCGACGCCTTCGACTCCGAGCACGACGCGCTCGAGAACGAGCTGCCCGGCCTCCGCGAGCTGGAAGTCGGGATCTGGGGCCGGGACCAGGCCCGGCGGTTCGTGGCCGAGCTGCAACGGAAGCTCGCGGACCTCGGGTCGGGATCGCTGCCGGGGTCCTTGCTGCTCGGCAATTCCGCCGGGCCTCCCGACTCGATCCCGATCTCGATCCGCCGCCTCGGGATCGCGGCCGTCTGCGCCAAGGTCTACCCCGAGGCCCGGACGGCCCTGATCGCCGCGGGCCGGCCCGAGGCCGAGGTCGACGCCATGCCCGTCGTCCAGGTCGCCGCCTTGCACAGCCTTCGCGAGTACCGCCAGGCCAACGACGACCTGTTCAAGGGGCTGGACCTCCCCTACTGGCAGTTGGCCGCCCTGCCCAAGGTGGCCGGCTTCGAGAGCGTCGAGGCGAAGCTAGCCAACCCGCTCTGGGCGACGATCAGCATCCTCTCCTCCGACCTCAGGCGGGCCCGCCTGGCCCCGCTCCGGCTCGACCGCCAGCTCGACGCCTTGCAATGCGTCGAGGCGATCCGGCTCGATGCCACGACGCACGGCGGCAAGCTCCCGATGAGCCTCGAAGCGATCGTTGCGACCCCCTGCCCGGTCGACCCGGCCACCGGCACGCCCTTCCGCTACGAGGTCGCCGGCGACTCCGCCACGCTCGACGGCCCGATCCCACCCGGCGCACCCGATCACCCGACCTCCGCGATCCGCTACGCCCTGAAGCTCGCCCGCTGATCGATCGACCCCCTTCTCCACCGATCGGAGGATCGCCATGCTCTGGCCCATCGCCCTCGCCTCGCTCCTGGCCCTCGCTCCCCCCGACGACCCCGGCCAGGTCGGGGGGATCGCCCCCGTCGTGGGCGAGGACGTCGCCATGGTCGTTCATGTGGACCTGGCCCGATTCGATGCCGAGGGCCTGGCCCGCCAGGTCGCCGGCAAGCTCGCCGACGAGGCCGAGCTCGCCGCGGTCGCCGGGCTCGTCAAGGGCCGGGTCGACGCCCTCAAGGCCGCCGGGGCCAGGGACCTGTTCCTGCTCGTCGGCCTGGCCGACCTGCCCGGGCTGCCCCCCCTGGCCGTGCCGCTCCCGCCGGGGGCGAACGGCGGCAAGATCGCCGAGGTGCTCCGAGCGGCCTTGCCGGGTACCCCGCTCGCCTACCCCGCCGCCGAGCTGATCCGGGGGGTCGTCGTCGCCGGATCGCCCGCGACCCTGGCCCGGATCAAGGGGGCGAAGCCGACCCCCAGGCCCGACCTGGCCGCCGCCCTGGCCTCGGGCGGCGACTCGGCCGTCCGGGTCGCGATCGTCCCCGGCCGGACCCTCCGCCGGGCGGTCGAGGAGTCGCTGCCGACCTTGCCCCCCTCGCTCGGCGGCCGGCCGATCGAGGCCCTGACCCGGGGAATGGCCTGGGCCTCGTTGACGCTCGGCCCCGACCCCAAGGGGACGCTCCGGCTCGTCGTCCGGGGGGCCGAAGCCGCCGACTCGGGCCCGCTCGGGAGCCTGATGACGGACGCCCTCGCCGGGCTCGCCGCCTCGATCGAGGCCGACCCGGCGCACGCCGGGCTCGCCCGGGCCCTCCGCCAGTTCAGGCCCGAGGTCGGCGGCGACGGCGTCGCCCTGACCATCCCCCTCGAAGACGCCGCCGCGCTGGTCTCGCCGCCGATCCTCCAGTTCCGCGAGGCGACCCGCCGGACCCGATGCATCAACAACCTCAAGTTGATCGGCCTGGCGATGCACAACTACCACTCGGCCCACGGAGCGTTCCCGGCCGCCTACTCCGCCGCCGAGGACGGCAAGCCCCTCCTGAGCTGGCGGGTCCAGATCCTGCCATTCCTCGACGCCGGGGACCTCTATAACGAATTCCACCTCGACGAGCCCTGGGACAGCCCCCGCAACAAGCCCTTGATCGCCCGGATGCCGGCCACTTACGCCTGCCCCAACACGGCGAGAGCCCTGGTGCTCGAAGGCAAGACCAGCTACCTGACCCCGCGAGGCCCCGGCACCACCTTTCCCGGCTCGCGAGGGGTCAAGATCCAGGAGATCCTCGACGGGAGTTCCAACACCATCCTGGTGGTCGACGTCAACGACGGGGCCGCAGTCCCCTGGACCAGGCCCGACGACTGGCCGGTCACCGCGCCCCTCGACACCCGGGGCCTCTTCGGCCACCACGGCGACCGGACGGTCGTGGAGTTCGCCGACGGGTCGGTCCGGACACTGAAATCGACGGTGACCCTCCGACTCTGGCAGGCCTTCATCACCCGGGACGGCGGCGAAGTGCTCCGGGAGGAGGACCAATGAACGGCCGATCGCCGGAGTTCGCGGCCAATCCGCCTCGCCGTCCCGCGGCATGACAGATGCACCGACAGGTTGCTCCCGGCCGTCGGGCCTCGCCCTCTCCCGGCGAGGCCCGACGGCCCCCTTCGACCCCTTCCAAGGCGGACCCCGACCATGCCGGACCCCCGGAACATCGCCCACGACAAGAAGGTCCAGGAAGAAAAGAAGCACCACCACGAGGAGCCCGTCGCCCACGCGGCCGTGACCCCCCAGCCCGGCAAGAAGCCCCCGCTCGAGAAGGAGCCGGCCGAAGGTCACGACGAGCCCCACGGCCACCAGGAAGCCCACCACAAGGGCGACGAAGCCTGAAACCGGGACTTGCCGCTTGCGGGCCCTTCGAAACGAAAACGGCCTCCTGGATCGATCGATCCAGGAGGCCGTTTCTTTGGATAAGTTGCGCTGGGCGGAATCGAACCACCTACCTCCAGGTTATGAGCCTGGCGAGCTACCGATGCTCTACAGCGCGAAGCCAATGTAACCCACCTCGCTCCGGCCGTCCAGGCCAACTCCCGCCGAATCGCCGGATTTCGGGGCCCGTCGCGTCGTTGACATCCGCCCCCAAGCCGTGGCCTCTTGGGATGGCGGGGTCGAGGGCGTCGGGGCGAGCGTCGCCGCGAGGCCCGGGCCCGCCGCTTCGGGGGGCACCGTGCATGGGCGGCGGATGGCCGGCGATGGACGAGGACGACCTGATCGACCACGCCCGCGCCGGGTCCGAGGGCGCGATGGTCGAGCTCTACCGGCGGCACCGGGGGCTGGTCATCGGCTACGTCCTGCGGATGACGGGGGACCGGGACCTCGCCGACGAGGTCTTCGCGGCGACGTTCGCCGCCTTCTTCGCCCGCCTGGCCCGCTACCGTTCGCGGGGGCATCTCGCCGCCTACCTGCTGCGGATCGCCCGGAGCCGCCTGGCGGACGAGGCCCGGGCGAGGGCCCGGCTCGGGCGCAACCCCGCCTCCCGAGGGGCCTCCGGGGCCACGCCGCCCGAGCCGGTCGACCCCGCGTCGGGGCCCGCCGAGTCGGCGGCCGACGCCGAGATGGCCGGTCGGGCCGAGCGGGCGCTCCTGGCACTCCCCGAGACGCTCCGCGAGGTCGTCGTGCTCCGGCTCTACGAGGGGTTGGACTTCAAGGCCATCGCCTCGATCGTCGACGTCGGCGAGGCCACCGCCCGGAGCCGGATGCGTTATGCGCTCCAGGCTTTGCGACGATCCCTGGGCGTGGCCCGCGAATCGTGAGGTGCCGTGCCGGCAAGAGGGGCGGGAGAAATCCGGGCGTCCCCCCTCGATTTCATAGCACGTTTCGGCCCCCGGGCCGTTTGCTCCGGTGATCCCGAGGTTCGAGGGGCCGATTCGTGGACCGATGCCCGACGGATGATCTCCTGCTCGACCATGTCGACGCCCGGCTCCCCGGCCGCGAGGCCGACGAGGCGGCCGCCCACCTCGCGACCTGCGCCCGGTGCCGCTCGACGCTGGCGGAGCTGGCCGTCCTGCGGGACGCCGCCGCCCGCGATCGCCCCTCGCCCGGGGCGCCCGCCGAGGCGAGGGTCTTCGAGGCGATCCGTCGCGCGGGCCGGGTCAGGCCTCGTCGTCAACGGGCGACCGGGCCGCCCCGATGGGCCGTCGCGGCCGCCATCCTGGTCCTGGGGGCGGCGGGCCTGATCGGGGTCGGCCTGCGGCCCATGAAGGCCGACGCGATCGTCGCGACGGTCGCCTCGGCCGACGGCCGGGTGGTCGTCCGCCGGGGCGGGGTCGAGAGCCCGGCCTCCGCCGGGATGGGCCTGCACGAGGGGGACGAGCTCGCCGTGCCGGCCGACGCGACGGCCGTGCTCGACCTGCCCGACCGGTCGCGGGCCGAACTCGGGCCGGAGTCCACGCTCCGATTCCACGACCTGCTCGGCGACGCCCCGCTGGAGCTTCGGGCCGGGTTCCTCGCGGTCGACGCCGCCAGGCGCCCGGCCGATCACCCCCTGGCGATCCTCACGCCGGACGCCCGGGCCGAGGTCCTCGGCACCCGGTTCATCCTCGGGGCCGACGCGGACGAGACCCACCTGCGGGTCGCCGAGGGGCTCGTCCACCTGGTCCGGATCGACGACGGGGCCTCGGTGGACGTCGCCGGCGGCAACCGCGCCGAGGTCGTCGATCGCGACCGGACGAGGCTCCGGGCGCACCCGAGCCTGCCGGGGACGGCCCTGATCATCGCCTCGGACGAGAAGGCCCCGGCCGACTTCGCCCGGTTCAACCGCCTGGTGGGCGCCCGGCTGCTGGGCCGTCGGCTCCGCCACCTCGGCTTCCGGGTCGAGACCAAGGCCCACGCGGACGTGACCGCCGCCGACCTGGCCGGCCGGCCGCTCGTGATCGTGTCGTACTCGGAGGAGAACGTGGGCTTCGAGGAGAGCCTGGGCCGGATCGGCCTGAAGGGGGCCGACGTCCCCATCCTCTGCTTCGAGCCGCTCGCCTTCCCCACCTTGGGCCTGACCGGGGGCGTCCGCGGCCGGGATTTCGACTGGCAAGGGGGCGAGACCGCCATCGACTTCCCGAGGCCGGATCACCCCCTCTCCGCCGGCCTGGTCGGCCCCCGGCGCGACCTCTTCGGCAAGCCCGGCTGCTTCGGCTGGGCCCGGCCGGCCGGGTCGGCCGAGACGATCGCCGCCGTGGCCGGCGACGGCTCGAAGGCCGTGATGTTCGCCTACGAAGGCGGCCGGGAGATGGCCGGCGGGCGGGCCCCGGGCCGGCGGGTCGGCCTGTTCCTCGACCCGTCGCAGGTGGGCGAGGATTCCGAGCCGGCCTGGAACCTCGTCGAGGCGGCCGTCGAGTGGTGCGTCGAACCGACCCGGACCCTTGCCGGAGGAGGAGTCGCCAGATGAGCGGAACAGGGCGGGTGATCTTGGCCCTCGCGATCCTCGGCCTCGGCCTCGCCCCTTCGGCGGCGCCCGCCGGCCCGGGGCCCGATCGCTTCGAGCGGTTCTTCGGGCGGGTCAAGCCGCTCCTGGCCTCCCGCTGCGCCTCCTGCCACGGCCGGGACAAGCAGGAGGGGGGCCTCCGGCTCGACTCGGCCGAAGGGGTCGGCCGGGGGGGCGAGGGCGGCCCGGCGGTCGACGCCGAGGACCCGGGCGAGAGCCCGGTCCTCAAGGCCGTCCGCCACGACGCCGGCGTGGCGGCGATGCCGCCCAAGGAGCGGCTCAAGGCCGACGAGGTCGCCGACCTAGCCGCCTGGGTCCGCGAAGGGGCCGCCTGGCCCGAGCCGGCCCGGGTCCTGCTCGAAGACGACCCCGAGATCGTCGGGGCCCTCTCCGGGGGCGGCTCGGCGCGGCCTTCGGCGGACGACCCCGCCTCCGGGGCGTCGGCCCTGCTCGTCGCCGGCCGGATGGAGGCCGAGCGGCTCCCGGGCTGGGACTTCCCCGTCCGCGAGCGACCCAAGCCCGGCGAGTACCGCTACGCCCGGTTCGCCTGGAAGAAGCAGGGCGGCGGGGCGGCGATGCTCGAACTGGCCCGCGACGGCGGCTGGCGACGGCCGGGTGAGCCGAACGCGGCCTGGTCCGCCGGCCCGGACACGAACGGGCCAGCCTCGATCCCCGTCGCCGGGGAGGCTCCCGCCGGGTGGTCCGTCGTCACCCGAGACCTCTGGCTCGACGGCGGCTCGTGGGGCGACTGGTCGGTCACGGGCCTGGCCATCACCTCGATCGGCGGCGGCGAGGTCGCCATCGATGCCCTGATCCTCGGCCCGACGATCGAGAGCCTCGACGCCTACAAGCCGGGCCGCGGCCTCCCCGCCTCCCCGGGCGCCGGGGCGAGGGCCAGGGTCGGCGACGCCTGGACCGACCCGGCGAACCCGATCCGCTCGATCTTCCGCGGCGAGCGGCTCGACCTCTGGTCGCTCCGCAAGCCCTCCCGCCCGCCCTTGCCCGAGGTCCGCGAGCCCGGGCGGGCCGTGACGCCGGTCGACCGGTTCGTGCTCGCTGGGCTCGACGCCGCCGGGATCGCCCCTTCGGCCGAGGCGGGCCGGCGGGCCCTGATCCGCCGGGTCACCTTCGACATCACCGGCCTGCCGCCGACGCCCGAGCAGGTGGCCGACTTCCTCGGAGACCGCCGGCCCGACGCCTACGAGCGGCTCGTCGACCGCCTGCTCGCCTCGCCCAGATACGGCGAGCGGTGGGGCCGCTCCTGGCTCGACGTGGTCCGGTATGCCGACACCAATGGCTTCGAGCGCGACGAGTTCCGGCCCAACATGTGGCGGTATCGCGACTACGTCGTCCGCTCGCTCAACGCCGACAAGCCGTTCGACCGCTTCGCCCTGGAGCAACTGGCCGGCGACGAAGTGGCCCCCGGGGCCGCGAAGACCCCCGAGGACGTCGACCGCCTCGAAGCCACCGGCTACCTCCGGCTCGGGACGTTCGACAGCACGACCGCGCTGTTCACCGAGGACGCCAAGGGGCGCGACGAGCTGATGGGCGACCTCGCCAACACGACCGGCGCCGCCTTCCTCGGCCTGACGATGTCGTGCTGCCAGTGCCACGACCACAAGTACGACCCGCTCTCGCAGGCCGACCACTACCGCCTCCGCGCCTTCTTCGCCGGGGTGAAGCCGAAGGACGACGAGGTCGTCGACCTGCCCGCCGGGCGCGAGGCGATCGAGCGGCACAACGCCGAGGTCGGCCGCCGGCTGGCCGCCGTCGAGTCGAGCCGCGAGGCCCTGCTCGGCCCCGCCCGCCGCAAGCTTGAAGGCGAGAAGAAGGCCGCGCTGCCCGAGGAGATCCGCAAGCTCCTGGAGATCCCCAAAGAGCAGCGGGACGAGGCGACGAAGGCGAAGCTCAAGCCGTTCCGGGAGAAGATCAAGGTCGAGGAGAGCGAAGCCCTCGCCACGCTGCCGGAGAAGGACCGCGAAGCGGCCGGGGCCTTGGCCGGGCAGATCGAGGCGATCCGCAAGGAGAAGCGGGCGGTCGCGCTCGCCCGGGTCATGACCGACTCGGGCCCGTCGGCCCCGCCGACCCGGGTCTCGTTCCAAGGTGACTACACGCACCCACTCGGAGAGGTCCCGCCCGGCTTCCCCTCGGCCCTCGACCCGAACCCCGCCGCCATCGAGCGGCCCCCGACCGAGACGACCGGCCGGCGCTCGGCCCTGGCCCGGTGGATCGGGTCGCGCGAGAACCCCTGGACGGCCCGGGTCGTCGTCAACCGGATCTGGCAGGGGTATTTCGGCCGGGGGCTGGTCGCCACGCCCAACGACTTCGGCCACGCCGGCGCCCGGCCCTCGCACCCCGAGCTGCTCGACTGGCTGGCGGTCGAGCTGATGGACCGCGGCTGGTCGCTCAAGCATGTTCATCGGCTCATCGCCACGAGCGCCGCCTATCGCCAGGGGTCGGCCGACGACCCGGCCCGCAGGGCGGTCGACCCGGAGAACCGCCTGCTCTGGCGGCAGGAGGCCCGCCGGCTCGACGCCGAGGCGATCCGCGACGCGCTGCTGGCGGTCTCGGGCATGCTGCTGCCGGTCGGCTCGGGCCCGCCGCGGTGGCCGCACGTCGATGAGGACATCCTGGATGCCCAGCCGGCGATCTACGAGGCCCGCCACGGCGGCGACAACGGGCGGATGCAGGACTGGTACGCCGACCCGATCGAGCGGGTGGACGTCCGGAGCGTCTTCCTGATCCAGAAGCGGTCGGTCCCCGTGCCGCTGCTGGCGCCGTTCGACCTGCCCGACACGACGACCTCGTGCGCCCGGAGGCCGGCCACGACGGTGGCCCCGCAGGCCCTGACGCTCCTGAACAACCCCGAGGCGGTCCGCCTGGCCCGGGCCTTCGCCGACCGGGTGGCCAAGTCCGCCGGGCCTCTGGCCAAGGACCGGATCGCGCTGGCCTTCCGCCTCGCCCTCGGCCGCGAGCCGGACGACGACGAGGCCCGGATGACCGCCGAGTTCCTCGACCGCCGCTCGGCCGACCACGCCAAGGGGCTCGGACCCGACGCCGCCGGGCTCCGGGCTTTGGCCGACGCCTGCCGGGCGCTGATGAACGTGAACGAATTCCTCTTCCTCGATTGATGGAGGTCCCAGGCCGATGGACGATCATCCCTTCGCGGGCCCTTCGAGGCGGGACTTCCTCCGGCGGGCCGGCGGCGGCTTCGGGGCCACGGCCCTGGCCGGCCTGCTGGCCTCGGCGGCCCGAGGCTCGGAGGCCCGACCCCGGCCGATCATCGACCCGACCCGCCCCCTGGCCGCCCGCCCTCCCCACTTCGCCCCCAAGGCGAAGCGGGTGATCTTCCTGTTCATGTGGGGCGGCCCGTCGCAGGTCGACACCTTCGACTACAAGCCCCTGCTCCAGAAGCTCGACGGCCGGCCGATCCCGGAGAGCTTCGCGAAGGGGATGGGCAAGGTCGGCGCCGCCACCGGCAGCACCGACAAGCTGATGGCCGCGCCGTTCGGCTGGAAGCGGCGAGGGCAGAGCGGCCTCTGGGTCTCCGACCTCCTGCCCGGGATCGCCGAGCACGCCGACGACCTCTGCGTGATCCGGTCGATGCACTCGGAGAGCTCGAACCACGCGCCGGCGACCTATCAGATGAACACCGGCGCGACGATCACCGGCAAGCCGAGCATGGGGTCGTGGCTGACCTACGGGCTGGGCAGCGAGAACGAGGACCTGCCCGGCTACGTCCTCCTGTTCAAGGTCGCCGGTCTCGGCGGGTCCGCCAACTGGGGCAACAGCTTCCTGCCCGCCGCCTTCCAGGGGACCCCGTTCCGGACCGAGGGGGCCCCGGTGCTCGACCTCCAGCCGCCCGGCGAACTGGCCGAGGGCCAGCGGGCGACCCTCGACCTGATCCAGGGCTTGAACCGGAAGCACCGCGACGCCCGACCCGGCGGCCCCCTGGAGCTGGACGGCCGGATCGCCTCGTACGAGCTGGCCTACCGGATGCAGCGCGAGGCGCTCGACGTCGGCGACCTCGGGTCCGAGTCGGCCGAGACGCTTTCGCTCTACGGCCTCGACTCCGACGACAAGTCCACCGCCAAGTTCGGCCGGATGTGCCTGCTGGCCCGCCGCCTGTCCGAGAAGGGCGTCCGCTTCGTCCAGCTCTACAGCGCCATGGACAAGAACGGCTGGGACGGCCACGACGACAACGCCGGCGCCCACCGGACCTGCGCCGCGGTGACCGACCGGCCGATCGCCGGCCTGCTGGCCGACCTGAAGCGGCGGGGGCTGCTCGACGAGACCCTGGTCGTCTGGGCCGGCGAGTTCGGCCGGACCCCGGTCATGCAAGGCAACCACGGCCGCAACCACAACCCCTACGGCTTCACCGTCTGGATGGCCGGCGGCGGGGTCAAGGGGGGGCAGGCGATCGGCGCGACCGACGAGATCGGCTACCGGGCCGAGCAGTCCCCCTTCGCGGTCAAGGACCTGCACCACACGATCCTGGCGGCCCTCGGCCTGGACCCCGAGTCCCTCTCCCACGAGCACGACGGCCGCCCCGAGCGGCTGACCGGCGTGGCCGGGTCGTCCCGGATCATCCCCGGCGTCCTCGCCTGAGGCGACCGCGGCGACCCCTTTCGGCATCGATCCTCGGAGGTTCCGTGACCACGCTCATCACCATCGGGTCGGCCAACGCGGCGACCTCCGGCGGGCGCCACCCGCTCGAACCCCTGTCCGCCGACGAGGTCCGCGCCGCGGTGGACCTGCTGAGGCGCGAGGGGAAGGTCACGCCGACGACCCGGTTCGTCTCGGTCGCCCTGCACGAGCCCAACAAGGTCCTCGTCCACGATCGCGAGGGGGGCAAGCTGCCCCCGCGCGAGGCCTTCGCCGTCCTCTTCGACAACTCCGAGAACGCCTGCCACGAGGCGACGCTCTCGCTCGACGAGGACAAGCTCCTGTCCTGGGTGCACGTCCCCGGCGGCCAGCCGACGATGACCATCGACGAGCAGGTCGAGTGCGAGCGGGCCGTCCTCGCCAGCCCCGAGTTCCGGGCCAAGCTCAAGGAGCACACCGGCGTCGACGACCCGAACCTGGTGATGGTCGACATCTGGAGCGCCGGCAACTACGGCGACCCCGAGGACTCGAACCGGCGGCTCGCCCGGCCCCTCTGCTTCCTCCGGTCCGACCCGACCGACAACGGCTACGTCCGGCCGATCGAGGGGCTCCGGCCCGTGGTGGACCTCAACACGATGGAGGTCGTCCGCGTCGAGGATCACGGCCGATGGCCGATCCCGCCGGGCGAGGGGAACTACGCGGCCGGCCGGGCGGGCCCGACCCGATCGGACATCAAGCCGCTGGAGATCGCCCAGCCGGAGGGGCCGAGCTTCGAGGTCGACGGCTACGAAGTGTCGTGGCAGAAGTGGAAGTTCGTGATCGGCTTCAACGCCCGCGAGGGCTTGACGCTCCACCACCTCCGCTACGTCGACGAAGGGCGCGAGCGGTCGATCCTCTATCGCGCTTCGCTCACCGAGATGGTCGTCCCCTACGGCGACCCCGGCCCGACCCAGCGGCGGAAGAACGCCTTCGACGTCGGCGAGTACGGCATGGGGATGTGCGCCAACAGCCTGGTCCTGGGCTGCGACTGCCTCGGCCTGATCCGCTACTTCGACGCCCACCTCTGCGACAGCCGGGGCGGGCCGCTGACCATCGCCAACGCCGTCTGCATGCACGAGGAGGACTACGGCATCCTCTGGAAGCACACCGACCGCCGCCTGCCCGACGCGCCCGAGGTCCGGCGGTCGCGGAGGCTGGTCGTCTCCTCGGTCTCGACCGTCGAGAACTACGAGTACGGCTTCTTCTGGTACCTCTACCAGGACGGCACGATCCAGTTCGAGGTCAAGCTCACCGGCATCCTCTCGCTGGCCGCCGCTCGTCCCGGCGAGGCGCCCGAGCACGGCAACCTCGTCGCGCCCCAGTTGTACGCGCCGAATCATCAGCACTTCTTCAACATGAGGCTCGACTTCGACCTCGACGGCCCGAACAACACGGTCCACCGGGTCGACGTCGAGGCCGACCCGGCGGGCGAGGCCAACTCGTTCGCGAACGCCTTCCGGGCGCGGTCGACCCCCTTGACGACCGAGCGGCAGGCCCGGGGCAACCTCAACTTGGAGTCGGCCAGGACGTGGAAGGTCGTCAACCCCGGCGTCCTCAACCACGTCGGCGAGCCCGTCGGCTATCGCTTCCTGCCCGGCGACAACGCGGTGCCGTTCGCCTCGCCCGACGCCTGGTGGCGGAGGCGCGCGGGGTTCGTCGACAGCCACGTCTGGGTCACGCCCTGCCGCCCGGGCGAGATGTACGGCGCCGGCGACTATCCCAACCAGTCGGGCGGCGGCGACGGCCTGAAGGCGTGGACCGAGCAAGACCGCCCGATCGACGACGCCGACGTCGTGTTCTGGTACACCTTCGGCCACACCCACATCCCCCGCCCGGAGGACTACCCGGTGATGCCGACCGCCTACCTCGGCTTCACCCTCAAGCCGGCCGGCTTCTTCCCCAGGAACCCGGCGAACGACGTCCCCCCGTCACCGAAGAAGGCGGGGCCGGGCTGCTGCCACTGAACCGGCCGGGCCGGCGGGTCAGGTCTCCTCGGACAGCCCGGTCTCGCCCATGAGCGACTCGGCGCCGTCGATGAACAGCTCGGTGCCCGTGATGTGATCCGATGCGTCGGAGGCGAGGAAGAGCACGACCCGGGCAACCTGGTCCGCGGTGCCCAGGCGGCCGTCCGTCAGGGGGATCTTGCCCTCGGGGAACGTGACGGGCTCGGCGGCCTCGGCGGCGTCTCGCCGCTCCGTGCTCTGCTCGATGTCGCTCTCGATCGCCCCCGGGCAGATCACGTTGACGCGGACCCGATGCTTGGCCAGCTCCAGCGCGGCCATCTTCGCCAGCGCGACCTGGCCGGCCTTGGACGCGGCGTAGGCCGAGGCGCCGGCGAGGCTGAAGGTGCGCGTGCCGTTGATCGACGACATGACGATCACCGAGCCGCCTCGGCCCGAGAGGTGCGGCACGGCATGTTTCAGCGTCAGGAACGTGCCCCGGAGGTTGACCGCGAGGACCCGGTCCCACTCCTCCGGTTCGAGCGAGGCGATCGGGGTCCGCACGCCGTTGATGCCGGCGTTGGCGACCACGACGTCGAGCCGGCCGAAGGCCTCGGCGACCCGGTCGACCGCCCGCCGGACCTGGTCCGCCTGGGAGATGTCCGCGACGACGGGCAGGACCTCGCCGCCCGGCCCGATCTCGGCGACGAGGTTCCGCAACTTGGGCTCGGAGTGATCGAGGGCGCCGACCCTGGCCCCTTCCCGTACCAGGAGCCGGGCGGTCGCCCTGCCGATCCCGGAAGCCGCCCCCGTCACCAACGCCACCTTGCCTTCGAGGATCATGTTCCACTCCCCTTTGTGCGATTCTCGCCGAGCTTCGGACGGGAGGAGCTTCGAACGAAGTCGCCCCCAATGAGACGCCCCATGATCCCGCGAAGGACCGCCCCGGTCGACCTCGGGGTCGCTCGCGCTCGGTCGGATCATCGGTGCGTCGTCTACCCCGCCGCCGCCGCCGGGTCTGCCAACGACCGGGCCGTCTCCCCGTCGTCGTCCGGCCCGGGGGTGATCTGGCCCCCGCCCGCGATGTCGCGCCTCGCGTCGGAATCCTCGCCGATCACCCGGACCGTCAGCGGTGCCGGCCGGGCCCCGTCGGGCTCGATCCAGCGCGAGGCGACCCGGTCGAGCTGGTCGGCGTCGGGTTCCGAGTCGGAAGGGCCCAGGATCAGCTCGGCGGCCCCCAGGGCCCGGGCGGCCTGGACCACCGCGCCGAGCGGGTCGTCGGTCAGGATCACGACCGGCCTGACCGCCTTGCCGGCCAGCTCGGCCCGGTTGACGACGGCCGTCATCAGCCGCCGATCCTCGTCGGTCAGCCTCGAATCCGGCTCGGGCTTCCGGGCCGACGCGTCCACGACCTCGGTCGACTCGGGGTCTCCCGGGGGCGGGGCGTGGGCGGCGACGACCACGATCTCGGTGGTGTCCGGGTCGGTCTCCACCAGGCATCTCGCGAGCATCGAGAGGTCATCGGCCGAGCGGACCGACACGAGTTTCCGGTGGGGCCGCTTGAGGTCGAGGGCCTCCGGGGTGAGTCCCTCGACCGACCGGGTCTTGAACTGCTCCATGTGCTCGTGTCCCGGATCGCCGGCGCCCCCCTGGTCCTGGCCCTCGTCGCGCCTCCGGAATCGCTCCGAGATGGTGAAGGCGATCAGGAACGACGCGGTGAAGATCACCCCCGAGATCGTCGCCAAGGTCTTGGTCATGAGGTTGGACAGGGCCGCGGCGAGCAGGACGAGGAAGACCAGGGCCAAGCCGATCGGGATCGCCCGGCGGCCGAGCGGGACGTTGAGGGGGACCCGATACCCTCGGTGGCGGTCCGCCTGCTTGAAGCGGAGCACGAGCATGCCGAAGGCCTTGAAGACCAGGCTCCAGACCACGCCGAAGGCATAGGCCTCGCCGAGCAGGATCACGTCGCCGCCGCTGAAGACGATCGTGGCGATTTGCAGCCCGGCGATCAGGGTCAGGAGCCGCCACGTCGTGCCGTGTTTCTTCTCCGGCCGGAGGAACCACTCGGGCATCACGCCGTCCTCGGCCACCCGGTTGAGCACGCCGTTGGCGCCGACGAGCGAGGTGTTGACCGCCCCGGAGAGGATCAGGAACCCGACGACGACGACCAATGCGTTCAACGCCAGCTTGGCCCAGTGCGGGCCGACCACGTTCATCGCCAGGCCCGAGATCAGGTTGTCCTGGTATCCCGCCCGGGCCTCGTCGGGGATGATCATGACGGCGAAGAAGCTGACCAACGCGGTCAGGAGCAGGCTGAAGAGGAAGACGATGAACGCCGCCCGCTTGAAGTTCCTCAGCTTCGGCGCCTTCACCTCGCGGTAGACCTGGGCCAGGGTCTCCTCGCCGCTCATGGCCAGGATCGAATGGCCGAACGCCACCACGATGCCCAGGGCCCCGAACAGGCTCCACCATTCGACCCGGTCGGGCCGCAACTGGGGCCCGGCCGGGGTCGAGGCGAGCCAGCCCAGCGGGTCCTCCTGAGTCTTGGTGATCGGGTTGATCCGCGGCTTCCCCTCGCGGTCGACCTTCCGGCCCAGCTCCGGCGCCAGGGGCGGGAGCTTGCGGGCCTCGGGGCGGACGGCGATGGTCAGCAGGCACCAGCCGACGACGATGACGGCCATCGCGGTGGTCACCTTCATGATCGTCAGGGCCTTGCGGCTGGAAGTCCGGATGCCCCGGATGTTGGCCTGGTAGAAGTACAGGACGACCGCCACCGCGATCCCCGCGGCCCCCCATCGCTCGCTGATGGTGAAGCGGACGTGGAGGTATCCGAGCAATTCGTTGGCGAGCCGGACGAGGTAATGGCCGGCCGAGACGCCGCTGATCGGGCCGGTCAGGACGTAGTCGAACATCAGCGCCGAGACCGACAGCTTGGCCATCTTGTGGCCCATCGCCTCCCCGACGACCCGGTAGACGCCCCCCCGGACGAACATCGAGCAGCTCTCGATGTAGACGCTCCGGACGGCATAGCTGAAGACCATCACCGCCAGGATGAACCAGGGGGCGGCCTTGCCGATCTGCGACTCGACGATCCCGCCGATGTAGTAGGAGGTGCTGGCCAGGTCGCAGAGCACGACGGCCGCGGTGCTCCAGGCGCCGATGAAGGCGAACATCACGCCGGAGAGGACCAGGTTCCGCGCGGGAGTGGCGGCGAACCGGGCGGCCGCCGAGGCCGAAGGGTCCGGCTCGCCGGGGTTTACCGTCAGTTGTTCATCGGGGATCATGGACATTTCCTGGGCTGGGGGGCTTCAGCCGTCGAGGGCCGAGAGCCGGCCGGTGCTGTCGCCGAACGCGTCGGCCCGGACGCCCATCCGGTCGAGCAGCGACAGGTGCAGATTGGTCAAAGGGGTCTCATGCGGGAGCCGGACGTGCCGCCCCGGCCTGAGGGACCCGCCCCCCTTCCCCGCCAGGAGGATCGGCAGGTCGCCATGCGAGTGCGCGTTGCCGTCGCTGATCCCGCTGCCGTAGGCGACCATGCAGCGGTCGAGCAGCGAGCCGTCCCCCTCGCGGGCCTCCTTGAGCCGGCCGAGGAGGTAGGCGTACTGCTCGACGTGGAATCGGTTGATGGCCCGGATCTTGGCGAACTTCGCGGCGTCCCCGCCGTGGTGCGAGAGGTCGTGGTGCCCCTCGGGGACCCCGATGGCGCCATAAGCCCGGTTGCTCCCGTCGTTGGCGAAGACGAAGGTCGCGACCCGGGACAGGTCGGCCCGGAAGGCGAGGACCAGCAGGTCGCACATCAGCCGGAGGTGCTCGCGGTAGTCGCCGGGGATGCCGGACGGTCGAGTGAAAGTCTCCTGGCCGACCTCGACCGCGGGGCGGGCCGAGTCGATCCGCCGCTCGATCTCGCGGACGCCGCCGAGGTATTCGTCGAGCTTGCGGCGATCGGCGACGCCGAGCCTCCCCCGGAGCCTCCGGCCGTCCTCGGCGACGAAGTCGAGCAGGCTCCGGTCCCGCCGCTCGCGGCGGATGGCGGCGGCGTCGGCCCCGTCCCCGGGACGCGGTGCGAAGAGGCGCTCGAAGACGAGCCGGGGGTCGACCTCCTTGGCCGCGGGCGACGATTCGCCCCTCCAGGACAGGTTGACCTGGTAGGCGCAGCTGTAGCCGTGGTCGCACCGGCCGGCGTCGCCGCCCCCTTCGCAGCCCAGCTCCAGCGAGGCGAAGCGGGTGGCCCGGCCCAGCTCGCGGGCGGCGAGCTGGTCGACCGAGATCCCGGCGCGGAGGTCGGCCCCGCCGGTCTTGCGGGGGTGGGTGCCGGTCAGGAAGGTGGCCATCGCCCGGGCGTGGTCGCCCCCGCCGTCGCCGTGGGCCCGGGCCGGGTCGAGCGTCAGGCCGCTGAGCACCAGCAGGTCGTCGCGGACCGGGGCCAGCGGCTCCAGCAAAGGGGGGAGGTCGAAGCCCGGTCCGGTCGCGGCCGGGGTCCAGTCCGGCATGTGGACGCCGTTGGGGACGTAGAGGAAGGCCATCCGGGTCGGGCCTTCGGCGGCCGGGGAGGCCGCGCGGGAAGTCCCGGGCGTCATTGCCTCCAGCCAGGGCAAGGCCATCGCCGCGCCGAGGCCTCGGAGGGCCGTCCGCCTGCTGAGCGTCTTCATGGGCTCTCCTTCACCACCGGGCGACCCCGCGGGATGGCGGGGCGGGCCGGTCCCTCCGGCTTTCGGCAAGTCGAGGGGATCGAACGCGAGGCGGATCGGTCGACGTCGCCCCATCGAGAATGCGTCGCCGGCCGGGCGGAGGGCGGCGTCGATCTCGATCGAGTCGGCGGAATCCCGGGTCGGTCCCCGAGGGTATAAGGAAGGAGGCAGAAGCACAAGGCGGACCGTCGCCCGTGCCGATCGTGCATCTCGAATCGAGCGGGGAAGTTACCGCGAAATGCTCGTGATCGACCGCGGCGGAGGGCCCGGGACCCGTCGTGCATTCCGCGCGACGGGAGTGCAATCCGCAAGCCGGAGGGTGCCCGGCGCCGGGGAGGCCCTCGACCCGGGCCGGGTCCACGATCGCCGTCGCCGAGCCGTGGGCCCTCGCCTTGAGCCGGTCGTGGGTCATCACGCCGTTATCGATCCACCGGCGGCTCGAATCAATTCCCCAGGCCGTGAACGGCTCCATCGTCGGGCGACTCTCGTTCCAGGAGCACGGCCTCGATGGTGAGGCCGGGGCCGAATGCGATTGCCACGATCGGGGTTTCGGTCTCGGCGGCGGATTGGATCTGCGACTTGAGGATGAAGAGGATCGTGGCGGACGACATGTTGCCGTGGGTCGCGAGGATCTCGTAAGACGAGCCGAGCGCGGCGCGGGGGATGTCCATCGCCTCGCCGAACGCGGCGAGGATTCGCGGACCTCCGGGGTGGACGGCCCAGGTCCGGATGGCATCGAGCGACCTGCCGACCGAGCCGAGCCAGCCGTCGAGCCAGTCGCGGACGGTCGAGGAGATCAGGCCGGGGACCTTGGGAGAGAGGGTCATCTCGAAGCCGTGGTCGCCGATCGTCCACGACATCGCATCGGTCGAGTCGTCGATCAGGGTCGAGCCCGAGGCGACCACGCGGAGCCGGGCAACCGGGCTCGATGAGCCCGATCGAGTCAGGACGGCGGCGGCCGAGCCGTCGGCGAAGAGGGCGTTGGCGACGATCTTTTCCGGGTCCCAGCCGTAATGATGATGGAGGCTGCACAGCTCGGTGCAGCAGAGGAGCACGCGAGCCGAGGGATCGGCCTCGACGAATGCGCGCGCAATCCGCAGTCCGTTCAAGGCCCCCTGGCAGCCCATGAAGCCGACGTGCGCGCGGGCGATCGATCGCCGCAACGGGAGGCGCCTCGCCAAGGCGATGTCGAAGCCGGGGGCGTGGAACCCCGTGCAGGAGACCGTGACCAGGTGGGTGATCGCCTCGGGTGCGATCCCCGCTCCGGCGAGCGCCTCCGTCGAGCTTGCGAAGGCGAGCTCCTCGGCCCCGGCCCGATAGGCGTCCATCCGTTCGCGGGTGGATGGCGAGGCCTCGCGGTAGAAGTGCTGGCGATCGTCGAGCGGTCCGTCGGAGGCCTCGAGCAGGACGCTGTGCCGGTAGGCGACGCCGCTGCGCCGGTAGAGTTCCTCGAAGAGCCGGACGCGGTCGGCCGGGACCGTCGCGAATCCTCGGGAGATCGACGCGGACTCGGCCTGCGAGATCCGGTGGAGGGGGACGGCCGTCCCGATTCCGGCGATTTGCATGGGCGGACTCCGTTCACGATGAGGGAGGGGAGGGATGAGCCCGGACCGGACGATTCACGACCGGCGCCAACGCCCCCGGGACTGCCGGCATGCCGCCCGCCAACGCGGACGCCGGGCGTCGGCGACCCAGGGGGCCGCGGAACAGGGGATAGCCGGGGACGCGCGTCTGGTATTGCTTGTAGGGTTCGCCGATGTAGCGCTCGAGCCGGCGATCCTTGAGGTAGCTCCCCACGAAGATATGCGTGGTCCACACCAGCGCCAGGATCAGCCGGTCGATCGACATGACCGGGTTGAACCAGACCAGGCCGAGGAAGCTCAGGTAGACCGGGTGGCGGAGGATCTTGTACGCCCCCTTTGTGACGAAGGCCCGGCGGGGCGGCTCTTGCCCGCGCGCCCAGGCCCACCAGGTGGTGAAGCCGGTCTGGAAGCCGAAGCCGGTCAGCCACAGGCTATACAAGAGCGAGCCCCAGCTCGCCAGGAACATCAGGAAGATGGCCCAGCCCGGGGAGCCCGTCGCGTGCCAGAGGGTCGTCGGGCTCGACCTCCAGAGTTCCATGGTGACGAACAGGCTGACGCAAGTGACCGCGCAGAAGAAGCTGCCGTAGAGCGCGGGGGGGATCTTGCGGCTGAGCCAGGCTCGATTCGACGGCCAGAGCATCGCGCTGTGGATCACGGCGAACTGGGCGGCCAGGAGCAGGTCGACCCAGATCCAGCGCAGGCCCCGATCGAGGCCCGGGGCGAGCCAGGCGTGGAACTGATCTCCCCCCCTGAGGAAGACGAACAGCCTGACGACGGTCGCCCCGAAGAGCACCTGGGTGGCCGCCCCAAACGGGATCCAGAACGTGCCGCGAGCGTCCATGTCGCGTTTCCTCCGTGAAGGGAAAAATCCAAGAGATCCTTGATGCCAACTTCGCCCAGGCCATGACCTCGATGGCACGCTCATTCGCGCGCCAGGCCGGGCCCGATCCCCATCCTCGACGCCGACCAGGCCGGCGCGAGCCCCGAAGCGACCGCCGCCGCGCCGATGACCGCCGAGACCAACAGCGCATCCGCCCAGGGCAGGAGCACGGGGAAGTTGAACCCTGTTTCCGCCAGGAGGATCACCCGCAAGACGTACCATTCGAGCAGGAACCCGAGGGCCGCCCCGAGGGCCGCGCCGATGATCGCCATGGCCGCGGCCTCGGCGATCACGGTGATGAACACTTGCCGCGACGTCGCCCCGAGCGCGCGGAGCAGGCCCAGCTCGCGCCGCCGCTGGGCCACGCAGATCAGCATCGATGCCGAGACCCCGAGGGCCGCGACCGCCGCGGCCACGATCTCCTGGACGTAGGCCACGCCGTAGAGCCGCCCGATCATCCCCAGGATGTGCGCCCGGAGCGAGTCGCTGGTCATCGCCTGGGCCGCGTCCTCGGCGGCCCAGGCGGATCGGTTGATCGCCCGGCAGGCCGCGGCGGCGTTACCCTTGCCGCCGAGCCCGACCGAGAAGACATCCACGGCCGACGTCCCGAACGCCTTGCCTACCCCTTGACGGTCGACCAGGATCGTCCCCCTGCTGTTCGAGAAGTCGACGACCGTGCCCACCACCTTGAGCGCGACGGGGCCGTCCTCGCCGGGCAGCGCGATCGTCGAGCCGATGCGCACCCCGTTCAAGCTCGCGAAGTTCTCCGAGACCAGCGCCGTGCCCGGCTCAAGCAAGAGGCGATAGAGCGGCCGGTCGAGAAGCGGGGGGCTCCGGTCGCCGCTCATGTCCACATAGGACGCGGCATCGAGGGCCAGGAGCAGGATGCGGGCGGTCCCCCCATCGCGGGTGAAGTCCAGGTGGCGGAATCGCATCGGCACGACCTTCGCGCCGGGGACGGTCTCGGCGATCCGCGAGGCGATCGATCCCTCCATGGGGATCGTCCGGCCGCTGGCGCTCATCGGCCCTCCGGCGGTGACGAAGAGGTCCCCCGTCACGCAGTCCTCGACCCACGACCGCACGGCCGACTCGTTCCCCTGGATGACCCCGCCGGTCTGGATCATCAGGGCCACGCCCCCCGCGAGCCCGGCGATGGTCGAGCCGGTTCGCGAAGGGGAGCGGATCAGGCTGTCGATCGCCAGCCGGCCGGGGATTCCGGCGACCCATCCCGCGGCCGGGCGCAGCAGCCTCGCGAGCGAGCTGGTGATCAGCGGGATGACCACGATCGTCGCGAGCAGGCCGAGCCCGAGCACGAGGTAGATCCGGGCCGTCCCGGGGAGGGCCCGACCGCTCAGGAAACTCGCCAGGGCGGCGAGGATCAGGAGCGAAGCCGAGACCGCTCGCTTGCGAGTCGCGGTCGCATCCTCCGGGCCCGCCGACCTCGCCATCGCCTGCGTGGGGGCCATCGCCGACGCCCGGGAGGCCGGGGACCAGGCGGCGAGCAAGCTCGTGGCCAGCCCCGCGGCGACGCTCGCGGCCGCGATCACGGGGTCGAGATCGATCCCCCGGGATTCGAGCGGGACGAAGACGTCCCCCACGGCGCTCAGCAAGGGTCCGAGTGCCAGCCTCGCGACACCGAACCCGATCGGCAGCCCGACCGCCGAGCCGATCGCGCCGAGGATCAGGGCTTCGCCGAGGACCTCGCCGCGGACCTGGCCTCGGGTCCCGCCCAGCGATCGGATCAGGCCGATCGTCCGCCGGCGTTCGGCCACGCTCACGCCCAGGACGTTGGCGACCAGGAAGAGGGCCAGGCCCATCGCCCCCAGCCCGCAGAGCGCGAACCCGACCCGCAGCGCCCCGAGCGATTCCTGGACGCGGTCGTCCTGGGCGTCGGCGGTGATCACCTCGCCGGCCCCGCCGATGGCCCGGGCGATCCGGTCGCGGACCGCGGTCGGATCGGCCTGGGGGACGATCGCGACGTCGACCCGGCTGATCCGTCCCGGGTGGCCGGCCAGCTCGGCCGCCTCGCGGTCGCGCATCACCACGACCGACCCTCCCAGCGAGCCCAAGGCCCCGCCCGGATCGAGCGTCCCGATCGCCCTCAGCGGCCGTTTCTTGCCCGCGATCCAGGCGGTCACGCGGTCGCCCTCGGGGTCGACCTGATCTCGGAGGCTCGCGCCGATCAGCATCGGGGTCTGCCGCGAGATCGTGGCTTTGAGGAATCCGGCGGCGGCCTCGGGCGGGATCTTCAGGCCCGCGCCGACTTGATCGCGGTAGGCCGGCAGGTCCACGCCCAGCAGCACCGCCGAGGCCGACCGCCGGCCGGTCACCCGGATCCGCTCGACCACGACCGGCCGCGCCGAGCGGACCCCCTCCACGCCCGCCACCGTTTCCACCAACTCCCGAGCGACGCCGGAATCGCCGTTGCTCACGTGCAGCTCGGCCAGGGCGGTGGGGGTGGACGTGTCGCGCAGCGCCCGATCGAGGGCCCGGCTGAGCGCCCAGGTGGTGGTCAGGGCGATGACCCCCAGCGCGATGCTCGATGCGATCAATGCCGAGCGGCCGGGGTGGCGGCCGATCTCTCGGACACTAAGCACGCGAAAGAGAGCGAGCATGGACCCCCCTTGATGGCTGGTCGTCGACGATCCGTCCGTCCTTGATCCGGACGATCCGGTCGGCGTCGGAGGCGGCTTCGGGGTCGTGCGTCACCATCACCACCGACCGCGCGTCCCGCTCGGGGATCGACCGCAGGAGCCCGCGAACCTCCCGGCCGGCGATCGAATCGAGGCTCCCCGTCGGCTCGTCGCAGAGCACCAGCGCCGGGTCTCGCGAGAGGGCCCGGGCGAGCGCCACCCGCTGCATCTCTCCGCCCGAGAGCTGGGACGAATAGTGCTCGGCGCGATCCTTCAGGCCCAGCCGTTCCAGGCGTTCCATGGCGACGGCCAGCGCCTTGCCCCGGGCGATGCCGTCGAGCAGCATCGGCAGGGCGACGTTCTCGATCGCCGTCAACGAGCCGACCAGGTTGGAATCCTGGAACACGAACCCGATCCGACGGCGACGGACGATCGAGCGTTCGTCATCGCCCATCTCCCGGAATTCGCGGCCGAGGAAGCGGATCGACCCGGAAGTCGGCGTGTCGAGGCCCCCGAGGATCTGCAGGAGCGTCGTCTTCCCGGAGCCACTCGGCCCCATGATCGCGACATATTCGCCCGCGTCGATCCGCAAGCTGACCTCCCGCAAGCAATGGACCTCGCGGTCCCCCATCTTATGGACCTTCGACACACCTTCGAGCTCGATCATCTTGTCACCCTCGGGGTGGCGGCATCGGCCCGGGCGCCGGGCGTTCGGAGGACGAATTCGCCCCAGATCTTCAGCTTGTCTTCGATGCCCACCAGGCCGCCCAGGGCCGAATACGGGGTGATGCCGAATTGACTCTGCAAGATCGTGAACGAGCCCCGGAGCCGGGTGACGGCCGGGTCGCTCGTGGGTTCGAGCTTCGCGCCGAGCTTCAGCGGCTGGGCGACCCCGTGGAGGGTGAACGTCCCGGCGAGGTTGTACAGGCCCGCCGCGCCGACGGCCTGACCCTCGGCGGGGTCGAAGGTCTTGATCTCGAACGTCGCGCCCGGGAATCTGTCGACGTTCAGCACGTCGGCCCCGAGCATGTTCTCCGACGATTTCTTCTGGTCTGCCGCCTTGATCGGCGCGTTCAAGCCGACGTACCGGCGCGCCTCGGCCGTGTCGGTGATGAAGGTCTTCATCGCGAAGACGAGCTTCCCGCCGCTCCCGGGAGTCGCCGTGCCCGATTCGAGATGGCCCACCACGCCGTGGTCGTGGCCGAGCCTGGTGGAAGAGGTGACCTTGATATAAACCCGGCTGTTCACGAGGTCGACCTGGAGCTTCTCGGCCTTCGGGGTTGCGGTTTGCGCGTGCCCCCCTCCCGCCGAGAGCAAGCCCGCCGCGAATGCCCAGGTTGCCGCGACGATCCCGAGCTTGGCTTTCATGAACGCTCCCTCCGCTTCATGCCGTCCGATCCAGGATGGGGCGGACCAGGCCATCCCACGACACCTGGGATAACAGAACCGGCCCACCCCGAAAAGTTACGCCAACGGATCGCCGACCATCGGCGCGCGATGGGGCCAGCACCTCAGCAGGTTGGTCGATGTCGCGACTCGGCGATGACGCATCGACACCCGCACCGGGACATCGTCCGCCGTCTTGCGGGCGGGATCGATCATCCCGGGCTCCGCCTGACGAGTCGTCAACGACGCCCCGAGTGCGCCTTCGTCCGGCGCGACGACCAGGCTCGCCGGGAACGCGAGCGGCTTCCGGGCTCCGCGGAAGTCGAGCGTGCCGGCCACCTGGTAGCGACCGGCTTCGGGCGTCCTCGGGTGACGGGTTCGGAGCCCGATCTGGGTCGACGCGGAGGTCATGTCCACGACGCGGATCGTCGCGTCTTTTGATGGCCTCACGTTCGGCATCCTTGCCCCCGAGATTGGTCAAATATCGCTACCCCGGACATCCGTGATCAGCGTTTCGGCGGGCACGGGTCGGTCGCCTCTGTTCATTTCATCAGGAGGAAATTTGATAGGATATTTTGGATTCCTGGCGCCGAGATCACGGTCCGCCCGATCGACGCCAGCAGGCTGGATGAGTTCAATACCGTGCTCGGCGTGATTCTCTTAGAGACTGTCCCATAAGGGTCGGGGTGCGTATAATCCTATATGAGAACGCACCACTACCCCAGCGACGTCACCGACGAGCAATGGGCTCTGATCGAGCCACACATCCCGGTCCATCCCGGCGGAC
>JAABUQ010000689.1_pt1 | contig 78402 bp, 77 predicted proteins | sample 5560001 | NCBI WGS metagenome assembly JAABUQ01 (sample SAMN10711888, study PRJNA513371) | rock metagenome | isolation source: Antarctica rocks | place: Antarctica: Victoria Land, Finger Mt nord | collected 2015-12-18 | reverse complement strand
GAGAGACGTGCACCAGGGGGAGGAAATCGCGTTGCTTACTGCCCATCATGGCGCTTACTCCTTCGCCAAATCACCGAAGGGAGTGATGCTACCTGTCGCCGCCTCGTATTTCAACACGCTCCCCCGGTTACCCCGGTCGGCCCATGGCAGGAGCAGGGGGCGTGAACTGCTCCGGTTCGTGCTGTAGACCGTAGTTGTACCGGCAAGGGCCGAGAAATACTCCGCGTCGTCGCGGGTCACGCGGGCGAGACACAGCTTCGTGGTCGCATTACTCTTGATCGTGTCCGCGTCCTCCTCCCCGTACGCCTTGGTCAATTGCGCCTGATCCTGCACCACAAGCAGGCACCCGATGCCCGCACTCCGCACGGTCGCCATACGGCTTGCAAACTCCGGGATGTGCCCTACCGTGCCGAACTCGTCAAGGTAGGCCATCACTGGCACGGGGAGCGTCCCGCTCGGTGCCGCTTTCGCCAGACTCGTGAGCGTGGTGAAGAAATGCAGAAAGAAGCAGGCGGTCAGCGGCGCCAGGGTGCGACTATATTGCGGGTCGAGGGCGAGATACAGGGCGGTCGGGGTCTGTGCGAGTTGGGCAAAGTCAATCTCGTTCGTGCCCGTCACCGCCCGCACCGCCGGGATATTCAGGCAGGTGAAGCGGGGCGGCAGTTCGGTAAAGACTGACCCGAGCAGACGCTCGTTCTTCGCCATATTGGCGAGAAAGCCACGAGCAAGCCGCCGTACCTCCGGCACCGGACTCTCTCTGAGCGTCGCGCTTACTTCCTCCGCAGGCGTGCTGCAAAGCAGGTCCACGAGACCGACGAGCGGCGGTGTCACCTCGTCGGTGGCAACGAGGTGGAGGGCGGCGGCGCCGATCAGTGTGCGCGCCGCGTTCGACCAGAAGGCGTCCTTCGATTCGCCCGTGTTTCGCACCCACGTCTGTGCGAACAGATCGGCGGAGGCCGCATCCACGACGTAGGCAAGTGGGTTATACCCACGCGACAGCGTAGCGTCGAGGAAGTCGAGCGGCCAAAGATGTTCCGCCCCGTATCGTGCGCGCAGGGCAGGTGTCGTCTTGCGCAGGAGTTCCCGCTTCGGGTCGGTGATCACCAGTGAGCGCGTCCCCGGTTCGGCGAGCAGGTTAGGCAGGATCACGCCACTTGTCTTGCCCGCGCCCGTGGGTGCGACGAGCAGGAGATGCTCGTACTGCTCGTGTTCGGGAATGCTGACGAGGTGACGTCCGATGCGACCGAGCACGAGATCGGCGTGACCGGCGCGTGGTCGCATCCGGGCAAGCTCTGATCCCGCCGCCCAATGGGCGCTGCCGTGGCTGTGCCCCGGCTTCGCGCCTCTCCCAATGAGTGTGAGCATCAGCAGGAACCAGAGGCCACGCCCGACGGTGCGAAGAAAGAGCGCGGCAAGCCCGACGCCGAGCCGTGGCGACTGGGCTGCGACAGGGTGAACTCCTCGGTTTGCGGTGGAGCGATGTAGACCTCGAAGCGAAGACGATTACCGTACGCACCCAGGCACAACGAGTCGAGGGCAAACTCGTACTGCGGGAACTGAAGACGCGCAGCAGTCGTGCCGTCGTCCCACTCGCCCCGTTCGCCGTGACCGCCCTGCGCAAACACCGCACCTATCAGAACGCGGAACGGCTCGCGGCAGACGTATGGCATGATCACAACCTCGTTTTCCCGACGAGCGTCGGCACGCCCATCGAGCGCGGCAATCTCGTACAGCATTGGCACCGGGTGCGGGAGCGAGCAAAGATACCACCGCGCCGCTTTCATGATCTGCGCCACACCTGCGCCTCGCTCCTCCACGCACAGGGCGTACCCGCAAAAGACATCCAGGCGATCCTGCGCCACGCGCAGCTCGCGATCACGATGGACCTGTACACGCACGTCTTTGCGGAGCACCGGCAGGCGGCGGCGGATGCGATGGACACCGCCCTCCAGTCCACGACAAAACCCGGTGGTCGTAAAGGTGGTCGTAGTAATGCAAAAGCGGGGGCATAATCCCCCGCCTGTGATCCTTATTTATGGCTTTGCAATGCAGGGAAAGAAGTGGCTGGGGCGCAGGGATTCGAACCCCACCTACCTGATTCAGAGTCAGGCGTTCTACCGCTAAACTACGCCCCAATAGCGCGCTATCGAGTATACCGCGCCTCTCGGTCGCGTCAAGGGCGACCTTGTTTATCGTGTCACATCATGGCGAGCGCGGCGCCCGTCGCGTGCTACAATGCGCCTCTCGAATCGTCCGGTTCACCGATCAGGGAGGTATGTGCATGGCGACCCTTGTGGCACGAGACCGGCTTCTCGCCGCCGACAAACGTATCATCGGCGACATCTTCACGTCCGATGCCCCGTACCAGTTGCTGCTGACACTCTGCGACGAATGCGGCAACCGTTCCGCAGGGAGCGCGAGCGAGCGCAAGGCGGCGGACAAGATCGCGGAGGCGATGCGGGCCGGGGGTCTGCAAAATGTCCATCTCGAACCGTTTCCGCTCCGCGCCTGGACACGCGGCACTACCACGATGCGGATGACGCAACCGGTCGCGCACGATTTTTTCTGCATCGCGCTGCCGTATAGCCCCGCGTGCGACCTGCAAGCGGAGATGATTGACTGCGGCGGTGGCGAAGAAGAAGACTTCGCGCGGCTGGGCGACGCGGTACGCGGCAAGATCGCGGTCTGCGCGGCGGAAACGGGTAACTCGTGGGCGAAGAAAACGAGCCACCGCACCGATAAATATCGCTGGGCGGTCGGCGCGGGTGCGGCAGGCTTCGTGTTCATCAACCAGAATCCCGGCCAACTGCGCATCACCGGCAGCCTGTACCCCGATTGCCCGATTCCCGGCGTCGGCGTCTCATACGAGACCGGGGCGGCGATCCTGCGCCTTGCCAAGCGCGGCGACCACCCCACCCTGCACCTCACCGATACGGGCGTCACTTTTGACGGCACGAGCAACAACGTCGTCGGCGAACTCCCCGGCGACGGTTCCACCGACGAGTTTCTCATCACCGGCGGGCACTACGACGGGCACGACATCGCCGATGGCGCACTCGACGATGCCACGGGCACGATCACCACCGTCACGACGGGCACTGCCCTTGCCGCCGTGCGGGACCAGCTCGTGCGCCCGATTCGCTTCATCGCCTGGGGCGCGGAGGAGGTCGGGCTGAACGGCGCGTGGGCCTACCGCGACGAACATGAGCACGAACTTGCCCGCTGCCGCTACATGCTCAACCTCGATGGCGCAGGGCAGGGGCAGGGTGGCAGCGAGGCGATGTCCCTCACCGGCACGCCCGAATTGCTGCCGTACTTCGGCGACCTCGCCACCGATTTCGCCTATCCCTTCGAGGTGGTAGACCGCTTCGCCGGTCACTCCGACCACTTCCCTTTTGTACTCGCGGGCGTCCCCGGTGGCACTCTCAGCAGCCGCGACGGACGGCAGGGGATGATCGGGCGCGGCTGGGGCCATACCGAGGCGGACACTGTAGACAAAGTGACGCTCCGGGGATTGCAGATGGCCGCCATCCTCACGGCGCGCGTGCTCTTGCGCCTCAGCACCGAAAGCGATGCGACCTGGCCCGGCCGTCGCCGTACCCCCGAAGAGTTGCGCCAGCAGGTCGAAGAAAACGACTACGCCGCATCGCTCACCCGTAGCGGGCGGATGCCGTAACGAGTATGCAGTATGTGGTATGCAGTACGCAGTGAAATGCATTGAATCCCCACTGCGTACTGCATACCGCATACTGCGTACTACTACCGAAGGGAGCACACGATGCCATACCCGGACCTAATGCGGCGCGTGGAGATCGCGCCGGAGACGCTCGCGGCCTTTGCCACGGTGGGCACGCCGACCCTGACCGCGTTGCTGCAAAAGCGGGGGGTGCGCAATGTGTTCATGACCGGCGTGCTGCCGCTGAACCCCGAACGCAAAATGGTCGGGCGGGCGTTCACGCTCCGCTATCTCCCGGCACGCGGGGACATGGACGGCAGCATGGGCCTCGACGACCTCACGAACATTCAGCGCAAGGGCGTTGAGGAGATCGGCCCCGGTGAGGTCTTCACGATAGACGCCCGTGGCAACACCGACGCGGGCACGATGGGTGAAATCCTTGCCACCCGCATCTTCGCGCGGGGAGCGGCGGGCATCGTCACCGATGGCGCCTTTCGCGATACGCCCGGCATTCGCGCCCTCGGTCAACCGGCCTATGTGCGGGGGATGCATGGCGCGGCGAACACCTCGCAGCACTTCGCCGCCAATTTGCAAATCCCGATTGCCTGCGGCGGCGTGATGGTCTGCCCCGGTGACGTCCTCGTAGGCGATGGCGAAGGCGTGGTCGTGGTGCCGCAGGCGCTGGCAGCGGCAGTCGCGGCGGAAGCGGCGGAGTACGAGGGCCTGGAAGAGTACGTGCGCTCGCTCGTCGCGGGCGGCGCGTCTATTCGCGGCGTGTACCCCCCGAATGACGAAACCCGTGCCGCCTACGCCGCGCAAGTGGCGAAACAGCGCACGGAGCAGGCGGGCGACCAACAGTGAGAGACCACGCAGGGAGCAAACCGGAGGCGATCACGAATGGCTGACTTTCACCGCGCGATGCCGGAGCCGCTGGAGACCTTTATCCATGCCGCAATCGTGGCGATGGGCGCGTCGGAGGCGATTGCCACGGAAACGGCCCGACACCTCGTGCGCAGCAACCTTTCCGGGCACGATTCGCATGGCGTGCTTCGCTTGCCACAGTACCTCGCGCAGATGGACGCGGGGTTGCTCCACCCGGCGGCGGTGCCACGGCCGATCGGCGGCATCGGCGCGACGGCGCTGCTCGATGCCGGGTACGGCTTCGGACAATATTCCACCGCCTTCGCGCTCGATCAGGCGTTTGCGCTCGCGCGGCAACATGGCGTCGCGGCGGTCGCGGTGCGCCACTCGACGCACATCGGGCGGCTCGGCGAATACACCGAGCGGGCGGGCAAGGCGGGTATGATCGCCATCGTGACCATCGGCACCGCCGGGCCGCAGAATGGGCGCGTCGTGCCCTTCGGTGGCGCGGAGCAGTTTTTCGGCACGAACCCCTGGTCGTTCGGCGTGCCCGCGACGGGGCACGAGCCGATGGTCTACGACGCCGCAACGTCCGTGATCGCGGAAGGCAAGGCACGGTTCGCCCAGAGCAAGGGCGTGCCCTTGCCGGAAGGGTGCATCGTGGATGCCCACGGCAACCCGACCACGGACCCGAACGCCTTCTACGCCGGCGGCGCGCTCCTGCCCGTGGGCGGCGCGGTCGCAGGCCACAAGGGGTACGGGCTGGCGATGGCCTCCGCGCTGGTCGCCGGCCTCGCTATCATTGACGATGCCACGCCCTCAAATGCAGACACGACGCTGAAGCCCGTCGGGCCACGCCCACGCGGCAAGGTAGCGGGCGTGTTTCTGATCGCCATTGACCCCGCCGCTTTTGGCGACGCGGCACACTACGCGGCGATGACGGCGGAAACGGTGGAAGCTGTGAAGGACGTGCCACCCGCCGCCGGGGTGCGCGAAGTGCTCGTACCCGGTGAGCCGGAAGTGCGTAGCCGGGCCACGCGCGAGCGTGAGGGCATTTTGTTGCCGGATGCCACCTGGCGAGACCTCATTGCCATCGCGGATCGCTTTGGCATTCCGGCACCGGAGGGTGAGGCGGTGTAGCGGCTCCCGCACTGGCATCGGGTTTGCATCGCCCTTGCCGGTGAATCTTTGCCGAGGTAGTGCCGGCGCGGCGCTTGTGTATCGCGCCGCGCCGGAACACACCGAAACACAACGGGAGGGCAACATGGCGAAAGTGAACCCGATTCAGGTGCAGAAGTTCCTCAAGGGCGTGGATTACCCCGCGTCGGCGGATGACATCCGCAAGGCCGCCGAGAAAAACGGCGCGGACGACAACATCAAGCAAATGCTGGGGCAACTCTCGGACGAGAGCTTTCAGACACCCGCCGATGTCAGCAAGGCGCTTGGCGACCTCAACGACTGACGCGCGCGCAGACAGGAAAACGCGAAGGACGCGGAGGGGGAAAAGGAACGGGGAATACGGCACGTATGAGCGTAGCATTGCCGTTCCCACCCCGTATTTCCTTTGTGTCCTTTGCGTTTACTCAACCGATCAGGCGGGTTGCGTCTCGCGCGGGTTGCCGTGTGCGTCCAGAAAAACGCGGTCGGGGTGCGCAAGATCAAAGGCCGGGGCATAGACCGAGAGCATTGACCCACCTTCCGGCAGCTTCGGCTCGTGGTGCGTGCCACGGGGCACGAAAATTACGGTGCCGGGGCCAATCGGTTGCTCATCGCCGTCAAGCATGAACGTCCCCGTGCCATTGACGATGAACAGTATCTCGTCGTGCGCCGCGTGGTAGTGCCGGAAGCCTTCTTCCGAACCGCCCGGCGCCATGTAGAAGGCATCAACGGTGCTATGCTCACCGTGCGCGAGCCATGCCCAGCGCAGCCGCTCGCCCTCATCTGCCATCAGCGTCGCATTCACGTCCGCGAAGTTCCATATGCCGCCCGTCGCCATTCCATTCCCCCTTCGTGATCGCCTCGTCTCTCCATATGGAGATACACCCGAACCACGATGAACACAAGGGAGGCACACAACGAAACGGGCCACCCCGACATTTGGGGTGGCCCGCAGGGTACGTGGGAGAGATTACACAGGCGAGCGGCCACCGGCAACCGCGCGCACGATCCAGGTGAGAAGCAACGCGCCGATGAAGGCGACGACGATGGAGCCGATCACACCAGTCGTTGCGTCTACAAAGAACCCAACGATGAAGCCACCAACGAGCGCACCGATCAAGCCAACGATCAGATCAGTGACCAGCGAGCCATTGCCGCTACCGGCGACCTGATGTGCAAGGAAACCCGCGATGAGACCGACAATGATCCAGCCAATGATGCCAAGACCGAAGTTAATTGCGCCGAACTGTACCAACGCTGCCATCGCAAAACCCTCCTACGTACCGTGACCCTTGATGTGTGATTAGCTGATGACCACCACCAGCCCTATGCATCTCTCTAAAGCAAAGGTCGTGCCACGACGAGCAAAAAAAGGACTTGCGGACGGTCAATCGTATTTTTCGACGCTGATAAAGCGCGGGAGTGCGGCAAGATCATCGTGCGTCGTAATCTTTGCATCGGGAAAGGCCGTGCGGCAGGAGTCGTGGGCGACCGCGACCTGTGCGGGGTCAAGCTCAAACGCAAACGCGCCCGCTGGCGTCAGCCACTGTGCGGCCTGGGGGATGAGGCGGTGGTACTCCGCGAAACCGTCTGCTCCCCCACCGGCAAGCGCGGTACGTGGTTCTGCGGCAATCCCCGTATCGTCCGCCTGAGCATCGGTGAGGTACGGCAAGTTGGCGAGCATCAGCGGGACGGGCCGCCCCAGCCACGCGAGCAAATCCCCCCGCACAAAGGCAACGCGATTCGCCACACCATGGCGCACGGCATTCGCCCGTGCGACGCGGAGGGCCGTAGCGGAAATATCCGTCGCGGCTACGGTGAGGCCGGAAGCGCGATGCGCGAGGGAAACGGCAATCGCGCCGCTGCCGGTGCCAACATCTATGGCGCTGATCGCGCCGGTTACGCCAGGCCCTGCCGCATACATGTTCGGGTGCTGTGCGAGCCAATGTACCGCCCATTCGACGAGCAGTTCGGTTTCCGGGCGCGGCACGAGCGTCGCGGGGGTGACGGCAAACGTCAGCCCCCCAAATTCCTTTTCCCCCAACAGGTATGCGACGGGCATTCTGCCCGCCCGCGCGACAAGGAGCATGTCATAGACGCGGATCGCCGTCGGCGTCGCATCTTCCGGTAGGCGCGCGTAGAGCGCGGTGCGTGTCAGCCCCGCCGCGTGCGCGAGCAGCACGGCAGCATCGAGTGCCGCCGTCTCGATGCCTGCCGCTTCCAGCCGTCCGCGCCCTGCGGCGAGCAGTTCCCGGTACGTTCGCGTAGCGGCAGGCATCATAGAAAGATGAGCCGTAATTAATTCAGCGATAGGCCGGCGGCAATCACCCGCTCCGACTGCGCCACGGACTGCAACTCGGCAATGATCGGTGTGAGGCCGTCGCCGTCGAGCACGCCCGGCAGATTCGAGCGGTTCATGCCGATGCGGTGATCGGTCACGCGGTCTTGCGGGAAGTTGTAGGTGCGGATCTTCTCGCTGCGGTCGCCCGTGCCGATCTGGCTCTTGCGCGTCGCGGAGAGTTCCGCCTGTTGCTTCTGCAACTCCATATCGTAGAGGCGCGCCCGCAAGACGTTCATCGCTTTGCTGCGGTTTTTCAGCTGGCTCTTTTCATCCTGACAAGTGACGACGATACCCGTTGGCAAGTGCGTGATGCGCACGGCGGAGTCGGTGGTGTTTACGCTCTGCCCACCGTTGCCGGAGGAGCGGTACACGTCAATTTTCAGGTCGGCGTCCGCGATCTGAATATCTACGTCTTCCACCTCAGGCATCACAATCACCGTGGCAGTACTCGTGTGGATGCGTCCGCCGGATTCCGTCGCGGGCACGCGCTGCACGCGATGCACGCCGCTCTCCCAGCGCAGATGCGCGTACGCGCCCTTGCCATGCACCTCGAACACGACTTCCTTCATGCCGCCGATGCCCGTCTCACTGAGGTTTAACAGTTCCGTGCGCCACCGCTGCCGCTCGGCGTACTTGGAGTACATGCGGTATAACTCGGCGGCAAACAGCGCCGCTTCTTCACCGCCCGAACCGGCACGGATTTCTACGACCACGTCGCGCTCATCGTTCGGATCTTTGGGCACCATCAGCGCACGGATGCGTGTCATCACGTCGTCGCGCTGCTGCCGCAGATCATCCAATTCTTCCCGCGCGAGGGCGGCGAGGTCCGCGTCCGATGTGTCCGCCGCGAGCAGTTCGGCATCGGCGATCTGCCCTTCCAGGCCGCGCAACGTGCGGTACGCCGTCACGACTTCCTCGGCCTCGGCCCGCTCGCGCCCCAGCACGGAAAGCTGCGCGGAGTCCGTCGCCACTTCGGGGCGGCTCATCTCCTGTTCGATCATGTCGTATCGGCGCTCGATCCCGGCGAGCGTATCCAGCATCTGCATTGGTTATCTCCTTCACATTCATAAAACACACGGACAAGGCAAACTATGCCCGCTAGCCGTGCGCGGGGAGATCATGCGAGATGGAGATCGTGCCGGTACGCCGGATGATGCGCAATTTATCATGCTCCTGACTGCGTTGCCGCCAGTGGAAAGGCGTGCAGCGTAGTATACCGCGCACCGTGCCGCCCGCCACCGGGCATTGTGCGCAGAAGGACGACGCGGGCAACGTCCCACGCAAGGGGCGGCACGGAAAGCGGGTGTGCGAGAGCTTCCACCACCGCGCTGACGCCCGGCTTGTCCCGCCGCGCGTCTATCCGGGCAAGCGTGAGGTGGGGGCGAAAGGCTTTGCGGTCCGCGACCACGCCCGCGACGCCGCCCATCACCGCCGCCATCTCGCCTTGTAGTGCGATCAGCGCGTCGAGTTGCCCCGCGATGCCGAGCCAGACGACGCGCGGCGCGTCGAGCGAGGGGAATGCCCCGATGTCACCGAGCCGCAGCAGGAACGGGGAATGCTGCGCCGTCACCGGCGAGATTGCCGCGACGATCTCCGGCAGGTGCGTCGCCATCACGTTGCCGAAAAACAACAGCGTGAGGTGCGCATCGTCCGCCTGCGTCCATTGCGCAGGCAGGTCGCCGCGCCGCCGCAATGCCCACTGGGCATCACCCATCGCCCCCCGCACCGCTTCGGGTATCTCCAGCGCGAGAAAGATACGCATGATGCGGGGGCCATCCGTCGGGCCAGCCACGTGGGCAGTGCGGGGGGCGGTATCGGGAAACTCATCTTCTGCCATTGTCATGCTTTGATTCTCGCATACTCCCGCGTGTACACTGACAGGCAATGAGCGTGTGGCAGATGAGACGCGTGTGATACACAAAGGAGCAACCGGTGGCGCAGTTTCGCGGCGTGTTTACGATTCCCGTGACCCCCTTCGACCGGCATGGCAACATTGACGAGGATTCCCTGAAGAACGAGGTGAACTGGTGCGTGCTTGCGGGGGCGCACGGCATTGTCGCGCCCGTGAACGCTTCCGAGTCGCCCACGCTCACCGACGACGAGCGCAAGCGCGTCACGCGCCTCGTGATCGAGAGTGCGAGCAAGCGTGTGCCGGTGATTATCGGCGTCTCCGGCGTGTCGCAGCAAGCCTCGGTAATGTATGCGAAGTACGCGCGGCAGGTGGGCGCGGACGGTGTGATCGCCATGCCTCCCTACGGCGTGCGCCTGACCGACTCCGAAAGCATTTTCGCCTTCTACCAAGCGGTAGCGGACGCGGTGGACGGCCTGCCCGTGTTTATTCAGAACTGGTCCGGCCCGGCGGGCACGGTGATGAGCGCGGCGCAACTGACGCGGCTCGTGCAGGAAATTGACAACGTCTCCTACATCAAAGAGGAAACGCTGAATGCCTCGCACCTGATGACGGAGATTCTCGCGCGGGCGGGGGATGCGGTGCAAGGCGTGATGGGCGGCATCGGCGGGCGGTTTCTGCTGGACGAGTACCGCCGTGGCGCGTGCGGCACGATGCCCGCCTGCCAGGTAACGGATGTGCATGTCTCGATCTGGAACGCGCTGGAAGCGGGCAACCTCGACAAGGCCCGCCGCACCTTTAACCGCCTCCTGCCCTTGCTCAATATGGAAGCGGCCTTCGCGGGCGCGCTATACAAGGAAGTACTGCGGCGGCGCGGCGTAATCGCCACCGCCACGATGCGCGGTCGCCGGGACGCGCTCGATCAGTTCGACCATCAGGAACTGGACGCCATCCTGCGCGACGTGTCCGAACTGTACTCGATCTAAGCGAGGCCACGCGGAATAATCCCGCTTTGGACGCTGTTTGATACAGTGTATCGCTTCTTATCGCCGCGTGATTGCCGTTGACAGGTACTGCCGGGGCACGTACTATTACGTTTCGTGCCCCGCGTGCGTGCGGCGTGCGTGTGGGCAAAATTGGTGAGTAGGTGACGGAGGAGTCCCGTGTCGTACGCGGTAGTGGAAACAGGCGGCAAACAATACCGCGTCAGTGTCGGGCAGACGATTGAAGTCGAAAAGCTCGCGGGCGCGGTCGGCGATGAAGTGATGCTGGAGCGCGTGCTGCTTCTTGGTGGCGCGGGAGAGACCAGCATCGGCACCCCTATCGTTGCGGGGGCGGCAGTGAGCGCGACGATTGAGGCGCAACACCAGGCAGATAAGGTGATCGTATTTCATATGAAGGCGAAAAAGCGGTACCGCCGCCTGAAGGGCCACCGTCAGCTACTGACCCGCCTGACCATCACCAATATCGGCACGCGGCAGGCAGAGGCGCAATCGCCGGATGCCGTCTCGGAAACCGGCGACTGAAGGGAGCGAGCGAAATGGCACACAAAAAGGGCGTTGGATCGTCCCGCAACGGGCGCGACAGCCAACCGAAGATGTTGGGCGTGAAGCGGTACGACGGGCAGGTCGTACATTCCGGCGAGGTGCTCGTGCGGCAGCGCGGGACGCGCATTATGCCGGGCAACAACGTCGGTGTGGGACGAGACCATACGCTGTTCGCGCTCGTCACTGGCAGCGTGAAGTTCGAGCATGTGGGACGCTTCAAGAAGCAGGTCAGCGTGTACGATGTTGCGCGGATCACGGCGATTGAAGCCCAGGCGGAGATCGCGGCGGGGTAACGCCCGTCTGCCCCGCCAGTTGGGGTACGCGTAACGGGGCGGCAGCGGGCCGATCCCAATATACACGCGATGCCCGAAAGGAACGAGATTTAATGAAGGCAAGCATTCATCCAAAGTACCAGTTGGCCAACGTCACCTGTAGCTCCTGTGGGACGACATGGGTGACGCGCTCCACGAAGCCCGCGCTCCGCACGGAGTTGTGTTCCGTTTGCCACCCGTTTTACAGTGGCGAGCAGCGCATCGTGGACACGGCCGGCCAGGTCGAGCGGTTCATGAACAAGATCAATAACATGCAGGCGGATCGCGGCGCGAGCAAGAAGCAGGTGCGGCGCGAGCAGAAGCTGGTGCAGCAACAGCGCGCCCGCACCTTCTCGCCCGAGCTGGAAGCTCTCGCGGAAGCCGCCGAGGCCACGCCCGCGCAGTAGCACACGCGGGTTCACGTTCAACGCAGCAAAAAAGGCCGGGGTAATTGCCCCGGCCTTTTTGCTTGTCCCCAATACGGCGTAAGTGCTTACGGGCTGGAAATCGCAGTCACCGCGATGCCGACCGACTCCCCTTGCCGACGGAAGCGGTTAATGAGTTGTACGAGTGTATTGAGCAGGCGATACCGCTTCTGCTTGGCGATGATGATCTCCTGCGTTTCCGCAGGCGAGAGGAGGCGGGCGTAGCCCGCGTAGGTTGGCCCCGTCACCTTGCCCCGGCTCGTGCAGGCCGCAATCGTCACATGCCCGTCGCGGCGGATGCGCTTTACCTTGCCGCTCGCCATCGCTGTGGTCGTGTAGATCACGCCGTCACGGACGATGGGCCAGACGGGTGTGCCCACGGCAGTGCCATCGCGCTTGAAGGTGGTCAGCAGCACGTCGCGCTCGGCGGCGAGCGCGGCAAAGTCATTGGTGCGTTGCGCGGTATCCATCGTGATCGTTCTCCGTTTCGCTGGGGCGTGTCTCCGCTCTGGTTTTACCGCGACAATGAGCGTTCATCAAGTCCTTGTGCCAGCACCGTGATGCCCCGCGCTCATGTTTTTTCGCGGCCCCACTGCTGATACCGGCGGTACATCGTCACGGCGTTCCTCCTCAACCACCCTACCACTCCCTTCAGCTAACTATCACGATAGTGCGAGGTGAGCCGTACCGCGAGTGTCGCCGCGCGTGATTTTTCGGCCCACCGCCCGCGCAAGCATGGGCTGCGCGAACCTTCCCGGTGACGTGCGAGTAGCGTTCATCCTCCGCCCGCTGGCACGCGATATGCTGCCCCGTGTGCATCCAGAAATGGCGACCACTCCTACCGCCGCCTGCCTGCTCATACCGATACCGTGTATGCTGGGAAGCATGGCGAAACACTCGTTACCGCACGACCGCATGACCGCACGACTGCATGAGGGAGAATAGCGCGTGAATGACCCTGGGGCCTGTGCCGTGATGATTGACGACGTGGAGATCGAAGGACGCACCGACGAATGGTTGATCGAACTGCTGCGGCGTGCGGACAACGACCTGCCCAGCGTCTGCTACCACCCGCAACTCGGCCCGATCCAGACCTGTGACACCTGCTGGGTGGCGGTGAACGGTGCGCTCGTACGGGCATGTGCGACGCGAGTGCGTACGGGGATGCAGGTGCGCACCGATGCCATGCCCGCGCAACAGGCGCGCGAGGAGGGGATGCAGCGCATCTTGCAAAACCACGAACTGTACTGCACCGTCTGCGAGAACAACAACGGCAACTGCACCGTGCATAACACCGTGCAGCAGATGGTAATCGCCCACCCGACGTACGACTTCACGCCCAAGCCGTACCCGATTGACGACTCGAACCCCTTTTACCGCTACGACCCGAACCAGTGCATCCTTTGTGGGCGGTGCGTCGAGGCGTGCCAGAACTTGCAAGTCAACGAAACGCTGACGATTGACTGGGAGCGCGATGTGCCGCGCGTCGTCTGGGACGGCGGCGTGCCCGTGAACGAATCCAGTTGCGTCTCGTGCGGGCACTGCGTCACGGTCTGCCCCTGCAATGCGCTGATCGAGAAAACGATGATCGGCAAAGCCGGGTTTCTCACGGGGATGCCGGAGGCGGTGAAGCGCCCGATGATCGAACTGGTCAAAGAGATCGAGCCGCAAACGAGCTTCGTGCCGATCATGGCGCTCTCCGAGGCGGAAGCGGCGATGCGCGCGAATACGATCCGCAAAACGAAAACCGTTTGCACGTACTGCGGCGTCGGGTGCAGCTTCGCGGTGTGGACGGAGGGCCGCACGATCCTGAAGATCGAGCCGGACATTGCCGCACCCGCAAACGGCGTCTCGACCTGCATCAAGGGCAAGTTCGGCTGGGACTACGTGAACAGCCCCGAACGCCTGACCATGCCGCTCATCCGCGAGGGCGGTCGCTTCCGCGAAGCGACGTGGGACGAGGCGCTCGCCACGATTGCCACGCGACTGGGGAACATCAAAGTACAACACGGCCCGGACGCCATCGCCCTGATTGCCTCGTCCAAATGCACGAACGAAGAAGCCTACCTCGTGCAAAAGCTCGCCCGCGCGGTCATCGGCACGAACAACGTGGACAACTGCTCCCGGTACTGCCAGTCGCCCGCCACGATGGGCCTCTTTCGCACCGTCGGCCTGGGCGGTGATGCCGGCACGATTGCCGACATCGCCCAGGCGGGCCTCGTCATCACGATTGGCTCGAACACGGCAGAGTCGCACCCCGTACTCGCCACGCGCGTCAAGCGGGCGCACAAGCAGCGTGGGCAAAAGCTCGTGGTCGTGGACCCGCGCGCGCACGAAATGGCTCGCCGCGCCGATCTCTTTTTGCGCCCCACACCCGGCACCGACCTCGTCTGGCTTTCCGCGATCACGAAGTACCTGCTCGATCATGGGCTGGCGGACGCCTACTTCCTCGCCGAGCGCGTCACGGGGTTGGCGGACTACCGCGCCAGCCTCGAACCGTTCACCCTCGCGTTTGCCGAGCAGGTGACGGGCATTAATGCCGACAACCTGCGCAAGCTGGCGCATATGATCGCTGAGGCGAATGGCGTCTGCGTGCTCTGGGCGATGGGGATCACGCAGCACTGCGACGGTTCCGACGCGAGCACAGCGATCTCGAACCTGCTGCTCGTCACCGGCAACTACGGGCGGCCGGGTGCAGGGGCGTACCCGCTCCGTGGGCACAACAACGTGCAGGGCGCGAGCGACTTCGGCGCGATGCCCAACTACTTCCCCGGCTACGAACACATCGAGGACGACGCGGTGCGGGCGCGGTACGAGGCGGCGTGGGGCGTGTCGCTCCCCGCGCATCCGGGGCTGGACAACCACCAGATGGTGGACGCGATTCACGGCGGTACGCTGCACGCGCTGTACCTGCTGGGCGAAGAAATGAATTTGGTGGACGCCAACGCGCACCATGTGCAGGCGGCGTTTGAGAAGCTGGGTTTCTTTGTGGTGCAAGACCTCTTTTTCACCCAGACGGCGCAGTACGCCGATGTCGTGCTGCCCGCCAGCCCATCGCTGGAAAAGGAGGGCACCTTTACCAGCACCGAGCGGCGCATCCAGCGGCTCTATCAGGCGCTGCCGCCACTCGGCGATTCGCGGCCCGACTGGCGCATCCTCACCGAGGTCGCCCGCGTGCTCGGCGCCGATTGGGAATACACCCACCCGGCGGATGTGATGCACGAGGCGGCCGCGCTCGCGCCGCTATTCGCCGGCGTGACGTATGACCGGCTGGCGGGCTACGCCTCGCTGCTCTGGCCCGTGGCTAGCGACGGCACGGACACGCCCCTGCTCTACACCGACCACTTCGCTATGCCTGACGGCAAGGCGCACCTGTATCCCTTGGAATGGATCGAGCCGGGCGACCGGCCGGACGCGGAGTACGATCTGCACCTGAACAACGGGCGGTTGCTGGAACACTTCCATGAGGGCATGATGACCTACAAAACGGCGGGCATCCGCGCCAAGGTGCCAGATACCTTTGTGGAGATCTCGCCCGCGCTGGCGGCGGCACGCGGCATCACGGACGGCACGTATGTTCGCCTCGTCTCGCGGCGCGGCGCGGTGAAGGTGCGCGCCCTCGTCACTGACCGCGTGCGCGGCAACGAATTGTACATGCCGATGAACAGCAGCGACGACGCCGTGAATGTGTTGACGAGCAGCGACACCGACCGCGCCACGCACACGCCCGCGTACAAGGAGTTGGCGGTGCAGCTGGAAGTGCTGAACGGCAAGGGCGCATCACCCCTGCCCCGTACCAACCCGCGCTACGGGCATCCGACGCCCACAACAGGCGTGGAGGTGGAGCGCAAATGGGCGCGGCCCGATTACGTCCCCCTCGACGCGCCTACGCCACCCGACACGGCGGCAAAAACCAGAAAGGTCAAACCGGCAAAAACGATCAAAACGATCAAAAAGGGGCGCGCGTGATGGCGAAGCCGCTCGCATACGTCCCTACGCCGCCGCCCGCGCCGACACCGGAGGAGGCCGCGCGCGCCGAACTCGACACGCTGCTCGCGGCATTGCACGAGCGCGGCGTGTTGCGCCTCCTCAATGGCCTGCTCGCGGCCAGCCCCGAAGTCGCGGCGGTGGTGATGGGGCAACTGGACAGCCCGGCAGGTGATCGGGTAGTTCGCAATGCCGTGGTGCTGGGCACGGCGGCAACCCGGATAGACCCCAACCGCCTGAACACAGTGGTCACGGCGCTCGCGCGCGGCATTGACGCAGCGGCGGACGAGTTGGCCGCGCCACCACCGGGCACCGTGAGCGTGCTGAAAGCGTTGAACGACCCCACCGTGCGCCGGGGCTTCGGGGCGTTGCTCGCCCTTGTCCGCGCCCTCGGAGAGGAACCGCCTCCCACACGGCGGGAGGAACCGGCATGAACACGGCAGCACGCACGAGCACGACGCGCGCCCGCGTCTGGACGCTCGAAGGCGCGGAACGCCACACGCACCGCGACGCGCTGGTAGCGGAAGAACCGCTGGAAATCCGCCTGACGAGCGGGGCGGCGCGGCACACCGTCGCCGTGACGATGCGCACGCCGGGTGCAGACTTCGAGCTTGCGGCGGGCTTTCTCCACAATGAGGGCATCATCGCCGAACGCGAGGCGATCATGCAGATGACGTACTGCGTGGATGGCGAAGCGCCGCAGCAGTACAACATCGTCAATGTCGCCCTGCGCTCGCCCGTGCTACCCGACCTCGCGCCGCTCGACCGCCATTTCCTGACGACCAGCGCGTGCGGCGTGTGCGGCAAAGCGAGCCTCGAAAGCATCCGGAGGCGGGCGCATCCGCCGCTCGTCTCCGGGCCGGAAATCGCCCCGGAGACCCTGTATGCCCTGCCGGACCGTCTGCGCGCCGCGCAAAACCTCTTCACCGCTACGGGTGGCCTGCACGCGGCGGGGTTGTTCGACGCGGCGGGAAACCTGCTCGCCCTACGGGAAGACATCGGGCGGCACAACGCGCTCGATAAACTGATCGGCTGGGCGTTGCTCGAAGACCGCCTGCCTCTCGCGGCTCACGTCGTGCTGATGAGCGGGCGGGTGAGCTTCGAGATCGTGCAGAAGTGCCTCGCGGCAGGCGTGCCGGTCGTCGCCGCCGTGTCCGCGCCGAGCAGCCTTGCCGTCGCGCTCGCGGCGGAACACGGCATGACCCTGATCGGCTTTCTGCGCGCTGCCCGCTGTAATGTCTACACCGGCATCGAGCGCATCGCGGCAACGGGGTAATGCGCCTCACCCCCGGCCCCTTCAGATGGAGGGAAGGGGCCGGGGGTGAGGCGCATTTAACGCCCGCAACGTATACATCCTGCGTGCGGAAAAGGGATACAAAAGTGCCCCGACGGGCCGGGAGAGCCACACCGGGGCGACAAGGGAAGAGGAGTCGGAAGGAGCGTGCGTTGTCGGGGCGGTGGGATCGAATGCATCGCGGGATCGCCGGCCGCACGGTGATTATGCCGCGTGAGTGTGAGCGTGGGATAACGGGCAAATAAACGCATAGTAAGGATTTTCTGTGGAAACAGCGCGGGTCTGCGGAAAGGCAAAGAAAGGCCGGTAGGGGGGAGGCCTACCGGCAAAAGGGGGATGGGTGGGAAGGTGTAGACATTTTTGGTGGGGCGATAGCTTGGTATCCGGTGGAGTGCGGTGATGTCTTTCGTATCGCCCATGAGTAAGATAGTCCCCCTGTCTGAGCGTTGGCTGAATCAATTCTGAAAATATGCTGAAGAAATTTTGCTACCCCTGGTCGCGACTCTCTGGAAGGTATCAGGGCGTAGATATTCTCGCAACCACGTAACCCCAGATGTTCTCGATGAAAGCGAAAACGGTTGAACCACAGTGCCCATACTGCCTGGGGGCGCTCGCATTCAGAAGCCACGAAGGAAAGAGAGAAGAAATATTTCTGTGACACTGCGTCTCCTGATGGGCACGGGCAGCATGGAGTGGTTTGACCGACTTGAGCGGTTGCGAAGCCGCGCCGCCGCGCCCGTGGTATCCTTCTCGCAATGTTCCCCGCCAGGCTGCCACGTTGCCTGCGCGGGCGTTCGGCTTGCACGGTGAGCACGGTTGATACGATCGGCACTGCCTGTGGAAAGGATTCGGCGCGCGTGGCTCTTGCGGACCTTCTGCCCCTACTCAATGACCAGCCGTGGTTTATGGACGTGCTGCGACGCTTGCGCGCCGGGGACGCGACCGTGCCGCTCCCTGATGTCGCCGTACCTGCGCGCCCGTACCTGCAAGCTGCGCTTGCGGTCGCGCGCGGGACAACCGTGCTTGTGGTCACGAGCCGCCCCGACCGCGCGCAGGAAGTCGCCGATGCGATTGCCGCGTACTTGCCACCGAATACCCCGCCGCCACTGCTCTGGCGCGCGCCCGACGCCCTGCCATATGAGGTGCTGGAACGCGACCCCGTGACCGCCGCGCCGCGCCTCGCCATCCTGCACCGACTGGCGACCGTCGCCGAGCGCAACGATGCCCCCGTGGTCGTCGCAGCGGCGGGTGGGTTGATGCGCCCGACGATGCGCGCCGCCGATTTGCGTGCCCACACCACGCTGCTCGTGCCGGGTTCGCAGGTGAACGAGCGGCAACTGTTGACGCAGTGGCTTGGCTGGGGCTACGAGAGCGTGCCCGTGGTCGAGCAGCCGGGGCAACTCTCGCGCCGGGGCGGCATCATTGACGTGTTCCCGCCATCGGTGGACGCCCCCGTGCGCATCGAATTGTTCGGGGATGAGGTGGAAAGCTTGCGCCGCTTCGACCCGACGACCCAGCGCAGCCAGGGGCCGGTGGCGCATGTCGCCGTGATCCCACCCGCCGAACTGCCACCGTGGCGAGCGGGGGAAGCGCGCGACGCCTTGCGCGATCTTGACCTCACGGGGCTGCGCCCGGAGATCATCGCGGAATGGCAGCGCACGACCGAAACGCTGGCGCGCGGCGAGATGCCGAGCCTCGGCGACGGGCCGCTGGCCCCGTATTTTCTGCCGGAGATGGGAACGCTGATAGATGCGCTGCCACTGGATGCGCTCGTGATCGTGGACGAACCGGGCGCGGTGCGCCTCGCCGTGAACCAGCTTGCGGCACAGGCGGAAGAGTTGCGCGACCAGTTCATCGCGGGCGGGGAGTTGCCACGCAATGTGCGCGTACCGTACCTCGGCTGGGACGGCGTGCGTGAACGGCTCGCGCGCCATCCCCGGCTCGAACTCGGCCAGTGGGAGGAAACGCCCGGCGCGGAGAGCGAGACCTTTGCGGCGGATGTGCTCGGCTTTGGCCCCGCGCCAGCTTTCGGTGGGCGGCTCGATCAGGCGGTGGAGGCGATCCGCCGCGCCACGCAGCCGCCGCAACCGATGCGCGTGCTCATCGCCACCGACCAGGAAGCGCGCCTGCGGGAACTGCTTGCAGACGCCGACCTCTTTCCGATCAGCCGCATGACGGCCCCGCCCCGTACGGGAGATGACCTCCTCGCCGGGCAGCAGCCCCCCACGACAGGCAGCATCGAACTCGTGCGCGGCGCGGTACCGGCGGGCTGGCAGAATGAAAATACGGCCACCCTCCTGCTCACGGACCGCGAACTATTCGGCGTCCGCCCCACGGCGCGGCAGCCCGCACGCCGGTCGGGCCGCGCCGCGCGCTCCTTTATCCAGGGACTGGCCGAGGGGCAGTACGTCGTGCATATCGAGCACGGCGTCGGCGTCTATCGCGGCCTCGTTACGCTCAGTACGAGCGGCGCGGAGCGCGAGTACCTGCTGATCGAGTACGCGGGCGAAGACCGCCTGTATGTCCCCGTGGATCAGACTGACCGCGTCGCGCCGTATCAGGCGGGCGGCACGGAACCGACGGTTCACAAGCTCGGCGGCGGCGAGTGGACGCGCACCAAAGGCCGCGTGCGCCGCGCCGTGCTCGACCTCGCCGATGACCTCGTGAAACTCTACGCGAAGCGCGAAACCGTGACACGCCCGTCGTATGGCCCGGATACGAACTGGGACCACGCGCTCACCGATTCGTTCCCCTATGAGGAAACGGTTGATCAGGCACGGGCCATCGGCGAAGTCACGACAGACCTCGAAGGAGATGAGCCGATGGACCGCCTGCTCGTGGGCGACGTGGGCTTCGGTAAAACGGAGGTGGCGCTGCGGGCCGCGTTCAAGGTGGTGAACGCGGGTAAGCAGGTCGCCGTACTCGTGCCCACCACCGTGCTCGCCTTGCAGCACTTCCAGACATTCCGCGAGCGTCTCGCCGCGTTCCCCGTGCGCGTGGAAATGCTCTCGCGGCTGCGCAACGCGAAAGAAAACGACGCCGTGACGCGCAACCTCGCGGAAGGCACCGTAGACATCGTGATCGGCACGCACCGGCTGATTCAGAAAGACGTGCGCTTCAAGCGGATCGGCCTCGTAATTATTGACGAGGAACAACGGTTCGGCGTGCGCCACAAGGAGCGGCTCAAGCAGTTGCGCGCCGAGGTAGACGTGCTCACGCTGTCCGCGACGCCGATCCCGCGCACGCTCAACCTCGCCCTGATCGGCGTGCGCGATCTCTCGGTCATTCAGACGCCGCCGCAAGAGCGTTTGCCGATCCGTACTTTCGTCACGCCGTACACAGACGCGATCGTGCGTGAAGTGATCTTGCGCGAAATGGATCGCGGCGGGCAGGTCTTTTTCGTGCATAACCGCGTGCAGAGCATCCCGCACCTCTATAAACGGTTGTCGGCACTCGTGCCGGAGGCGCGCATCGGCATCGGCCACGGGCAGATGGAGCAAGGCAAGCTCGAAGAGGTGATGCTCGCCTTTGTGCGGCGTGAGTACGATGTGTTGCTCGCCACCACGATCATCGAGAGCGGGCTGGATATCCCCAACGCGAACACGCTGATCGTGGACCAATCGCCAAATTACGGACTAACGCAGTTGTATCAGTTGCGCGGGCGCGTCGGGCGCTCGTCAAACCGCGCCTACGCCTACTTTCTCTACGACGGTACCCGCCCAATGACGCCGGAGGCGCAGGAGCGGCTGGAAGCGATTCAGGAGGCGACCGACCTGGGCGCGGGCTTTCAACTGGCGATGCGCGATCTGGAAATTCGCGGGGCGGGCAATATCCTGGGGGCGGAGCAGAGCGGGCACATCGCGGCGGTCGGCTTCGACTTTTACACCCGGATGCTGCAAGCCGCGATTGAGGAAGTACGCACGGGCGAGCCGACACCGGAGGAGCGGCCCGTGACGCTCAACCTGCCCGTGCCCGCGAGCCTGCCGACCGGCTATGTGCCCGATGAGGCGTTGCGCATCACCCTGTACCGTCGCATCGCCGATCTGACGCGCACGAGCGAGGTGGACGACGTAGCGAAGGAGTTGGAGGACCGCTTCGGCACAATGCCGGAAAGCGTGCGCGGCCTGCTTGACCTCGTGCGCTGGAAGATTCGTGCCCGCAGTGTGGGCGTGGAAAACGTGACGCAGATCGAACACGAGATCGTGGTGCGCCCCGTGCCCGCGTCGCGCCTCAACCAGTCACGCCTGCTACGGCGGTACGGGCGCGAGATTCGCTTCACGCCAAACACGGTGCGCATCAACGCCCGTCACATCGGCGATTGGAAACGCGCGCTGGACGACGTATTCGACGAGATCGAGACCGCCGCCGCGTCGCTCGCGCCCCTGCTCAACGCGGCGCGGTAAGTGGTATGGAAATATTCCAGAAGGAGGCCCATGATGGAAACTATGCGTGAGGTGTCTGTGGACGAGGCAACGACTGGTCTCGCCGCGTTGATTGAAGGGCTAGACGGCGTGGGCGAACCCGTACGCATCACGGTACAGCACGGGACGCACGGTGTGTTGTTGAGCGAAACGATGTACGATGCGCTCTCCGCCCGCATTAAGAACCTCGAAGACAGCCTGAGCGCGGATCAGGCGCATCACGAGGATGCACCCACGCAACCCGCATAGAACTTCCGTTCGTATACATGTGTATTCGTATGTACTCAAACACGTAAGAGACGGGGGCGACAATGCAGTGCTTGCCGCCCCCGTGATATTCCGGTGTCTTAGTTCGCGCGTTTGCATCGTGTGGCTTCAGCCACGCCCAAGCCGTGTCATTCCCGGCAACGCGCGGCGGCGTGCCCGCAGCACGCGGGCGTACCAGCGCGCTGTCTCCTGGTTCGGCATCAGCCGCAATTCGTTGCGCCCGTCGTCCGCCCGCACCGCTTCGATATTGAGCAGGTGGTACTGCAACAATTCGCGCATTACCGCCTTTGTGCGTCGGGGCGACAAGCGCAACGCTGCACCGAAGCCGAACGGCTCCACACCTGTCCTGGTAAGATCAGTGAGCATTGCCGTGCGAGCAGCGTCAGGGAGCGTGGCAGGAGCGCGCGCGATCACAGTGTCGCAGAACTGTTCAAGATAGCATTGTGCGTCCGGTCGCATTGGGCGTCGCTCCATTCAGTCGTAGTATGCCGTACGCAGGGTGCAGTATGCAGTGGGAACCGATGCATTTCACTGCATACTGCATACTGCATACCGCGTACTGCCTGCTTCCTCAGTGCCGTATGGGTTGTGGTAGAGGCGTGGATGTGGGCATTGGACCGCCCGGCATCGGGGGACTAGTGGGATGCGGCGTCGGCAGGGGAATCGGCGTGCTGCCCATCACGGGCGCGCCTGTGGCGTGTGGTGGAAGGGTGGGCATGAAGTTCGCGGGCAGCACATGGTAACGGCCTGCATTGGAGGCGTGCCCATCGGCTGTAACCGCAGTCACGTCGTAGTCACCGGGGTTGAGGGCCGGGGTAGTAAGGGTGAGGCTGGTAGCGGTGACGCTGGTGGGCGTGATGCCGTTCGGGCCACCGGGGAGGCCGAAGTAGACCGTGGTGCCCGCGCTAAAGCCGGTGCCGGAGATGGTTAGGGAGGAACCGCCTGCTGCCGCACCGCCTCCCGGGGGCACGCTCGTGATCTTTGGCGCCACCACGCCGTCACCAGTCAGGGGCACGGTGACACTGGTCGTCGTGGTACCGGTGTGGGCGCTGTTCACAGTGGTGAGGGGCAGGTTCAAGGTGGCGGGTTGAGCGCCGTTGCCGGTGGGGGCGAAGCGCACGGCGATTGTGCAACTATCGCCAGGCTCGAGTTTGGGCTTGTTCTGGCAGGTGGTGAGCGTGAAATCGCCCACGTATTGTGAGGGGTAGGTGGTGTGAGGTTGCACGGCGAGAGGAGCAATGCCGGCCCCGTGCTCGGAGATGAGGCCAAGCCCATTATCGCTCACGAGATTCCCGGCCCCGGCAGCAACGATGCCCCCACCATTGTCGGTGATGAGGCTGCCGCCGTCATGACTGACTACGGTGCCGCCGTCATTGGAGATCACGGCGGAGGTACTGCCAATCGTCCCGGTGCCGGTGTTGGTGATCGTGACGCTGCCCGTTTGCTGCACATTGGACGACAACTGCGTACCCGCTGTAGTCGGCTGCTCCGTGCCGTAACTGGCCTGGGTTCCCGAATAGTTGTACGAGATCACTCCTTCGCCGAAGCCCGTGCCGGACAGATACGCCGTGTTGCCACTCTGACAACTCGCACTACAGTCTGCGGTCAGGATGGCATAGCGGTACCCCGCCCGTGTAGGGCGGAAGGTGATGTATGTGTCACAGTAGGTTCCGGGCGTAATCGTCGCGGAATCGCAGTTGTGATCTGTCACGAAGTCGTTGGCGTTCAAGCCGCTCAGATGTACCAGACCGAGATAGAGGTTCGTATTGCCCCAGTTGCGAATCACCACATGACTGGTAATGCTCTGCCCGACCTCCAACGTGCCGAAGTCCGTGCGGAAGTTGTTCAGCTGCATCGAGGTGATGCCGATGGATGGGTCGGTCACATCCCCCTGGAGACTGATGGAGGCCTGTTGGGGGTTGTTCGAGGCATCGAAGTAGTGGAAGTAATACACGGCGCCGCGCGTTCCGATCGTGCTGGTTTGGGCCTGGAACCGGAACTGGAACACAATCGAGCCGCCCGGCTGAACGGGCGAGGTGCTGCTGCACAGGTCCCCTGCGACGAATTGAAAATCTGCCGCGTTCGCCCCCTCGATGTCTGCGGCGTTGCTGAAGTCGCACACGAGCGGCGCCCGACCGCTATTCGTGATCTGCAACAGGCGGTACGAGCGGTACGGATTGGGTGACTGGGTGGTGCTGGGTTGGCTGCCGAAGGTCAAGGGGCTCTGGGCGCCAAAGGTGACGCCTGGCTGGTACGTGGTGGTGCCGACGCCGTCCAGCGGAATCACGAGGTTCGTGTTGTCGTCGAGGAAAAAGACCAGCTGCGCCGTGGATTCGCCCCCCGCCTGCGGGGTAAACGTCACCGTCAGGGCACACGATCCCCCGGGTGGTACCTGTTGCCCGGTGCATTGGTCACTGCCAACCGTGAACGCGGTGCTGTTGACGCTTGCCACGCTGGTCACGGTGCGGGTGTTTGCCGTGACGTTGATGTAACTGGCGGGGATGTTGACGGTCGCATCGCGTGGTGCCACATGCCCTGCGACACCCACCGCCTTCGGGCCGAAGTTGATGCTCGGCGGGTTAACGCCCCCGCTCCCGGTGCCTAGACCGGTATCGTGAGCGTGCCCCCGGTCGCGTTGCTTGCGATCGCGATCGAGGCGGAGTACGGGATGCCTGCAGCGGGCTTGAAACCGACCGCCAGCGAACAGGTCTTCCCCGGTTGCACCGTTTGGTTCGCACAGCTATTTCCGTAGTCAATTACTACCGTGCCGAAGCCCTGTAGCTGCACATTGCCGATGGTGACGGGGCTACCGCCGTAGTTGAGCACGGTCGCGATGCCGTAGGTCGTGCTCCCCACGGCCTTGCTCCCAAATTGCATGAGGCTCGGCGTGACGGCGAGCAGGGGCTGCGTGGCGGGAGCAGCGTAGCGCAGCGAGTGATGCGTCTGGTTCGTACCCGGTTCACGGAAGCCGATGCTCAGGATATCGGCGTTCGCCATTTTCGCCGTCACTGGGCCGATCGCGTCGTCCTGCGTGGGAGTCACCTTGGCGGCGGTGTATGTTTTCATGTCAATCGTTTCCGTGGTCAGCACGGGATGCGTGTCGGTTGCCGTGCCCGCCGTGCCACCGTAGACGAGCAGCGTGCCGTCGGGCAGTATCCGGGCGCTCGCGCCCGCCCGCGCGTCGTACATCTGCTTGCCTAGTGTCCAGTTGTTGCCGGTATCGCTGCTGAGGCCGGTCGACGTGGGATCGTACACCTCCATGCGCTTGGCGCCGTCGGTGCTGCCGCCCGTACCGTAACCACCGAGCACGAGCGCGCGGCCACCGGGAAGTGCCGCTACGGTTGGGTTTGCGCGTGGCGTGTTCAGGTTGCCTATCGGGTTCCAGCTCGACCCGCTGTAGTTTGTTTCCGCAGCGCCGTTGGGGTAGACGCGCAGGATGCGTCCGTCGGTCAGTTGCGCCGTTGCCCCCGTGCCCTGGGCCATCGTCGGCCCCGCGTCCCAGGTGTTCGCGGAGGTATTGAAAATCTCGGTGCTCGTCAGCGGGCTGCCACTGATCGTGCTCTTGCCACCCACGGCCAGCACATTGCCGTTCGGCAGCAGGAACAGCGCGTGCCCCAGCCGGGGCGTGCCCATCGCGCCTGTGCTGCTCCACGTCCCGCTACCGGCGTTTCAGATTTCGGCGCTGGCCTTCGCGGCGGTGCCGTCGCCCGTGCCGCCCGAGACGAGCACGTTGCCGTTCGCCAGTTCCACCGCAGCCGCCTGATAGCGCGCCTCATGCAGCGTGCCCGCGCCCGACGCGCTGAATTGATTGGTAGCGGGGTCGTACAGTTCGGCTTCGGCAAGGATCACGCTGCCCTGTCCGCCGCGCCCGCCGATTAGCAGCATGCGGCCCGCGTGCAGCCCCACGGCGGTGAGGTCCGCCGGATCGTGCGCCTCACGGGGTACGACGGGGTCGCCCGTCTGATTCCAGTTACCGGCGCCCGTGGCCCGCACGGGAGCGGGGTCGGGCGCTACCAGTGCCGAGGCTCCCAGGCCGAGCAGCAGTGCGATGAACAACACCCACCGTGACGATGCAATTCCCTTTGTCATGCCGTTCCCCCTGTCGCATCCCGCGCTGCCTAGCTGCCCCGTGTGCCCCTGCATTGCCGTTACCCCCCTGCGCCCCGTCCCCATGAATAGTGCGGGTGCGTAGTCATAATGAATCGAGCGAAGGCCGCCGGGTGCGTGAGAGACAATGCTCCTGTGCGTCCGGCGACTCCTCGCAGTTGTTATCGTACTCAGTGGCAATAGGCCGCATAAGGGGGGGAGGTACCCAATTCCGGCGTCAGCGTGTACTCAATTTTGCTGCGTTTTACCGCGTTCTCATTGGGTACAAACCTTTTGCGACGCGAAGCATTTTGCGATCAGGGGGCGGTTTGTCCGAGGCCGTGTCGGGCGGCAAAGGCGACGGCCTCCGCGCGCGTATGCGCGCCGATCTTGGCATAGAGGTTGGCAATATGCCGCTCCACTGTGCGCGGGCTGAGGGAAAGCGCGTCGGCGATGGCGGTGTTCGTGCTACCTTCTGCCAGTAATACCAGCACTTCGTACTCCCGCTTCGTCAGCCGGAGATCGCGCATGATGTCTCGCGTGGCTGAACCGGTGTGTGGGTAGTCGGTAAACGCGGCGATGCGGTCAAGGGCAGGGCGGGCGCCGAGGCGAATGCAGATCGCCTGCGCCTCGGCAAGCGCCGCGTCCGCATCGGCCCTCGCGTTGGTCGCGCGGTGCAATCCGGCGAGGGCGATCAGGGTCAGGGCGCGCTCGTAGGGGACGGCGCAGGTGTCGGCGAGGGCGAGGGTGACATCGAGATAGGTGCGGGCATCGCCGTACTGCCCGGCATCAATGGTGAGTTCGCCGCACAGGCGGTGGGCGGTGAGCAGCGCGAGTGGTTGGCACGGTTCGGTCGCCCGCGCCAGAGCCGTCTGCCCGTACGTCCATGCCGCCGTCGCGTCGCCTCCCTGCCGGTAGTAGCACGCCCACAGGGCCTGGCCTTCGGATTGCCAGAGGGTTGCCCCACTCCATGCCAGCCAGCGGTCGTGCGCTTCCAGCCACTGGCGCGCGGCGGGACGATCACCTGTGGCAAGCGCTAGTTCAACCGCAACCTCCTGACACCGTATCCCCGTGTGGAATGCCACATCGCCCGGTTCTGTCGCGTCCCCCTCCGGCAAGGCCGCATACACCTGCGCCCACGCGCGCGCCTGCTCCCCGCGTGCAAGGAAGAGCCGACCAAGAATCGGCGTCATGTCTCGGTCGAGGGGAGAGCCATCGGTAGCTTCCGCGCTCCCCGCCAGCACCTCATCCCATCGCCCTTCCCCCAGACAAAGCGTGGCGTGCAGGAGCATCACCGACCGCTCGCCGATGGCGTGATGCGCGCGTGCCACAACCGCACCCAGTTCCGCCATCAATCGCTGCCGCTCGTCGTGTCGCTCCGTATGGTACGGGAGCATCACGAACAGCAGGCGCCAGCGCAGGGTTTCGGCGATCTGGTGGTAGTGGGAGACCTGGCGATACCGGGCCAGCGCCCGCTCGAACGCCGCGTCCGCGCGCGCCACCTGCCCCGTTGCCGCCCATGCCTCGCCGAGTGCGAGCCATCCATCCGCGTACCCCGATGCTCCAATGCTGGGTGGTAGTTCTCCCAGTTGCGCCCATTCCTCTGCGCGGGCCAGCACGACCGGGTATTACCCGATATGCGCGCTCCACGTCATCATGGCGCCACCCTGCACGGCCGGGGGTCTCAAGCCCGAACAGACCGGCTCCTACTGCGGTACCGGTGACGGCGGCGACACGAGCGGCGATCCTGGCGGGTGGAATCGCGTGGATGGCAGCCATTCCCACCGTTGCTTCCCGCATCCCCGCACGCAATTCCCCGACCGAACACCGCAGCAAGCCATGTTGATAGCGTAGGAAGGCGACGAACAAATCATCCTCGCGCTCTGTCGCCAGCGTCATTGCCCCCTCAAGATAGCGTAGCGCCTGCCGGGGCGCGACGTACCGATGGAGGCGGGCAAGGCGCAGGAGCCACAGGGCGCGCTCCTCCGCACTTACTCCCACGCGCGCCCGCAGCGTCAGCGCCGTCTCGAACCGTGCCGCCGCCGTTTCCCATGCGTAGGCATGGTATGCGCGCTCCCCCGCCTGCTCGAACCACGCTGCTGCCCGCGCGTCCCCGGCTTGCCCAAAATGGTATGCTACGGTGTCGGGGTCGGGATTGTGCAATGCCGCGAACGCCTCCCCAACACGACCGTGAAGCGCCCGCCGTCGGACGAGGGCAATCCCGGTATACAACGCCTCCCGTACCAGCGCGTGCGCGAAGGATACCGTCCCGCTCTCCGCCGCCGGTTGCAGCAAATGGGCGGCGATGGCTATGTCCGCCACGCGCAGCACCGCCTCCTCGTCGCGCTCGCTCACCCATGCCCACAGCGGCACGGGTACATCTCCCCCAATGATTGCCGCGACCTCAAGCAGGGCGGATGCCTCCGCACCGAGTCTCGCCACGCGCGCATTCACTACCTGCCGCAGTAACGGCGGCACGGGCGCCGCCGTAAGTTCGCTCACGGCCCACTCCCCGGCCATCTGCCGCACCGCCCCGGTCTCTTCCAGCGTATGCAGCAGTTCAACCGTAAAAAAGGCATTGCCTTCCGCGCGGGACCCGAGATAGGTCGCCAGTCGCTCTGCCTCCGTCACGGGTATCCCGTAGCGCATCTGCACGAGCGCGCGGAGGTCGTCCGCCGTGAGGGGTAACAGGGCGAGGCGGATCGCGTCGGTCTCGCGCACGAGATGAGGCAGGGAGGACGCGAGGGGGTGTTCCCGGTTCAGTTCGTTCTCCCGGTAGGTGGCGAGCACAAGGACCGGCAGGTGGGGAAGCGCGCGGGCGAGGGCGGGCAGCAGATCGAGGCTCGCGGAGTCTGCCCAGTGGAGGTCTTCAAGGATGAGCACGAGCGGCGCGTGCGCGCTGAGTGCGAGAAGCCATTCCCGCATCTGCCCCATGAGCGTAGCGGAATTGGCGATGCTCCCCAGGACGCCGGGCGCGAAGAATGCGGCGGGGGGCGGTACGGGTGCGGTAACGGGGTAGTGCTCGAACAGATCGAGCCAGAGGCTATACGGTGGCGGTTGCGTTGCTTCATAACAGCGTCCGGTGAGGACACGCGCGTTCTGGACCGCCGCTTCCTGTGCAAAGGCCGCCGCGAGCGCGGTCTTTCCCACGCCTGCGTCCCCCGTGATCAGCACGAGACTGCCCTGATTCGCCGTTGCGGCGGCGAATCGCTCGCGCAGTATTTCCTGCTCCCGCTTGCGCCCGACCAGGCGGGAAACCGCGTCGGGCGCCACCGATCTGTTCACATCACAATGCCTTTCGTAGCCGACGTGGAGCACGTTTGATCCGTAAGAGATCGTCGCACGGTAAAGTTTTCCCGTCCTTGTATCGTAACAGAAAAACGACAGGAATGGGAAAGCATAGCAGAGACAGAAATATGTGTAACTATCGAATGTTCGTGTGTATTTGCGATGCGACGCGGTGTTCATAGGGTGGCGGTCGTTCTGCCCGCTGCGCCGCCCGTATTTACTGGGACAGTACCGTGCAGGCGACCGGATGAGGGTATGCAATTGCCGGGGACACGGGATGCAGGGCCATGTGCATCCCGTATTTCGGGCGCAGAGTGACGAGGGGGGCGATAGCGATCTCCTGCCCCGGCACGAGGGCGAGGCGGTAGCGTTGCGCCACGGTGGCGAGGATCAGTTGCGCCTCCACAAGCGCGAAACTGTTACCGATACATCCATGCGGCCCACCGCCGAAGGGTACGTAGGCAAAGCGGGGCCGGTCGGCGTCTGCCCCCGGCAGGAAGCGGTCGGGGTCGAACCCTTCGGGGTTGGGCCAGACGTCCGCGCGACGGTGCGTGACGTACGGACTCATCACGATCAGGGCGTTAGCGGGGATCGCGTAGCCGCCGAGGGTGTCCGCCGCTTTCGCGCGGCGCGCATTCAGCCAGCTTGGCGGGTACAGGCGCAGGGTTTCATCGAGCGTCGCGCGGGCATACGGCAACCGGGGCAGGTCGGCCATTGTCGGCAAGCGTCCGCCGAGCACCGCCGCGAGTTCGGTGTGCAGTATGCGCGCCACTGCCGGGTGCAGCGAAAGCAGGTACCACGCCCAGACGAGCGCGCTCGCCACCGTTTCGTGCCCCGCGATCAGAAAGGTGATGATCTCGTCGCGTAGTTGCCGGTCGGTCATGCCCTCGCCCGTGTCGGCATCGCGCGCAAGCATCAGCATGGAGAGCAGATCATTCGCGGCGTCGGGCGCGCGCCGTCGGGCGGCGATCAGGGCAAAGATTTCCGCGTCGAGCGTGCGCAGGGCGGCGAGAAAGCGGCGGTTGCCGGACGTCGGCACGCGGGGCGGGGGGGCGATGGGGGAGCGGGCGCGGCGGGCGATGTAGTCCATCGTTTCCAGCGCGGCACGGCTGAGAGCGTTCACGCGCTGGCGGAGATTGACACTGAAGAGCGCCTCCCCGACGATTTCCAGAGTAAGCTGCATCATCTCGTCGTCAATATCGAGCGGTTCGCCGCGCGCCGCGCACCCCGCCCAACGGTCGAGCATCGCCGTGGTCGCCTCCGTGGTCAGGGCCGCCAGCGCCGCGAGGCGGTCACGGTGAAAAGCGGGTTGCGCGAGGCGGCGTTGGCGAAACCAGTAGTCGCCATCGCTGGCAAGCAACCCCTGCCCCGTGATGAGGCCGAAAAGCTCCTGCTGAAAGGTATCCCGGCGGTAGTTGCGATGGTTGTCGAGCAGTACGCGCCCGATGCCGTCCGGCGCGGTGACAACGTAGATCGTCCAGAAGCCCACGGGATACTGAAATACGTCGCCATACTGCCCTGCCGCCTGACAGAGCGCGTGCAGCGGGGAATGGCGCACGGCTTGCAGGTCGGCCCGTGAGATGAACCGGCCCGGCCCCGGCGGTGATAGCGTCACGCGGTGTTGCTCCCTCTAGGGGTAGTAGGCAGTAGGCAGTGAAATGCGAAGAACGCTCACGCACATTGATTGTTCTTTTACTGCGTACCGTGTACTGCGTACTGCATACTGCCTGCGTCCGTCAGGCTGATTTCGCGGCCTTCGGCGGCGGAGCGGTAGACGGCATCGAGGATGCGCAGGATTTCCAGCCCCTGATCTACCGTGGCGAGCGGCTCGGTGCCGTCCCGCACGCACTCCGCGAAGTGGCGCGTCTCGTTGGCAAAGGAGGTGAGCAGCATCTGCTCCGGTGTCAGAGGAATGCCGGTTGGCACGGCGTTGACCTGTTCACCGCCAATGGTGCCGTAGAGCGTAAAGGGCGGCGCATGTCCCGCCTGTGGCCCCGTGGCGTCGGTGCTGCGCTCGTACTTCGCACCGCCCTTTGTGCCCAGCAATTCGCTGAAGATCAACTCTTTCTCGATGTACGACACCCACGACGTTTCCAGCGTGATCGTCGCGCCATTGTCGAGGTGAATCATCGCGGCGGCGAAGTCTTCTACGTCTATTGGGCCGAGGGTATCGCGCATCTCCCGAAAGAGCAGGTCGTACACCGCGCCAGAGACGCGCGTCGCCTTCGGGTTGCCCATCAGCCAGAGTGTAAGATCGAGCATATGGACGCCCAGGTCAATCATCGGGCCACCACCGCTCCGGTCTTTCTGCATGAACCAGCCACGGGTGATCCCGGCGACGCGGCGGCGCACCCAGCCCGTTTTGCCGAAGTAAATCTGCCCCATCTCGCCCGCATCCACGATGTGTTTCAGGGCCTGCATTTCGGCACGAAAGCGGTTGTTCAGGGCGAGCATAAAGATGCGGTCGTTCGCGTGAACGGCGGCGGCGAGGCGTTCCCCCTCGGCGAGAGTGTTCGCCAGGGGCTTCTCGCACAGCACATGCTTGCCGGCGGCAATCGCGGCGACGCTCGCGGGCACATGCAGCCAGTTCGGCAGGCAGACCGACACGGCGTCAATCTCCGGCATCGCGAGTACCGCCTCATACTCCCGCACTGCCCGCGCGATGCCGCGCTGCGCCCGCGTGCTTTCCAGCAATACATCCGACATGTCGCAAATCGCCCCGACATGCACGAACGGTATCGTCGCGTAGCCGTCCAGATGGCGTTGTCCGGGCCAGCCCAGGCCGATCACCGCCACGTTGACTTTGTCGTTCGCGGATACACTCATCGCGGAAAACTCCTCTTTACGATCACAGACACGCAGCAGGCACGCGGGACTGCGTGCAGTGTAGCACGCGGATTCGCCGGAGTGATTGCGGTGCCGAATGCACCCCTCCCCCTGGCCTGCGGCGGCGGCAGAGGGAAGGGGAACCTCAGAAGATCGCAATGTCAGGGGCACCCCTCGCCCGGCCCCTCTCCCTGGCCTGCGGCGGCGGCAGAGGGGCCGGGCGAGGGGTGCATTCGGCACCGCAATTCTCTTTAATATGCGGGGTCCGGGTCGTCGAGGCGGGGGAAGGCGAAACCGTCGCCCTTCTCGACCATCACTTCCAGCACGATACCGTTCGGGTCGGCAAAGAAAAAGGCGCGGGCGGGGCCGAGGTCCTGAATCGCGCTCAGGTGCTCCACCTGCCCGGTCAGGCGCGCGTACATCGCCGTGAATGCTGCCTCGTCGGGCACGAGAAAGGCGACGTGGTCAAAGGCGCGACCCGTCTTGTGAATCATCGGCGGTTGATACTCCGGTACTTCCGCGTCGGGGAACTCGAAAAAGGCGAAGACCACGTTGGGGGCAACGGTAATGAAGTAGTGCCGCTCATTCGCGGCGCGGGGCATCCGGTGGCTCATCGCCACTTCGCTGCCGAGCACGTCACGGTAAAAGGCGACCGTTTTCTTCATGTCGTTCGTGATGAGCGCAACGTGGTGCAGGGCCGCAAACGGGGCTTTCAGGCCGGAGCGGTCGGCGAGCGAGAGGGGTGCAGATGCCGTCATTGATGCCTCCATAGTTACGTGTGATGAATGTTCGTCGGTGATAGCGGTGCGCGGTGCGGGCGCGACTTTCCCTCTTTCATATTCTCGTCGGGCGCCCTCATGGTGATGCGGCAGTTGTACCCCCTTTGCCCCACCGTGCGCAAGGAGGCGGACGGTGGGGCGTATGCGTGCTCGCAACCGCTACCCCTGATGCCCACGATGAGCGCAAAGGCGCAAAGGCGCGAAGCGAGACAAAAACAAAGAGTTGTCCGATCTCTTTGATTCCTTCGTGCCTTTATGCCTTCGCGCCTTTGCGCTTCAAATCCCCTTCCACACTGAGGAACGGGGGAACGCATAAGCCCTGTGGAGCGCGGCGCATGGGGTATACTGCGCACGGATTTCACGGACTACCCGGAGGATGGATGACCCGCAGGGAGGTGGGGCAGATATGGCAAGCGCGGCCACGCAGAGCGTTCTCCTGAGCTACTGCCGCACACCATTTGGCAGGCTCGGCGGCGTGTTGAAGGAGATGAAAGCGGTAGACCTCGGCGCCATCGTCATTAAAGAGGCGCTTGGGCGTGCCCATGTGTCACCGACGGCGGTGCAGCACGTTATTATGGGCATGGTAATTCAGGCCGGGGCGGGGCAGATTCCCTCGCGACAGGCGACGCTCAAGGCGGGGTTGGGGCGCGAGATCACGAGCGACACGATCAACCGCGTCTGCGGCTCCGGGATGCGTGCGATTACCCTGGCGGATGCCCTGATCCGCGCCGGGGAGTACGAGGTGATCGTCGCGGGCGGCATGGAAAGCATGTCCAACACGCCGTTTCTGCTCCCCGGCGCGCGCTTCGGCTTCAAAGTGGGCGACGTAACGATGCGTGACGCGATGCAGTACGACGGGTTGCGCTGGCCGACCGATGGCGGCGGCGTGCTGATGGGCGTGCAGGGAGACGAAACGGCGGAGGAAGAGCGCGTCTCCCGCGAGGAGCAGGACGCCTTCGCTCTGCGCAGCCATCGCCGCGCCATCGCCGCGATTGACCGGGGTGTGTTCGCGGAAGAAATCGTGCCGGTGGATGTGCCGGGACCGAAGGGCGCCTCCACCATGGTGGACTTAGACGAAGCGCCCCGGCGGGAAACGAGCGCGGAAGCCCTCGCCCGGCTCAAGCCCGCATTCCGTCCCAACGGCACGGTCACGGCGGGCAACGCGCCGGGCGTGAACGACGGCGCGGCGGCAGTGGTGATTGCGTCGAGTGCGTGGGCGGAGGCGCACGGGCTGAAGCCGCTCGCGCGCGTCGTCGCCAGCGCGACGAGCGCCTGGGACGTACCGTACCTCATTTACACCCCGGCGATGGCGGCGGCAACCGCGTTGGAGCGCGCCGACCTCAGTGTAGATGACCTCGACGCGGTAGAGATCAACGAGGCGTTCGCCAGCGTGCCCATCGTGTCCGGGCGGCGGCTCGGTGTGGACCCGGAAAACCTGAATGTCAACGGCGGCGCGATCGCCCTCGGCCATCCCATCGGGGCCAGTGGCACACGGATCACAGGCACGTTGGCCTTGCATCTGCGGCGGCATGGCGGCGGGCTGGGCCTCGCCGCCATCTGCTCCGGTGGGGGGCAGGGCGATGCAATTATTCTGGAGGTGCGGGCATGATCGCTCCGGCGCACATCACGGCGGGTCTCATCTTTCCCTATCATGGCATCTGGCCGACGATTGCGCCCACGGCGTACATCGCCCCCGGCGCGGTGATCATCGGGAACGTGACGATTGAGGACGAATGCTCGGTCTGGTCAAACGCGGTGATGCGGGGCGATATGGCGCCGGTCTATCTGCGACGCGGCGCGAATGTGCAGGAAAACTGCACCGTGCATGTGGACGCCGACACGCCCGCCACGATCGGGGAGTACTGTGTGATCGGGCACAACGCCATCGTGCATGGCGCGACGATTGCGCCGGGCAGCATGGTCGCGATGCACGCCACCGTACTCAATCGCGCCACGGTGGGTGCGGGCAGCATCGTTGCGGCGGCGGCGATGATCCCGGAGGATGCAACGATTCCGCCGCGCTCGATGGTGATGGGCGTGCCCGGCAAAATCCGCCGCGAAGTGACGGACGACGAGATCGCGCGCCTGCGGAACAACGCGGAGCGATATATCGGCTACTCGCGGGAGTACCTGGCGAGCGGCATGGGGCGGGTCGCGGACCTCGTGCGCGGGCTGGCAGAGGCAACGCATGGTTGAACCCGCGAATGAGCCGATGAACGAACCCGTGGTGCTCGTCGAAGAAGCGGACGCTATCGCTACGGTGCGTATCAACCGCCCGAAGGTACTCAATGCCCTGAACGGCGCGGTACTCACCGCTCTGCGTGATGCCTTCGTGACGCTGGCGCGCTCCGACCGCGTGCGCGTGATTATTCTCACAGGGGCGGCCGAGCGCGCCTTTGCGGCGGGCGCGGATATCCGGGCAATGCGCGCTCAGTCGCCCGATGCGGCCCGACAATTGGCGTGGTTGGGGCACGAGGCGACGCGGGCAATCGAGGCCGCACCCCAGCCCGTGATTGCCGCCGTCCGTGGCTTTGCGCTCGGTGGCGGCTGCGAGTTCGCCCTCGCATGCGATCTGCGCATTGCGGCGACGGACGCGGTATTCGGCCAGCCGGAAGTCGGGTTAGGCATCCCGCCGGGGTGGGGCGCGACGCAGCGCCTGCCGCGCCTGATCGGCCCGGAGCGCGCGAAAGAGATGATCTTTACGGGGCGGCGTGTCGAGGCGGAGGAAGCGCTGCGCATCGGCCTTGTCAGCCGCGTCGTACCACCCGAATCGCTTCTGGAAGCCGCACACGAGACCGCGCAGATGATTGCCCAACAGGCGCCGGGGGCGATTGCTGCCGCGAAGCGGGCAGTCAATTACGCGCGCGATACTGCCCTCAGCGTCGGTCTCGCGTATGAGGCGGAAGTCTTTGCCGCCGCTTTTGCCACTGCCGACCAGCGTGAGGGCATGACAGCCTTTATCGAGAAGCGCCAGCCGCGTTTCGGCGGCAAAATCGCCCCGGTGCCGGAGGGCGATGGCGGGAAATGACGCTGCCGCATCATGCAGAGGGCGCAAGGGGCAAGTGAAAACGGCGAGGCATCATGATGATGCCCCGCCGTATTTGTGCCTGATGCTCATGATTCCTCACACGATCTCGTTGCTCAAATGCGCCCGATACCTAGCTATCCGCAATTACCGTTCACAAGCTGTTCATAGGGCGTTTACTGCATAATCACATTTAACAATTGTATCTCTGTCACACTTGTTTCATTCCGTTGTACGCGGTGTGCCACCCCTGATCACCGTACGTGTCCGTGATAAAGGAGTTTTCTCATGATTTCCACTGCCCCCGCACGAGTTACGCGGCGTCATCTGCTCGGCGGCATCGCGGTGGGAGCAATGACTGCCATCCTTGCCGCCTGCGGAGACAGCGCCGCCCCCACCGCGATCACGATGCCTGCCCCCACGAGCCAGCTCACCCCTCCCGCTCCCGCCCCCGCCGCGACGGCCACGGCCGCAATCGCCCCTGCCGCGACGATTGCCCCGACAGCCGGTATCGCTACCGCTGCCTCGACCCCCATGACCTCCATGATGGTTCCCGCCACCATACCAACAGCGATGACCGCGAAGGGGGAGCTAAAGCTCGCAGTCGGCAACGACTTTCCCACCAAGCTCGATGCCCTGAAGTTCGCTAATGTCTCGCTGTACGGCATGAGCGAGATGCTCAACCGTTTGGCCCCGACAGGGAAGATCGAACCGTGGCTGGCAGAGAGCGTCGTCAATGTGAACCCGACGACGTGGCGCGTGACGCTACGGCAAAACGTCAAGTTCTGGGACGGCTCGCCCCTCACCGCCGACGACGTAATCGCCGCCTTTCGCAAGAACTGGGAGGCCTACCCGAACGCGAGCGGCCTCATCAGCAAAGAAACGAAGCTCACCGCCGTGGATGCGCATACCGTGGAGTTCGTGACGCCGCAGCCGACGGGCATCTTTCCCGGCGCGCTCACCCAACCGCTCTTTGCGATCCACAAGCCCACCATGCCGGGCGGGGCGGACGGTTCCATCTTCACCGGCCCCTACCATCCCACCAGTTTTACGGTAGACAACCAACTCGTTCTCGAACCGTTCCGGGACTATTGGGCAGGAGTGCCGCCGATTGCCAGGATCACGGTACGCAACGTCGCGGACGCGAACTCGCGTGCGCTCGCCTTGCAATCGGGCGACGTGAACGCGCTCTATGGCCTGCCTCCGGAGGCGATCAAGACCTTCGGCAGCGATATTGAGGCGGTCGCCATCCCCTCCGGGCGCGTCCACTTTCTCACCTTTAATGTCAACCGCCCGCCATTCAGTGACCGTGCCGTGCGCGAAGCTACCGCGCTGGCATTGGACCGTGCCGCACTCAACACCGTGACCCTCGATGGCAAGGGTGCGGCGGCGACCGGCATGTTTCCCCAGAACCTCGGCTTCGACGTGGTGCCGCTGCAAGGCACCGACGTGAACCGGGCGAAGCAACTGCTCGACGACGCGGGCTGGAAAGCGGGGCCGGATGGCGTGCGGGTGAAGGACGGCAAGCGGCTCTCGTTCACCATCCTCACCTACCCAGGCCGCGCGGAGATCACGCAGCTTGGCGTCGCGGCGTCGGGGCAACTGAAGCCGCTTGGCTACGACATCCCGAAGGTGCAGGAAGTGATGGGCATCGAGGGTGTGACGAAAATGGGGGACTGGGACCTCGCGGTGTATTCGAGTGACATGTTCGGCACGGGCGACCCGCTGTACGGCTTCAACCGGGTGCTGGCGAAGGGCGGCGGCAATAACCTCGCCAACTATACGAACCCGCAGATCGAGACCTTGCTCGACCAGTTGCGCGTCACGATTGACCCGAAGGAGCGGCAAGCGATCTCGCGGCAGGTGCAGGAGGTTGTGAAGGCGGACGTACCGATGGCCTTTCTCGTCTCGCCGCCCGTGGTGACGGCGTTCAAGAAGGGGCTTGTGAAGGGGTACACGCCTAACCCAAGCGACCAGTTCTTTCTCACCGCCGCGATGACCGTCTCATAATTTGGTGTGAACGGCCTACAGCCAACATGAGGCGATGGGCGTGCATCGGTTGCACGCCCCGATACATAAACAAACGCGGAGCGCGCGCAATCACCATGTGCGATCTCCGCGTTCGCGCGATAACCGGTGAGCTTAGCCGCGCTCGTAGCGGTGTACGGCGTCTGCCATCTGCGTCAGCACCTGGTCAAGCACGTCTTCGGCGGTGGCGAAGTTGAGGCGCACGCAGGTGCGACCGGGGGTGCCAAAGGTCGCGCCGTCGTTCAGGCCCACTTTGGCTTCACGCAGAAAGAACTCTTGCGGGCTACCCGGCAGATCGAGCGCGTGGCAATCGAGCCACGCGAGGTAGGTCGCTTCCGGCGCGTGATGGTGAATACCCGGCATTTCCGCCGCGACGAACTGAGCAACGTGGTCCCGGTTCTGGCGCAGCGTGCCCATCACCTCATCCAGCCAGGGCTGCCCGTGCCGCCATGCTGCCACGGTCGCGTCCGTGCCGAAGATGCTCACCTGCCCGAGTACGTAATCGGGAAATTTGGCGCGGAACCGCGCTTCCAGGTCGGCGGAACCGAAGTGCATCACGGCGGCGCGCAGGCCGGCGATGTTGAAGCTCTTGGTCGCGGAGGTACAGGTGATCGTGCGCGCGGCGATCTCCGGGGAGAGCGTGGCGATGGGGATGTGGGTCACACCGGGGTAGGTAAGGTCCGCGTGAATCTCGTCACAGAAGATGATCAGGTCGCGCTCCACGGCGAGATCGCCGATGGCCTGCAACTCCGCCCGCGTGAAGACGCGGCCCGTCGGGTTGTGCGGGTTGCAGACCATCAGGATGCGCGTGCCATCGTCCACGGCCTGCCGCATCTGGGCGATATCGAGCACGAAGCGCGTGCCGTCGTCCTTCAGCGGGTTCTCTACGAGACGCCGGCCCGTTTTCTCAATCGTGCTGAGAAAGGGCGGGTAGACCGGCGTTTGCAGCACGATGCCTTCCCCCGGCTCGCTGAAGGTCATGGCAACCGTGAACATGCATTGCACGACTTCGGTGACCGGGTGGACGAGTTCGGGGTTCACTTCCCACTGAAAGCGGTCACGCATCCGCTCCACGAACGCCGCGACCATCGTGTCTTCCCCCTGTCGCCAGGGGTAGCCGTAATCGCCCTGCTCCGCGAGGCGCGTCACCGCCGCGTGTACCGGCTCCGCGACGAGAAAATCCATGTCTGCCACCCACGCGGGCGTCACGTCCGCCGGGTGGAAATTCCACTTCGCGCCCCGCCGCGCGCGCAACTGATCTCCCGTGAGCTTATACGTTGCCGTTGTCGCCATGCCGTCTGCTCCTTCGAAATAGTGGATGAATGTTCCGTGTAGTTGAGCATCTTCGGGCGAGCCTGTCAAGAACGTCGGTGCGATCACAACCACCCCGAGAGGGCGGCCGCGAGTGTGAGGGCGTCGGCGGGCCAGTACGTCGCGGGGCGAGGCCGCGTGACGCCCGGTTGCCCCGCCTGTGGTCGGCAGGCGAGCACGGTGTCGCGCCATTGTGCAGGCACCGCCGCAATCCCGTGCAGCGCGCCGAGCAACGCGCCCGCGATTGCGGCGTTCGTGTCGGTATCGCCTCCACCCATCACCGTGGCAGTCACCCCGTCGGCGAACGACCCCGTGTGCAGCGCCTCATACCAGGCGTTTTGCAGCGCGATCAGCACATGCCCCTGGCTCCGCTCGTAGTCCGGTGGCGCTTCACGGGCGGCGCGCAAGGCGTTTGTGACGGTCGGGCTTGCGCCGTGCGCGGCGTCCCACGCGAGGGCCTGCGCGTACGCCGCTTCCGCGTCCAGCCCGCCGTGAATGATCGCGGCGAGGGGCAGGATTACTGCGGCGGAGGCGTCCTGACAAACGTGGTTCGGGTGCGTGAGCGCGGTGTCCTGCCAGAGCGCATCCGCGAGCCGGTCCTGGGGGAGCGCGTGGCCCCAGATTGCGAGGGGACTCTGACGCATCAGCGCGCCATTTGCTTCGCTCTCTCGGTTCGCCGCTTTATCTGTCGCCGCAACGAGCGAGCGGCCCTCTCTGCGGGCCGCCGCTGCTGCCGAGAGGGCGACGCGCGTGGTCGTGCCGATGTCGAAGGGAGGGCTTTCGTACCAGTCCGCGTACGCGGCGACGACGGTTTCTGCGTCATACGTTCCCCGCGCCACGAGCGTGCGCGCGAGGGCGAGGGCAAGTTCGCTGTCGTCCGTCGGTTGTCCCGCCTGCGTGCCCCAGACGGGGCTGGGGCCGATCTCGTGCAACCCGTGCGGGTACTGACGGGCAATTGCCACCGCGCTCTCAAATTCCACCATACTGCCGAGCGCGTCCCCCGTCAGTTGCCCAAGCAGGCAACCCTGCGCCCGTGACAATACTGCCGCATCGCCCATCACACTCCTCCGTTTCGCATATCCGCCTGCCACCACCCCGCATAATTTTCGCGCACTTCCGCGCGAAAGCGGCGCAATTCCGGCACGTATTGCCTCACGAGTAAATCTTACTTTGCCCGCTTCGTTGCCGCACCGGTCTTTCTTACCACCGCCGGTCACCACACCGCTTGCTGCCATTCTGCCAATACCCGGCGCAGCGCGACGGGTCGCAGGGGCGCGTTCCCGACCCGGTGCAGCCCCTGGTCCGCCGCCTCCATTGCCTCCGCCACCTCCACCCGGCGACCTGCCGGAGGGTGACGAGCGCACGCCCGACTGCCGGGGAATAGGGGCGGGGGCGGAGCGTGGAGACACCGTACGCACCGGTTCGCGTTTGCTCTTGTGGCGCATCATTGCCGCGTTTTCCTCCCTGCCTCACCTGCCAGGCAGGGGAAGATTCCTGCATGAGGGAACGAAGCTGCCAAAGTAAGATTTCTGATGAGCCAATGCGCCCGCTTGACACCGTTCCCGCATCCGCTATCGTAGCCATATGGATGTAGCGAACAGGGATCAGGAGCGACGCCGTGCCTACTCATGCACCCAACGTGCTGATGGTGACCTGCCACGATCTGGGCCGCTTTCTCGGCTACTACGGTGTAACAACGGTGCGTACGCCGCGCCTGGACGCCTTTGCCGCGACTGGCGTGTCCTTCACGCGCGCCTTCTGCACCGCTCCACAGTGCAGCCCGTCGCGTGCGTCGCTGTACACGGGGCGCTACCCGCACACGAATGGCATGATGGGCCTCGCGCACGCCGATTTCGCCTGGGACTTGCACCCTGACGAGCGGCTTCTGGGGCAGGTGTTGCACGACGCGGGGTACGCGACGCGCCTTGTCGGGGTGCATCACGAATCGCGCCGCGACCACCCCGATGAGATCGCGCGACGGTGCGGCATGAATGCTGTTTCGTTCGAGGAGTGGGGTGATGCCGTGACCGCACGGGCGCGTGCCCATCTCACGCAGTTTGCCCGCGATAGCCGCCCGTTTTACCTGCAAGTCGGCTACTCCGAGCCGCACCGTCTCTCCGCCTCCATACGGCAGGAGCCGGGATACACCGGCTTTCTCGGCGACTACCTCGCGCCCGATGCTGAGCATGGCGTCACCGTACCCCCGTATCTGCGCGACACGCCTAGCACGCGGCAGGAGATGGCCGAGTTGCAGGGCGCGGTTCATTACGTGGATGGGCAGATCGGCGCGCTGCTCGATCACCTGCACGATCTCGGTCTAGACGATGATACTCTCGTGATCTTCACGACCGACCACGGGGTTGCCATGCCCCGCGCGAAGTGCGCACTCTACGATCCCGGCCTCGAAGTCGCGCTGATGATGCGCCTGCCCCAGCGTGGCTGGGTGAGTGGGCAAGCGTATGACGCGCTACTGTCGAACGTGGATGTGTTCCCCACGATTCTCGACACGCTGGGTCTGCCCGTATCCGACACAGTACAGGGCCGCAGCTTCCGCGCCTTGATTGATGACGTAACAAGCGGTGAGACATATGTGCCGCGCGACTGCGTGTTTGGGGAGATGACGTACCACGATTACTACGACCCGCGCCGCTGCATCCGCACCACGCGGCATAAGCTGATCGTCAACTTCACCGCCGCGCCCGCCTTTATGGACCCCTCGCAGTCGTGGCGCCCCCGCGCGGATACTGCCGTTCCCGCCAATCCGGCGCTCGCCTATCACCCGCTCGTGGAGCTGTACGACCTTGCCGCCGACCCGTGGGAGCAGCACGACCGTGCGGACGACCCCGCCGCTGCCGCCACGCGCGCCGATCTGCTGGCACGGCTTGGAGGATGGATGCGCGACACGGGCGATCCCCTGCTGCGCGGGGCCGTTACGTCACCACTCCACGAACGCGCGGTCGCCGCGCTCGGTGGGCCGTAACTTGGTCGTCTCCCGAATCAGGACGAGACCACGAGGCCGATGCCGACCACGGTGAGCAGGGTGCCGACGATGCCGCGCGTGCCGGGGCGCTCGCCGAGGGCGATGATCGCCAGCGGCAGGGCAAAGAGGGGCGCGGACGCACCGAGCACGGCGGTCTTGCCCGCGCCCGCCAGCTTCAGCGCCCCCAGGTACGTCAGGCTGCCGATTCCCGTGCCGAGCAGCGCCACGCCGACCAGGATCAGAAACGAGCGCCAGCCGAAACGCCGAACCGGGTGGCCCGTTTGCCCCCGTGACGCGGAAAACAGCAGCAGGCTGGCGAGCGGCATTCGCAGGGTGTTCACCGTCACGGGGTCGGAATTGGCGAGCACGCGCCCCTGCAACACTGTGGAAAGCGACCAGCATACGGCGGCGCACAGACTGAGCGCGACGCCGAGCGCCACCGAGCGTTGTACCGGCGCCACCAGAGGCGTCGCCACGATGCCCACGGAGGCGACTGCCCGTTTGGGTAGCGAGATGAGCAGCACGCCCATCACCACGACCACTGCGCCCGCGAGCATCCGCACGCGCAAGGGGTCGCCGTTGATCAGCCACGCGAAGAACACCGTGAAAATGGGAAAGGTGCCGGAGATTGGCATCGCGCGGGAGACGCCGATCAGCTTGATCGCGTGAAATTGCAGGCTGTCCCCCGTGACCAGACCGAGTACCACGGCGAGCAGCACGGTTGCCGCCGCCTGCCAACCGAGGTGCAGCAGGGCATCGTGCGGGCGCGTGAGCAGGTAGAGGATGAGAAAAAAGGGGATATTGACGAGGCAGCGCCAGAAGTTCACCGTGACCGCGCCTAGCCGCGCCGTTTGCCCGCGTAGGAGCGTGTTCGTGGTCGCCCAGATCATCGCGGACGCGAGGCCCAGCAGTTCACCCATCCATCGTCTCGTTCGCAGTCTCTGTCAATCGCGTTCCCCCTCGTGTCGGCAAGACCCGCATTGTGGCACCGGCGCGTGAACTGCGTCAAGGAAGCGCGAGCGCAATCACTGGGCTGTCTACGAAAACAGGCTCCGCCGCCCATTTTCATTCCCCCAGAGGTCCCGAAGGGACCGAGTACGCATCCATCTGGCATTGGATCGGCCCACCCCCAGGAGACTGCATAGACCCTGCCGGGCGAAACACGTCCCTTGCTGGCATTCGCCTCGGCGGCTATCCTTCCCCATCAGAATGTTCGTTGCCCCCGATGAAAGGACGTGCCGATGCACCGCGACGGCCGGGTTTTCCCGCTTCTCAAGGAACTGTGCGAGATTGCGGCGCCCTCCGGTCAGGAGGAGGCCGTACGTGTCTGGTTGCGCGCGCATTGGCGTGAGCGCATGGCGGAGTGGCGGGAAGACAGCGTGGGTAATATTCTCTGCCGCGTCGGGGGCGCCGGCCCCCGGTTGCTCGTACAGGCCCACATGGACGAGATCGGCTTTGTGGTGCGCCACGTCACGGAAAAGGGATTTATCCTGCTCGATACGGCACAAGGGCCACGGCGGATGTCCCCAGACCGGCGCTTCATGATCGGGCAGGCGGCACAGATCATTGGGCGACATGGCGTGGTGGCGGAAGGCATCTTCGCCACTGCCAGCGGCCATACCCTGACCCAAACGCAACTCGACAAACCCCACCTCGATTTCAACGATTTCTTTGTGGACATCGGTGCGACGAGCCGTATGGAAGCCGAAGAGCGCGGTGTGCATGTCGGCGCGGGGGTTATCTGGTCCGCACCGACGCGCCAGCTTGGCACACGAATCGTGGGCAAGGCGATGGATGACCGGATGCTGCTCGCTATTATGGACATGCTGCTCGATGATCTGGATGTGAACGCGCTGCGGTATGACCTCTGGTTCGGCGCGACGGTGCAGGAGGAGGGTGGCTTGCACGGAGCCAAAGCCCTCGCGCACGCCGAACGGTTCGACATCGTCTTCGCGCTCGATGTCGGCCTCGTGGGAGATGTGCCCACCGTAGCGGAAAGCGAGTACACTACGCATCTCGGTGGTGGCCCGACGCTCGTACATAAAGACGGAAGCATTCATTATGACCGCCGCTTGCTATGGCGAGTCGCCGATGTGGCAAAGGTGAACGGCATCCCGTTTCAACATGGCGTCTATGCGAACTACGGTTCGGACGGCTCCGCGTTCTACGACCACGGCTCGATGGCCCTCCTGATCGGCACGCCGACGCGGTACACCCATACTGCGACGGAGATGGTAGATGAGAGCGATGTCATTGCCACCCGAAACCTGCTCCAGGCCTTTGTAACCACGCCACCTGCCGTGTAATGGGCGCGACCCCTGCGCGTGGAACACATCCGCAGTATTCGCCACAGCGGGCAAACCGGTGGGTAGGCTGGTGGCTCATCCGACGGATACGCCGTCTGCTCGTTGTGGCCCTGTACCGACCGCTGCTCCGCATCTGGCTACGGAGTTTCGTTGTGACGGGCCGGGAAAACATCCCCCCCGGCCCGGTCATTTTCGCGGCGCGGCACACGAGCATGGCGGATACTCCCCTGCTCCTGATGGCATTGGGGCGGCGTGCCGACCGCCTCGTCGTGACGGCGGCACGCGATTACTTTTTTCGTCGCTCTCGCCCCGGTTTCGGCGCGCTCGTGGGGGTCGCATTTGGCGCGGTGCCGATTGACCGTACCGGGTTCGCACGGCGCTCCCTGCGTGACACCCATGCATGGCTCGACGCGGGATTCTCCGTCGTGCTGTATCCACATGGCACGATTCCGGCAAATGACACGGAAGCGCGACGGGTGCGGCGGGGCGTCGCACTGCTTGCCCGCCAATCCGCTTGCCCCGTGGTACCCGTGCGGTTCATCGGAGCGGCGGAGTTGCTTCCTCCCGGCGTCCACCGACCCCGGCATGCGGCAGTCACCGTGGCGTTCTTCCCTCCGCTCCCACCGGTCGCCGATGAAGACACGCACGCCTTTACCAACCGGCTCGCTGTCGTTCTCGCATAACGTAATTACGTACGTTTTTTGCGCCAAGCGCTCATCATACCTTTACAGAAAAACGCTTGCTCTTGCCGTGTAAAGGTTTATACTGACTCCGCACCAATATTTTTTTGCATATTCAGCGCAACGATGTACGAGCCATACGTGAACCCTGAACGCGAGGAGACGAGCAATGCGCACACCTGAAGCACCACTAGCGCCCGTTCCTCCGCGCCTGCAATGCGGTACCTGTCGCAACTGGGAACTGACGGCCGTTCGGGCATTACCGGACGGCGAACGGATCGGGCAGTGTGCCCGCTTTTGTGAGGCGCGTGGAAATGGGGCGCGCCCACGCTGCAACATTTGCTGGGAGCCAATTCTGCCCGCGTTGCGGGTGATGCCTGCCCCCAATCATCCGTGACCGCGTCTGGGACTGGCTCCATGAACGTGGGGTATCTTTTTAGTGACAAGGAGCAGGCAACTCGTTGTGCGAACCATTCCCTTGCCGAATTGCTTGTGGCCCGCTAGAATACGGGGCGGGGGACACACAAGGGGGAATTGTTGGGGTCAACGGCAGCAGAACTCTGGGTAATTGCGGACGCTACACGCGTGCGAGACACGATTGCGCGGTGCCGCAAAGACCCGGCAGCACGGGACGCGCTTGGCGAAGAGTTTGTCCATGCGTACGCGACATTCAACACCGGCAGTACGACCGATTACTGGAATCGCTATCTCACCTGGGTCGTTGTGCAAACGCTGGCGGTCGAACGCTGGCCCGACCTCCCGTATTCGTTGCGGAATGCGGCTGCTTTCGTGTCGCGCTTTCTCAATCAAACGGAGAAAGAAGCCGGAGACAAAGGCGTGCTCGTCCGATGGCGGCGATCACGCCCGATGCGTGAGGCAGTGCCGCGCGTGACCGCCACGATGCAACTCCTTGCCACGCTTGGTGGCACTGCGGCAGAGTCCCGCGCCGATGCCCTCAGCCCGGGTGTGGACCCAACGTACACCGAAGAAGGGGCGCTGTATTTCGACGACGCGGAGTGCCAGGAAGTGCTCGCAAGCCTTCCCCTGCTGCGCGCGTTCTTTATTGACCCACCGTATGGGCCGCAGTTTCACTTCTGGGCCGTGCGACAACCGGGGTTGTCCCGCGCCTTGCGGGATGCGCTGACGCTGCCCAATCGTTTTCTCAGTGATATCGAAACGGTTTTTACCCATGCGCGCAACGCGCAGGCGCAGGTTTTCGTACTCTGGGCGCCGTAACTGATTGCCGGGTTTCAGATTATCGTCGGCGCGATGATAGCCGCGTCCGCGACTGCGGCTTCCGGTTGCCCATCGCTGACCGCAACGGGCAGACAGACGGAGAATGTGCTGCCCCCATCAGGAATGCTTTCGAGCGAGAGCGTACCGCCCATCAGTTCCACGAGACGGCGGCAAAGCGCGAGGCCAAGCCCGGTGCCTCCCTGCTTGCGTGCGTATCCCGTTTCGACCCGGCGGAAAGGCTCGAAGACGAGCGCGGCATGTTCGGGAGCGATCCCGATACCGGTGTCCCGCACTGTAATCATCACCTGATTCCCCCGCTGCGTACCGGTAACGGTGATCTTCCCCTCCGCAGGGGTGAATTTGTGCGCGTTCGTGAGCAGGTTCAGCATGACCTGGCGCAGCCGCTCCGCGTCCGCACGCACGGGAGGTAGATCGGGGGAAAGAAGGACGCACAGCCGTTGCCGCTTTGCGGTAATGAGGGGAAGCAGTACGCGCTCACATGTATACAGCAGCGGCGGTAGCGGCACATCCGACCGGAGCACGGTGAGTTGCCCCGCCTCGACTCGTGCCATGTCGAGCAGGTTGTTCACCTGTTCGAGCAACAACCGGCCACTACCGACGATGTCTTCCATCGCCTGATGCGCTTCGTCGGGGTCGGTGAGCAACCCGTCGGTCAGCATCTCCCCGAAACCGAGAATGGCGTTGAGGGGCGTGCGCAGTTCGTGCGAGAGCGAGGCAAGAAAGTCGTCTTTGTGGCGGCTTGCCTGCTCAAGCGCGCGTACCTGGGCCTCCACCTGCTTCAGCAGGCGATCCTTGGTGATTGCCAGCCCCGCCTGCTCCGCCACGAGCCGCATCGTTTCCAGCGATTGCGCGTCGAATGGCGGCGTTTCACCGCGCGCTGCCGCGCCAAGCACGCCCACGGTCTCGTTCCCGGCAGAGATCGGGGCATAGGCAAAGGTGTGGTACTCACGCGCGCGTGCGGTCGCAATGATCGGGCAATGCTCCGGGATTACATCCCGTACGTTGATCACTCCCGGTTGTGACAGCGCCCTTTGCCCACTCTTAAAGAGGTGAGCCGTGAGTATTTCCATGTAACTACGAAGGTGGGGAGTGATCGTCGCGTCTTCCCGTGACGTGCGGGAAGCATGTGCCGCGAGCGTTCCCTGCCCCGCTGCAAATGTCACGACAATGGCGGCATCGCCCCAGTCGGCGGTGAAATCCGCGAGGGCTTGCAGAATCGCGAGGCCGTCCTCGGCAGAGTTGCACGCTTGCGCCACCGATGCGATGTACGTCTCGTCCCGCGCACGACGCATATTGAGGGCAACTTCCGCCCGCAACTGTGTCTGCAACTGCTTCAGGGGCGTGATGTCGCGGATCACCGCCATCACACTGATGATCTCGCCACGCTCCCGCAAGGGCGAAAGCGAGATGAGCGTATCAAGCCAGTGACCATCTTTGTGGCGCTGGCGATTACCGAGGTTCACGAAGCTTTCCCCCGCGAGTACGCGCGCATAGAACCCCGCGTACCGCACGTCGCTCTCCAGGGGTGTCACCGGCGGATACTGGCCGAGCATTTCTGCTGCTGTGCAACCGAGCAACCGCTCCGCGCCCCGGTTCCAGCCGATCACCCGGTTATCGAGGCCGATCCGAACCACCGCGTCCGCGATGTCGCCCACGAGCACTTCCAGCCGCTCGCGCCCGTGCTCCGCTTCCTCATACGCGCGAGCATTCGAGACTGCCTGGGCGGCGAGAAGCGCGAACTGTTCCACCACCGCTAAATCGCGCGCGCACACAAGCACGCCCACCGGTTCTCCTTGCACGAGCATCGGCGCCATGATGTAGCTGCGGATGTCGGTGTCGGGGGGCAGGGCATCAGGCCCAGAGCGCAACACACGGGGATCATAATACAGATCAGGGGCGTTCACCGCAGTTCGATGCATGTATACCCAGCCGGTGAGGCTACCAATAAGTGGGCGCGGTTGGCTCGCGGGATATTGTGTTCCCGTATCCGATGCATGTTCGGCGACGCGCGCGAGGACATCCGGGATGATGCTATCCAGATAAATCGCGGTGGACACCGATGGCACGAGGGTCATGAGGCCGGCGAGTACGGAATCAAAGGTATCGTGCAGGTCAAGAGAGCGGTTCACCTGCAAGATTGTGTCACCGAGCATCGTGAGTTCGCGTCGCTGCCTCGCACTCTGGAGCACATTGCCGAATAACGCCGCGACATCGGCGAGGGGTATCGTGTCGCCTGTGAGTACATCAGGGGGAACATTGACGAGTTGCAGCACCCCGAGCGCCGTGGCATCCACAATTACCGGCAACGACGCGATATTCCGCATCGGGTCTATGCCCCGTGCTCGCACCGCGCGCTCCTTGTCGGGAGAGGATCGGAAGGGCGCGCGGATCACGGGCTGCCCCAGTTGCAGCGTTTGCGCCGCGATGCTCGCATCCCCTTCGTGGTGCATCACGGCGACTGCGGCATTAAAGAGCGCGGTCTCCGTGGAATGCGTCGCGGAAAGGGTGCGATCCGCCGGGTTACGGGTGTAATAGTGGGCACGGCCCACACCGAGTGCGGCGCAAACCGCACCGAGCGCCTCGCCAATAGGATCGGCGGCATCTACCGCCTGTACGAGCCGCATCGTGAGCGAGAAGGCAGCCCGTATGTGATCGTCGCCCCCGGTTGCAGTCATGCCCGCCATCCCTTTCATCTCGAAAACGATTGCGGGCATGCTCGCAAGGGCCGTGAGCGTGTCTCAATCGAGAGTCAGCATATGAGATAGGGCATCTGCGTTCTGAGAACCTCACCCCCCTCCCCTCTCCATTTAATGGAGCGGGGAGGGGATTCATGCAACGCGTCAATCTTCCCTCAACAGTACAAACCGCAACGCGACTCACTCCCCTTCTCCGCTTGACGGAGAGGGGGTCGGGGGGTGAGGTTCCCAAGAACGTATAAACCCTGGCTACGGGGCTACTCGTACGCGCCACTCCCGTTCGCGCCGGCGGCATAGGCCCGGTCGAGCACGGACATGATGTGCGCGATCTCTGTATCGCTCTCACGCTCGTGCAGGATACCGCCCATCTGAATCATGCAGCCGGGGTTCGCGGACACGATTGTTTCCGCCCCGGTCGCGAGCGCATTGTCCACCTTGCGGTTGCCGAGTTGTGCCGCCATTTCCGGTTGCAGAATATTGTAGATGCCTGCCGAGCCACAGCACAGGCTCGATTCGTTCATTTCCACCAGTTTCAGGCCCGGCACCGCCGCGAGAAGGGTGCGCGGCTGCTTCGAGATGCGCTGAGCATGGCAGAGGTGGCACGGCTCCTGGTACGTCACGGTGATCGGCACTTCGCCCATGTCCGCCGTGTTGATCGGGTACTTCGCCAGCCATTCCGTCGCGTCGTTCACCTGCTTAGCAAAGGCGCGCGCGCGGTCCGCGTACTCCGGGTCGTGCTCCATCAGGTGCGCGTAGTCCTTCAACTGCGCGCCACACCCGGCGGCATTGACGATCAATGCTTCCGCGCCGCTACGCTCAAAGGCGTCAATGTTCGTGCGGGCAAGTTCCCGCGCGCCGTCGAGGTCGCCTGCGTGGGCGTGCAGCGCGCCGCAGCATCCCTGGCCCGTGTACGCGACGACATCGTTGCCATTCGCGGCGAGTACGCGGCTCGTGGCGCGCGTCACATCCGCGAACATCGTGCTCTGCACGCACCCCGCGAACACACCCACCGTGTGTTCCGCCGGGCCATGCGTCGCGGGCAGTGTATTCCCGCGCGGCACGAAAAACTTGTCATCGAGCCGGGGCAGCAGCTTTTCCTTGTCGTTGAGGCGCATCAGCTTCAGGATGCCACTATTGCGTGCGAACCATTGCAGGCCCGTGCGCTGGTAGAGCCGCAGAAACCACGACGCGCCACGAAACAGGTTCATGTGCGGGAAAAGCACGTTGAACATGCTGAGACGCATCGCGCGCAACCCCGCCATCTTGCCGTTTTCGCGGATCACCGCACCGAGGTCCGCCTCGTCGCTCGCCGCCGTATCGAGGCCGAGCGAAAACTGCTTTTCATCCTGCACCTGCTGAATCTGGTCGCGCGCCGCCTCCACGAGCCGCCCGTACTGCACGCCAGAGGGGCAAACGGCCTCGCACGCGCGGCAGTTCAGGCACTGGTTCATCTGAAACTCAAAGGTCGGGTCCTGCACATCGAGCTGGCCCTCGCTCACCATTTTGATGAGGTAGATGCGCCCGCGCGGGCTACTCGCCTCGTGGCCGGTCTCCACATACGTCGGGCAGGAGGAAAGACACAGCCCGCAATGCACGCAGGCGTTGATGATGGATTCTTCCGGCGCATCGTGGTCGGAAAAGCCGCGAATCATGTGTTCAAGGGGTTGATGCGTTTCTTCAACGGGGGCGAGGGCCATGCGATTCTTCCTCACCGTGCGCGCGGCGTTCCCCGCACACGAATAGCGCCTGATGCAATCATTTGTACAGGATAGTGTACCGCGTTTTCCCCGTCGCCGCGCACCACTGGCACCGATGGCGTGGGAGGAATTTGAACCGCAAAGGCGCGATGAAAGAAAATTTCTATTCCCCCTTCGCGCCTTTCGGGGGCCATTAGGGCAGTATTCGCGGTTCAATCGTCTTCGTGCTTGCGGTGCAACCTAGTTACGCCCACCATTCCAGGCCGCTACGCGCGGTCTGCCATTCCTCGAACTGCTCATCGTTCATCTGGTCGCGCACCGTCATTTGCTCCACCGCGTCGGGCGTCGCGGGCCAGCGGAACTTGCCCGGCGCCGGGTCGTGCAACGACCGCACCACGGCATCCGCGATCACCGACGGCTCCGCGCCGCGTGGTTCACCGGGGCGCAACTGATCGGCGAGCTTCGCATACGGGCCGTTCGGGTCGTCGTACGTGCGCGGTTCGAGGCGCATATTTGGCAAAAAGTTCGTTTTGATGCCGCCCGGCTCGATCAGCACGACGCGGATATTGAAGGGGCGCAACTCGGCGCGCATCTGCTCCGAGATCGCTTCCAGCGCGAACTTCGTTGCCGGATAAAAGCCGTTGAGCGGCACGGCAACCCGGCCCGACACGCTGCTGATGTTGACGATGGCCCCGCGCTTCTGCGCGCGCATCGCCGGAATCGCCGCCTGCGTCAGCGCGATGACGCCAAAGAAGTTCACATCGAACATCGCGCGAATCTGCTCCATATCACCATGCTCAAAGGTCGAACGGTACGAATACGCGGCGTTGTTCACCAGCACATCGAGCGGCCCGACACGCTCCACCAGCGCCCGCCCCGCCGCATGGTCGGTAACATCGAGGATTTCGGCGGTCGCGCCCGCCTCACGCAATGGCGCGGCGTCCGCCTCCTTGCGCACGGTGGCAACGACGTGCGCCCCCTCCTGCATCAGCCGCACCGCTGTCGCGAAACCCACGCCCGTGCTCGCGCCCGTCACCAACGCCTTCGCCCCATGCAGGTCCATCGGTGTACTCATCGCCGTCGCTCCTTTCGTACCAATTTCCGCGCCTAAACCACTGCGCCGCCGCTCCTGCTACCGTGTAGGAACCATAGCACGATCTGGGGCCACGGGCATGATGCCGCGCGTGAATGCATGTCCCCCACAGGGATATATTGTGTTCGCTGGTTCCGAGCAGAAAACGGTAATCATGCGGCCCGATATGTGGAACAGTGGCAAGACTTCCCGTGTTACCGATAATGCGGGGCAGTGAGTGACAAAGACTACTCGCGTTTCATCTCGCCGCCCATCACCTCAGGAGGACACACCGCATGGCAACAACGACTGATTCGCGCTTCGCGGGCCGCGTACGCGCGCCCGAACTCGCCGGCGGCCTCGGCTGGCTGAACACCGATCACCCTCTCTCACTCTCCGAACTGCGGGGGCGCATCGTGCTGCTCGATTTCTGGACGTACTGCTGCATCAACTGCATGCATATCCTGCCCGACCTGCGAACTTTGGAGGAACGATACCCGCGTGAACTCATCGTGATCGGCGTGCATTCCGCCAAATTCGAGGAGGAAGGGCAGACCGACAACATCCGGCAGGCGATCCTGCGCTACGAGGTGCCGCATCCCGTGGTCAATGACGCTCAGTTCGCCATCTGGCAACAGTACGGCGTGCGCGCCTGGCCCACGCTCGTGCTCGTGGACCCCGAAGGGTACGCGGTCGCGGTGTACTCCGGCGAAGGCAACCTTGCCCGGATGGACGACGATATCCAGACCCTGATCGCCATGTACCCGCACATTTCCGAGCAGGAACCCTTTGCAGTGACGCGGGAGGAAGCGCCCGCCACGGCCCTGCGCTACCCCGGCAAAATCCTCGCGGACGCCGCCCACGACCGCCTCTTTATCGCCGACTCCAACCACAACCAGATCGTGATGACCGATCTTGCGGGCAATGTGCGGGAGCGTATCGGCGCGGACGGCGTTGGGCGGGAAGACGGCGGCTACGCGACCGCCGCGTTCAATCACCCGCAAGGCATGGCCCTCACAGGGGACACCTTGTACGTCGCGGACACCGAAAACCACCTGCTGCGCGCCATAGACCTCAATGCGCGCACCGTGACGACCGTGGCGGGCACGGGCATACAGGCCAATTTCCGCGCGGACGGCGGTGACGCACTCACGTCCGCCCTGAATTCGCCGTGGGACCTCGCCCTGGTCGGCGGCTACGTGCTGATCGCGATGGCGGGGCCACATCAGGTCTGGTTGTACGACCCCGACGAAGGGAAGGTCGGCGTTTTTGCCGGCAGCGGCGCGGAGGCCCGCGTGGATGGCACGCTTGCCGAGTCCGCCTTTGCGCAACCGAGCGGCATTACCACAGACGGTGCGTACCTGTTCGTGGCGGACAGCGAGACGAGCAGCATTCGCCAGATTGACATCATGGAGGGAGCGGTCACGACCCTCGCAGGCCTCGACCTGTTCGAGTTTGGTGATGTGGACGGCACAGGCGAGACCGTACGCCTCCAGCACCCGCTCGGCGTCGAGTACGGCGATGACGCCCTGTATATCGCGGACACGTACAACAGCAAGATCAAAAAGCTCGACCTTTCTACAGGCGCAGTGCGCACAATTGCCGGGACGGGCACGGCGGGACACGCGGACAGCGCGGAAGCCACGTCCGGTGCGCTCTACGAGCCGGGCGGCATCAGCCTTGCGAGGAACATTCTCTACATTGCGGACACGAACAACCATGCGATTCGTCGCCTCGATCTGGTCACGGGCGCACTCTCCACATTGGCAATCACGGAAGCCCAGGGCGCGGCACCGACGGACGAGTTTTTTCCCGCGCTCGAAACGGTGCCCGTACCACCGCAGACCATCGCGGCGGATGCCCCGACTACGCTGGTCGTGACGCTCGTGCTACCACCGGAGCATCATATTAATTTCGAGGCGCCGAATGGGCAGTACCTGCGCGTGGACGGCGAGAAGGCTACGCTCCCCGCCCCGGACTTCACCGATAACGCGGTCACGGCGCCGCTTGGGCCACTCCCGGCAGGCGCACATGACGTGCAGTACACTCTGACGCTGTACTACTGCCGTAAGGGCAACGAGGCAGCGTGCTTGCTCCGCTCCGTGCAATGGCGGGTGGCAGTGACGGCGAACGGCGCAACGGCACACACGATCCCGCTCACCGCGACGCTCGCGCCGCAACTGCAAGGAGAGGGCATCGAGTAATCGTGGCACGCACTCTGCGATTACTTCCATTGGGCGAATCGTTCCCGCTCACGCGCAAGGAGGGCAGCGGCATGGCAAAAGCAACGTTCGAGGACCTGAAGAGCGAAGTGGCGATCAAGGCGGAAGAGGCCGGGGTGTTGCCAACCTCGGTGGTTATGGGCGGCGTGCAGTACACGCTTCAGATGCCCGCCGAGACGAAGATGGCGGCGATGGGCGCGCTCCGCAACCCCGCGAAGCTGGATGAGTTGCTCGATGGCGTGACCTTCGCGGGCACGGACGGCTCGCAAATCCACGCGTAACACCCGGTCGGCGTGCAATGCGCGGCGCGGTATACTGGGGCGTGATCCACCAATGGATCACGCCCCTTGCGTTTGCGCCTTACGCGTTACGTCTGCCTTGCACGGACTGAAGGAGTGCCCCCGCGCATGACTGCCGCCACGGATGCCGCCCCCGCCTCCCCGCACCGCGATGCCCCCGTACTCACGGTATATGCGGAAGCGCATAGCCCCACACCGCTGCTGTCCCTGACGGTTGGCGACATGGCGCAATTCGCGGCGGAACTGGCGGGCGAGACGTTGCGTTGCCGGGTGGAAGCACTACGCACGCACGAGGCGTTGCCGCTCCATTGGGAAGGGAACGCGAGCGTGGTGCGTGACCTCGGCGAGTTGCTCGCCCGCACCCACTTCGTGACGTGGACGCGCGGGGGCCGGGAGTACCGGGTAGCACCGGCGGGGGCGCAACTCGGCTGGTTTTTTCTTTCCAGCCTGCGAGGAAATATCCCCCTCACGGTCGTCGCGCTCGTGGTCGCCGCGCTCGGCACGCTGCCTATCGCCTTGCGTCAGCCCGCATTGTTCACCGCCGAGTGGGTCGTGTTGATCGGGGCGCTGCTCGCGCGCGTGTATTACCCGCCCTGGGCGCGGCTCGCCCTTGTGCTGCCGGAGCCGGACGAGCCGGGGGAGTACCGGATGCTCGCCCTCGCCCGATACGACCTGCGCCTCGCGCCACTTTTCCGCCACCGCACCTGGCCAATCGCGCCACGCCGCTTTTTTCTCTGGGTCTTTGCGGTGCTTCTGGGGACGCTGTTGTGCGGCTTTCTCCTGCCCCGCGCGACGACGATCTACCAGTCACTCGCCTTTGGCTGCCTCGTGCTGCTCCTGCCCCTGATGCAGGTCGTGCGGGGCTGGATCGGGGACCGCAAGTACGTATTGTTTGAGTCCCTGCTCGATGACTACGATTCCCTGCCGCGCTACAACCCCGCCGTGAACGCCTTTATTGACCGCGTGCTCGCGGAACCGGAAAGCGTCGTCATCGCGGACGAAACCTTTCAGACCGTCGGCCCCACTTCACCGTTCGCGCCGGATGCCCCGCATCGCCCCGTGGAGACCAGCTTCGTCGCCCGCAAAGTCACCGCAACGAGCGACGATCCCCTCGGTCGCGTGCGCGATGCCGCCTTTGGACGTACGCGCGATGTCACCCCGCGTTCCTGAATCCGTTGCCCCTCCCGCGCAGTGAGCATGGTACGCCCCCACGACTACAACAAAAAGCCGTGATTTGGCATCTCGCGTCGCTTATGGGTACACTCTCCGCCACGAAAGGAGCGTGTTTCATGCAAATCTCCGATCCCGCCCCGTCCGCCTCGTCCCCCGTGTCCGCGCTGTCCGTTACCGAACAGCGCGTGCTAGATGCGGTAGATGCCGCGTTTGAGGCAACCGTCGCGCATATTCAGGCGGCCGTGCGCCGCCCAAGCGTTACCGGAGAGGAAGGCGTCGTTCAGGACGTGATGGCGAATCTGTTGCGCGATCTCGACATGACGGTGGACGTCTGGGAACCGCAACACGCGGATTTCGCGGCGCATCCGGAGTTCGTTGCCGAGGAGCCGCCGTTTGTGGGCCGCCCAAATGTGGTGGGCGTCTGGAAGGGCACAGGCGGCGGGCGGTCGCTCGCCGTGAACGGGCATATTGACGTAGTGCCCGCCGGTGATGAGGCGGCATGGCGAACGCCACCGTTCGATGCCACGCGCGCGGACGGACGCATTTACGGGCGCGGTGCCGTGGATATGAAGGGTGGCCTCGTCGCCGCGATTGGCGCGCTCGGTGCGGTGCAGGCGGCAGGCGTGCGGTTGCGTGGTGACGCGATGGTGCAGTGCGTGATCGGTGAGGAAAGCGGCGGCGTGGGCACGCTCGCGACGATTTTGCGCGGGCATGTGGCGGACGGCGTGCTGATCCCCGAACCGACGGGCCTCGCCCTCTCGCCCGCGCAAGGCGGCTGCCTGATGTTCCGCATCACTGTGTCCGGTCGCTCCGCCCATGCCGCGATGCGCACCGAGGGCGAAAGCGCGCTCGAACACTGGTACCCGTTGCATCGCGCCCTGCTCGATCTCGAAGCGGAGCGCAACCGCACGCTCTCACATCCCCTCTTTCATCAGCCAAACATCGTGCCCTTCAATGTCGGGCGGCTGGAAACCGGCAACTGGCCGAGTTCCGTGCCGGACACGCTCGTCGCCTCCGGGCGATTCGGAGTGCTACCGGGGGAAGCGATGGAAACGGTGCGCGCCGCCTTTGAACGCACGCTCTTTGATGCCGCCGCGCGCGATCCCTGGCTGCGCGACCATCCCCCGGCCCTCGAGTGGTACGGCGCGCAGTTCGGCACGGCGGAGATCGCCCCGACGCATCCGCTCGTGGAAACGGTACGCGGCGCGTTCGTAGCTGCGGTGGGGCATGAACCGGCGGTGGAAGGCGTTACCTGGGGTTCGGACATGCGACTCTTTACAGAAATCGCGGGAGCGCCCGCCATCCTGTTCGGCCCCGGCGATGTACGCTGGGCACACTACGCAAACGAGTACATCGAAGAAAGCGAACTGCGCACCGCGATGCGCGTGGACGCGCTGACGTTTCTGCGCTGGTGCAGGGTCGCGGAGGAGTGAATCGCGCGGGCCGGTGCCCTCGTGAACGAATGGGTGACGCGAGCGGGGGAGTGACCGATGACACAGGCACCAGTATATGGCGTGATCTTCGATCTGATGGGCACGCTTGCCAGCTATTCGGGCACGCGGGCGGAGCTACGCGCGGCGTGGGAACGTGGCGCGACCGCCTTGTACCGCGATCTCGCGGCTCAGGGGCTTCCCGTGCCCCCGGCGACCTTCGCGGACGCCTTACAAACCACCACGGCAGCGGAACTGGCGCGTCATGGCAGCCCGCGTGAGATTAGCGTCGCGGCGGTGCTTGCCGCGACGCTGCGGCAGTTCGATTTTCCCTTCACGGCAGAGCAATTCGTCGCGGCGGAGCGCGCGTACTTCGGCCCGGAACTGGACGAGTGGCGCGTGCTGCCGGGGGCGGTCGAGGCGGTCGAGGCGTTGAACGAAGAAGGGCTGCGGCTCGCGGTGGTCAGTAATGCCCCCTCACACGTTTTCGTGGAGGAAGCGATTGCCCGCGTCGGCTTGCGCCCCTATCTCAGCCCGGTGATGAGTTCCGCGAAAGCGGGCGCGCGCAAACCCGATCCCCGCCTCTTTCAGGCTATCATCGCGGATTGGCAACTCCGCCCCGAGAATGTCGTCATGGTCGGGGATGGGTTGGCGGCGGACATCGCCGGGGCGCACGCGGCGGGAATGCGCGGGGTACTCGTGCATGGCGCGGCGAACGCCGATAACGCGGGCTACACGGGTGATGCCGTGCCTGATGCGGAGATCACGGACATTGCCGCCCTTCCCGCGCTCATTGCCCGCTGGCAGGCCGCCGTGGAGCACGACGCCCGACCGGAAACCGGCTTCATTGAGGACTTTTGAGGCGGTAGCGACGCAAAAACAGATACAAAAGGGAGCGAGCGCGATGGAAACGAGCAGTGACACCGAGGCGGCGTTGCGGGCGTGGCTGGTGAAGTTTGCCACCCATGTGCGCGCGCGGGATTACGATAGCGCGCGCCCGATGTTCGCGCCGGATGTGGTTTCTTTTGGCACGAAAGCGAACATGGTGGCGGGGCGCGAGGAACTGATCGCACGGCAATGGCGGCATATCTGGCCCGCCACCGAGGGATTTACCTTTGATCTCGATACCCTGCACTGGCAAGCGGCGGGTGATATGGCGTGGGCCGTCGCCACCTGGACCTCGCATGGTTTCCGCCCGGACGACACGCCGTTTCCGCGTCCTGGCCGCGCCACCTTCACTTTTGTGCGCCGCAACGGCGAATGGCTCGCCACGCACACGCATCTGTCGCTTTTCCCCACACCGCCTGAGCGGTAACGCGCGGTGAGGCTGCGGCAGCATCCGTACCTACCGTCAGGCGACCGGTATCGCACCTGTTACTTGCCGCATTCAGAGCGTGATCCGTCGCATGCCTTCGATGGCATCGTACGCCGGGTCGAAACTGACAATCTCTGTGGTCGCGAAGTGTTCCATCAAGGCAACGTGATACGCCGTGGTGAAGGGTAGATCGAGGGCAATATACATATCAAACACCGACCCCAGCCGCTGCTTGCCGGGCAAGATGATGCCCGGCATGTCGAGCAGTGGCAGGAACACCTCGCGGATCGTTGCCCGTGGCTGATGATAGACGTGTTCCAGCGCGAACACGACCTCGAATACTACCGTGATCGCCGTACGCACGCGCACTTCGTCCGCCTCAATGCGGGCGAGGTACGCCGTGGCACGGATAGACTCATCGGGGTCATCCTGGAGCAGATGCCGCAGGAGCACGCTTGAATCAAGAAACGGGCGCGCCATTTACGACGCCGTTCGTCGCACCGCATCGCGCGCGATGGCGATTTCCGCCGCGACACGCAGTTCGCGCACCCCGCGTGACCGCCGGTTCGACCGCATCGCACCCGCCGTGCGATCCACCGCGCTCGTGCCACGCGCGAGTTGCACCCCATCTTCACCAATCACGAAAACGATGCGGTCATGGGGTTCCAATCCAAGCAGGCGGCGTACTTCCACGGGAATCGTCGCCTGCCCGCGTTCCGTAATCCGTGATGACACCTGTCGCATACAATTCTCCCTCCGGGATATTTCACCTCATACGTACTGCTACGAAGCGCGCAGTGCAATGGATCATTCTTTCACGAGCGAGTTATCGAACATTATGGATGTGCGAGTCGCGGGCAAGCGAATGTGTCCCCGCGTAAGAGTACCTACAAGGTGATCGCCCGAATTTCCACCGCAGTCGGGCAGTGGGGCAATGATGCATATTTTGTGCTTCGCTCTTACGATGGCGGGCACGGCGGCGGGCTTTCTTGCCCACAAGGGTAGCGATCTGCCTGCCCCTCTGTTATACTGTGAGCCGTACCGCCGAAGACTGCTGGTGTTGTACTTAATGGTCGTAAGGCCGCCAGTTGAGGCAGAGGGAACGAGACAGAGTATCGCGCGTATGTGGCGTTTTTGCGCCCGCGCCCCCCTGTTGAACCCCGCGCCTCTTCGGAGACGCGGGGTTTCGGTGTTTTCGGTGCCTGTACGCGAATGGAGGCGAGGGTGACGGACGCGGCCACGGTGCGACGAATCACGGCGGAAGACTTCGCTGCCGTATCGGCGCTCCTTGCCGAATTGGGCCGCCCCGCTATCGAACCGGAGACCGAAGCCAGGGTACACGCCGCGTTTGCTCGCCTTGTGGCAGACGCGAACAGCGCGGCGATGCTTGCGGAAGCGGGCGGGCAACCGGTCGGGTTCTGCTCGCTGCACTTTCGGGACCGCTTCAACCACCCGACACCAGAAGCGTGGATTCCCGATCTGGTCGTCACGGAGGCGGCACGCGGCACGGGGGCCGGCAAGGCGCTCTTGCAGGCCGCAATTACGGAGGCGCGAAAGCGTGGGTGTCACAACCTGACGCTCGAATCGGGGTACAGCCGCCAGGTCGCGCACCGCTTCTATGCGATGCAGGGGCTGGCGGACAAGGGTAAGTACTTCGCGATTGACCTGATGGGCCAATAACGGCAACGGCAACGAAAGGAGGTGACACGCACATGCCAACAGAAAAGAAGGGTGAAACGATCACGGAGTTGCAGCAACGGATGGGGGAATCGCCCCTGATGATCCTTGCGGACTACCGTGGGCTGACCGTGGCGGATTTGCAGGGGTTGCGCGGGCAACTGCGCGGTGTCGGCGCGGAGTTCCGCGTCGCAAAGAACACACTGACGCGGATCGCGGCAAACAACCGGGGCATTAACTCACTCGACGCCGTGCTCGAAGGGCCGACCGCAGTCGTCTTCACGGGTGCGGACGTGGTTGGGCCGGCGAAAATTATCGGCGACTTTGCCCGCACTTCGCGCATCCTGACTGTCAAGGGCGCCCTGCTGGAAGGCAAGGCGGTGGATGCCGGACAGGTAGAAGCCATCGCAAACCTGCCGCCAAAGATCGAGATTATCGCCACAATCATCGGGGCGCTCGATTCGCCAATTTCGAGCCTTGTGCAGGCGTTGGACTTCACCGTATACGAGTTCACGAGTTTGCTTGACGCGCGCATCGCGCAAATGGGCGGCACGGAAGCCGCCGCGTAATTGAGAGGGAGGAACATCATGGCCGTTTCAATGGACGAGATCATCAGCACGATTGACAGCATGACGATCCTTGAGCTGAAGCAGCTCTCGGATGCCCTGAAGGAAAAGTACGGTGTAACCGCGATGGCGGTCGGCCCGGCAGCGGCGGCACCGGCGGGCGGCGGCGCGGCGGCGGCACCGGCGGAAGAGGAGCAGACCGAGTTCACCGTGATGCTCACGGAAATCGGCGCGAACAAGATTCAGGTGATCAAGGCCGTACGCGAACTGACGAGCCTCGGCCTCAAAGAAGCCAAGGATCTCGTGGAGAGCGCCCCCGCCGCGATCAAGGAAAACATCTCCAAGGACGAAGCGGGCGCCGCGAAGACCAAGCTCGAAGAGGCCGGCGCCAAGGCCGACGTCAAGTAACGTCTTTTGTGTTCACGTCAAACGGGGTGGCAGCATAGCTGTCGCCCCATTTGTTTGCTCGCTTTTGTGTGTTTACTGCACGTCGCCAATCGCTTCCGCAACCCGCAGCCCGGACAACCATGCGCCGTGAACTGTGCCGGGGTAATCGCGCACGGTGGCCTCCCCCGCGAAAAAGAGCCGTCCCGCGACGGGCGCGCCGAGGGCATCGTACTCCATAGTGGAGACACCGGTAGGCACGTACGAGTATGCCCCGCCCGCGAAGGGGTCCGCCGCCCATCGGGTAACGAGTGCGCCGGTGGGATCCGGCACATTGCCGCCGTACATCACACGCAACACACGCATCGCATCCGTCACGAGATCGCCATCGCCGCGTCCCTCGGCATCCCGCGCGGCGTTTGCCCCCCGCAGGGCGACGAGCAGCGGCATCTGCACGGCGGGGGCGAGGTTGACAAACTCCGGCCAGTCGCCGCGCATCGGGGCGATGTAGTTGAGGTAATCTGCGTCCGTGTCCCAGAAAACGCGGTTGAAGCGCAACACCACTTTGTCCAGTACGCCCATGCCAAGCCGCTGGATGGCCTGTGTCTTGCGCTCCGGCAGAGCCGGGGCGAAGCTGATACGCCCCGCCTGAAGCACACTGAGCGGCACCGTGATAACGGCGCGGTCCGCCGTGAATTCGCCCCGGTTTGTGAAGACACGCACCCCGCCCTGCCCATACTCGACGCGCGAGACGACCTGCCCGGTGCGTACCTCTATGCCCTTCGCCAGTTCGCGCATAATCGCGTCGTAGCCTTCAGGGAAAAGCGCGTCGCCACCGTCGAACACGTCGTCCGCGCCGTACGCTTTGAGCGAGAGCATGGTGAGGGGGGCGCCCGTGGCGATCTCGATCTCGGAACGCTCCCAGTCTATCCCTTGCTGCTGATTCAGCCCCAAAAGGGTGCCCGTCAGGGCGCGGTTCAGCCCGTCGTCCACGGAAAGGTCATCGCCCGTCGCGTCGGCGGCGTCGCGGGCAGTGTTGAAGAGGTCGGTGAAGGTGTCATCGAGGACGTTCGCATCGTCATCCGAGACGCGCGTACCGCTCGCGTCATAGAGGGCATTGTTCGTGCGGTCGTTGGGCATGATCGCCGCTTTGTAACGGGCCGCGAGATCGGTGATCGGGTTGCCGTCCGTGCCCCGAATCCATGCCGCACCGAGGTCTACCGGCACGCCGAGGGAGCGGTCAGTGAGAATGCGGCCCCCGATGCGGTCTCGCCCTTCGAGTACGATCACCCCATAGCCGAGTTCCCGCAGGCGCAACGCCGCGCCCAGCCCCGCGATGCCCGCGCCAATTATCAGGATCTGTTCGCCTTTTGCAGCATCTATATTTTGTGTACCAACAAGCGCGGCAGCAGTTGTGGCGCTTCCGAGCAGGAACCGGCGACGATTGAGGATTCTGGACATGCAGCGTGCCTCCCAGCCCGTAGTGCCCATCCTCGCGCTCATTGCGCCATCTGAAAGACGGCCTGGATCGTGGTGCGCTTCCCGGCAATGAGATCGGCGATGAACGCGGGCGCGTCCGCGAACGGAATGATGTCCGTGACCATGTGCCGACGAATCGCGGCGCCGTACGCGCGGAGCAGGTCGAGCGTTTCCAGCGCGAGCCGTCGCCGCCCCCAGGCGCGGCTCAGGCCATACGGTACATGCCCGATCTGCGCGCAACGGATCGAGAGGCCGTTGTGATGAAACTCTTCGCCCAACCGCACCTCCGGCAGGCCGCCCTGATAAAACGCCATGTCAATCACCGTGCCCTGCGGGCGCAAGCTCTTGAGCGCGCTCTGCAACCCCGCCGCGACGCCCGAACACTGAAAGGCGACGTCCGCGCCCCGGTCGCCGGGCCCATGTCGCCAGCGCGTCTTGCAGACTTCCCACGCCTCCGCTGTGCGGATATCGAGCGGTTCCAGGCCGAGGGCGCGGATCACGTCGAGCCGCTCCGGCACTTGGTCGGCGACAAGCACGGTCGCCGCGCCTCCATGATGGGCGAAAAGCGCGACCAGTAACCCAACCACGCCGCCGCCAAGCACGAGCACATGCCGACCGCGCACGCCGTCCCCAAGCGCGGTCACGTTTGGCCCCAGGAGGTCCGCCGCCGCGTGCAGCACGCCGTTCGCACAGATCGGCCCCATTTGCGCGACATACACGCCGAGGACGGGATCGAGGTCAGCGGGCAGGGGTAGATAAAACTTCTCGGCGGGGTCTACGGTAAAGCCTGTGCGGTGCCCGTAGGTCGTCGCGACGGTCGTGCCCACAGAAATATCCGCGCGGCTCTCCGTCACGCGCCCTACTTCCATGTAACCGACCGAGGCGATGGGAAATTGCTGTGATGGTTCGCCGGGGCGGAACACACCGTACTCCGCATCCCAGCGGTTGTGCAGATATGGGTTCGTGCCGCGAAAGAACGTCAATTCCGTGCCCGCCGAAAGACCGCTGTATAATGTCTCGACGCGAAACTGCCCGTCCGGTAACGACCCTTCCTCGTAGGTGGTAATCGCCATCCGCCCCGGCGCTTCGATGCCCAGCGTGCGAATCGTTCGCGTCGCGGTGTCCACTCGTCGCCTCCCTGCGAATTCGTAATGCAACGGAGAACATGCGACCGGCGTACGGCAACGCTATAAGGAGAGCGGCGCGATGTAGCGCAGGATTACCCAGAAAAAGCAGAAGCTACCGCCAAGCACGCACACATGCCAGAGCGCGTGCGCGCCGAAAACGCCGGGAAACAGCACCGGCCGTTCGAGTACGAAGATCACTGCGCCCACGGTGTACACGACCCCGCCTGCGACGAGCCAAACGATACCGAGCGCCGGGAGGGCGTGGAAGAGTTGCGGCAAGATCGCCAGCGATGTCCACCCCATCAAGAGATAAAAGCCGGTCGAGACCCAGTTTGGCGCGCGCATCCAACGGGCCATCGTCACGATACCGCCGAGCGCCAGCCCCCAGACCACGCCGAGCATCCCCCACCGCCATGCCCCATGCAGCGCACCGAGGCAAATCGGCGTGTAGGTGCCCGCGATCAGCACGTACACCATCATGCAATCGAACCGCAGCAGCCGCGACATGCTCCGTTCCGAGAGCCGGAGCGAGTGATGCAGCGTACTCGCGGTATAGAGGCCGATCTGGCTCAACCCGAAAATAACAAAGCCAATGATCTGCCGGACGTCACCGCCCCGGATACCAACCACGAGCAAAACCGCCAGCGCCACGACCGAGAGAACCGCCCCGATGAGATGTGTGAGGCCATTCGCCGGTTCCCGTAATCGCTTCATGCGCGTCTGTCCCTTCGTTCATTTCCCTTGACACGTTCCATACAAGGCGCACAAATGGCCTCACATACATCTTATGTACGCAGTTGCCCTCTTTTTGTTGCCCCCGATGCATCCGGATATTCCGCCCCGGAAAAGAGCGCAAGAGGCATCACGACGACATCCGCGCGTGCGAAGCAGCTTTCACCACCATGCACGCTTCATCTTACGCATCTGTTGTGAATGCAATTATCGTGCTACCAGCCGTCGGTGCCGAGTTTTTCGCGTAGCGCGGGGAGCAGGTCGGCGATGGGCACGCGCTCCTGCGTCATCGTATCGCGCTCGCGCACCGTGACGGCGCCATCGGTGACGCTCTCGAAATCCACGGTGATACAGAGCGGCGTGCCGATCTCATCCTGGCGGCGGTAGCGCTTGCCGATGCTTTGCGTGTCGTCGTACTCCACCATCAGATGCGGGCGGAGCGATGTGGTGATCTCGCGCGCCAGTTGTGGCAATGGCTCCTTGCGCGAGAGGGGCAGGATCGCCGCCTTGATCGGTGCGATGGCGGGGTGCAACCGCAGCACGACGCGCGTGCCCTCCTTGTCCGGCTCCTCGTCGTAGGCATCGAGCAGAAAGACGAGCACCGCGCGCCCGACGCCCACCGCCGGTTCGATCACGTAGGGCAGGTAGCGTTCTTTGCGCTCCTCGTCGTAAAAGCTCAGGTCGCGCCCGCTCGCCTCGCTGTGCTGCTTCAGGTCGTAGTCCCCGCGCGAGGCAACGCCTTCCAACTCCGCCCAGCCGAGGCCACCGGGGTAGGCGTACTCGATCTCCTTCGTCCCCCGCGAGTAGTGCGCGAGGTCTTCCTTCGGCAGGTCGCGGATGCGGATATTTTCGGGGCGGACACCGAACTTGTGATACCAGCCGATGCGTTGCGCGCCCCAGTACGCGTGCCATTCCGCGTCCGTGCCGGGGGTGACAAAAAACTCCATCTCCATCTGCTCGAACTCACGCGTGCGAAAGATGAAGTTGCCGGGTGTGATCTCGTTGCGAAAGCTCTTGCCGATCTGCGCGATGCCGAACGGGAGCTTTTTGCGCGTCGTGTTCTGCACATTGGCGAAGTTTACGAAGATGCCCTGCGCCGTTTCGGGCCGCAAGTAGGCCACGGAGGCAGATTCCTCCAGGGGGCCGACAAAGGTCTTGAACATCATGTTGAACTGGCGCGCCTCGGTCTTCACGCCGGGACAGGTCGCGGCGGTCAACCCCTGCTTGTGCCATTCGGGGTTGCCGCATGCGGTCTGCTCGGCGTGGTCGGCGCGGTAACGGATTTTGCAGGTCGTGCAATCCACGAGCGGATCGGTGAAGTGCCCGACGTGGCCCGATGCCTGCCAGACTTGCGGCGACATCAGCACGGCGGCATCCAGCCCCGCGATATCGTCGCGCGTCTGCACCATCGCACGCCACCACGCATTCTTGACGTTCTGCTCCACCAGCACACCGTATGGGCCGTAGTCCCACGAGTTGCCGAAGCCGCCGTAAATTTCGCTCCCCTGAAACACGAAGCCCCGCCGCTTCGCCAGCGAAACGATTGGCTCGATTGTGTCCAGCTTGTACCCGCTATGCGTCATCTATGCGTCCTCTCAATATATCGCTCCGGCTCACGGCGCTCAGCATCGCATTGTCGCAGGTTTTCCCGCGTCTTCCCACCCAGGCGACGGCGCGAAACCAGTCACGGAGAAATGACGATACGGGGGATGACGCGGTGCGCTCCCGTTATCCCCCGTGCGTGCGTGTTTCCCTGTCCCGGTGGCCAGGCTTGTGTTACTCCCGCAGCAGGGCAGCGGCGCGACCGAAGCGCGCCACGGCTTCCGGTTCGTTCGATTCCAGAATCACGATCAGGTGGCGCACGCCGATGTCCGCGAAGCCGCGCAACCGTGCGGCGACTTCCTCCGGCGTGCCGGTGATGCGCTTGTCGTCGCCCTCGCCCGGCGACTCACCGGAACCGAGCACATGGACGTTCGTACCGGCGGTCAAGGTGAGTGTCGCGGGATCGCGTCCGACTTCGCGGCAGGCCGCCTCCACGCCCGCCCACCGCTCCGCCACGATAGCCGGGTCGAGATGCCATACGGTGTTCCAGCCGTCGGCATATTGTGCCGTGAGCCGGAGCATCCGTGGCCCCTTGCCACCGACCCAGATCGGCGGGCCGGACGGCGAGGGGCCGCGCGGGATCAGTGCGCTATTGGTCGCCTCGTAGTACGTGCCGTGGAAGTCCACATGCCCCTCGCGCAGGAGCGGTACGACGATTTGCAATGCCTCATCGAAGCGGCCCACACGGTGGTCAAACGGGTAGCCGAACGCCTCGTACTCCGGTTCGTGCCAGCCCGCACCGAGACCGAGAATGAACCGCCCGCCGCTCATCTCGTCCAGTGTGTCCGCGATCTTGGCGAGCAGCGCCGGGTTGCGGAACCCCGTACAGGCCACCAGCGGCCCGAACTGAATGCGTTCCGTGATCGCCGCCACGCCCCCAAGCAGCGTGAATACCTCCCAGATGCCCGATTCCGGCTTTGGGGGAAAGCGGTAAATGAGGTGGTCCGCGATCCAGAAGGAATCCAGCCCCTCCGCCTCGACCGCCCGCGCCAGCCGCTTGGTCACGTCGAAATGCGCATGTCCGTTCTGCATCGAACTCTGCATCACGCCGATCTTCATCTGCCCTGCCGTGTCCGCCATCTACCCGTCCTTTCGCCGTTTGTTTGCCATCACTCGTCACGCCGCATCATGCCCGGTGCGCCGCGATCATGCAACGAAAAATCAGCGACATCGCTTCGGTTCTCACCGTTTCGATGCGGGCCAGCGGCCGGAAAGCATCAGGATGCCGAAAACGAGTAGCAGCACGGACTCCGGTAACGCGATCACCACGGCGCGGCGTGGCGCGACAATGAGCAGGAAGAGCGGCATTGCAACCGCGACAACCACCAGCACCCAACCTCCCACGCGCACGTATTTCATTTGTTCCGGTCGCATCACTCGCCCCCTTGATCCCCGTCGAAAACCGCTTCTGTGTATCGTACATGAGCGCGGGAGCAAACGAGAAAGGCTGTCAGGTGGCGACGCGCAGGTAATGGCCCCAATACCCCTGCATCGCGCCGTATTGCGCCGCGACCGCCGCGAACTCGGCGTCGCTGAGCGGGTGTCCGTAGATGCGGGCGGCGGCACGGGTAAGCGCGTCTTCCGGTGGGATGCGCTCCATGCGCCCCAGCCCACGGATGAGCACGAATGACGCGGACCACGCGCCGATGCCACGAATGCCACGTAACCACCGCTCCACATCGTCGTACGGCCCCGTGCGCAGCCATGCCTCATCCACCTGCTGCCATGCCTCAATCACGGCGTGCAGGTAATCCGCCTTGCGCGCATTCCGCAGCGTCTCTACGAGCGCGTCGGGCGGTACCCCGGCGAGATCGGCGGGTTCGGGAAACGCGGCATACGTCTCGCCATTCACCGTACACTCCCCACCAAAGCGGGCCACGAGCCGGTCTTTCATCAGGCGCGAGACGGCAAGCGGCGACCGCTGCGCCAGCACTGCCCAACAGGCGTTTTCAAATGGCGTGAGGAACTTCACCTGATGGTAGCCGTACCACGCGCGCACTGCGGGCGCGAATGCGGCATCCCTCGCCGCCGTCGCGTAAAAGGGACGCAAATTGTCCGTCAGGCCAAGCCAGAAGGAGACGCGGTCCCGCGCGGTCGCGACCGATTCCGCCCCAATTGGCGCGGCGGCAAAGAGGTCGCACGTCAGGGCGGGCGCGTCTACTGTCCCGTGAGACGCGACGCGGCACACAATCATCTGCCCCGCGACCCGCAACGCGCGGGTGAGTGTTGCGCCCGTCACCTGCTGCTCGCCCTCGCCGGGTGAGAAATCGCCAATAAAGCGGAGCGTCTGGGCGAAATCGAAGGGTGGTACGGGGGTGAGTGAGATGATCTGCTGATACATGACCGCATGTTCCTCCTCGTGCCTTGAGCAGGAGAGGCGGCAGATCAGCATCCACCGCCCTCGCTTCCGGCCCGTTTCCATCAAAGCATCTTCACGCTCAGCGCGCTTCGTCAACGAACGTGACTTCGTACAGGTATGGCTCGAACATCGTGGCGATCTGTTCCGCTACGCGCATGTGCGTCTGGGCATCTGGGTTGCGCAGCATCGCCTCAAATGCCTCCCGATTCTGCCACTGCGCGTAGTTCGTGACGCGAGTACCATCGAGGCTTTTATGGATGTTGGCGGAGACGAAGCCGGGGAGTTTGTTCATCACCGTCTCAGTCGCCTCTCTAAGCACATCCGCAAGACTTTGCTGCCGCTCCGGGACAACGGTGAAGACGTTAATGAGTGTGAGAACATCCTGGTCGCGCGAGATCTGGGTCATGTCATCGTCCTTCTCTACCTATCGGCATGAATAAAAAACGGGGCGAGGTGGCAAGCAACCCTCGCCACCGACCGTACAGTGCCGCTCGATTACTGCGCGGGTGTCATGAAGTAGAGTGGCTCACCATCGAGAGCGGGCACGGTGAACAGCGTGCCGAACGGCTTGGTCTCGATCTCGCTCGCTTGCGCCCCTCGGCTCTGCAACTCGGCGCGTTTCGCGTTGAGATCGTCCGTAGAGAAGTACAGCTCGACCGTACCTGCGGCAGCGGTGTGGATGTCCGCCTGCCCAATGGCGAAGGGAATGCCACCCTCGGCGGGCACGAACATGCGGAAACCAGGGCCGTCCTGTCCGGGCATCGGCGTGAAACCGAGGGTTTCCGTGTAGTAGCGGGACGCGGTGTCGAAGTCCGTGACGTGCAGCATGACGAAACTGAGTGCGGGAGCGGTAGCCATGAATTGCCTCCTTGTATCATCCGGCGTCACCCCGGTGGTGCTGCCTTCTGAGGCCACTATAGGAGGGTCGTGTGACAACAGTATGTCAGTATGTCAGGCGTCTTTTGCGGTTTCCACTGTCTGCTAGGGCAGCAATCACGGCCCTTTTCGTCCATCGGCGTCCGCTAACTGTGGTTACTGTCCAAGCGCTTGGCTGTCACGGTGGCTGCAAACAACGAAAAGCTGACCCCTTGACGCGGTGGGCATTTGCCGCTATTATGGATGCGTACGGTCACGGTATACGTACGCATCCTCTTGAGGCCCAACGAGGCCCTTCGCAAAGCGGAGGTTCTCAGTCATGGGTTTCAATGTCCGTTCCAATTCAACCGCATCCCCAATTCAGCGATACCCGTCGCACCCCGACCCCGAGGTAACTGATCTTCAGTTGCCGCTTTTGCTGCGCGTGCCGGAGGCGGCGCGGCTCTGCGGTGTTTCCCGTGCCCAGGGCTACGAACTCGTTGCGCGCGGTATCTGGCCGTCCATCATGCTGGGCAACCGCGCCGTTCGCGTCCCCCGCGAAAAACTCCTCGAGTGGATCGAGGCACGAACGCGAGATGGCAATGCTGCGTAACCAGACACACCGAAACGCCCCGGCAGGCGATTCGGCAGCAGTGAGTTGAAAAGGACAAAAACTATGATCGCACGAATTGAATCACACCGCAACCGCCCACCACTGCGTGAGGCGTGCATCCTCTTTCACCGTTTGGAGGCCGTTACCGCCGCGTGGGAACACGCGAAGGCACTCGCCGCCTACCCAACTGCGGATGCGCTCCTCGACCAACGCAATGCGCTGGTACGGGAGATCGCCGCGCGTCTGACGGGGGGTGCAAAATGACGCACTCGTTACCCGAAGTTCGGCAACTGATTCCCGCCGATGGCTGGTTTGGCAAGTTCGTGATTGCCGATGCGGAAGGCGACCTTGAATGGAACCGCCCGCTCATTGCCTGGGCCGTGCTTGCGGAACCTGTCCGCTTCGGCGGTCGCTCGATAACCGTTGTCGGCCTTGTCGCGAACACCTACATAGAGCCGTGCGAGCGCGACAAGGAGTTTGCCGGGTATTACCACCACACGGAGCTTGCCGAAGAGGAAGCGGCGCGCATAAGCCGCGAAGGGCGGGTGAACGCATGAGCGATCTCCGCGAATGTCCGGTTGATGAGCTGCTCGCCGTGGCCGCCCGCTACCGCGTCTCCGTTCGCCCTCTCGCGCCAGGCCGTGTGGAGGTTATCGCGCCGCCCGATGCATCCCCGGTAGCGCGCGCCGTTGCAGGCAGACTGCGAACGCGGGCAACCGAGATTGCCGCCGCGCTCGCGGCTTCTTCCCGGCCCGTACGCCCGTGCAGGGTGGCAGCATGACGAACGTAGACATCACCACCGCACTCGCCTTTATCGGGCAAACGCACCCCGGCAACGTCGGATTCGCCGCACTCGCGGCGATCCCCGCCGGTGGGGGCAGCATGACGACCACCTTTCTCAATTTGCAGCGGCCCGACCAGTGGCCCGACCGGGCGGCGCAATTCATCACCCGGCGCGTCGCGGATCACGACCTCTACCTCGCCGTAGCGACCTCCGCGGAAGCGACGCGACGCACTGAGGACAACGCCCTCGGTCTAGGGTGCCTGTACACCGAGGAAGACGATCACCCACTCCGGCCCGGCACCCGGCCCGCGACGTGGCGCGTGGAAACCTCGCCGGGCCGGTATCAGTCGCGGTGGCAGCTACGCTCACCGTTGCCCGTGCGTGAGGCGAAACGGGTGCTCGTGGCGCTTGCGGATTACCACGGCCTCGGACACCAGGCCGTAGACGTGCCCCGGCTGCTCCGGTTGCCCGGCACGATCAACCATAAGCCGGGCCGGGGCGGATTCGTGGTACGGGTGGAAGAGTACCGGCCCGACGCGGTATACGACATCGAAGACTTCGGCGAGCGCCTCGCCGTCGCGCCCCCGCCTGACGAACGCCGCCGGGCCGGTGACGATAATGCGCCGATACCCGAAGGTGAACGCCGCACGAAACTGCTTGCCCTTGCGGGCGCAATGCGTCGGCACGGCGCGGACGCGGGCACCATCGCCCCGGCCCTGCATGACCTCAACGAACGGCGATGCACCCCGCCGCTCGCGGCGGATGAGGTGGACGGCCTTGCACGCGACATTGCCACCCGGTATGCCCCGCAACGTGACGCCGTGCGCGTCCACAAAGGCGACGCCGATACCGGCCCGGAAAGCGACGCGGGCGGCGAGACGGACACCGGCGGGGACGAACGCGGCGGCAAACAGTCGCAAGCAACGCTCCTGGTGCAACTCGCCGCCGACCTCGAACTGTTCAACACGCCTGAAGGTGAAGCGTACGCGGCAATCCCCGTGAACGGGCACCGCGAAGTATGGCCCCTCAAAACAAAACAGGTGCGGCACCTGCTCACCCGGCGATTCTACGAGGAGCACGGCAAAGCGCCAGGCGCGCAAGGCTTGCAGGACGCGCTCGGCGTGTTGACGGCCCGTGCTCTGTTCGACGGTGAAACGCATCCGGTATCCGTGCGCATCGCGGCACACGAGGGTGCGATCTACCTTGACCTCGGCAATGCCGCGTGGGAAGTCGTGCGGGTGGATGCGACCGGCTGGGCCGTGGTTCCGGCAACGGAATGCCCGGTACGCTTTCGCCGCCCGAAAGGTGCGCTTCCCCTGCCCACACCCGAACCCGGCGGCACCCTGGCGCTGCTTCGCCGGTATGTGAACGCCGCCGATGAACGCACCTGGCTGTTCGTGTGCGCGTGGTTACTGGCATCACTACGGGCGCGCGGGCCATATTGGGTGCTCGCCGTGGCGGGTGAGCAGGGCAGCGCGAAAAGCACGTTGCTCCGTATCCTTCGTGCCCTGCTTGACCCCTGCATCGCGCCGATTCGCCGCTTTCCGCGCGATGCTCGTGATCTGATGATTAGCGCCACGCACTCACTGGTACTGGCGTTCGACAACGTGAGCGGCCTCTCCGACCAGACCGCCGATGATCTGTGTCGCCTCGCCACGGGGGGTGGCCTCAGTACCCGCACGCTGTACGCGGATGACGAGGAAACGCTGTTCGACGCCACCCGCCCGATTGCCCTGAACGGCATTGCGGACCTGCTCGAACGTGACGACCTCAGCGACCGCGCCCTGCCCGTGTTGCTCGAACGCATCCCTGAGGAGGCCCGGCAAGCGGAAGCGGCGCTATGGGCGGCGTTCGAGCACGACCGGCCCGCGATCCTCGGCGCGCTCTTAGATGCCGTGAGTACCGCACTACGGAACCTGCCCACGACGCACCTTGACCGGCTCCCCCGCATGGCAGACCCCGCACTATGGGTAGGTGGCAGCGGCACCGGCCCTCGGCTGGGCACCGGGGACATTCATGGCAGCGTACAGCGAAAGCCGCGCCGCCACTGCCATCGCCGCGCTAGACGATTCGCCCGTTGCCCGCGCGGTACTCACCCTGCTCGAGGAACACCCCGCGTGGCGTGGCAGTGCATCCGCCCTGCTCGAAGCGTTGAACGCGGGTCGGGGTGAGGCGGAACGGAAAGCCGAGGGGTGGCCCAAGCGCCCGAACACCCTTTCGGGCACATTACGCCGGCTTGCCCCCAGTCTCCGGGCCGCGAATGCCGACGTGCAATTCATGGAACAGAACGGCAAACGCATTATCACCCTAGAATGTAGGGTCAAAAGATCGGCACCATCGGCACCTACACGCGAAAAACCCAGTGATACCGGGGAAAAAGTGGGTGCCGATCCCCCAATAATGATCGGCACCCGGATCGGCACCCTGGCGGATGGGATCGGCACCCTGTCTGAGAACGTGCCGGGGGGGATCGGCACCCAGGGTGCCGATGGTGCCGATGTGGATAACCGGGATCGGCACCGCCATTTCCCCAGTGCTGACGGGGGTAAACGGCGCGTAGGTGCCGATGGTGCCGATCATTCGTCCTTACATTCTAGTGGCAGTGATGTGCGCATGATTCTGCGCGGGTGGGCGAACGATGTCATTGGCGAGTGGACGAACGACATCCCCCACAACGTGCAGCACGCCGCGAAACGCTGCGGCCTGACACTCGACTCATTCAACGTACAAGGTGAGGCCGGGCGGGTGCTTGCGTACCTCAGAGAAGGAGGGTAACGCAATGCCCCGCGCTTGCACGATCTGCAATCACACCGAAAGGGCCGCAATCAATGCGGCCCTGCTCGACGGCACCCCGTATCGGCACATAGCGGCACGTTACGGCACATCTACCGGCGCGCTGCAACGCCACAAAGACGAGCACCTGCCCGTGGCGCTCGTGAAGGCGAAAGAGGCCGAAGACATTGCCGAAGCGGACGATCTGCTTGGGCAGGTGCGCGCCTTACAGGGCCGGGCCTTGACCATCCTCGACAAGGCGGAAGCGGCGGGCGATCTGCGTACGGCCCTCACCGCGATCCGTGAAGCGCGTGGCAACCTCGAACTGCTCGCACGGTTGCTGGGTGAGTTGCAGGAGGGCGCGACGGTGAACGTGCTCGTCTCTCCCGCGTGGCTTCAGGTGCGCACGGTGATCGTGCAAGCCCTCGCGGACCACCCCGAAGCGCAAGGGGCCGTGGTTGCCGCCCTGAGCGCGTCAGGAGGGCCGGTATGAGCATCGCGGCAGACCTGGCGACGGCCCTTGACGCGGTGTTGCTTGCCCAGCGCGCGGGGATCACGCCCGACCCGTGGCAGGCAACGGTGTTGCGGTCGCGCTCGCCACGCCTGCTACTCAATTGCAGCAGACAAAGCGGCAAGAGCACGACCACGGGCGTGCTTGCGGTTCACACGGCCCTGTATCAGCCCGGTGCGCTCGTGTTGCTCTTATCGCCGTCGCTCAGGCAATCACAGGAACTGTTCAAGAAGTGCCTCGATGTCTACCGCGTGGCGGGACGGCCCGTACCGGCAGACGCGGAAAGCGCCTTGCGCCTCGAACTGGCGAACGGCTCACGCATCGTCAGCTTGCCCGGTACCGAGGTGAGTGTGCGCGGCTTTAGCGCCGTGCGGCTGCTCGTGATAGACGAGGCGGCGCGTGTGGACGATGCCCTGTACACGAGCGTGCGCCCGATGCTTGCGGTCGGGGCGGGGCGGCTGGTGGCAATGAGCACGCCCTTCGGCAAGCGCGGCTGGTGGCACCGCGAGTGGACGGAAGGCGGTCCGGCGTGGCAACGGGTGGAAGTCCCGGCAAGCATGTGCCCGCGCATCCCGCCGGCGTTTCTTGACGAGGAACGGCGCGCATTGGGGCCGTGGTGGTACCGGCAAGAGTACGAATGCCAGTTTAGCGATACCACCGATAGCCTGTTCGGGGCGGATGAAGTACGGGCGGCGATCACGAGCGACATTGCACCGCTGTTCGGCGCGTAGAAAGGACAACGCAATGAGTGAGACAACAATGCAGAGTACCGGCTACATCATGGGGTGCGACCTGGGGCAAGCGCAAGACTACACGGCGATTGCCATTGTGGAGCGGGTGCGGGTGGGGCAAGCACCACCACCCGTGCCTGAGGGAAGCTGGGCATCGGATACCCGCCCGGTGCAATACCACCTGCGGCACCTCGAACGGCCTGCCCTCGGCACGAAGTACCCGGCCATCGTGGCGCGGGTGAAGACGTTGCTCGCCACACCGCCATTGACGCTGCACACCCCGCTCGTGATCGATCGCACGGGCGTAGGCAGGCCCGTTACTGAAATGTTCGAGGGCGAAGGCGTGCGGCCGTATGCGATCACGATCACGGGGGGTGACGAGGTGATCCGCGAGGGGCGACACACAAAGGTGCCAAAGCGGGAACTGGTGAGTACACTCGTGGCGGTGTTTCAAACGGGGCGGCTAAAGATCGCAGCAGGGCTTGCGGAAGGCCCGGCACTGGCGAACGAGATGACCAACTTTAAGGTGAAGGTGAACCTCGCCACGGGGCACGACTCGTACGAGGCGTGGCGCGAAAGCGTGCATGACGACCTCGTACTCGCCGTGGCAATGGCAGTGTGGCACGGGGAACACATCAGGGTGGGGCGTGGGAGCGAGGTAATTCCCTTTGAGGCGATAGCGGGACCGCCCCGCCCGACGTTCACGGTGCGCTAGCGATCACTCCTCGTGCTTGCGATGGCAATGGCGGTATGGTACGGGAAACACGGCTCGCGATCCTTCAGCGCCGTGAGCGGCGGAATTTGACGTGGCAGGCACAAGGGGCTACGGGTTGTTCTTCCACCAATCCCGCGCCAGTTGCGCCGCGACTTCATGGGCTTCCTGCTCGGAGTTACATGAGGGGACGGGCCAGTCGCCATGCGGGTCACGATTGTGCGCTGGCGCACCATGTTCGTCAAGAAATGCCGCAGTGACCGACCAATGACCCGCAAGTGGACCTCGCGTAGGCATGAACCAAAGACCCCCGCCCGCGTAGTACCCACCCACGGATTGTGAGTACGTCATGCTTCCTCACCCTCCTTTGTTGCTCATCGGAATGCGTTGATACACCGCCACCCAGTCCGTGCGGATCGCCTCCTGCGCCTGGGCCAGCGTCATCCGCCCGCTGCACACCTCATCGTGCAGGTAGTTCTCCACCCGGTCTTTTTCATGTGCGCCGGGAATCGGTTCGTACGGTTCAGGCCAGAGATTCGTGAGCATGTTCGAGCCGCCGAGTTCGAGCGGGATGAAGTGGTCCACCTCGTGCTTGCCCGACTCGTTCGGCACGCCATACCGCCGATAGACTTCCGCCTTTTCATCGCTCGTGACGTTTCGCACGCCCTCTGTGTAGCCGGATACGCACACTTGCGCTTGCGTCACACCCGGAAACGTGTCACCGGGGGTGAGCGCTGGGTTCGGGTATTCAGTGGCAGGCCCGATGTGTCCCGCAGGTGCCGGTGAACTAGTGGGAGTGGAGGGTGTGGCGGGTATTGGCGTGGTGGTCGCTTGCGACGGGGGCGTTTGTTGGTACTTCGCCTTGTACTTTTCACTTCCCAAGAGCGAGAGCAGCACGTTGTACGGCGGCGAGTTTTCGGGGTGCGCCTCAAACACCGCCCGCTCGAAATACTGCACCTGATACGTCTTGCCGTCCGTCGCGCTCACTTCGCTCATCACGTCGCTGATCGGATATCCCTGCTGCGCGAGGCCGCCGTGATCCTGCCAGTATTGCAGGAACGCGCCGCACGCCTGATGGCCCGTCTGTGTGAAGGTCCGGCAATCGTCGGCGGCATATGCACGCGATGGAGTAAGCGCGTGCTGCGTGCCTGCAAGATAGCCGGTGAGCAGGAGCAGCAGGGCCGCTACTGTAGTAAGCAATGTTCTGGTATGCCTCATTCGCTGTTCTCTCCCCTTGTGACCACGTCGTGCCATGCCCTACGCTCCCTACTGAAGCGCGATCTTCTGCGCGTTCCCCTGGAATTCGAGTGTAAGTCCGTTGACATCCGCAACATCGAACACCGCAACGTATTTCACCATCGCGCCTGGCGGAATCTGTGATGCCGTCGTGCCACCGTGCGACGAGTTGTACCCGGCGAGACTAAAATCGTTCGATTGGTTGATCTTCGCGTTTGTCGCAGTGCGTAGGTTGAAATCGAAGCTGTTAAAACCGAAATTCTCGTTGCCCGTATTCTTCAGCGTCAGATTCACCACAAGGAACTGACCCACCGCCGTCGCCCCATTCAGCTTCATTCCCGGCTTCTCGACGCTCGTGATGGTGATATCCCAATTCTTTAGCGGCACTACGGTACCGACCTTCGGCGCAGTTGCGGCCATCGTTGGCATGGTCGGACTTGATGCGACCATCAGGGTGGGCTTTGCAATCGCGCTCGCAGTCACGGACATGGCCATCTGAGTCGGTGCGGCGGTGGCAACCGCTGGGGCAACGGGCATCGCTGTAGGTACGAGCATCACGACTGGCGACATCATGGGCGCACCCAAAGCCATTGTGCGGGTTGCAAGGAACACCGGCGTGGGAATCACACCGGATGAGGCATGAGGGCCGCTCACGAGGTCGCTACGCACGTACCCATCACGGTCTCCCGCCTGCACATGTACCCAGCGCATCCCGTCATCGCCGGTCGTGTCCGGACCGATCACGAGCATGTCCGCACCTGCACCGAAGAGCGCAATCACCGCAGCGGTCGGTCCGGCGGAAACACGCACATTCACCCGATCACTCCCCTGCACGGTGACAACTTGCGCGCCGCCAGTCGGGGTCGTTGCCAATATCATCACGGCGCTTGGGATGGGCGGCGGTGTTGAGGCGAGGGGCGTGGGCGTATCCACTCGAAATGGCGTTGCCATCGCGGTGCCAGTTGGGTAAGGCAGAGGCGTTCCGCTCGACGTGGCGAGCGCGGTAGCAGTCACGTCACCACAGCCAGCGAGGATAGCGACGAAGATACAACCGATCAATATACGCATCCCGCATCCTCCCGATCATCTATCGAAAACCCGGCACCCGCCTTATCGGTACGTACACCTAAGTTTGTGACGGGTCAAGTTGCATCAGTATTTCCCCAAGCACAAACGGCAGCACCACGATCACGAGCAAGCACACGAGCGGGCCGGAGAGCGAGTTTCAGCCGTATGCATCCCACGCCTTGTGGTTCGCGGCTGCCCATGCCGCACCCGCCTCAGTGAGCGTCACCGATGCTTCCTCCTCTTCCTCGTCAAGCACGAGCACCCCCTCGCCGTCGAGGATCGCCAGCAACGCGAGCGTATCCCCCGCGACGAAGCCCGCGCCCGCGATGACTTCGCGTGCATCGGTAGGAGCGTTGGCCTCGCCTTCGGTGGCCCGGCAGACTGCGAGCAGCACGAGGGTGCGCGCATCGGGGGCCGGTGGGAGCGGTGGTGGTTCGCGTCGCCAGGTCATGTGATTACTCCTCGTGTACCGGGCCGTCATCCTTCTTGTGCCGCCCGCCTCTACGCTTTACATCATGCAGGGGATGTGTCTCTGCGGCGAAACCGTATCGCCCCTTTGTCTCGCGCTTGTAGCGTCGCACCTCGCT
>JAABUQ010000688.1_pt1 | contig 78407 bp, 62 predicted proteins | sample 5560001 | NCBI WGS metagenome assembly JAABUQ01 (sample SAMN10711888, study PRJNA513371) | rock metagenome | isolation source: Antarctica rocks | place: Antarctica: Victoria Land, Finger Mt nord | collected 2015-12-18 | reverse complement strand
CGCACGCCGCAGCCCCCCCCCTCCCCTCCCCCCACAGCGAAGCAGCGCTGTCCCTCAAGATCCCTCCAGCTGAGGCGCGATCTTCGTATCAGGATCAAGCAGACTATGCAGGTAATTCCTAGTTGTAGACTCCTACCCATCGCCCAGCGGAACCTAGCGCTTATTGCGCGTGTTAGTTCTTGCAAGACGCTCAGCGACTGATCTCCATCCTAGAGCATCTACCATTGACACCACCTCAAAATCCCAGAATCACGCCTTGGCCTTTCATACACCGTACGCGCAAAATCTTTATACAGCCCCCGCCATATCCCCTACAATGCACTGCTAATCCCGCTCCCCCCCCTCTTTCCCCGATTACCTCCCCCTTACCTTCTCACCCTCCCCAACCAAAACACTGCATAGCCCCTTCTTCACAAACCCATCAACAAAAAAAATCGGAGGTGTATAGCGGTGGGGGTTCTAGAGGAGATATGGGCTACGCATTGTGGAGGGAGGGGTGGGGAAGGTGAGTGGGGCGGTGAGTGGTGATGGTTGTGAGTGGGGTAGGTTGGGAGATGAGGAGCTGGGGAGCTGGGGAACTAGGAAGCTGGGGAGCTGGGGAGCTGGGGAGCTGGGGAGCTGGGGAGCTGGGGAGCTGGGGAGCTGGGGAGCCGAGGAGCCGGGGAGCCGGGGAGCCGGGGAGCCGGGGAGCCGGGGGAGGGAGGTGGCGGAGGAAGGGGAGGGGGGGGGGAGGGGACTCGGGGGGAGAGGGAGGAGAGGAAAGGGGGGAGAGGGGTTGGATTGAATCTCTTGAAAGAAGAAGAAGGGGGGGGGGGGAGAAGAAGAGGAAAGAGAGGAAAAGTGAAAGAGAGAACAAAGAGAAGAAAAGAAGAGAAGAGAAAAGAGAAAAAGAGCAGAAAAAGAAGAGAAACAAGAAAAAGATCAAGGGCGTGATCGAAGAGAAGGTTAAGCTTGTTGTAGATAGATGTGTTCTTTAGATCTAGTCTATGCGCAGCTTGTGATGTGAGAGATTGATATGTACAATAGACTGGATGTGGGAGCAGGGCACTGAAGGTCGCCCATCTTCAGAGATTGGAGATGGCAGTGTGGCTTCGTTGGGTGGTGAGATAGCTGACAAGGATTTCGAAAGGGGGAGGGGGGGGGGGCGATTTGTAGGGAGGAGGTGGTTTGATGAGGGGAGAGGTGGAGTCAAAGGCAAGGTGGGGGAACCATAAGAGGCAAGGAGGTTGCTAGATCGTTCTGGACGGTTTGTATGAGACGGATGGATCCAGCGAAGAGGAAAAGAAGAACTTGATGAATGGAGCGAGTCTCTGAATTTTTGTGGGCCATCGATATCTAAGGTCATCTGTCCCCGCACGCTCGCAGACGTGCATTGGGGTACCTTCTAGATGTGTACGATACCGCCATGCTTTGTGTCTCTTTAGCTCGTGGGGCTCGTGGAAGGAGAGCGTAGCGATAAGAGATTTACCGTCCTGTGCTCCGTCGCTGATGCTGCTAGAAAGATATGCTGTTCTAGAATATCGAGTCAGCCATCTTCCCAATGCAATCCAACGTTCGCCTCGTCGTTCGTGCATCATGACAGTGATGCACAGAGCATCCGCCTATAGCAGAAGAATCCACGCTCATAAAATACGAGGTTTTGTATCGGCTGTCGTCGAACCGCCGCCTGAACCTGCATGCTCCAATGGTAGAGCTTGGGGCACCGACTGGTCCTTTGCTTATGGGTTCTCCACAACAAGAAGCGCTGCTTGCTTCAGGCTTTTGTTTTCGAACCGCTAGTGTCGAACCGCGTGTTCCTGACCCGATCATAGCGGAATGGCCTTGTTTATAGATGATGGCTTGGGAATGCACGTCTCGGACCCGTATGTCGTGTTCACGGTTTGCCGAACCTTACGCGCAGTCCCCAAGTCCTTTTGTATGTGATCTTGAAAGCACCGAAATCTTCAAGGCGACGCGAGACCCCTCATACTATCACTCAAGCTCTCCGGCCTGCTCTTCCTTCCCGCGTTCACCCGCTTCGGCTCAGCAACCGACCTTGACAGCCTCCGTGCAGCCGCGGTCCTGGCCCTCCCACCTCCAAAAACGCTGTCGGCGAGCAACTTGCACGCCGCCCAGCTCGTCGTGACGTAAATCACGAAATTCCAGAAGCCCATCAACGGCAGCACTACAGCCGACGCGTATGTGAAAGGTACCGATATCAAACCCGGATGCGCGAGAGAGTAGACGCGGTTTATAGAGGAGGGTACCCACGTAACGAGCAGAGAGACGAAGAAGAGGATCGCGCATTTCGTGTACCCCCATGCTGCGGCGTTGGCTTCCATGGCGGCGCGGTTTTTGCGTTGCTGGAATTGCAGGTGCACGTTGTCGCTGCGTGGGGTTGTCGGTGTTCGAGGGCTCGAGATGGGGCGGGTTTTGGTAGGGCTAAGCGGAGCGGAGTTGATGGTGACGGTGTATTGACCCAAGCGAGGATCTTTCGAAATGGGCTTGCCTTTGTCATCCACTTCATCGAACATGTTTGAGTAGTCGTGGTGTGAAATGTCGGCGAGCTCCGAGGTGACAAGGATTTCGGTGGTTTTGAAGCTGGTGAATGGATTTTCGACTGCGATGATCTGGGGTCGAGCTGGGCACGAGAAGGCGCGGAGTTGGCGGCGCTTAATGAAGATTGTTCGGCCTGCAGCGATGTAGATGGAGAGAGCTACAATGATGCAGAGCCAGGCGGGGATGTAGCAAAGGCCCACACGAAGAATAGCCCAGTCGTTATCAATCCAACACCAGAGTGTTGCTGGTCCGTAAATCCTCCCTCTTGCTGATGTTTCCACAAAAAGATATGTCAAAGCAACGACGAATGGTAGACCGTAGGCCATGACGTGGTACCTCCATTCTAGGCGTTTCAGCTGTTCGGCGTTGTAGTTGCGGAAGATGGTCATGTAAACGTTGATTGCCATTGCCAGATTCCACAGAGCATCAGCAGGCAGGAACCTATTCGTGATCAACACTTCAGTGACACACCAATCCATCCATCATAGCGTACAGTTGGATGAGAAAGCCCTGCAACTGGCAGAGATGCGAGTCCTTTCCAGCTCTGATGCCCGATTGCGACATCAGGGTCGCGATGTTGCAGAGTGTGTTCCCCCATGATGCGTAAAAGACCAGCCGGTTGATTGGTCTTCTGAAGGCTGGTGAGTAGATGAAAGTGACAAAGATGAAGGTTGTGCCAATCAATGAGAAGCAAGATGCTGTCCTTTCGGTCGTTTCAAGAGACATGCGCTGCGAGGCAGTCAACATGTGCGTCATTGTGTCCTGACTGTGCGGACCGCTCGTCAAACGGACGGCGTCCTAGAATACAAGTTCCCTCTATTCTAGGCAGCAAGCAGCCTAACTTCTCATCGCAAGGTACTGACGTTCAATAAGTTTTCTGATGAAATTGGAAGCGCGAAAATGTGAAATTATGACACTATGGAAGCAGATGAAAAGAGAAAAGGACTGGAGAGGATGCCTGCTCATACACCTCTACGAGATGTGTGCTGAACCGCAAGTAGACAGCCGCAAGCGTCATGAGGGGAAAGTAATGTGAGAGGAGAGAGAGGTGATATGTCAGACAGGCACGCCGCATACATTTGTTGCTTCCGAGAAGTCGGGTGAATAGACCTCTGAGCTGGTGCATCGGCCATCGACAGGGTCAGCTTACGCTGCAATTCGCTGACACGAATCCGGCAAAGACGCTCCATTAGTGGTGCGCAACATCTTCAAAGTTTCCCACCCGCAAGAGTGAGGCGGGCCACATGCAACAAAGTGGAACCAGCCGAAGGGAATAAAAAGCGTGTTGTGTCTATGGTACGTAGTAGTAGCAAGCGTATGGCCCGGCGGTCCGCTGTCAATCATCCAAACGACTCCCAAGCGTTCTTAGGAAAGAAAGCCCCACTAGGCAATATTGATCGAGAAAAGTAGACACCGTGAGCGAGCCCGGGTCAGTGGGTGGAGAAGGATTCCTTCGCCATAATTCCTGTTCCATAGCTTCAAAGATTCCACTTTGAGAATGCCCATGAGCCGCCAGGTCTGGACTCTGACCCTAGAAGTACCTCTTGGTGCATCAGGCTGATCGGCGGATAGAAAGGCTACCTTATCCCATCGAGGCACGGGTCGAAGGCATACAACTTAAGGCCGGATCGAGTCACTATTATGGCTAGTGGAGAGGCGAAGGATTATTGATCGGAGCTTGATCGACATAAAAGGGGAAGCATCCAGCGAGAGACGTCAGACGGTCGAGATCGCTCGGCTACTATGCCACTTGATTGGTGGAAGTAAGGTTCCATTCTCCGTGCCTTATGCTAGCGTCAATATTGCCGTGTGGCCCGTTCCTGACCCTGCGTTTTTCGTCTCCACTTTCAGCCTACCTTAGCCCTATACTCCAACTGGCACCGGGTGATCGGCAGTATACCCTCTGTGGATTGGGCAAAAGCGTTGTAATATCCCACGCAAGAAAGGATGGGAAAGTCTATATTGCTCTGAGAAACTTATCAAACTATACCATGCGACCACAACTCCGCATTGCGTTTGCATATCCCATTTGGCAATTCATTCTCTTCTTTACCAGTGTTGGGCAGCTCACTATTAAAGCTATGGCACTATTATTAATGCCAGCACGTTCATCCCGCTTCCCGATTACTATATCTTCCACTATTGTAGCAGAGTGCTTTGTAGAGAGCTCTTTCCCATCAAATCTGCTATGCCAACAGTTCAGACAAGCTTCTTGACCTTGGCAAGTAAGCTAGGGGCAGTGGTGCCCTGAATATGAGCCTTCCTATGAGCCCTGGTCTGCTGCTTAATCTGATGTTCTTCTGCCTTCTTGTAGAAGAGGCTGCCATCATAGACGCCCCGGATATCTTCTTTGCGCATGATCCCATCCTCGGGCCACAACAGCAAGTAGGTCGCAGTCCCTGCTCAACCATCAGTTTAATTACTCCCTCCAAGTCCACTGTGACTTACATTCGAGAATGGTTGCACTCGAACCAAAGAAGTCGAACACCAAACGTTGTCCCTTCCACATGCGCCACACGTCTGACCGGTCCAAGCCTCCCTTGTTACCTCTGTCGTACTTGGCGAATATGTCCTCGAAGTTCTGCGGTCTGAAGCGGCCTTCGCAGTCGTATGTCATGCTGTCACTTCCGTGCTTGTCTTTGTACATGCGGTCGAGATAGATGCGGAAGAAAGGATCAGGAAGGTAGCCAGGCACAGTCGGGTAGGAGAGATTGACATTGATGATAAAGGTCGCAAGCGCACTGAGAATAATACCCCATCCATATCGACGACAGCCGTTGTAGGTATCCTGCGGCCAGATGACGCCGTCTCGATCCGTGTCCCAGTACTCGGCATGTTGCTGGACAACCTGCGATCTCGTCAGCGTGCGCCTCCCTCATACCTAGTGCTCGACGCCGTACGGTCTGATTGCGGTGTTTCTCAGCGTAGTCTCCATCTTCTGTACCATCGGGACTTTCTTTTGACGCGGCTACGTTGGCTCTGGCTGTGCCTGCGTCCACCAGTGGGTCAAACTGTGACCGGACGTAGGGTTCACGCTCTTCGGTCACAGGCTGCTCTTTAATGGCGATATCGAAGGGTTTCTCGTCAGAAAAGCCGTCGGGCCCGTCGCTGGTTGGTGTAACTTCGTGTGCGACCTTCATCTTGCTCTCCATGCTATCCGCCATGTTACTTCCCAGCTAAGATGGCTATTTGCTATTGTGAAATTCTCGCGCGGGTGGATTCTGTAGAGATAGGGGGGTGAGAAGGGTGAGGACAGGCAGCCTGATATTGCCGTCATCATCACATGTCATTCATTTCAAGATAATGACATCACCAACGATTGCCATGCTGCGGATGACGTTTCCGATGCATAGATCGTATGAGGAATGAAGCTCTACTTAGGCGGAATGTTTCTACTGGAGGCAACGGATTACCTTCGGGAGAACATCAATCGGTGTCACGTGATTATGGCCCTGATACCACCTCACTTCGTATCTTTATGCATTTGTTCACAAAACTCGCTGTCTCTCAAGCTTCTCCGACTCAGGCAGACACTGGTATAACGTTCTGAGCATGCCGAGTAATTCTAATCTAAAGCAGAGTATGGACGGCCTAAATGTGCACTGTAATCTGGGCCATCTGGGGCAATAGAACAAATACGGCTCGCAGGAAATGCAGAGATAGTTCGTGGGTTGGGGTATGAGGAGGGGTGAATACAATCGTAGACCAGAGGAGATACAGCCGACGGGACAGGTATTGCGTGCCACAGAACCATCCATCAACTGAACCCCTCAAATGATGCGCCAGCGTAAGAATCCTTCATGTCCAATCCCTCAGTCGCAATCCTGCTTCGTCCACCACGTATCAAACGTACTTACTTAATCCAACTCATGTGACTCGAGATCCCTGTAAAAATCGAGGTGACCGCCAGGCGAAATCGTCGAGCGTTTGCTGGCTTGGGTCACTTCTGTGTTTGTGGGGCTCAACGATCCGTTCAGGGCCTTTTCGTTGACAAGCGGTCGGGAAGACCCAGTGTGAGCACTACCAAACAGATTCTGGCGCAGATTCAAGGTATTTGAAGGCTGTGAGCGACTGCTGACATTGGCCGATGCCCATAGTGAGGACAGAGGTAGGAAGATTGTAACCAAGGTCAAGACGTTGGATGACATGGCGGGAGTGTCGACAACATATTGAAGGACGGAGAAGATAGCTAAATAGCTCTATTAGCCTTATTGTGTACCAAGCTCGTTATCGTTGTTGCTTACCAGGGATGATCAAAGTTTGGCAACCCATGATGAAAATGATTTGCATCGGACCGAACTGCCCAAGACCCAGCTTCCTCCTCTGTTGCAACGCAATGCCGAGCTTGATGACGAACACAGCACAAAACCAGCAGATACTGACCGTCGTTGTAATGTTGGCAGCGCTCTCTAACCGACTAAGGCCTGATAAAGCGTCAAGAGTAACGATGTAGATCGAATTCTCGACGCAGAGAGCAAAGCGAACTGCAACTGCCATAAGCGCTACCAGGACCGATATAGCCAATATCGCTTGACGATAGACTCTCCGAAGCGTCACACAGACCACACGCACTTGGAAGATCAATGATATCTCCACACAAGCGAGTAGCAAGAGTGTAAGGACAGTAGCCGCGACAGAAGTTGCGTAGTCGCTCCGGTGCACTTGGGAGTAGTCTTGCGCAAAGTAGGCGTATGCCTCGTTGAAGGGGCCGGTGAAGTATATGCACATCAGGATGTTCCGGATGAAGTTGATGATCAGAGAGAGAGTATTGGTGACGAAGATTGGAGTACGTCTCTTGTCCGGCTTCGTTAGAAGTGCCAAGACGATCAGAAGGACCAGTGAGGCCCCAAGCTGCGCGGCATAGTTGATGCAGATCTGAACGCTATAGAGAATGAAAGAGTCCAAATCGTCCAGCGTGATCTCGATCGGAGTGCTATCGGCCATGTGAAGAGTGAACGACTGATTGAAAGGATCGAAGGACGTTGCGTTGGCCATGGTGATGCTAGCCTGTAGCTTCGTCTTGGATTGATGTGAGAAGAACACGACGGTCAACCGGGAGCCGTGACTGTATTCAAGCAGCTTTGAGAGCAGGCTTGAGCACAAGGAAGAAGGCAGTTTGAGATATGTAGAGTCCTAGAGCAGACGACTGACTGAGTTGTAGATGAGGAGGAGGGTGCAGACGACTGGATAAGTTATAGATGATGAGAGCGCGATTTGCAAGAATTTGATGCCACGCGCCGCCTTAGTAGAAGTTGAGGTTGGAGCTGCTAGCTCTACAGCTTCCCTCACCACAATAGTAAGATAGACTGTGATGCTTGTAAGTTGCATGGTCAGAGAGTTACAAGAACAATACGAAGATTGGAGACACTTCCGTTTCATCCAAGACTTCACTTACAGATTGCCTGGGAAGAACAATACGAATTAGCGCTTTCACAACGGTTGTCGTCCCTTGGCCTTATTTTTAGATCCCCGACCCCAACTTCTGGCAAGACGATTTTGGTCAACTTTCGCATTTCTTGATTTATCACTATCAAAAACTCACGGTTGATAGAGTGGACTTTGCGCTTTCTAAAACTGCTTTGCTTATAAATTTTGATCAAGAGTTGCTAAAGCTATAGAAACTGCAAAGTTCGTTGGCATGTAAAAAGTTCAAGTCGATCTTTGTTTTTGAGAGACGCTTCGGAACACAAAAACTTTGCAATTAGATAACTTTCTCAATGTTAGCTCAAACTCTATCAAAGTTGTGCTGTTAAGAGCGCAAAGTCTACTCTATCAAACATAAGATTTTGATAGTGATAAATCAAGAAATGCGAAAGTTGACCCAAATCGTCTTGCCAGAAGTTGGGGTCGGGGATCTAAAAATAAGGCCAAGGGGCGACAACCGTTGTGAAAGCGCTAAAAGCAGAAGATTCTTCGCGACAGGACCTACAGACATATGCTCTTCCTATCTGATGAAGCTCTCATCAGAGGTCGTCAGTGCGGTTGAGGAAGTAGTAAAGCCTCAAACTAAGCGCAACTTCATCAAGTTGTACAGTAACAACCATTTGGCCTGGTGGTACCATTGAAAGTACCAATAATAAGGAGAACGGTTGATAGCGATGTACTTTAGAGAGACAATGAACAGTGACTTATCCTTAGTATTGTTCTCTACCACACAGGATACTCTACATGTCCGTAGCCGAGCAAGACGCAGACGCCTCGCGATGATCACACTCATTTGGGTTCAATATTGAAATGAAATGGCATCTTGTGCTTCGTAAAGTAGATACTGCCTGCGTACAGTTGTTAAGGGAACGCGATGAAAACATCTTGAGAAGGCCCATCAAGAACGACACGGCAAATATTCGGAGAAATTGCTGCAAGGCCAGCATGTGGAATCTCTTTGGCAAGCGCGTCACTTTAACGGAAAGCATTATCACACAGTCCATGCAGGACATTCTCCAGCCGAGCATGGTCATTACTCATCGTGGTATTCCGCCGATGACCTGGCCATTATCAGGCCAGGATCATAGTTATGGCATCGATAAAGATTCTACTGAAGCAACAGCTCTCGGACGGGCGCAAGTCTGTCTCACAGCTTGACTTTCCCAGCACCGGCCGCAAGATCTATGCCATATCTCTCGGAGACCACTCTAGTCATGATCATTGTGGCCTGGAAGAGTTAACATTCACCCTTTTGCAGGGACCGCCAGCGCCGTCGCACGGCAAAGCAGCTTTGTGTTAGTTGATTGCATTTCCCATGCTTTTCGGATGCTGATTGAAGCGCAGTTGTTGAAACGAATTCCGTTGCCCTCATTCCTTTGAGTCCAGATGTGCGGATCAAAAGTTGGAAATGGAGACCTACGACAGACACCAACGACAGCGATGAGTTGACCTTCTTAGTCCCACAATCTCACCCAACAGCCACAAAGTTCCCACTACGTCCTGGCGATGTGCTTTCCATCGGTAGTCACACATTATCAATTGATATAGTAGATGATATACAAGTGGAGTCATCTGCAGTAGGAAATACTGATGCGGCCGAGTCGCAATATCTGCAATCAATTGGCCAGCCCTCACTTCAGGGCGATGAGAATGCGTTATTGGCTGGCATATCTACGCCTCTATCACATTCCGCCAATGGCATCACTATTGATGAGACACCAATCAAGGGATCGAAGACCAAAGCTGCTGCCGATGTCACAGTGGGTGGAGTTGCGAAGGATGCTATACAAGGTAATGAGGACAGTCAGCCCTGGCCTCACAACGTCGTCTCCTCTGAGTTCCTTGGTAATGTCACAGAAGAGGGTCGACGGAATCAGCCAGACCAGTCGTTGCCGTTCTCGGTGCCCGAGAAAAACGGAAGGTTAAAAGTGGAACCGATGGGCCTGACGGATCCTCATTTCCGTCGATCATCGTCCCCAAAGGAAACCCACCGCTTGAAGATCTCCGATAGCCAGGTCGACGCAGCTGCAGATCCTATCCATACAATTGGTGAAGCACACGACGACACTACCGACGATGATTCTGTTCAAGAGGATACTCGGACTCGCAACACCAACAGCGCAGTAAGGTTGCTCGATGCTGTTGGTTCGAACAAAAAGTCCCTCAATCCTGTCAGATCCCCTACTCCTGCTGGAGAAGCACCTCCTATTGCGGCGCTTAACCCTGCGGACAGCAGTGCTGGTAATGCGGACACAGAGGATGCGACCACGTCACATTACCTTCGGAAAGGCTCGAAAAGGACTAAAACACCTGCTCCCGGCAATGGGGAAAGCCAAGATAGTATGAGGAGTGCGGTCGTGCTCAAGCAACGCACTGCTACTCGAACGAGCCCCCTCGCGAGGAGTCCAACAGAAATGACAACACCAGCAAGACAACGATCTCCGGTAAAATCCCCACTCACCGGGAAGAAGTCCAGTACTGCGTGCGTTACAACACAGTCTACGCCCTCCTTCAGATCCACGAATCCATCTGGACGAGAAGAGTCTGTCGGACCGACATCATCGTTCCGAAGTACAAGATCTATGGCTCGTGCATCCTTAGACCAGCCGCAGTCGCCGACTACTGGCATGAAAGTGGTCTTTGCAAGTTCAGCCACTGTCAATAAGTCCAAGCCATTAATGAAGTTTCTGACAAGTCAGGGGATTCGACAAGTAAAGGGTGTGGCTGACGCCAACGTTCTGTGTGTTGGAAAGGATGCGGAACTCAAGAGGACCAGCAACCTGATCACTGCTGTAGCATGCGGGAAGCATGTTGTGACCGATAAATGGGTTATCGATAGCGCGAAACAAGGCAAGTTGTTAGATCTGAATGACTACGAGGCCGAAGACCCAGAGCGAGAGCAAGAATGGGGCACCACTCTGAGTGATGCTGTCAAACGGGGTAGCCAGGGCGTCAGAGCGTTGAACGATTGGACCATTCATCTCACTCCGAATGCGAAGGCGAAGCTTGGCAAAGGCTTTTCTGAACTGAAACAGATTTGCTTGCAGGCCGGTGCGAAATCAGTCCAGGCGGCCACACCCAAGAAGGGCCCGCAGGAGCTACCACGCACACTTGCCATTGCTATCGAGGAAGACAAGGACCTGGAGCTCCTGCACGCTAACGGTTGGCACTCCTATAGCAAGGAAATAATCACATACAGTGTTCTACGCGGAAGCCTGGATCTTAGCAGTGATGAATTCTCCATCGGGCAGCCGAAAGCAAAGCCTCCTAACTCCACCAGCAAGAAGCGCAAAAGATGAATCCTGATCACAAGAGAGTGGGTGACAGAGCTTAGAGCTTGTGCGTAACCAGGACGGTCATGCATTGCAGGAGTTGCTGATTTGGCAGATACCCCGGAATGCTTATTTCTCATTTGCTAGCGATTCTTCTAGCTACATTTTCCATAGTCTTCTCTTCAATTTCGAAGAGCGCCTTCCCATCAAGTTGCTCATTCGCTATCTCTTACCATAATTTCCTCCTCCTTGCTGCAAAACTCTGATTGTTCGCATATGAATTGAGCTTCGGCTTGCTCGGTAGCTCTGCGGCGACGGCAGTCTTAAGCATATGAGGCATTCTTTAATGGCCCCTAGACCCGACTATAAACAATCTCGCCGTTTTCTTCCCTCTGACTCTTCCTTCTATCTCTAAATCGGTCATTGCCCATAGCGTACTTACGGTTCTTCGCTAAGCTACTCGAACTCCAAGCCTTATGATGGCTGGCCTTCGACGCTTGGACCAAACTGTTCATACCGATCCAATGGACTCGGAGAACTGAAGCGGCTTCTCGTGGTACTGTGAGAGCTTATGCTTATCGCATGCGCAGATAAAAGTCTTTGGGAGGCCTCTGAGGAGCCTCGGTCAACCTCTGATTCTTATCAAGGCTTTTCATTTTTTACATCTTTAGCAGCAGTACCTTTGGTACTCTACCTTGGCGCAATGGCCAGTACTATATAAGACTAACCCTCATCATTATGGTGGTCCTGCACCGGTTTCAATGCTCCTCTGAAGTTTTTACCCATGTTCTGCCTATCGTTTGGTCTGAACGAAATCCAAGCCGGTGATCTCAGCCTATGTTTGGTCTTCGAGCGGGATGCGAAGCAGAAGGACCCCAGCGCGGACAGCGAACCAGTACAAGCTCCTTGCTGAGGTATTGGCGCGGACAAGTCGCATCTAGCCAATTGTTGAACAGCCATGCTTATCTATCCATATCTCGTTTCAAAGCGTTTCGATCAGCGGGTACGAACGTTTCGAACAACACGCAAGCAGCAGAAACTCACCCGGTTGCCATCCGATTGTTAAGCGAACGGGCAATTAGATTCCCTTTCAACGACTGTCCATATAAGGACTGCCGTTATCTTCACCTCCACAACTTTGCTATCTCGAAGCGAGTCGCTCAGCGAAGGCAGTACGTAAGTGGTCTACTCAAGCGCTATCTTTTACAACCGCTTGCTGATACGACATGATCTCAATTACCGTATCCTCATGGCAAGATGATTATGATAAAAAAGACCAGACTATGCTCACGCTCTCGAACGAGGATGATCCGGAAGTTCGATACCCATCCTCTGGCAAAGCTGAACGAGATGAGCAAAGTTGCATAATAGTACGGCCCATCCGCTCTCTAAGCCGTTATCCGATACCATCTTACTATTGTGTCCCAAAAGTACCGGCAAACTCAAGAACCTTTGGATGTCTTTGCACGGTATGAATATCGCGCTGAGTCGCGGGGGGATTACGGGGAAAAGGAACCATCAATTGATTGAGAGCAAGTCATCCCAAAAACGCTCACCATAATGACGCATTTCTGGAAATAGCTATGAAACCTAGAGATGAAGCGTACCAGGTCCGAACTCGGACCCTGAAAGAATGCTCCGCAGACTGATAGTTTTCGTTCGCGCACTTCGTGTTGCGACAGTATCCTGGGTGATTCAAGAAGTATCTCGAAAGAACCCTTGAAAGGCTACAACGACAACCCGTATCGCTCGACGGTGTATGGCGCACTCTTTAAAGATGTAAAGAGGTATCAGGTCAGTCCAGTCTATACGCTGGGCGACCAACTCTTAATATTGGCCATTACCTTACTCACTCGGTACTTTGAACTTCTTGCACAGAGACTCCATCATCAGACTGCCTTGAGCTTCATCGAAACTCTCAAATACTTACGTTCAGACGTCAATCAAGCGAAGCGCTTCACATTTTCCTATGAGGGATCTGCCCAAGCCTTGAAGGTATGGGCCATAGCAGCACTCAGCGCTAATTGAACCAAGGATCGATCGCACCGACCTGCTAGAACCTTTCCAGAATCTCATCATGAAACCAGAAGCTATCTTGAACGCTCCTTTGGCTTTCTTAATGGACCACGTTCACTCTGAGCATTACGCTGCGATACTTATAATTTCAAGACCGCTTAATGACGACAAGCGAGGGCATGCCGTGGGTCCACCCACAGTCGGAAGAACTTGAACGTCCGCGACAATACAATCATGATCAGAGAAGATACTGAGCTTCCGGCTACTCTCACCGTGCCAGCCAACACGGAAAGGGGCTTTGGACGGCACTGAAAGTGTTATAAGTGCCACTGGGCGCTTGATGGAATCTGAATCGTGACAAATGGTCACGAGACCGTCGAGTGCCCACAGACTTGCTTGAATCGCAGGTGACCTGATAACCTTCTATGCCGCACAGAAGCGGTGTTACATTCGCTTGTTCAAGGCACTTGGCATCAACATCATGATCAAATCCGTGGATGCCAGCCAAGGCAAAGAAAAATCGTTCGTCATCCTCGATATGGTGACGCCAGGCGCAACGCAATATACCATGGGCTTCCTGAAGGACTTGCGACGGATCAACGTAGCTCTCTCGAGGGCAGAAGATGGACTCCCATCCACTACCTAAGATTTTACGCCACGCGCTTATCGAAAATTTTGTCCTTCTCACTTACGATTTGTCTTCGAACTGAATTCTTTTCATTCAAGATCGCTTGATGCGTGTTTATTTAGACCGACGTCGGGACTCTAGCGAGAATCCAGTCGAGCTCGAAATTCGGATTTCTGACACAAATTTCAAATCTTTGATCAATACGCAAAGGTTTTGGCGCTCGCCCTGGCCGGAATGCATTGGTCCGTGGGAGACTGTCTTTGCTATGGAGCGACATGAAGGGCTAAGCTAGCACAGCGCTGTACCAATCGCTATCATCTCTTGACAAGTGGTCACCCTGAGTACCCACAGTTTGAACCCCTTCGATCTACGGATCACATCAAATAGATGCATTACGACAATCACAATTGCAAGTGCGGTGCAGCGGTTGACTTTACTGATCTTTTCCTTCGGATTCATTGCCTGGATCTCATGCCTTTGGCTGTGGACTTAGGAATTTTGGAGAGCTTCGGGGCCTTCAAACCTGTCAGCCTACAGCTGCAAGGCCGGACGCGGATCCAAACAAGATGGTGAGAAAGCCAAGCACCCCATTGATCGCTACAAACATAGAAGATTACAAGACGGAAAGTCGGTCTGTATGACAGCCTGCGGAGAAATATACTAAAGTCAACACAACTACTGGACATCAAGCATTAGGACTGGTTATATGTAAGCTGCCTATGAGGCTTGCATGATTACGTGGAGTGAGCGTGGAACGCGTTCGATGCTTCCGCATGCCTGATAGCAACGAAGTTATGAGTATACCGACTCTGAAGATGTAAAGAAAGTAACGCGAAAGCGTTGAATAGATGACTTAGAGCATGCTCTTGGTATGAGATCTGACGGTTTCGGAGATCCGCCACAGCCGAGCAGTTAAAGAGTCTCTCGGGGGGAGGCAGTCCTGACCACACGAACCGGACCACAGCAACACCCTCAGGAGGGGCCTGCTTTAAAGAGCCACAACTTGGCTTAGAGCTACGTTACTAAGAGCAAGACGGTCTCTCTTCAGGTTAACAAAGCCCCTAAGTAACAGCACGCTCAGGAGGCGTCAGATCACGCCATAAAGGGCCCACAGAAAGCCTCAAATCTGACAAGGATAACAATCTCGCAATGCCATGCCGAAACGGGCTGGAGTCTCCCAATGGTTGATTCCAAGGGCTTCTTGCATGACCCGACTCCTCAAGCGCCGCCAACCTAGGCGCCGAAAACCCGTTACGGAGTGGGAGGATAGGTCTTCTAGCGAAAGAGATTGCTCAACGGACGAGGACTCTACTTGGGCTGGGCGGGGCCAGACCGTACATTTGCTGGAGCGCGAGCGTATCGACGGCGGGTCTCCTTTGGCTGAAGATTGGCAAGTTGATGAGAACCTTCAGCTTTTCGAACACTACATGACCAACCGGTGATTGCAATACTTCAGATGTTCACAGCATTGCTGGGTTGGATTCTTCTCGCCGTATTCCCAATTCCAGCGCATTTCTCTCCTTCTGACCATCCAGGAGCTCATCGAAGGTCTAGGATATACTGCATGGCTCAGAAAGGCAAAAACTCTCGTAAACTTAAGGTAAGAAGTTCTCGCTGATATCCTCTTTTGTTGTTGACTCAATAACTTGACGTCTGGAAGAAATAGTCCACATAAGAAAATATGTGCACTCGACCGAGAACTCATTTGAAGAATCTGCGAATAAATTAATTATGTTGGGCATCGAAGCTTTTTCAAGTCCCGATGTTGAACAATCGGAATCGCTGAGGACTGTAGTTCAAGATTCTGTTAGATGAGTAGCACTAGCCTCCGAGCAGCTTGCAGTGGATCACTGCAGAAATCAAAACCTAGGATTACGATGTCGAAAAGGCTTGAGCTTTTAAGAACAATACTCAAATTGGGTATTACCGCTCCAAGCATGAACGAAAAAAGCTAGCCATGATGTCCACACGGACGTGCCTGACGGGTTCCATTATACAATTGTTAACGTACTCGCTCAGAATAATCTATAGTGCGTGGCTGGGCTTCAAGTTCGGCACGGAGCATCGTGAAGCACGTCTAGGCCAATTTCTAAAGGGAGTGCATCAATGAGCCTTCTACGACTTGCGTCAACAACTCCAACAACGTATCTTAGGCGAAACACAAGATGTATCATACGTGGCTTTGACGCGTGTGTTGTTCTTGACACCGAGTCCGCCTTACATCGTAGCTACGGGCCGAGGTTGACCACACCATCTTGTTCAGCAGTCGAACAAACATCTTTTGCGATGAGATGGCTTTGAATATCAGAGCGGAGCACGATAAGATAGCGGGAGAGAAGCTCTAGCAGGATGCTTAGATCTACAACATCTCCTTTGGGGGGGACTCGCAACGCGATTTTGAAACGCTCAGAGGAGACGCTACCAATCTACTTGATTGCTTCGCTTTCGAAGTAGTCAGCCTCGCTTATAATTCATACAACAAAGCAGCACAATGAAAACGTGGCTGGACGGTCTAAGGATGGGGTTCTCGAGCACTGGCTAGGAAGACGAGAAAGGCAAGATTTATCAAGCACAGACCCTTCCTCGAACAACACTCGGCTCGTAAGTTCCTCCCTCTAATTGCCATTCTGATGACCATCGTCTTATCTGTCTTTTTGTAGGCGCGTCTCCGAGTCTTCTTCTGCGCCTTGCGGAACAACATCTTCTCCTCTTATGCGACCCGGAACAACTTTCAAGTCGCGCAAGTACTCGACTCTCGAAGCTGTAGTCGCTTGGTTAATAGTAATGGTATATATATGTACAGCAGGCTCTCCCTAAGGTCACGGGACTCGTATCTTTTGTTGCCAAAGAGAATTTGAAAGTTGAACACAACAATGCCAGATTCCTGGGACTGATTGAGACCTAAAGTAGCGTCGGCTACACGCATGAAGGATAGCTATCCTTGCATGCCACGGTAAGGAGTAAAGACGTAAAGCCTTATGCTTCATCAGGGTGTTGGTTCTCGCGTCTCCTGTGGGTTGCGGAAGACTTCCTACATCTCCTGAACAGACCTTTGAGCAGGCAATATCGTAGGCTTGAGCGGCGACGCTACTCTCCGTTTCGAAATTCATCCTGAGCGAGGACCGGAGGCTTCGTCTTCAAAGTTCCTTCGCCTCACTCCGCCTTTGAGCAAAGAAATGGGAGGTGAGCGATGTGCTTTCCTGCCGTCGGTGCGAGTTTGGCGATTATAAACACGGAAAAGGAACTCTATGCATTCTCTGATGCGAGGATTTCGTTCTCATTACCTTACTTGCATCTTGACTGTTGTATCTCTCTCTTTCATCTTCCCTTCTTCAAACTTTCTCTACTTGGGAGTCCGCAATCATGTCGAATAAATCCGTCTACAGATCTCGAATTAGAACAACTTCAACATTATCGGCTCTAGTACCGTTATAATTCCCGTTCAAGAAGAAGGATATATTTTTGGGCAACGTGTCATTCGAACCATAGTAAGTGTGGGAGTATTCGTTCAAGCATTCTGGAAACTTGAGCTAATTTATGGTATGGCAGTCAACTGGTATCCAAAAGCAACCACCCAATGCGCAGCAAAAGCCGCCTAATAAATAAAGGTACAATTTTCTTTGACGTTGAGTGGGAAGTTTGGCTGCTCAATTTTTGACAGCTCTCCAAGACTGAAGACGATCAACGATGGAAGTAGAAAACTGAGGTCTTGAAAGATGCCATCCCAGGGCTGGCAAATACAGAGGGGGTAACGGTCGATGCGGTGAAATTAGACAATTTTAGGAAGACTATGGCAAAAATACTGAAACAGGAGGTGGAAGCTTTCTCATTGAAGAGAAAGCGAGAACGGCTAGGCGGTGAATAAGGAGTATATTCACCTAGGAATCAGAGAGACCGGAACAAAGTCGACGTCAAACCATTCGACAGAGATATTGACATTCTCCTGAAGATTCTGTCGATGGCTACGTGTCGTTCTCACTCGATCTCTACGCGAAAAGATCACTTGCACCCGACCCACCTCCAGAAAAAAAGAAGCAGGACGCACGCTACAAGTGCCGCAGCCGAAAGAGCGAAGTGGGATTCCCAGGTACGCTTGTTTCTGTTGTTTAAGAGTCACGGAGTCGTTGAGAAAAGCTTCGCAATCCTCTATGTGTGCGCGCTTCTCATCTATAGGATGGCTGTGGTTTTCGTGTGATGCCGATTGTTACTCTTCGCCATGTAGCAGAGTCTGCGTGCATTCTTTCCTATCACATCCAAGTGACTACCTGCCCTCTGCTGCAGCGGTACTCTACCAACCAGATAGGTGTGAGCTTCCTCTGTTACCAGACACCTGTTCCATATTGTTCTGAATTTATAGTCAACCCAAAGACATCGCATCGAGCCGCTAGATCTCTTTTCCAACCATGCCGAGAGGCCTGCTTCAGGGTGGTAAAGAAGCAGAAGAAGAAGAAGAAGGATGCAATAGGCCCTCAGTTCGAGGACCGAGAAGGTTCTTCGCCACACAATCTTGAAAAATCCGCACGGGCCGCTGTTCGGCCAGGCTCAGCACAACGCCGGAAGACATCGTGTGTGGCTACGCGTCTCCTGAGGTCCTCGGCGCGGTATTCTACGCTGCAAGTCTCCTTTATCAAACTCCCCTACTGCACATACCAGAGACAAAAGCTGCCATATAGCTTGCGTATCTGTTTTACCCTCTCCATCACTCCTATCGAGATCTTGAGTACTTTCGTCGAAGACTTCATCTACAAGACATCAAGAATTACTTTCTTCTTCCTTCAATCAACTTACCATGTATTCAATCTTCCAAACCCTGTCAGCGAAACATCACTTGTCACATACTTTTTTTGGAAGATGCTCTGGAGAAGCTGCGACTTTTCATAATTCAGGCAGTCCCTGCTACAATATATGAAACCATTCAGACTCGACAGACGATTCAGAGTTGATTGAATTTTGAACGCATTGGTTTGGTACAGCCGCAGACTTCTAGCAATACATAGAGGAAAAATATATATGATCTTTCTCGCGCGAACAAGCGTTAGAGTCGATCTTATCGGATAGAGTGTCGAGAGATGACGATCCAGCTGGACAACTGAACGAGCTCAGGACTGCGCATAAGTTTGTCAGTCGTCCCCCGACTGCTGGTGCTGACTGCTGAGCAACTTGCCGTGGAAGTGAACGAGCTCCTGCGATAGCTTCTGAAAGCTCGTCGACTGATAAATAATGGTGGGTCCTGCGCGATTCGAAAGCACAGTAATTCAAGATACTCTTGAATCCTTTCAAAACTTATACAACGGGAACACGTTCCAGCGTCGCCTTCGTCCACCCCGAGCAAGTACAAGATTTTTCTGAAAAATAATTATTCAGAGTCTTTAAATCTTTCAAGTTCTCTCGAACATTTATACTTTGTAAGCATCAGCCTGAAAGAGAAGTAAATAGGCACTGGAATTTTGTTCGAGTAATTCTCAAATTGAGTTGTATGCTATACGTTGATATTCTTTACAAACCAATTTTCGAAGACGTGCGGTCTCGACAGACTTCAATCGCTGTCGAGCTTTATCTTCATCGATGCGGCCTACGCCACGCAATGCGACGCTATCTGGTAGCTCCACCATTCGACTACTGAATGAAGATGGATCTCGCGCGATTCGAAAACAGGATTGCGATGTTGCTACAGCGATATTGCATTGGAAATGATGTTCTCGGACTACTACTAGTTGGCTAAGCACTATGAGACATGAGACCAACCAGAGAAAGGTCAATCGCATAGTTTCCGCGTATCGCCAGACGTACGGAAACTTTTTATCGCCTGAAGGAATACAAGTCACGATATGTCTGCAGGAGAAGCCTTGATTGAGTCGTTTCCATGAATTGAAAGGGCAACGAAGATGCTGGAAAGAAGTCAAGAAGGGTATTGAGCAAGGCGAGTGCGTGCACTTCATCTGAGGAGCGTTTTGGCCTCGGTGGACCTCTTCATCGATGATAGGGGTGATGGGATGGTTGCTCAATCGATTAATAGAATTTCGAAAGCAATGCCTGCAATCTCTTATGCCGTCTTTGAGTGCCCAAATGGAGACGACCCGGAACCAGAGAGCAAGTCCTGCAAGTTTCTCGATGGAATCCCTCTCGTGATGAAAGCAAAAATTAGCGAACGAAGAGAGTTGAAGTCTCCGTCCTGGATCGGCGCCGTTGAGATGTCCTGGTGGATAGGTAACAGAGAGTCACCGATGAGGCAAATTGATGAAGATATCTACCTCAGCCTCTGCTAGATGCGACCATGCTTCCTCTCGCCTAACTTGTTCGCAGCCGTTACTGGCTCGTCGCTCCCCTTGTGTCTGATCAATACTGTGGAGAAAAAGAATCCTGCCGTACTTCACCATCTTTGTGGTGTCCTGGCATTTATTTTAATGCTCTGGCCTTATGGCATAAACAAGAAAGCGCAACGGATTCTGGGGCTCGTTGTCGATTGCTGACGGCAAGATGAGTACCCTGTGTCGATCAGCACTTGTTTGTTTCTATCTTGATTCCATACTAATATTATATTGGCAAAGAAACAAGGCGATTTCTTGGGTCTTCTTCTTCGATACATCAGACCAAGCATATCAAGTATTCACTCGAGTCAGGAGAGCTTCGAGACCCTCTAAGACTCACTGATCATGTCTTAACATCCCCGAGATTGGTGCACCTCCTCGTTGGTGTTCTCTGTTCTTTATCTTCTATCATGCTCCAAGCCTATCATTGGTCTTCGTTAACGCTCTACTTCTCACTACTCTTTAATTACTCAGGAATATATACCTAGCTTTGTTCGGACTGTTCCCAAAATTGCGCGTGCCCCTTGGGAAAGACACCTGAAATAAAGGAATCATACACTGGAAGCCTGAACAAGCTAAGGAATCCAACAGTTCAACTTAGAATCAATGGTCCCCCCGCCATATACATTATTACAACTGTCCTCTGCGGTGCTCTCTGTGGCGATGTGTATCGGGGCTCTAAATTCTTTTCCCATTAGTGACCTCTATCTCAAGTCTAATCTCAAACGTACCACATTCATTTCCTTTCTTTTCAAGAAACTTGATACATAGCCAGGAAGTTTCAGAGGCTACGAGCACGAGACTCAGTCAGTAATCGTCAACATAAAGAGCTGATGTAACTATCTGGGATAGGTTGATAACTCACTAACGAGAAGACATTCTTCTTAGGTACAGAACCTTGGGAAAGCCAAGCGAAGATCATGAGCAATGGATCTGAGTACTTCAACCTGCGTACAGCCTTTATGGAGATATTGATTTTTACAAGAAAACAGGAAAGGGTGTTGAGGCCACAGCGCGACGTACAAGATCTTGAGAAAGAGATCCTTAGTCTTGCAACTACCGTGCTTCCAACCTACCTGAAAATGGCTTGTGGTAAACCAGTTTGCTGCCCAAGGAACGCCGCACCATATCGACATCCAAGTATCAGATGACAATTGAAGGAGCACATTCATACAGTGAACGCATAATCTATAGCTGCTATCAGTCGTGTTTAGGATCCAAAACTGTCTCATGTCATTGGGCCATTCCGGAGAACAAAGCCAATTGAAAGATGGAATGGTAGGTGACCATAACGCTGGGAACGACGCTGCACACGACCCCGAGCAATTCTTCAAATATTTCTGAACGAAGATAATGTTGGGCGAAGATGTCTTTGGACAAGGTCTTGGAACGGCTTCGGCAGCCAAATGTACCAAATTACGACAACCGACCATATTCGATCGAAAACTCGCCGTGATGAAAGGAGAGCAAACCCCGTTTGCCGGACACGTCAACCCAGGTAGGAAAAGAGAAGCGGTAATGTATGACTCAGAGGTCGATTCCAAAGACAACTCAGACAGATGGGCTAATCGTTCCCTTACCACAGGAGATCTCATGAGAATCGCGTTCGAGCCATGGATGACACACTTACGTTGACAGAAATAAATCTCACGAAAGAAATCGGTCTGGGGTGCGGTCGAAGTCTCTGTTTATCTTCAGCGAGAACGTATCTCACAAGAACCTACAATTGGAACGAGTAACAAAGCAGCAGCAACAACCCAGACAAACGCCGAAGTAGTCGAATACCATAATGGGCTTACCAAATCGTTTCGAGCCGCAGCTGCATCAGAAATTGGAAGCCTCAAGGAACATCTTCGAAGACGCAAGAGATCATTGGTAATACCTTGGCGATGTATGTCGTAAGAATTTACACGAGGGTCAAAAAGAATCTGGAGACGGTAAATGACATCCAAGAGATATTCAAAGAGGATAAAAGAACGGAATTTCGTCGAAACCTGGCCGAATACCTGCTCCTATATGACATTGCCATAGCCGAAAATCCCTTTCTGATGCTAAATATGAATTCAGACTTTTCAGCCTGCATTTGATGAGACGACGCAAAAATGAGAACTACGCACGACGCTGAAAGATGACTCTACGGGACAGGACTCTATAATCGGAGCATTTTGGAACTAATGGGGGCGCCATCATGTCTTGACTACAAGACGTCACGATGACGGCGCTGAACAGTCTTCTGTCCACGATTCTGCTGACGCCAAGGTATGGTCTAGTTATGTGGAGAAGGATTGTTGTTTCAACATTCTTTCATGCTTGTTTGGGTGTTCTGTGCTTCTACTCTGCCGGACTTCTCGGTCTCCTCCGCATCTCGAAGGCGATAATCTCACACAAGCAAGGCGCAAGCCACAATCGGTTGTCGCGATCTTCAATTAGCAATGCCCACCTTGAAGACTTTCGAACCTGAAAAGGGACCCACATGAAGCACTATATCATAATAGTATTGGCTGCTACGAAGGGTCCGCAAGACCAATTATGGAAGACTTGAGCCGCCTGGCTGGAGCCGAGAATGCGAGCGAAGAGCCTGCTAAACAAGAACCATTACAGACTCCTCCGTTACCTTTTCTTGCATGTCGCGTTCATACAATTCTAGATGGTGTACAGTCTATCTTTGCAATCAGGTTCTTTGATAAAATGGCAGGACATTATGAGTCTTGCGATAATGCAGCTGTAGCATACTGGGCCCTCGGTTACCAATTGGTCTGTCAATAAAGCTTTTGTTATCTTGTTCGAGACGGAAATCTAAGGTATAATTTCTGTTCGGAAGCATAGCTCGGTGGTTAGCCTTGTTTTTACCTTACTAGTCAATCAATTGCTATAAGCACTGGCTCCGTGCATAGTTATCCCAAGTGCTGGCAGAATGTTAATTTCAAGAATTGGGAACCGGCGTTGTACATTGGAACAACGCTTTGACGGAACAGTGATGGGGTACGGTCTGAGCGTAATAGCCCAGAGGGCCGTGAGTCAGCCCACAATGGCCACCTGTTCAATACTAGTCGTCAGATTATCGAGGTTTGATCCCCTAGTGATGATTTTGTTCTCTGCATGAGCCTTCCCTTGGATAGCTCTTTCCCGGAATGCTCTCGAAGTGTTGAACATGATGAGTGATGTGACTGTCTCCTTTATTGTCACACTGGACTGAATGCTGAGTTATGACAATACTGGAGGTGATAAGGGTGGGCAAAGTGTTGGAAACTTGAGCCTTGGGTTGGATATAAGGAGTTCTTATATTTGCTCATTCCTCCTCCTAGATCTTTGTCCAACAACAGATCAAGGCGGCCTCTTTTCATTGATGAGACTGTTTCCAGCTCCTCATAACTTTTGACATGAATTCTGTCATCAGAAGACGCTTGGAATGTTTCTGGGATGCTGATGCTCAGCTGGCGCGGAGTAGGGGTTCTGATGCACCTGGAAAACGTCTGGAACTCGCGCCTGAGCTTCCAACATCAACAGGGATACCGTTATATCTGCGCAAACTCGTGAAGTTGATTTTTTCAGTCTTGTTGACTGCGATATGCATCGTCTTCAACGTTTGCTGCGCATTAGCGGCTTCAGGTCAGTAATCTGCAAAGCATGGTTGCAGTACTCGAAGCTAAAAGATTTCTGCTAGTGGGTAACTTATCGTCACATCTCCATGACTACCGGACAGAGCTCAAGTATCAAGTCGTGAGAGCCTTGGATGAGCCGCTTCACCTAGCCAATCGATGGATAGAGAAGGCCGTGAATGCAGTCGATGAGGTCTTAGATCCGGGTCAGTAACCCCATCGTATGCATGATGACCATTAGCTGACATATTTGGTTGAGCAGTTCTCTGGATCATCGAAAAGATGCCAGAACCTGTCGGTGCCGCTTGGTGGTGGTTTCGTACTAGGCAAATATTAGAGAACGGTGGGCAGATCAAACCCACAGGCACCTCCAAACTGACATCCGATGAGCAGAACTCCAAGTGATCGTCGCCTGGCAGCCCAGATGCATTTTATACTGGCTTCACTACTTCCGAGCATTTGTCAACAGTTATCGGAACAGGAAGGCCCCATTACTGAACCTCCCCCCAGAAATTCTGCAGGAGATCGTTTCGCATTGCCACCTCAAACTCTCGACAACGAGTCATGCAAGGCTTCTCTTCACTAAACGCTTGCTGTTGATCGACAACATCGGTCGTAACAGCAAACCTCAGATCCGCAGGTCTCATATACCAGCTGTGCAACAGTCGTGCGGTACACTACGGTACATCAGCTCTGTGGCGATGCTCCACCACGCAACCGTCGAGCTGCTACATGGTGATATCGAAGGGACTCTTGCATGGCTCTCGAATCAACATCCAAACGCGCTGAGCGGGATTGTGAACCTGAGAATCGAAGTCCAGAGACACCGTCCAGTAAATTACGATACCTTTGCCAAAGTCTGTCAAAGAATGGCGCTCATGCCTCGCCTCAGAGTACTCTTCGTTGGCGTTCCAATCGCGGGAGCCCACAATGACTTCTGGGTCCAACCGTATCCAGGTGTTGTCAATGCTTTGCGTTGGCACTGGATGCAGATCAAGCAGGCGCTTCGGAGGGATTATACGGCTATGCGCGGCTTTGGATGGGACAACAGCCCGCATGCCAGATGGGTGCAAGACCTGCTTTTAATTAATAAGGGGCAGCTTGATGTTTTCACGCTGGGCGTAACAAGCCGCAGCAGGAAAATTGCAGAATTGAAAGTGTTCCTAGAGAAAGCAATACTTGAGCCGCTGCCCGTCCGGATGAGACATATCGATATGTCAAAAAAGATTAGGAGAAGCTGGAGCGAGCGGCCATCGTTGACTGGAATGGCTGAATGGACAAAGAAAATGCGAAGCTAAGGTAGGTCAGACCTTCTTGACAAAGGTTCGATTACGTGATGCATAAGTGGGAACTGCCTGGGTTCTGGGATTGGCATCACGGAACAGGAAATTGGAATATAGATGTAGCGATGAGCAGATATACTCCTGAAATAACCTCGGCTATGGCTGCCTAGGTCGTAACCTCCTGGAGTGTACCATGTCCCAAGTCGAAGACATACCCGTGGACGTTAGTAATCCTCAGATATGGTGAAGACTTGACGATGTTAATGTCATCTCTCACACTCTTCTCCATGCTGACGAAGTGAGGATTAGCCTTTGTCGCAAATTCGAGAGGCATATGAGAGCATACTTCTTGATCTCCCCAAATCCCATATCGTTGATCTCATGGATCCTTGAGGGCGCCATCTTTCTCAATTGGGTTCGCACATCCTCATCGCTTAGATGCGTCATGCCGCAGTCTGTTCTAAGTATCAGGTACGCGGCCGACCGATCGTACCTGTTCCGAAGCTCGACTTACCTGTATGATGGACGATGATCACAGTCTCGATGCCGCCTGCAAGCGTGTCCAGCACCATCATATGCTTCAAAGCATCGGCAGCCCGGCCGCCAGCGTTAAGTACCACTGCCGCCTCTTTGACACGGTTTGAGTCAGCCAAATTTCTGCCCTTAATCAGGAGGTATCTAGCTCACCGCCTCTCGTCAACCCAAAATACTCATACGGCGTAAGCCTTGGGTCTATGCAATAGACTAGCTTTAGTCAGCTTTCCGCTGTAGCATAAAACCGTTAGAGGATCATACTGATAACGATGGGCTTTTGTCGGGGTGGGCCCTGCGCCGCATTCTCGGAGAGGTATGGCGGACGGATGTAGTCGGAAGCAAACTTCCTTGCAAAGAGCATTAGAATACTCTACAGGCCGTTGAAAGCTTTGGGAAAATGTCCAAGTACTGGTTTCGCTCCAAGTAAACCGTCACCCTATTATCCTGAGCCATAGCTGATATTATGCTGTTTCCAAGTGAACAACCCGAGCCCAGGTCGGATTGATAGTATGCGTAGTGCAGTGTTTGTCAAATTCCCGACTGCGTTGGTCGTCAAAGAAGTTGCTGAAGGTACCCAGGACATCATGGTTTCCAAGTCTCTCTATAGGGGTTTTGACAATACCAGTGCTTTGAAATCAAGTCTTTCTCAAGACAGCTGCTCGATACCACAAGCGGTGTGTCCCGGGCAAATGAGTCCCCCCTGCTTGCCGCGATAACATGACTGAGTAGGTATGACTCATTTTTAGGATTATTTGAATTGCAGCTAAGACATAAGAGAGATCATGACTCGCCAATCCGTATAATCCAGAACCTCAACACAACGGTTTGTAGTGAGATGGCTGATGGGAGTCTTTCTGCCGTGAGCGCTAAGCCAGTAGTTCCTGTCATCATGCAAACGGCTGACAGTGCTCCGACTTTAGTAATCATGTCTGACGTCTCCACGATCTCGCTCTACACCAAACACACATAGAACCTGGCAGAAGCACAGCATAATGCGTTTCCGCCCAGTAGTAGCACCATGAGCGATACAAGGCTTAACTTTTGAGGCTCATGGTGCGACTACTTTACGAAGCGATGTACCTTCACTTCATGCAGGCCATGACTCGTGAGACGGAGAGATATCGCCCTAGCGCAACTGTGAAGGGCGATCCGAGCGTCTTCTTCCGTCATCTTACTGTACGGAAGCTCAAACGGGCCTCCAGACGAGACACTTTGGCCAATGATGATCTGCGTTTCTCTCATACATTGTCGACAGGCCGTTCGGACTATAACCATGCGAAGCGTTGGACTCTGGTAGCGACTAGGAACTTCAGAATTTGCGCGTTCTGTAGATGGACCCGTCAAGCAACGACCTTGTTTCTTCTTGATTAATGATCTGGGGCTGGACCTCTTCAATGTAAATCATCTGGTATCGTTAGCCCATCAGGTGTCAACCACAATTGCAGATGATACAAGTCTTGAGCCCCGCCTATCACGATGCTATATCAATGATATTCGGCAGGAGCTCGCCACACTCTCTTGACCGGTGATGGATTGAATCTGCTTTCGGCCTTCCCAAAGCGAAAGGATCATCGTAGGCATGCGAGTTGTAGTGGCTTTGACCTTGTCCTACCCTCCATCAGGTGTTCACGAGATGTACGATAGGGGGAGAAGCAAGATTTGACATGCATGAGATGATCTGGTGGGGCACAGGAGGAAAACGCTTCAACGCTTTGGCGATCGCTCATTGGTTCAGGAGTCTACTGCCGATCTCTTCAGACCAAGCCACCGTATGATCCCCTGCAGACCACTACTGCCAGTGCTATCAATCGGATGAGAAGCGCTGGAGGCTGGAGCGGATGATCGCCAGATTCTACGTGCTACTATTTCGAGCTTGCCGTTCTTCCAGTTGCGAATACTTAAGAGAGTCTTTCTGCAGCCTCGATGCCCAGGACCCCATCAGCCTTCAGGTTTCAAGACTCCGCCCTGCAGGTGGTCCACGCACTTGACCCTCTCCTGCATGTGTCGCAGGTTGATAAGGGACCTGCAGGATATGATACGCTCGCTTTGAATGTCGTCTTTGACTTTTGAAACTTCATTTGCTCGCATCTTCTGGCTGGACCATATCCGGGTGTCGGTGTGCTTCTTGCATCTCCAGAGTCCTAATCACAGTCGAGCACGTATTCGGCATGTTAAGTGCTAAACGCGCCTAATTAATTGGAGTCGTCGAGCCCCTTGCGCCAGGATGCGCGCTCGAGTCGGACATTTCTTATCGCTTGTTTGATGCTTCTCACTCTGACGAGGAATTCCTCCGCAGGCGCGTCGTCACGATGGTCGATACTATGAGCGCCAATGATAACAGGATACTTCTCTCAACCACAGACCCAGGGGCTTTGCACAAAGCCGACGATGGCATACAACCCCCAAAGATATCCGAGATCACGCAGTATAAGCTCAGCAATGGGTCGCCCACTCATGCTACTTGTGTCAGCGAACCGCTGGTGGGTGTGATCGTGCCTGCAAGTGCTATCTCACGAGGCCCAAGCCCAGGAGGCAGTGTAGGACCGAACAATACCGAGAAATCCCGAGGTCCGTCCCCCAGAAGCGTTCTCAAGAGACCGTCGACGGCTAGGTCTCAAGGTCGCAAGGCATCCTTGAGGGATGATGCGTCAGCTCCAATGGAGAATGGGACCCATCACGTCTCAATGGCGGACTCCTCGAAGCTGCCGGCCTCACCGAAGCGCAAAAGGAGTGGATTGGGCACAGTGATCCGCCGGATCTTTGGCCGACGCCCTATCAAGAATCGAATCAGTCTGCCGGCTCCCATAGAGCACCACCACGCTGTAAGGTCGTTTTCAAGGGCGCCGAATTGAATACTGATAAGTGAAAAGGATCCACACACCTTCATCACCTCGCCTTCGAACCTCAAACCTCAACGTGCTGCGTCGGCGCCCTCGGCAGAAGTTTTACGTTCGAGTGCTCTAGGTTCACATTCGCCCTTTGCTCTGAACGTACAAAAGGATTCCCGTTCAAGCGATAGTGGGGTGCCTCCACATCCAGAACGACCACCGCCTGAGAGACCAACGAGGCCACGTCGTGCAAGCTTACCTAGTGTTATACTCAGCTCTCAAGAGGCGGAGGATATCAACGACGCATTGACTGGTCTCGGGCTTCAAGATGTTGGCAGCCAAGTACCAGATGGGCGTAACATTGGCTTTGCGGTCACAAGCGGTAGCAACCCTAAGCGTAGGTCAAGAAGCGTTGGAGACCATCGAAGCGCAGCCAAAGAACACAGAATGTCACCAATACAATGGAGACAGTGGAGGAGGAGAAGCGATGAGATCAAATACTGGAGAGAGAGTACTACGGACGATGACCCTGCCACTCTTCCTACCCTTGGACAACCAGCTTTTACCTATCCCGAGCCTGCATTCATTACAGCTGATCCAGTCGCTGAGGCGGTACTAGGCACTCCAGACGACAGCAGTCGGCCTTTTGAAGCCCACAATGAAGGGTTCAACTTTGGCCTTCCAATGGATGACATACACAGTCACGAGCACGTTGGTCATGAAGAGAGGATGATAACTTTCGAGCTTAAATTGATGGACTTGGACTTCGCTATCTCGAAACTTCAAGCAGGCTCGTTCTCGCCACCAAATGAGAACCAACGGTCAGAAGCAATTTCTTCGATCCCTATGGTGCCGTCACACTTTCGGAGTATCTCAGATCAGCCCCGGATGCAAGCTCTCAAGACCGCAGGGCCATTCGTAGATAAGTATCCTTTTCTAGCATACTATCAAAATGGAGGTACGCCGAACACACAGCAAGGAGCATTTCCTTCCTGGAATGAAGCGACGTCTTTCCAACCCAGAGGCCGACCTACGAGCATCGCAACAACTCTGAAAGCGAGCGGGGTAGGACAAGATCATGCCACAGGCATACGGAGCTCTATCGATCGTGGTTTTCGAAGTAGCATTACTGAGCTTACAATCGAGCATTACACCACCTTGATAACCCTTATACGGCGGGAGCAGTCGGCTCGAATGCGCCTCGAAGATCACGTTGCGGAGCTGCAACAGCAGATTGAAACACTTCAAGCGCGATCTTCACCCCCACAATCACGAAGAGCGCAGCAGAACCTCGGCCGGCACTTCTCACCAGATGACGTGCGTAGAGCATATGGACCAGGGCTCGATAGTAGGGAGCAGCGAGGGCGATCAAGTAATTACTCAGGAGAAACGGATACGGATGAGGATAATCTTCATGATGTTTACGTCACGCCAGTTGAGCGAGGCGAATTTGAAAGAAACGACTTTGATGGCGAGGAAGGTGTGGCCTTTTGAGCATTACTTACGACGCATACAAAGATGGCATGACGAATGATTATACAACGATTGGTCATTATGAAGCGAGCTTACGAAAAGATGCTGGACATCTTACCTTTCGACAGTCGATTACATCCTTGAACGGACCGCATGCTTTCGTGAAAATCCGGCTCCTCCTTTTACCGCAGATTGGCCTTATCAAGTCAGTCTACTTCTTTGAAGCGCGCATATACCCTGTGGTGGTCAATATTGGATTTTGTTTTTTCTGGGATAATTCATCATACACCTGTATAAGTATCATGGAGACGGATGTGTGGTTGTACGAATATAAGACATCTTAATTTCATTATGGCAACCTTACATTCTTAATCTCAATTTAAGCTTGCAAGGGCATCCTAGAAATCAAACTTAATCGAGCCACTGGGTAGGGGATACAATGTGTTTGTAGGAAAGATCAGGCATTGACCGCACGATTATTACTCAAGAGCTCCAGCAGAGCCACCGCCTGAGTGGGCCCTTGCAAAGACCAATCTGCAACTGTTGGCCTTGAGCTCGATCCGACGAAGACGGAGAAGATTGTTTCCGCAGAGAACCTGGACTTCTGAAGAGCACGAAACATATCTGTGAGGGTTAACATCTATTTTATATTGAAGCTCACACGTCAAGATACACATACCCTCGTCAGTCAAATTGTCGCCAAGACAGAGGACGAAATCCGTTTCAGACTCTCCCGTTCGACTCTTATCAACGAGTCTTAAGGCAATGGCGCCCTTGTTAACACTACGCGGGGATACCTCAAGGATCATCTTGCCATGCGTGAGCTCAAGGTCCCAGCTATTCTTCGCAAACAGCTCTTCAAGGTCAGCTTTGCAAGCCTCCGCCGCAGAAAGCCCTATTTCGGAATCTGCATTCCGAAAGTGCCACACTACCGCAACCTGCTTCTGCTCGATGACCGAGCCTGGGTACATTTAAAACCTCGTCTCGCCACGATAGGTTCTGACTCGCAGCCAAATTGTCCCACTCACTGCAACCAGGTGCTTTGGAAAAAGCGCCGTGCTCTGCAGATAAACCTATCTGCGAAAGCTGGCCAAGATGTTGATCAAGGAGCGATTGCTTTCGTCCACTGATTATCCACGTGGTGTTTCTCGGATTTGATGCTAGCCTTCCTAACACATCAATGACCCGGGATGAAGGAATGGCTGCCGCAGGATCGTTGAAAATCGGCATCAGTGTTCCGTCGTAATCTAGTAGCAGCAAGCGATGCTGTGACGCCTGATAGGTGGCTAGTATCCTCGAAAGCTCGAGAGGTCCAACATTGGAGCCTTGCTCTCGTGGGAACGACATGAAAGCCGACAGTCTAGCCGCTTGGGACTACCCGAAGGACTGTGACAGGGCAAGTTGTAGACTCCATACATCCGAAGAGTCTTTGAAGCATTCACGAGACAACGTCTCAACCAATTGTGTTTGATAGCAAATTGCTGGTCAGCTATGCGGCCAGATTTTCAGTCAATATCTAACAACCTTACACCATGTGCTGGTCTCTTAACGTTGTATAGAGTATCACGACTAGACGTGAGTGAGGAAGCTTACTATACAGTCCATCATTGATCTGCATCGTCGTACATTGCGCTGTCCGTGAATGCGAACATAACCTACTTTAGGGTTAACTTAGCGCTTTCAATTCTGTGCTGAAGTTGACTGACGTCACATGTCTATAACCTTGCTACTCGACTTAACACCCTATGTGAAGGTTGATCTATTGTTATATGAAGGACGTCGTTATTTCTCCTCTCGTTCTCCTTTGTTGTCATCTGTCCAATTCATGATTTAATAATATCCATTTCTATTTAGTGGCATGCCGCAGTCGAGCACAACGACGGAGGGCTTTTCTCCACAAGCCTTTGACTTTACCAAGATTCCTGACTTTGATACCGAGTTCATACGCAAAGAAGACCTCGACGCTTTTGTCAAAGCTATCAACGCGCCCGAGTCCTCACCCTTAATAGCATTGAATGACTGGCGCCCAATACATCAGCGTGTACGGCGAAAAGGCGCCAAGGGACTGAAGAAGAAGCCCAAGTACAGCAAAGATGAGACAAGGGAAGGCTTCGTATACACTATCATCAAGTGGCCTTTGCTACTCTTTGTGCTTGCCTGGATCACATCCCTTGGCTTTGGCTACCTTGTCACGCGACTATACATTTACGCCTATGAGCGATGGGTAACATGGCGAGGACAGAGACAGCGGCTAAGACGTAACATACGTTCAAAGACGGACTTCGAAGATTGGAAGGAGGCAGCTCAAGAGCTGGACAGACATCTTGGTAACGAGAAATGGAAAGAGGAGGACGACTACGTCTATTACGACCACAACACGGTTCGCAAGGTTAAGGAGCAGCTCAAGGCGTCCAGGACTCGAGCAGGCCTCGGAGAGAAGGGTGGTGAAGATATCTCCGGCGAACTTCAGAATCTACGCTCCCTTGTCGAAGCCTGCGTCAAGAACAATTTTGTGGGCGTTGAAAACCCTCGGCTTTACAGTGAGACCTACTACGGTACCAAGCATCTTGCTCAAGAATTCATCGACGAATTGCACCAATCCCTCTCCTATCTTCTCAGCACTCTAGCTCTATCTCACAATGAGAAATACATTCTAGCCCGCCACCTGCATACCCAGTTCGGGCGCACGGCCTTTTGTCTTTCCGGTGGCGCAACATTTTCCTATTTTCATTTTGGTGTCGCTCGCGCCCTTCTCGACGAAAACCTCCTCCCCGAAGTGATCACTGGCACGTCAGGTGGCGCTCTCGTAGCCGCACTCCTTACTACACGCACAGACAACGAACTGGACGCTCTCCTCGTCCCTGCCCTTGCGGGCCACATTTCCGCCTGCTCCGAAGGATTCACAACCTGGCTCCCCCGCTGGTGGCGGACTGGCGCCCGTTTCGACTCCCTAGCATGGGCTCGCCACTGCAGTTGGTTCTGCCGCGGAAGCACGACCTTTCGTGAAGCCTACGAGCGCACCGGCCGCATCCTCAACGTCAGCTGCGTCCCCTCCGACCCGCACTCCCCAACCATCCTCTGCAACTACCTCACCTCCCCCGACTGCGTCATCTGGTCCGCCGTGCTCGCCTCCGCCGCCGTCCCCGGGATCCTCAACCCCGTCGTGCTCATGACCAAATCACGCCATACCGGCCACCTATCCCCCTACAGCTTTGGCCACAAATGGAAAGACGGCTCCCTGCGCACCGACATCCCGCTCAAGGCCCTCAACACCCAGTTCAACACCCAGTTCAGCATCGTCTCCCAAGTCAACCCGCACATCAACCTCTTCTTTTTCTCCTCCCGCGGCGCCATCGGCCGCCCCGTCACGCACCGCAAAGGCCGCGGCTGGCGCGGCGGCTACCTCGGTTCCGCCACGGAGACATATCTCAAACTCGACCTGAATAAATGGCTGAAGGTGCTCAAGCACCTCGAACTCCTCCCGCGGCCCTTGGGCCAGGACTGGAGCGCCATCTGGCTGCAGCAATTCTCCGGCACCATCACCATCTGGCCCAAGAGCAAGCTCAGCGATTTCTGGTACCTGCTGTCGGATCCCAGTCCGCAGCGGCTGGCGCGGATGATAAGGGCGGGCATGCAGTCGGCGTTTCCGAAGTTGCTGTTTATACAAAACCGGATGAAGATTGAGCGGTTGATTGAGGAGGGGTTGCTGTTGGGGCGACAGCAGCGGCGCTTGTCGTCTGCTGAGGGGATGAATGGGGATGGGGACGTGGCGGACGACGAGTCGCTGCATTTGCATGGTCGAGCAATGCGCTTGGATGCGGAGACTTCTTCGTCGACGGCGGAGGAGGGCGATGGGGCGATGGAGAAGAATGGTGAGGGGTTGAGAAAGAGGGGGAAGTTGCAGGAGGCGTTCAAGGAGCATAGGCGACCAAGCTTGTTGTTGGAGTTGAGGCGACAGAGTGGCGTTTTCTTTGATGATCCCGTGGGTGAGGGGGAGGGGGATTCGTCGAGCGAGGTCGAGGAGTGGGCGAGTGCTGTGGCGGGGAGCCCGGATGGAGAACATGAGAAGATGAATCAATCTGACGGGGTTTCTTGGGATGCATAGCGTGGTGTTGCATAGCGTTGCTTCAACGGTTTGGCAATTGAAGAATAATGTTCAGATAATGAATCAACGGGTTCACGATTTGCTTGTTTTACGCAGACGATTATCGTGCAAAGCTGGTTTCTTGGTCGCAGCCGGGAAGGCGTCAAGGTTTTGGTAATCTTATTACACAAATAATGGTTTTTCGCGCAATTCAATTAAAACTTCTTTTACCCATTTAATTGTTATCTTGATTAGGCAGTATCTAAAGTCTTTAGTATAATTGTATAATCTACGTATTTCGTAATTCTCTTCTCGTTATGTCGTTTGCTCCAATCGACGATTAAAGAATTGCAATTGTCGATTGCATTAAACAGTAAACTTAATAAAAATATTGCTTATATATTACATTTAAAGAGTGTATCTAAACAACAAATACGCAAAATAAAATGTAATATCAAATTATACAACTTTGTTGTTGCTTCTTAATATAGAAAAGATTTTAGCAAATTAATCGATAAAACAATAAAGAATAATCTTCTAAATTATATTAATCTTTGTCTTATTATTTATCTTAACAAGATATGTCTCTATTTGTATAACGAATTTGACATTATTGTTAATATGGACACAATTGCAAGAATGCTTCGAAGAGAGAAATAAACGCATAAGAAAGTCGATATATAAACGTTTTTTGTACTTGTATATTAATAGATACTTTGCAAATCTTTTATTGCGCTTTGCAAAAAAATTAGACACAATATAATATTTGACAAGTACAACTATATTAATAAAAGATATATTAATTAATGTTTCTAAATAAATTTGTCGCTTGCAAAAAAACTAATAATAAAAAATACAAATAATTGTCGCGAGATTACGAAGCAAAGATATATACAATATTCAAACAATTAAAGAGATAATCAATATTGTCGACATTTACAATTAAAGAATATATTATCTAAATTATTTATTACAAATCTATTATGTAAGCAATCTTTAATAACTTTGTTTGCAATTACGTTCTTTTACTTATTATATCGACAATTAACAAAGATTTCAATTTAGTACTTTGTTTAAATAACGTCTTTGCTTACAAGAGTAAGAAGCTTTAAGAAATATATAATAGTATCGACGTTATATTAACGTCTCTTTCTTTATACTTTTGCAACTTTAATTTTATCGAAATCTTCTTTGCAATACTTAAAAGATAAATAAAATGTTACAAGCAACGCGCGAAAAATTACAAGATATTTAAGAAGTTCTTGCAAAAAATTGTTTTTACATAAAAATAAAGACACAATTCTAATAGACTCTTTAGAGTATTAAAAATAGACTATTTGTGTTGCAATAATATATAGAACTAGACATCTAAACAAGAGTTTCGTAATTTGTAATTTCTCTAATTTCTAATTATTCTTATATATTTTGCGTTGATTTCTTCTTCTTTATATAATTAAACAAGTTATTATTCGAATTTTTATTCTCGTTTATATCTTTATATTTCGATATATTATCTTAAGTCTTGTTCTTGTTAATTGTAAAAGAGAAAGTTTGTTTCAAAAAAATAATTAATATTTGCGTCTACGTTTGCGTTATAGAAGAAGAATTTATTAGAGTTTTGTTTATAAGATTCTTTGAAAGCAATTGCGATATAATATATCTAATATTATTTTAATTATTTGCATAATTCTCAAAATTTGTAATCTAACTATTTATAGATTCTCTTAACTTTATTGATAAATAAATATATAAGAATTAAGATTTTACAACAACAATAATTGCGAATTAGTATATATATACTTAGAGAGAAAGTCTAAAATTCTTATACAACTTTGTCGAAAATTGTATCAACATTAATTTAAGATTTAAGATTTATAATATTAAGTCTTAAGTAATTAAACTTTGTTGATTCGCAATATTGTTAGCGATAATTAATATTTTTAAGTTGCACTATTATTATCAAAAATTCTTCTTTGAACAATACTAATAAAAAAATGTGTATTTTTTGTTAATAGATATTAATGCAAATATTTTAAAGAGACAAACAATAATATAAACAAGAGAATAAAAGATTTAATTTATTATTTATATCTTGTTTCGCATTATTAAAGCTTGCATTAATTGTCTTCTTATTAAATTGCTTAACTCTTAAATAATTCTTGTAAAATTTAATTTTGCAAACAAGAATAATATCAATTTCGAATAATATATCGATCAATAATTATTATTTAGTATTTGTTTTCTAACTCTAAATTATTCGCAATATAAAGAATTGCTTGTTTAGAACGTTATTTATCTCTAGTATTGTATCGCGAAAAATATTATTAAAAGCAAGATCTTTTTTGCGAACAATTTAATCGACAAAGTTTATTATAATAGACTTATCGAAGAATATTCTAATAAAATTGTTTAATAAAGCGACAAAAAAATTGTTATTCGCGTTAGACAAACATATATAAGTTCTAAATTTGTCGCAAGAATATTCTTTATTTATACTATTAGTTGTTTGTCGTTTGCAACAACAATTCTTAATACGTTTTTGTTCAAGATCAAGTTCTATTTAACGCTTTTGCTTACGTTTGCAAATTTTAGTCTTTTGCTTGCGTTCGCAATTCTCTATTATATTTATAAAATATAAATCGAGTATTGTTTTAACAAAATCAATAATAGAATTAGTTATTAAAGTAGACGTCGACATAAAAATAGAAGTCTTAAAAAAGATATATTTTTCTTTAGTGTAATTGTTGGGTCCAATCGAACACTTTTTTCCCAATCCAATTTATTCTTTTCAATTCGATTTATTCTTTTAAATCTTATAGAATTGAACTAGATTTAAGTCGCAAACTCGATTCTAGAGTCGAGTTTTGTCGAATTAATATCAAGAGTTCAATCTAATTATATACAGTAAGTTAAGCGAGATATATATCTAGTAAGATCTTTATATATATGCATAGAACTCTATTATCTTATTAATTACAAATATAATTACTAGAGATAACACATTAATTCTAATTATAATTTTGAAAGAAAAGCAATAGAAATAAGTAGTAAAATCTCTAGATTAAAACTATGTATATATATTAATTTGTTAATCTTTGTTTTTTATATCTTCGATAAGCTGTTTAAGATTCTATTTGTCTTGTCTTTGTATTTACGCTTAAAGTAGATTTCTTTTGCGTTTGCGCTTTCTTAAGAAGACGTTGTACAATTGCAAGACATTTATATAAAGACTTTCTTGCTCTATTATATTTAACGTAATTAACTAGAACTAGAATCGTTCGATTAATTGTCAAACAATATATAGAAACAAGTATCTATTTTTAAACAATTTAATTAGATATGTCTTTGCGATCTTATGTAGCGTTTTTATCGTATTGTCTTGCATTTAATTAATGTAATCAACGATATCAATTTCTAGCAAAATATCTCGACAATAATAATAGAACTATTGTTCAAAAATTACATGCGATAGCTTTTGCTAATAATTGATAATTTTTTTAGAGCAATATTTAGTTCAAGTCCTAGCAATATTAATTAGCAATAAAAAGCAATAAACTTGTCTCTTAATTTGTTATTAATGCGAATATTTATAAAAAGACTTAAGAAGCTAGATATTTATATAAACGATTACTTAATGCTTTTGATCTAAAAAGTTATTATTACATTTGTGTACTTTCTTGTTGCTAGATTTATAAAGTCGAAATTGATAAATATCTTAAATATCTTTTGTAACGTAGATTTTTTTAAGTATTTTTTTTTTCTTTTATATTATTGTCTTAATTTAGATTGAGACTTCAATTACAAGTAAGTTCTAATAACTATAAATTAAAATTTAATTTAATAGCTTCTTTTAAGTTTGCGATTGTAAATTACAATATATAGAATACAAGACAAAAGTATATACTTTCTAAACATTTTATATTTGTAAAAAAAGTATCGATTAAAATAATTAAATCTTTCTAATTACTCGACAAGAAACGTTGCATAAAATTTAGTATCTATAGACTGATCGCGCTGACCCGGAAATGTCACGTGCAAATGCCAAGACCTAGGTCAAAAAAAATTCGAAGAATCGAATCGCTCAAAGTAGTTTAGTCGATTACTATAAGTAGTTTAGCGCGCTTCGCGCTAAACTACTTTGAGCGATTCGATTCCAAAAAATCGTCACGACTCGATCTTGGCGCCGGGTCGAGCTAGAGGGGTGATATCATAACTCGACCCGACGATTAGTCTAAGTATCTATTAATTAATATCTATAAACAAGCTCTTATTTGTTATAGTTATTGCAACAAACAAATAACTTTTTTTGATTAATTTAATTTTATAAGAGATAGAAGCAATACTAATTAAGCAATAGTAATTAAGAGTATGCTTTTAATATGCGAGAAGATTATTGTTATTAAATTAATTAAGATTTTGTTTATTTTGTTGCTATCGCGTCTTGCAAAAAATAAATTAAGAAACTTACTATATTTACTTAACTTTACACTTTTTAAATAATCTAATTTTCTTACTTTATCGCTATATTTACAATAAGATATTTAAATAGTTTCTAGAAATTCAATCTTTATTGTAAAGAAATTAAAAAAACAAATAATAAGAGTCGCAATTTATATAGTATTAAATTTTGATATTAATCTTATTGCAAAGAAGAATTATACAAACAATAACAATATCGATGCAAACAATAACAATAATAATATGTTAAAAATTAAATCGCTTTTAATTTTGCGCAAAAGAAAATTTTTTGCAACTTGCTTTATACAATTAAAATCTTATTAATGACATATATCGAAGTTTTTAACAAATCTATTACGATTAAAAAAGATAAATGTTAATACGTACAATAGTAGTAGAATGTATTTTAAATTTTCCTAGTTTTAAACAAACAAATAAAAATATATAATTGCTTTACTTAAACAATTAAAAGATTCGAAAATAATAACTTTGATTTAAATGGGAAGATTGCGCGTTAACTCGAAAAACAAAAAGATAAACAAGATTATTCGTTGTTAATAATAGACTTTGTATTATTTGTTGCAAGAAATCGCACAAGCAATTGTCTAAAGACAATAACAAAAAATAAGTCTATATTAATAAAAGCAAGATTTGCGAAAAAAGTTATATTTAAGAAGATTAAAATTGTAAAGAAGAAGTTTGTATTTAATAAATTTATTAAGTCGATACTTGCTAAGTCTCGCAAAGCAATAATGTTTAAGTTCAATATTAAGAATCTTGCAAATACAAAGAATTCTATACTTGTTAACAAGATATTACAAGTATATATTCTTTTAAAGTTTCTATTGCTAATTTTTATTGTTAATCTTGTACTTTTTAAGACAATAAACTTAATCACGATTGCTCACTTTGTTCGATTGTTAAGAGAATTATTAATATTGTGTTACGTCAAGAGCAATTAATTTGTTATATAGAATTTACGAAATTAATAAAAATTTAAGACGCAAACTTAGAAAACGCATTAAATGTATTTATAAGTTAAGTGCAAGATTATAATAATGCAATCGAGTTATTTTAGTAAGCTCGACAAGTCTATTTTATGCTTTTTGTTTATATATATTATTGTTGCGTTTAATTAGTTAACGTTTGTTTTACAATTACACAAGTTCGATAACAACATTAATAATAGATATGTACTTAGACAACAAAACTAAAATTGTTATTAGCAATAATAAGATAAAGAACAATAAGATAAATTTCGACAATAAATTAAAAGACTTTATTTAGATTATTAAGTAAAGTAACATGTTTTAATAGAAATAGAGAAGAAAATAGAATTTAATGCGAAACATGTAATTTCTTTTTTATTACACTAGTTGCCACAATCTCTATTGTTTAATTGCTATTTAGATTGACTAAATTCGAGCTTTATTACGTACTTGATTTTATACTATAAGATCTCTAAGAATGTCGCAATTGTATATATAAGTCTCAAAATCTTAACATATTTAGCGTATTACTTAAAATTTTATCGTAACTTCTATTTATTTTTAGCATTAAAAAAAGACAACAAAACTATTATAATCTCGAGATAAATAATAGTAGAATTATCTTTTAGAACTTTATTGAGAAATTTAGTATTAATATTTATTTGTAATTGTTAACAAGTTTGTTGTTGTTTTTGTCTTTGTTAATATTTTAATTGTTGTTAACGTTAAGTTAATTGTTGTTAACATTTTTGTTTTTGCTATTAAGTTAAACGTTGTTGATATCTTTGTTTTTGCTATCAAGTTAAGTTCTTTGACTTGTTTAAGATATGTTCAAATATAATTTAAATTAATCTTTATATAATTAACTTCTCTATTATGCTTTATAAGATTTATAAGTACTACGCTTTTTTAACATTGTATATTAATTTGTATAAAAGCTCTTATCTTTAAACATTTTAATAATATATATCTTTGTAACGTTTTGAAAAACTTCTATTGTTATATCTTGTATTATAATAATTTGTATCTAATTGTTGTTGCGTACTCTTATTATAATAGTTCGACAAAACTTTTAAAAAGTTTGTTTAAATATTATATAACTTTAGAGCTCTAAAAGTTGTAGATTACGACAAGACTATTCTTTAAATTCTAATATTAACAATATAATATAGCAATAAATACAAAATGTCGCACTTCTTTGTAATTGTTTGTTTGTTATTACAAAATTTATAATAAATTTATAATAAATTTGTGTAATATTTGAAATTTGAGATTTCTTGTTTAATATTGAATTTGTGCAATCTTTAGCAATATTTGTACTTTTTATATTATTAATATATAACTTAAAATTTAAACTTGTTTAAGTATTCGAATATCAAATTATTAATTATTGTAAGAAATTAAATATTCTAGCTAAATGCAAGTAATATTAAGTAATTGCGTTTTATAAAGTATTAGTTTTTAAATTAAGCTAGAAACTATTAGATTTCTTGTATTTACTTCTTTTTCTATTAATAAATTTCGAACTTAATTGAGTTATCAATTAAGTAATTTTAAAATTTCTATAATAAGATATTGCGTATTAATTAACTTGTCAAATCTTAAACTACTTGATAAACTAGAATTAAATTAGCAAAAATTAAATTTAAGAAAGCAAAGCATTGCGAGTAAGTTTACTATACATAGTTAATATCGCAAACAACACTTTTATATCTATTAAATTTACTACTTGAACACAAATATTGTGCAAAAGACTTATATTGTACTTGCAAGATAATTGTGTTGCTTATTATTGCAATGCAATATATAATATAATAGATTAACAAGTTGTAATTACGATGTTTGTTATAATTTTAGATTGTGTCTTAAAAATATTGTTAATCTTTATTATTAAATTATTTATTATATAATTGCGCTTATCGTACTTATTTATTTTGTCTTTATATTTCTTTTTATATTGAGAATATTTACAATAGCGTAGAAACTTAATAGCTCGCAAGAATTCAAAAACTTTCAAAACAAATTTAATTCGATCGAACAAAATAAATATTTTCTTAAATCTATTGCTATTTTTTATCGCTTATATATTAATAAAGAATGTTTTGCTACAATTGAAATTTATATTTAAGTCGAAGTCAAAACGCAAAAAGTCAATAATTAAGAATTTAAAAGAGCGCAAATTAAAATTAAGTATTATTAAGCAAAAATTGTTGACAAAGAATTCTTATACTTTATTACAATAAGTACAATTTGTTAAATTGCAAAGTTGCTTAAAGTATATTACAATGCATTTTTTTTGTACAACAATATATTAAATTATAATATTAGCGTCGAGTTCTTAACAATTCTTAAGTCGAACTTCAATTAAATTTTTACTTAATATTTAACAAAAAGAGCAAAAATTATATTGAATCGAAATATTAAGTTAAACGTAATAGACAAGTTCGATTTGAAAGAAGAATTTTAATTTTAATATTAAACAAAATATAATAATGCTTCAAATTCGACAATCAAACGCAAAGAAAAATTTAATAAAAAAGAGACGCTTGTTACAAAGTAAACAATTATTTTAACATTAATTGTTTAAAGTAGTTCTAGAGACTTCAAAAAACAAGCAACTAATACAAGAAAAATAAATATCTTAATATTAATTGCAAAGCGCAATACTTTAAGCTTTAAAAAATTAATAACTATAATAAAGAAGTTTATAATATTATTATCTATAATCAAAGTCGAAAACAAGTCAACAAAGAGAATTATTATTGCTAAGAAAAAGTTTGCGACTATTGTAAAGTCGAAGAGTTAAACAAGAGTTAAAAGCAATAAGATAAAAGATTGCAAATTAATAAGCGAACTATTTATTATAAGCAAGACGTATTCTATTTATTTTTATTGTTGCTTTTTATTGCTAATAATACGAATAATAGTTTTAGAACTCTAATTTGCGAAACACTCTTTATTCGATAGTTTGCAAAATTATAAATATAATAGCTAAACATAAGCAACTAATATATTTTTGTATAAAGATAAAATTGCGTACAATAAAAGATAAAGATTCGAAAAAGAAATATTGTAGATTTTTAAATTAGTATTCGAATTTTAACAACGCAATAAACAATGTCTATTAATATACTTTAATTTTAGAGAGACTGTTATAATTCTTATTGACTAATTTAAATATTTCTAAATATTCGAATTTAATAGTTGTTCTTGTGTTAAATGTCTACAAAGACAATAAAGCTATGGCAATATTATTTACTAATAAAATCGCAAAATCGGTAAAGAATTTAAGCTTAATTTAAAGAAATTTATTTAATCTATTGTTTAAGTTTAGTTACAAAGTATTTGAAACAGAAACAACAAAATTCTAGAAAGAAAAAAAGATTGCTTGAAGTTTCGTTGCTTATTTAGCAAAATCTTAATTTTCTTTTTTACGTTACGTCTTTAGTAATAATCTTTATATCAATATCTTAATCAAACAAATAGTTATGCTCTAGTAATAACTACTTTGTTTAGCGCGCTTCGCGCTAAACTACTTTGAGCGATTCGATTCCAAAAAATCGTCACGACCCGGTCTTGGCGCCGGGTCGGGCCAGAGGGGTGGTATCATAACCTGGCCCGACGGTCAGTCTATAATTAAGACAATATTATTAACAAAAATTAAATTCTTAAGATATTTAGTAATTTGATAAAAAGCAATTTTGCAACAAATTTGCAATCTATTATCTTCTCTCTAATAATAGAGAAGTATAATAAAGAGAAGAGAGCTAAAGAACTTAACAAATTTATAATTAGAAAAAATAATTGTTTTCGTTAATTCGAAGAAAGCATAACAATATATTTCGAAGTTTCTTATATAATATATAATGTAAAAGATGTAATGCGCTTTTTACTAAAATACGATTTTTTTTAAGAAAATCTAATATATACGTCTATTTAAATTAGAACGACAAACAATATACGCATTTATACAAAAATATATACGAAAAATTAATAATAAAATACGCAAGATTAAATATTAACAAGAATAATTATTGTTTCGATTTTTATATTTATAGATAAGACGCAAATAATATATTATTATAACAATTAAAGCTTGTAATCGATTTATCTTATTATTAACAATTTTAATTATACAATTAGACAAAATTAAATTCGATCAAAAATAATACTAATAAGATTTATTTTAATTGTAAAGATTAAGAAGAAACATCAATTACATCTACAAACAAAAATATATTATTAAGCTATAAAAATAATATTTAAACGTATATATCTTAATTATAACGTGTGTATTCTTTGTATTAATTCGATAAAGATTTCGAGAAATTTAAAGAATTCGATGTAAATATTTGATATGCGAATAATTTTACGAGAAGCTATTATTTAATTATTGAGAAAAATAATTATAAATTACGAAGAGCAAATACTTATTACTAATATTAAGAAAAACAAGTATTGCAATATTTGCAAAGTTTCTTTTAATAAACGAGAGAATCTTACGAAGAAATAAAAATATCGAATTTTTGAATACATTTAAATTAAGCTTATTAAACAAAATTTTAATTTAAAAGAAAATAAAACAAATATAAAGATTTATCTTGTAAAGAATTAAATATAAAATTACAAGTACTGCAACGTTTATATCTTAATAAATCTAAATATTCTTTATTAATTGCTCAAGAATATAATTATAAGATTGATCAATTAATTTGTTGCTTTAATTAATAATGTTATTTCTTATACTTGTTTTAAGAGATTAGCAAAGCGCAAAAAAAAAGAAAAACGATTTTCGAATTAATAAATTTAATTTAATTTGACAAACGTTTTTGTCAAATTTCTAAATTTATTAATTTAAAGAAATTTAAGCATTTTAGCAAGATTTAACAATAAAGTAAAATTAAACAAAAAACAATAATATTGCAACTCGTTTTTGCGATAATATTTCTATTATTAGAAAAGCAAGATGCGATAATACATTGTGCTTAAGCGATTATAAATTTTGTTATACTTGCTTAATACGTTTTACATAACGAAAACACATTAAGTTACTTAAAGTATATGCTATATTAAATCGATAAACTAAAAACAATTTTCGTTAAATATTAATTGCAAAATATTACGCACAATAAGAACGACAAAAATAAGATTTTTTTTAATATTTTTAAGCTTTATGTCTTAACATATTATATAACTTTTATTCGATTATTTGACAATACTTATTGAAATATGAGGGCCATAGTCTCATATATCTGATGGCGGTCAATGCATGGAAGTGTGTAGATTGCTAGTTGCCTCACGATAGACTATATACACGTTTATGTCACGTGATAAAGTCACGTGCGCGCTAACCACATGCGGTTTAGGCTGACCTAGAAAACCAGCTGGATCCATCGGACCATTAGGCTTTTCAACAATACTTAAAATTTTAACATCTTTTACGAGAAAGTAATATATAAATTTTTGTTAAAGTAATTCTTTTCAAGAACAAATAAGACAAAGAACTAAGATATGCAAATATTAATACACAATATTCGATATCTTAACATCGTTGTTATAAATGATATAATATTATATCTAAAAATTTAAGTAACATTTGTTACAAAACAAAAGTCGAAGATAAGTATTACAATATTAAGTCGAAATTTAATAAATTTGTTAATAACGTTTAATCTTAACAATTACAATAATATATAATTTATCGATCTAGATTAAAACAATTAATATTAACAAAAAATTAAAAGACTTGTTATCGAAAGTCAATTTAAGTGCTTTGACTTTATAAAGATTTTAACAATATTTATTCGAGAAAAATGCAAAAGAAGATGCGATATCGTTAATTCGACTATTTAAGAACAAGACTTGTTTTAAGTAAGGAATTACTTTGTTGAAATTTACAAGTCTTTAACGTATTAAAAACGAAGCGAGAAAGATTATATTAGTTTAGATTAATTACGAAAGAATATAATTTAATGTATCTCTTATTAACGCAATAGAAGTAATTGACAAAGAGATTACATATAAGTGCAAGATAAAGAGTCGAACAAAAAATATCGAAATAACAAATTAGCAATAGATAGTAATAGATATATAAAAAGCGTGCAACTTATTATCTTTATGCTTAATTACAAGAGATTGAAGCGTAATAAGCGATTACGAAAATATATAGAAGCGTTTGTTAAATTAAAGTGCTAAGTTAATAAAGAAGTTACTTATAAGATACATAAAATATACGAAATAATAAATTATTCAAAGAACATAAATAAGAATCTTAAATGTTTGTAATCTCAACGTTTTTATAATATGTTATATATTGTTTGTAGCGTGTATTTTGTATTGACAAATTAAGAATGCACAAAGTATTACGTTAACAATTTTATTAATTAAGATTAATACAATACAATATATAATTCTTAATTCAAGATTAAGAGAATTTGAATTATAAATAAATAAGCGAGATATTATTAAATACAAAACGAGACTTAAAGACGCAATCGCCAATTCGAATTGCACTTAATTTGAATCAATTTTTGTTAAAAAAAAATAAAAAGTAAGTAACAAGAACATTATGCAAGATTAAGAAGTCGAAGATAAGAAAAAAAAGTATCAACAAAAGAAAGATTTTGTTAAATTAAAAACAATAAAACGAAAAAATAAATTATTTTCGAACATAATAATGTTATCCTTTTATCTTCTTACAAGTCTTTATCGATTAATGTTAAAATATATTACAACAAGATGTTTGCAATTATAACTTCAAAGATAAAGAAAATAACTAAATTTTTCAACGTTATATTGACTTTTTACTTATAATGTTAAGAATCTTGTCTTTTAGCAACATTTCTTAACAAATTTTCAAAAATTATTTAAAAAAATTAACGAAATTATCGACAAAAACAACAAAAGTTAAATATTAAGAAATTCTTCAAATATAACTTTCAACTTATTGTCGAATATTACGATATATAGCGTATCAAGAAGAAAGTTTTTTTTATTGTCGAAATAAAGAAAGTAAAGACGCGATCGAAACGTTTTTTTAATATTATTTATTGAACGAACAAAAGCAAAGAATTAAAACATCTTGCATTAAGTTACTTGAACTAGTTTGCAAACGCAACAAATATTCGAAAATAACAAAGTAAAAATTAGAATACTTCTTAATCGATTGTTGTTAATATAGACAAAAAGACTATTATATTATTGTCGTCTAAACGTTCGAATTTAAGTTAGCTTAATCTTCGAATATTAAGAATTTTTTCTTTGAGAAGCAACTATTTTACATTAGATTTGAAACAAATTAATTTTTGAATGTTAATAATCTTTTCTCTAAGAAGCAACTATTCTAAATTAGATTTAAATCAAATTTAAATTAAATTGATTTTCGAATATTAACAATCTTTTCTCTAAGAAGCAATTGTTCTGAATTAGATTGTTCTTCGAATGTTAAGAATCTTCTCTTTAAGAAGTAATTGTTCTAGATTAAATTTAAATCAAATCTAACTCAAATTTAATTCAGATTGCTCTTTAAATATTAAGAATCTTTTCTCTAAGAAACAATTGTTTTACGTAATTTAGATTTAAATTAGATTGTTCTTCGAATGTTAAAATTCTTTTCTCTAAGAGACAACTCTTCTACGTAATTTAGATCTAAATTAGATTGTTCTTCGAATGTTAAAGTTTTTTTGTCTAAGAAGTAATTGTTTTACGTTAGATTTCATTTAGATCTAAATTAGATTAATCTTTAAATATTGATAATCTTTTCTTTAAGAATCAATTGTTTTGAGTTAGATCTAGATTAGATCTAATTTAGATTTAACTTAGATTGTTCTTTAGATGTTGAAAGTCTTTTCTCTAAGAAACAATTATTCTACGTAATTTAGATTTGAATCAAATTGTTCTTCGAATATTAAAGATCTTTTGTCTAAGAAGTAATTGTTTTATGTTAGATCTAATTTAAATCTAAATTAGATTAATCTTCGAATGTTAACAATCTTTTCTCTAAGAAGCAACTATTCTAAATTAGATTATTCTTCGAATATTAAGAGTTTTCTCTTTGAGAAGCAATTGTTCTAGATCAGATTTAAATCTAGTGTAATCGTTGAGTCGGATCGGACACTTTTTTCTCAACCCGACCCACCCTCTTGGGCCCCGTAGGGTTGGGCCAGGGTTAAGGCGCGGACCCGATCCTAGGGTCGGGTTTTGTTGGGCCAATGTCAAGAATCCAAGCTAACTTCGTCGCGTTAGCATCCGCTTATATTATCTTATCTTATCTATGCGCCAACCCGATTGGGCTAGCGCAGGGTCCACGCTAACCGCATATGATTAGCGCGTCACGTGACGTCACGTGATCGGGTGGGTCGGGTTGGACACTCGGCGCGCATTCTTCGCCCGTCTCACCCTGTTGGGCTAGGAAATTTGCCTGACCCTAGGGTCAGGGTTGGGCGGGTCAATCCGATCGGGTTGAAACCCGGCCCGACGGTCACGCTATTTAAATCAGATTTAATTTAGATATTTCTTGATAATGCTAATTATAAGAGCGACTACGCAAAAAGAGATTGCTTTTTTCTTGTTATTATTGTCTTCGTTCGTAGCAAAGAAATCAATATAAATTGAAGCACATCTAACATTTTTAATTGCGCTAATAGTGGAACTCTTAATACAAACATTAAAAATAAAAGCAAAGACGCAAGTTTTACTTATATTAACAAGAAAGTTTTTACGAAGTAGCAAAGTTTCAAAACTGATTAATTTCTTAATTTTAAGAATTTATAATTTTTGAAAACTTAAGATTTAATCAAGATTTAGACAAGACAATTATAAGATAATTAATTAAGAAAACAATAAACAAGACTAAACGTTCGTCGAATAATACTTAATATATAATTCTTAAAATTTACGTATCTTTTTAAAAGCTTTTGTAGTTTCGCATTTCAATTATTTACGCAATTTGTAATAATAACAATTCGCTCAAGTATTATAGAACTTGGAAAATAACAATCTTGAATAAGAAGAAATCGATAAAGAAATTGAAATACGTACATTTTGACAAAATTAAAAAAAAGAACTAATTGTAATATAATGCAAGTATTCGAACATAAAAATCGACAAATTATTAGCTTTATTATTGTCGAAATTAATATTATTGCTTATTTTGATATATAATTGAGTTTTTCTTACAAGACATAACGATTTAAATATATTATTGTTAACAATAATGTAATTTTACGACTGGATTTTATCTAATATTGCGTTATTATTATCGAATTCTTAAGAGAACAACTCAATCAAAGTTTTATTTATTAGATTATATAATAATAATTAACTTAACATTTGTCTCTTTTTATTTTATTCTTTTATATAGTATTTACTTGAATAGAATCTTCGTGCACAAAAGACGAAGACATAGAGAATAAATTTAAACGAAAATAATAAGATCGAATTATAGAATGTCGCTTTACTTTATACACAAAAAAGAGACAATAACAACTTTGTTTGTACTTTTTTGATTATTGCTATAAACGAAGAAGAAAACGACAAATAAGTCGACAATTAAGATTGTTATCTAACGAATAAGTTATTATTAATAATATATAATACGAAATCTTTAAAGCACGAAAGAGCGACAACTAATTTAAGTAACGAAAACAATAATTTTATATTATTATTTGTTAATTGTGCGAACAATATCTTAATTTAATTGTCTAATATTGTAAATAATAAAAGTAACAATTTTATATAAGTAATAAGAATGTTGTTCAATTTATCGATTGTATCAAAAAATTAAAAGCATTGAGTTTAACGTTTTTTTGTGTTCTTAAATATAAAGATGCATTTAACAACATCTTTTAATATCGATTAAATATATAATATATACAAACATTCTTAATTGTTATAAATTTAATAATTAAACGTAATTCTTAAATATTGAGTTTGTCGAACTTATACTTATTGCTTACAATCTTATTTTTACTCTAATAGTGCGACTTAGCTAATTTTATAAAGAAATAATAATTCGAAATAAAAAGCAATAATTGTAAAGAAGACACGAAATTGATCTTTCGATAATTTAATATTCGAAAATTGATTTTTATTGACGCAAAATACATCTTTATAATAGTCGAAGCGACAAGATAAATCTCGATTAAATTAATAAAACTTAAATTATTCTTAATAGATATATTAATATTATTAGAGATAATAAGTAATATTCTACTATAATTTATTACAAATAAATCGATGTTAAAAAAGTAAGATTTATTGTTTGTAATTATATAATTCTCTTCTTTAATATTCTTTTGTTTGTTTTTATTTTCTTAATTTCTACTTTTTTCGTTATCGTTATTATTGTTACTATTTAGTTCGATTTTTGTGCTAGTTTTTTTCTAATTGTTATTATCTTTTTCGCTATTATTGTTACTATTATTGTTTAACTCAATATCTATAACAATTGTTTTATTATTGCTCAAATAGTTATTTTCGACGTTGCTATAAAGATTGTTCGCATTGTTGCTATTATTAAGTTGCATACAATTGAACTCAAAATTATTAAATTATATATAATTATTTAAATTAATAATGTTAAATAAGATTGTAAAAGATGTAAAGAAGACTTCGACAAATAAGCGAAAATAAAGCATTTTCAAGTAATAATAAATGCTATCTTTTTTGCTCGAATAAAAATTATCAAAATCTAAATTAAATCTTGATTAAATCTTAATCAAATTTTAATCAAATATAATTTAGATTTAAAACTAGCGTATTTTAACGCGTTACAATAGTTTCTTTTGTTTGTTTTTCTTTTTAGTACAATTTTATCTTCGCGCTTTTTATTAATTTCTTAATCTTTAGCGAGCTTACGCTATTTTAGATACAATGTTTTATTAACTTATTCGAGCATTTAATTTTGTGCTACAAATAACTCTTAAGTAAACTTCGCACATATAAGCGATAAGCACGATTATCGCTTATTAAATTCTCAAAAATATATACTAACTTTTTCGTAAAAAAATAATAACAATTTGATTAATAAAATAGAATTTAAGATTTTCAAAGCATTGCGCGATTCTTTTAAGCATAAAAGAAAGATGTTATTACTCGATAATTAAGAAAACAATGCAATAAAAATGTTATTGTTACAAATACGATATAATATAAGTTTATTTTTAATTATAGAAATGCTTATTAATTGAATGCAATTTACTATTAATCTCGCGTTTATCAAGAACAAATCTCGAAGTCAAAAAACGTATCTCTTATATTTGTTTTAATCTTTTAACGTCGAACTTAATATTATATTCTCAAAAATTAATTGTACGAAGTTTATATTATAAATCTTTAGATTTGTAAACAAACAAAAAAATGCAATATTATTACGCAAGACTTAATGTCGTATCAATATTCTCGTTTTATAAGACAAAATAAAACAACGTTCGAAATATATTTTTACATCAAAATATAAGATTGTTATACGCAAGACATATATCTTTTTACAAATTATGCTTGTTACTAAATACAATATTGAAAACTATAAATCTTGAACTAATTTTCGACAAAAATTTAAATTGTCAATGCTAATAAAACGTATGTAAAAAAAAATAACTAATTGTATAAAGATTGTTAAGAATCAATGTAACAACAATATAAAAAATGTTTTTGTGTCGAAGAAGACGAGAAAGATATTATTTCTATCTCTTTCTATTGTAAATAAGAGCTTATTTAATTTTAACTCTACGACGCAATAAAAAATTATTAATCTTATATAATAAAACAAGTTCGCGATATAATTAAGAATTATTACAACTTTATTAACAATAAAAAATCGCGTAATTACGTTTAGATTTTATTATTAAAATCGACTTTTTTGAGCAAGAATATTCAAGATATAAGTTTGTTTATTTTTATTAATTTCTTGTTAAATTATAATCAAAAGAAGCAATTCGAGCTATTTGTAAATTCGATAATAATTAAGACTTTTACGTCTTTATTTTTTAATAACAATCGAAAGAGTTTTAAAATTAATTCTTTGATTAAATATATGTTCAATTTTATAATTTTAGAGACAATTAAAATAATAAGAATTATAATTTGTTATTGCATCGAGAAGTTTAAACACAAGATACAAATATTTATTTATTTCGAAAAACAAAATATCGAAAATATGTACTTTACTTTATTAACAATTGCGATCTTTATATTTATAATATATTAACAAATATTTACAAGAAAATACAACAAAGATAAAACAATTAATTCGTAATATAAAGAGAGAAATGCACACGAAAATTGCAACAAAAAATTGTATTTTGTAGCGAAAAAATTATTAACGAATTCGACAACAACAAGATCTTGTATATTTTTCTTCAAAAATTTCTCTCGAATTTAAATATTAATAAATCGAAATTCGAGTACTTATCGAAGCGACGTAATCGATAAAACAATAACAAAAATTCGATAAATGCTTCGAATAAAAAATTCGTGTTTAAAAGCTTAAGAGATAACAAAATACGTAAAAATAAATTAATTTAAACGATCAATTAATAATTCTAATAAAGAAAGAGCATTAAGCATGTAAGCAATAATCGTATAAATGTGAGTATTCAAAGAAGATCTAGTTTAATTCTAACAAATAATCACGAAGATATTAATTGATTGCAAGAATGATTATAAAGAAGAATTAACAAATAGAGTAATATAAAAATAAGCATTTTTAACCGAAGAAGCAAATATAAATTAAATTTAAATTAAATTTTGTCTAAATTTAACGAATAACAAATGCTATGTAAATTGATTGCGAGAGATGCTTACAAAAAGAATCTAAGAAAAACGACAATATTCAAATAGACTTGCTTATATATAAAGAAGAAGAGCTAAGTTAAATCTTGTCTAGATTTAACAAATAACAACGAATAAATTAACTAATTGAGAGCGTACTTACAAAGAGAGATTGTTACACAAAATAACGTTCAAATAAACATTCTTAAATAAAAATATAAATATAAATTAATTCTTGCTCAAATTTGACGAATAACAATATACGTGTTAATTGACGACAAGAATGCTTATGAAGAAAATCTAAAAATAAAAATGTCGAAGTAAATTTTCTTGATAAAAGATATTTTGTGAAAATTATATTAAATTGAATATCGAATACTTACGTTTATTTGCAATTAGACAATTACAACTTCTCGAAAAACATAACCAAAAATGTAAATTATCTTTAATAATTGTAATTAAATTTTAGATCGATCGAAATTAACTAAAGAACGACAAACAAAATATACTAAGAAAAGAAAATGTTAATATAATAAGTTGCGTTCGTTATCTTTATATTATTATTTGTGCTAATATAATTTGCGAACAAGTTAATTATTAAATCGAAAATCGACATTAAGAATAATTTTTAATAAAATAAATATAGAGCTCGAATTAAGAAACAAGAGAAGAATATATTATTGAAATTAACACTTAATTAAATCGCTTAAAAAAAAGCTAAATATTAAAAGTAAAACAAATATAGTTTAATATACGAAGAGAAAGAGAATTTTTAACGATTGTAAATAATGCAAAGAAATACAAGAAATTCGTTGCTTATATAAAAGAGTGTTTGTACATAAATATCTTTATAAATAATAAGAAGAAGAACTTTTATTTCTCGTAAAAATATAACGCATATATAAGAGAGATGCATTTAATGTTAGAAGTATCGAGCATTTTTGTAAGCGCAAATGCATTCAATGTTATAATATAAATCAAACAAATTATATTAAAAATTGCAATACTACTGTATATGTAAGTTGCGATCAAATAAAGATTTAAATAATTATAAACATTAGAGACGTTATGCTTTTTATAATTTATGTTATAAGCATAGATTAAAATATCGCAAAATAAATCAAGAGAAATATTATAACTTATAACAATGCTATTTTGCAAAGATAGATATTTTGATTTGAGACAAATTCTAAAGCAACTTTATGTTACTAATGTAACTTCAAAACTAAGATATCGACACAACGATCTCGAGAGTTTCAAATCGCTAATAGAATTTCTAGAGAATTATTCCGAATTGTCGATAATATAAAAAAAATATATAAACTATTATCTTTTGCTTTTTAAATTGCAAAAGAAAGTATTATTTAATGTGCAAAATTATATTAAATAAAAAAATTGTTTCTTTTCTAAGCTTTGTAACTAGTCTTTAATCGAATTTTTACTTTTTTTAAAAAATTATTGTCTCTAATTCTAATTAATAATATAAAATAGCATTGTTCTTAATATATAATATTGCTCTATCTTAAATACAAATTTGAAATATTATATAATTTCTACTTTCAATATTACAAATAACAACGAGTTTATTATCTTGTTCAAAGAGAATATTATTGTCGAAGACAACAATATAGACTAATATGTAATTCTTTAAAACAAGCAACTTATTTTTTTTTTTCTAATTTGCTTCTCTTTCTATATAGCTTCGAACCTCTTGTTTGACAAAAACGTTTGCAACAACTTGCAATTTTATTAATAATAAATTTATCTTTTTTATTTAAAGAGACATTTGTTACAATTGTTGCATTAATAGATATTTTGTTATCTATATTACTATCGAAAAATTTATTATTATTAACAATAGAATCTATGTTGAAATCGAAGAATACAACAATAGATAAGAAAATCTTCGCAAGCTTCTTCGCGAAAGTAAAGAAGCTTGTTGTCGACTTGTTTTTAATCTTGAGTTTTAACTTAATAACTTTAGACTTTGCAAACGACCAAAAATTATTAAAGACAATAATAACAATCTTTTTAAAGAACTTCTTTGTTTTGACAAACTTGCTTATAGTAACAACAACAAGAAGAAATTAAGAAAACTAAAGAAGTTATCCACAACAAAACAAAGATAGATAAATATATTATTTATAATATTATACTAAAGACTTTACAATTGCAAATCAATTGAACAAATAAAAGAGATTCTAATTAAATTGCGCGAAAAATTATTATTTGTGTAATAAGATTATCAAAATCTTAACGTCTTTCTAATTGCGATCAAGACATTAGCTTTGTACGATATCTCAATATTTAGAATGTAATTCTCTCTCGCAACTTTTAAAAATTAGTTTTTTTTTTCGACGTTAGATTGCAAACATTACTTATGTCTTAACATTAACGCATCTAAATTGCTACAAATTCTAGTAAAGTATTAATAATAGTTGATATATTGATTTTGATTTAATTTGAGTATTGCAATTACAATCGTGTGTATCTATTGCTATCGAGAGACTTTAATCGAACGTATTTGATAAAACTTGATAAGAACTTGATAAGAACTTAATAGAAGCTTAAGAAGTGCTCAAAATATGTCGAGACGAAGCTTTGACAAACGCAATTACACACATAACTTTTGTCTTAAGTTAAATTATAAGATAAGAATGCTGTTAAAGTGTTTCTAGATATAGTGTTTCTACTTAGAATCAATTTTATGTAGAAAAATAGAGTTGATGTTAAGGAATGAGTGATATTTGCAATCCGACGTCGAAAAAAAAAAACTGATTTTCAAAAGTTGCGGGGGGGAACCACATTCTGAATATTGAGGTATACCTGCGTGACAACCTTGGTGCATAATGCTTCCTCTCTTTCAACCGTATGACAACCTTCTTTCCAACCGACCCTCCAACTCCTCATGTCCGAAACGCACGTCCTGACATCTCCATCGGTACCCGTGTCCCTCTCATCTCCTGCGCCCTCCTCAAAAACAACCCTTTAGCCCACAAGTCAAGACGGAAAGTCGTGTCCAGCTCTTCTTTCTAACCAGACTTCCCTATACATTTCTACTCCCTCTGACGCGTCCCCCTCACACCTCCATCCCCTCCCCCCTCCCCTCTCCCCTCCCCTTCTTCAAAAGATAGCTCCTCTTAAAATACGTATTCGGATGCACAATCGTATCCAGCTCCCCCGGCGGCCAGCTCCCCTCCTCCTTAACCCTCTTCAACTCCCCCCTATGCGCCCACTCAAACACCCGATTACACGCAATATGGAACCTCTTCCTCTCCACATCCTCCTTCACCCCGCGCAACACATCCCTATCACTGACCCCTGTCGCCTGCAGCAGTCCCGTTAGATTATCAATGCCGAAATGGCGGTACGGGCACCCATGCGACTCGCCCGTGCCGGGGGGATGTTCAGTCAGGATCTTCTGGCACGAGAACGGCGCGTACCCCCTCCCGCGGCGCGTCGCGTCCCCGCCCACGTCGCCGTACGCGTGCCGGATGTTGTAGCGGTACTCCTTATTGAAGGTGTCGTCGGTGAAGTTCTTGAAGCTGTGCCGCCAGAAGTGGATGCAGTCGTCGAGGGTGAGGCCGAGGCCTTTGAGGAAGAGGGTGTACTGCAGGCGGCCGAAGTGCTTGAGGTGCGAGTTCTTGCGCAGGGTGAGGTGCAGGTTGCGCATGCAGAGGGGGAAGTGCGCGGAGAGGGGGTCGATGGACGCGGAGGTGATGGCGGTGCCGAGGGCGGTGTCGGTGTCGGAGATGTGTGCGTCGGGCGTGGCGAAGTTTTTGGAGAGGTGGGTGAGGATGGGGGTGAGGCGGTCGTCTTCGTCGAGGCGGGGGAGGGCGCGCGCGGTGAGCTGAAGGGGGGTGGGGTCAGCAAGTCGCCTTTTGGGGGGGCCTTGTGGATAGGAGGAGAGGCAGGGCGAGAGCAGTGAATACCTCTAGGCCTTTATCCAATCGCTCAGCGAAGCCAGCGAGAACCATGCTCATCTGCTCACGTACGGGGACGTACGCTTTGCCGGCTTTCAAGAAGACTCGCCGGTTCTCGACCAGTTCGGGTACAGTCTCAAAATCGACTTTGAACCAGCCTCCGTCTTCCATTTCCTGTTTCTTCAAGCCTGGTGTCGCGCTTGACAGTTGCGCGCTCAATGCCCGCTTTTCCTCGTCGCCGACGGCCTCCCAGTTGAAGTTCAATGACTGGACAAAATTCTGTCGCTCGCTAGCGTCATCGCTCTGGAATCGTAATTTGAATAGCGCAGTCTCTATTCTCGCGAATCTTCGTCGAAGGTCTTCAGTCGAGGAGAAGGCGAGCCGGAGGATGAAGTGCGAGTAATTGTCTTTCTGGCGTTCGGCATGGAGTTTCGGATCTTGCCACCCGACGGACGAAGGCGCAGAAGAGTTGGGAGATAACGGCAGCCATTTGGCGAGGAGGGGTTTGATGTGCTCGCCGGTTTCGGCGGGGGTTTTGTTGCGAAAGGAGCAGGCTTCGAGCTCGGCGAGGACTGGCTGTCGTTAGTATGCTCGTTCGCATATTTTGAGGAGTTGGTTGAGTACTTCTGAGCCGATCAATTGCCCATTGTTCGAATTCCTCAAGCGTGATGTCGGCAGTTGGAGGGGTTTCGTAAAGATTGAGGCGGTGGGGGTATTCCTGCTGTTTGTAGAGTGGTAAGGCGAATTGTTGCTTCTTGTGGTCTATAGTGGTCCGCCGCTTGGGATCGATACGATTGTAGTCTGATCTGATCATATTTGCTGTAGGAGAAGGTTGAGATTGTAGGACCTGCTACCTGGACGACGCGAGTAGAAATGGACGCGCCGGAGGAGACGCGCCCCGCTAGATTGAGGCTCGAAATGGTTAGCTCAGATCTTATGAAAGCCCTAATTAGTAATCTGACAGTCCCGTCACTTTCTCTATTCTTGGCGTTGTTGGCAATCCCTCGAAAAGATCCACCCTATTTGCCTTTCGAGGTTGTGCAATGTCTATGTTAGCCGCTCGGCACAATCTCTTCAGCTCTCAAATTCTATAAATCATGTATCCATTCATTTCAAATTTTGTGGGAAACAATGTCCTCTCGAGCCGACACTTCTATCCTCTCAAACAGACTTGTGGATAGAACAAGAATGTATCCTCATCGAAGTACCTTGAATACCATATCGTGTCTTTTCACAGATTGTCCATGTTTAATAAGCAACGGAAACAAGGGCAAGAAGCTAGACAGTTTCCTCTGCTCGAGCCTAAGACCTGTCACTTTCGAAGCGATGACGATACTGCTGGGGCGCAAGTGGCCGGGCAGCGCTTTCGCCACTCAAAGAGGTGGTCAATGGTAAACCTGGAGATAAGCAGGATTGGTGTTGACATTGAGATCAAGATTGAGATCTGCCAATCAGAAGGCTCTAATCGCAAAGCAGCTTGCTGGGAAGTAAAGACAGTTCTACTGATGTAGGTCATAAGAAATACTTACTTCGTGAGCCATTGGTATGGCCTCGCTCTCGCAGTTGCCTCTTCTTGGCTGCTTTCATCCCACTGCGGAGACAATGTTCCTCCACTCCAGTCCGGCTTATGATCTCTTGTATCATGTCAGCCTAAACCCTTTATGTCGATACCCCTTGCGTGTTTATGATCACCTCAATGTAAAGCCGTTGATAGATCCCACTTTTGACGCTTTATTCCTCTACAGGCTTCCGGAAAGAATATGTAATAGAAATAACATCGCTATCTCTGCGCACGCATAATTGCTTCGGCGAGTCCGCGTTGCCATAATCCAGTGTCCTTTCCCAGTCCTTTGTAGAGTGGAGCAAATTCACAACGGGCACGTTTTCGCCTTGTGGGATGAAATTATCTGGAAGGAACTCCAAAATAATCCAGTAGCGGCCAATGCAAGCAACGACATTCTGTGGCGCTTCCAGGGATTGTTGAGCGGAGAGGGTCTCATCATACGATATTGTGAGATGGATGCGTGGAGTGCTTGCTTTGAATGACTGGGAGACTGAATTTAGTTCGTGCCAGATTGGCTGGCCTTTCTTGAGGGCGATATATGAAGCGGTGGGGTTTGTTGTAGTGCCTCGAAAAGTGCTAGAGTGCTCCGAAAGCGCTTTCAGAGGGGACGGAGAACGTCTGGTAGGCACAGAGCTAGGGCGGTCTAGTTTCGAACGTGAGTGAAGGACGGGATCTCTGCTTTCGGTCTGGGTCTGTGTCTCTACTGTACAGAGTACAGGCGAGTCTGTTCGTGCTGTAGTGTCATTGTTGGGGATAGTTATCGAATCCCCATATCGCAACATCTTGTGGCCGGTTGATGAGCGATTCACAGGCCGGCGTATTGTGCTTGTTGATTGGTTGGACTGGGAACATGCTGCAGAGAGGAGAATCATGCTCTCGTACGGAGTCGGATAGGGCTTTCCAGTCAATCGCATCTCGCGTGTGAGGACATTATCAATTACTGAGATGAAACTCCCTAGTACGGTAAGGATGTTTCCTTCGGCATTCTCTCCCATACTCTTTACTGCCGCTGGCAATGCCCATTTCTCGTAAAGTCTTCCATGCGTACTCGGTATAATGAATCTGCGATGTATCTTGAAAAAGAGGTTACAAAGGAAGCAGGCCTGTTTGCTTGAACATATGATCCTCGGAGGTACATTGCTAGAGCTGTTTTCGTAGTAAAAGAGCAGCTGGATTTCTGCATGAACCGGGACTGGTAAAGTCGCCCCTTGGCGTATATAGTCCTGGATTGCGGTTGATGATTCTACATGTAAACTAGAAGTCACTGTTCTGCGCTTGGGTCCTTGTAGCAAATTGTCGATAACGCCGACCGTCTTTGGATCAAGTTCCATGGAAGGTAATTCCGGTGCTCTGAAACTGATGACAGAAATTCGAATCCTGCTAAAGACTGAATATCTTCGTGCGGCTTGTAGAAGGAATCTGGACATCGAGAAGTAACGGTTAAGCTTGCTTATAGTTATGGCAATATTCCCCCTTGAATTTGACTCCAGCAAAGGTGATTTGGCTAGAATCTGATATAAGACCTGGCGGGCGTGTACATGCTGACAGGTTATCACCATTGGAGCGAGGATTTTCAGTCCAGGATCTGATTTAGCCTCGAGTGTCGTGAGAGACTCAAGTCTCGCAAAGAGCACGTGGAGTTTCTCAACGTCAGCTTTTAGTGCAGCAAACATAGGGGGTGCGACTCCTGATTTCTGAGGTAAGGCCTGATCGTTGATTGCTGCGTAGAGCTGCGGTATGACTTTTGGCCGCTGCGATTTTTCCTTCTTGAAATTACATCGGAGTGTAGCATGGCGTGACCGCAGGCGGACCAAGATAGGATTCTGGTTCAAGGTTACTGCTTCGCACAAGAGAGCGTGCTCCTCTTCCTCAACTCTACCTTGCTCTTCTATAGTTCAACTTAATTCCAAGAACAAAGATTGTTCACCCGGAGCTCGACTCGCCTGCTCGCGCGATCCGTTCTAAGGCCCTCGCCATTCTTTCAAATCCCGCTTTAACGTTATCAAGATTGCCATTGTTCACAGCTAACCTGATAATCAAGCATCTCCCCTTCTTACTTTCCTCTACACATGCTGCTACTATCTTCTTCGGATCATTTGTCGTAGCTGCCAGGAACGCGAACGATTCCGCCAGCTGCTTTTCGCGCTGGAGGCTAAGCACCCTTTTGGTAAGATTATCTGTCTGTGCACTCCGCTCGCTTATGCTCATCTCTGATGGTTTCTCCGGGGTATTATTGAGCAGCTGGAGCAGAATAATCTTGTGCAGCAAGTGCGCTTGGTCAAAATCTCGCCAACCCCTCGATGACATCGCCGATAGTCTATCAAATCTATCGTTCAGGACCTGAGTGGATGGCAAATTCTGTATTTAGGTGGCGTGGCCGCCATTGTGTAACTCCTGTAACCTGCCAAAGCGAAATAGACTGACGTCTACAAACAGTGAAGCCCAAGAACAGAAAGTGCCGAAATCTACCAAATGGAAATGGAATGTGCTGCGAGGAATGGCTTGGCATGAAGGCCAACAGCGCTGGACTTTGGGCCGCAGGGACGGCGACGGGCACGGCAAGCCCATACGTCGTTACTGCGTGAGTAGTTGTCAGTATGCTACTGATTGAGTGTGACGCCTATACTCGGTACATACGTAAAGTAATAGCCATTAGCCAGTTAATTATTAGTCCTAATACCTGAAGTCTATCATTTCCCTATTCGCATCAATAACAGCCTGGCAGCGATCTTTCAAAGATGTAATTGACTGCTCTAGGTGGTCAGATGAGACAGCTACTCATACTTCTTTGGCTGGTTCTCGAAGGCTCTCACTGGAAAGCTTGTCCTTGGATCTAATCTTGCGTAATCACCCCAACCGTCCCAGTCAGTTCGAGACAAGGCGAATACAAAGACCACGGGACGATCCGAATACCTCTTTTCTGTACGTCCTCTAATGGGGTCCGAGCTGCGTGTCCTGGGGCATTATCTTGCATCAATGCGGGATCCAGTTCCAGGCATACGCAACCGTCAGATAGAGGAACAGTATGTTCTGAACAAATCGTGCTATCATACCTTACCTACTTTATGTACCTTGAAGCGAAATTGACAGGGACCCTTGTTTGACCCTGAAAAACAACCCCACAACATAAATCCTTCTTTGCCAGAAAGCCGATGAGCGATACGAGTAGATCGTACTCCTCATGGACGCTCATTGGGACCTTTACCTTCCAATAACAAGATCCATTCATCTATGCGAAGTATTGATGGGCCTGCAACTTTTCGCCCAAAGCGTCAGGCTTTGTACACGATACTCACCACGAACAGGATAATCACCATGACGGCAACAATTATCCCAAACGTCACGAAACCAATCTTTCTGTTCATACCCAGCTTGCCCTGCACAATCGCACCAGCAAGATCTCTCCTGACCAACGGAATGGAAAGTAGGAAACCCACCCCTGCGAGCCAGTATCCGACCGGTATGATGATCGCTAGTGCAATTCTCGTTCCGTCTATGTACGCCTGACTGCTGCTGTCGGTGTTTCTGAGAGCCAACCCAATAATCTCAGGTCCAGCTGAATATATCAGGACTTGTGTCGCCGCCCAGATGGAGAGGCCAAAGGTCTTGTATCGCGGTGGCAGCAGCAATACGATGAGACTATTAATGGCTCCGAGCCAGAGTTCGGCCGTCAGGTATGCGACAGACATGGTGCCGTACAAGACTTTGATACCGGAATCTTCGCTAGCGCTGCCTTTCACAGAGCGGGAGAAGAGCATGAGCAAAACGAAGATACTCGAAAGCATCCCACCTACTCCGACTAGATAGAGTGGAAGTGTTTTTGTACGGTCCCAGAAAGCGGATGTGATCAAACCACCGAGTAGAACTGCAAAAGATCCTACAACGCCAACAATGATTCCGTACTTGGATAAAATGTCAGGGTGTGAAGGATATAGATCGGAGAGGTATGTCGGCATGTAGTAGCCGAACACATTGCCGGACAGCTGGCGAAACGAAGCAGAGAGCGCAAGCAGCCAGAAGGAGCGCATACGAAAGAGGTAGCTGAATGTTGATTTCGCATCCTGGTAAGCATATGAGATTTTGGTCCCCGAGACAGAGCCACTGTGCTCGCCAAGACTATTGAAGGCATCTAAAGAGATCAATGATGTCTGGCGCCATGGCTCTCGGATCAAGACGCGGATGAAGATTGCGACAACAATACCGACTATGCCAATGGCGATTAGAGCCGTGTTCCATGGAGTTTTCGTGCGCGCAAATGCCACAGCGATTTGGCCTGAGACGGCTTCACCAATGTAGACACCCACGTAGAGCACGCTTGAGTAGATGTTAGTCATTAAAGGAGTCAAACGCTTCTTTATGAGAAGCTCGTACCTTTCGCCGAAGAAGACATATTCCTTGCCCATCAAGTCGCTAATCAAACTCACGCTCAAGGCTTCCACAGGGGCTTGACCAATACCCATTCCAATCCTAGCCAGCAGGATCTGCCAGAAGGTGTGGCTGAGCCCCTGAAAGATTGCACATAGACTCCACCATAGTGCGGAGACGGTCAAGACCCACACCCGAGCATCAGTGTAGTCGGCGACGTAGGCGGCAGGTAAGGCCAGCAGAGCATACACGATACCCGTTGCATAGCCTGAGAGAATGCCGTATGCCGATGAAGAAAGGCTCAGCGATGCGACCACGTCTTTCTGAAAGTATGAGAGGATGAATTTATCGTATTGAGCAAGAAAGTAATTGAGGAAGAGCAGGACCAGGGAAAGTGTGATTTTCCACACGGGGACATCTGGTCTGGACACAAGTTTGGTGGTGTCTGTTTCCTCTATTGTTGGCTCAATACCTCTACCATCGAGGTCTCCTTCGGTATCGAAGGTTGCGCCGAATTGATTATTCTTCTGCATGCTGTCGAAGCTTGCGGGTTTGGGGTTCTATTGAGCTGTATGCGTACAAGTAAAGTATCACTTGGTTCTGCGTACTTGGACTTTGGCGATCAACGAGACCTTTTATGATACACAATGCACGAACCGCAAATTACCATTGAGCTTGCATTGGCTGCCTCCTTCTACTACCTGTAAAAGTAACTTGTGGGGATTGAAGATACGCCCTAGATCTCCGACCAGGGGTTATTGAAACAGCTAGACAGTAGTGTCGAAATATTACCTGATTTGTTTCTGTATTTGCCTTTTGCATAAGGTAAGTTGTTCGCGGACGTTAGACACAAGGAAAAGAGCCAGAATTTCGGCTCTTGAGTATAAGGAAATTGAATGAAACTGCTGTACTGCGGTGTTGCTTTGCGGTCAAGATGCCAAAGCGCCAATGACCCAGAAGGTTCGTTGTAGGATCCCAAAACTGACTAACGCAGCCATCGTCCAGCTCAAAGCCCAAATCTTGGTGGGAAAAGCGAGCATAAGCGTGAAGATTACTGCACTCTCCACGCCCTCGATGAGGGCAGGCCGCATCATGATACTCGTCAATTCTTTCGATGCTTCTGCGCTCTTCGCTCGCAGTTTCTCGGCAACTGCCGCAACGTAGAACAAGATGAAGTTGTTCACATGGAACGTCGCCTCGAGCACTGCCACCGCTTTCCAGGTGGCATCATTACTGACGTTCCCGTACGCAACAGCGATTGGTAAAAGAGAGTAAGTGATGAAGTCTCCGAGGAGGTCAAGGAAGCCACCCAAGTCCGAAGCGGTCTTTCGATATCGCGCCAGGGCTCCGTCTAGACAGTCAAAAGCCCGATTGAGTAGCCAAAATGCCAGGGATAGAGCAATTCTTTGTTGTGTTGCAAAGAGGCAGGACAGCTGGCCGGACAGAAATGCAGCGATGGTGATATGGAGAGGGCTGATGAACGTGGGTATAAATTGACAACATGGATCGAAGAAGGCATCCTTGAGGGACCGGAGTTGAATGTCGAACATTTCGAGACGCCTGAAACCAGGCAGAGACCCAGTTGCTCGGTACTCTGATTCGTGGCAGAGAAGAAGTCAGAGTCTGCGTAATTTTAAGGGCGCGGAATTTCATAGCGCCGTATGGTAATGCAGACAGTTGTAATTCTATGTAGCGCCGCCAGCAGATCGATCTGTACGTCATTTGATGAGGAATCGTCGAAGTACTTGGATGTATAAGGCACCTCAGCATTTTACCCCAATTCATTCGGGGCAAAGTATCAGCGCCCGACCCTCTACCCCACCACCATCGAGATACCCATTGCCAGCAACCCCAAGCATGCCTGCGCGCTGCTCTCCAATCACCGTCCTACGACTTGCCTTGGGGCTTTTCGTGGGAACCGCCATCGTCATGCCACAATTCTACCAATCCGCCCTTGACTACACCTACGCCCGCCTCCTTTCCTCCCCAATTTACAGGTCGTCGACCTTCGAGACTTTCTGGACTGCCATAGTATACGCCATTGTCGAGGGCTGTTATATTTATCAATTTCTTCACAATCCACAATTGCGCCTGGCGAATTCGAGAGATGGGAGCAAGTGCAACAAACCGATCCCTAGACTTCGGTGGCCCAAGGACCGCGTAAGAGAAGGCTTGACATATATTACACCGCTCCTCCTCATGGACCTTACGATGATCAAGAAATTTGGAGGTGTGACTGTCCGCGACATGGCTACCAGCGGCAATTATGACCCAAGCACAGTCTCCATGCGAGGAAACTTTCTCGCACCAACCCTGCACCATTTCACGCTGAACTCTCCTCTGCAGACACAACGTGCCTTGCCTGCTCTCCCACCAACAAGTAGACAGATAGTGCTTCAATTGGCTACCAGCATATTCATCTACGACGCCGTGTTCTTTCTCTTCCACCTCGCTCTTCACAAGTTGCCCTACGTCAGTAGAATCCACAGTATACATCACAAGCACGGCGAGATCAATCCACAGGTCACGAACCAGCTTGATGTCGGAGAAAGGCTTGGTCTTGTCCTACTCGCGAACTTCTCACTCAATATCATAAAATCGCACGTCCTAACGCGGACTCTTTTCATTCCCATGTTCGTCTGGCTTTTGGTGGACATACACTCGGGGATGAATCAGCCCTGGGGGTATGACAAGATACTTCCTCATGGCTGGGCGGCGGGGAGCAGAAGGCACGCCGCACATCATCAACATGGCCAGAGATACTATGAGCCGTTCTTCAATTGGTGGGATACCGCGTACGAATGGGTCACAAGAAAACAGCTAAGGGAAGATCGATCACCGAACGAGGGCCAAGATGTGCACTACCATGTGCAATGAACATAAGTAATTGAAATCCTATGACGAATATCGGGCCCTATACTCAGCTCCCAAATCTTTGAGATCATCGGCGAAACAAGGGTCCATCAGATTCTTGAACCAACCTTTCCGTCTATGACTCGACAGCTTCAACTGCTCTAGCAGCATGTCGGCATACGCAACGACGTCGAAATAGAACCAGCTTCCCAATTGACCCTTGTTGAGATACCTTCTGCGGTTCCATGCGACCGTCATTGCCACATCTTTTGCCATCTCGGACTCCGGCACGTTCACCTTCCCATCTAGGTAAGCCACAGCCCACAACGCCTGAGCTTCCGCTGTTCGGAAATTGTTGCCCACTACCATTTTGCCAAGGAAGACTATCGAATGATCTGCTTCATCGATCACAGGAGCAATGGCTTTGTAGAGGCGAAAGGGCGCGTGAGTGGGTTCGAATTTGTGGTATGGAGGTGGATCATTTAGGTGCGGAAACCTCGATAAAACTCTAGATTCAGCAGCTGTTTCCAACGCCTGCCAACGGGACTGGGCCTTTGGGTCGACCTCGGTTATGGGTACGGACAGACCAAGACCTGATGCCTTTTCAAACGAGAACAAATATGATACGGGATCCCATCCAGTGCAATAAATCAACACGTCGCAGGGAATTGTGCTCTCGTTATCAGCCGCGTCCATTGGAGCGAGAGTAATAGAAATTGAATTCAGCCGATCAACATTCCGACGATAAACATGTACCTTGGTGGCAATCGTCGAAAGAAGATCAGGTCGCGTATTGACACCGGAGCTGTCGTTCTGCCAGAATATCCTGTCATCCATACGTCAGCCTCTACCTACCATTTGGCAAGGACAAGTTGCACTTACGGGGTGTCCGGCTCCAGATTTGGGAAACCGTGCTCTTTTCCCTCCTCCCTTTCATACTGCATCATGCCTCTCAACCCCTTGTCGAACCCGTCCCACAAATTTTTCAAGTATCTGCGTCCGAACCATGTCCCGTGTAATACTTTTGCGAGCAGGCCCTTGCTTCCAAATGGATTCGGAAGAAAGCTCGCTAGGAATCGATTATAGAAGCCCTCATTGGAATTCGCATACCGCTTGCCAACTGGTTGAGGAGCGAAGAAGGCAGCAGGGCCGTTGCCGTCTTTGCGGATGACCCAGGAAACGGTCTTACCGGCTTTGGCAGAGGCGTAGGCAACGTCGGCGGCGCTCTTGGCCCCACCCAGCACAACCACGTTCTTTTTGGTCTCGTCTTGAAGGAAAGTGGATTGTCCGAAGTCTTTGTGGTGAAGACTTTGGCCTCGGAAACGTTCCGATCCGGGAATAAGAGGAATGTGCGGCTGCGAGGTCATTCCCGTGGCGTCAATCAGTTTCTTCACTCGGAACAGGCAGGTATCTTTGCTGGTGATGATCCAATGCCCATCCTCGTCTTTCTCCACACGATCGACTGGCGTGTTGAAGAGGATGCGGTTACGGATGCTCTGACCATTATAGATGTGATCATCAACGTAAGTTTCCAGATATCGGGTGGTATACTTCGCTGGGAAAAAGCCCCAGTACTGATCTTCTAGCGGTGGAGGAGTTATGGGACGGTCCGAGAACTCGGCCATTTTGATAGGGGTTTGGGTCCAGAAGTCTTTGTAGATACGCTCTAGTGAAGTGCGTTAGATCTTCCAACAGAGCCATAGATGATAGAATTCCAATGGATTTCTCCCGTCTTTGGATGGCATCTTAGAAGTCAGGCTATGAAGCTAGCTTACTTAAGCTCCACGTTCCGCCAACAACATCGTCCGCCTCCACCAGGGCGAGCTTAGCTTCAGGGTGAACATCTAGATAGTACCGTGCCGCTTGAATGCCGTACAGCCCTGTTTCACAGAAGTCTCTTCAGCGGAACTTCTTGATCCCATTAGGAGTCTCATAATGTCTCCGATTCGGCTCACCAGTCCCAATAATGGCAACATCGATATCCATGTTGGAGATCTTGCTCTTCTCGGACGTCATACTTGCTGCTTTTCAGCTGGCTTCGAAACTTGTTACAGACGACTTCGGAAGTCAGAAGCCCAGGTCATTTTCGTGAGGACATCAACATCTACTTATGCATGAACGCGACAGACCCTGCTGCTGACTGTACTCCGTCAAACATTGACCTGGGATCTCGGAAATAAAATATCGCGGGTTTAACATGGGGCAGCTTCGCCTAAAGTACATGTAGCTTACCCTTGTAAGAGCATCGATTAAAACCAATCATCCTTTACTCCCATCACGTAACCATAAAGCATCATCCCACCTCATCAAACAAAAAATGGCATCACGCACCCTCTACATCATCTACAACGCCGACGCCTCCCTCCTGGGCAAAATCAACTACGGCTACCGTAAGCTCACCGCCCCAAAAGACAAGCCCGCGTGCGCAGCGTGCGATATCACGCACGGAGGCTTGCATCTCGACGAGACGGCTGAATGGAAGAAGGCTAAGGAAGAGATGACCACGGAGGCAGAGAATGTAACGTTGAAGCAGCTGCATCGGGATCAGATGGGTGGTGAGGTATGCATGTCTTTCTGTTCCCCCTTCTCTATCGGACTGGGTCTCTATGTCCTATTTACTCGTTCGTCGGAGGGGATGGTATTTATGGCGATACTGACGAAACGGCGTGAAATATAGATGAAGAAGTTCGTGGAGATCAATAAGTACCGGTACCCAATGGTCTTGATGGGCGAGGGGAAGGACTACAAGCTCGTGATGGACAATAACGAGTTGGCTGCCTGCGATGGCAATGCGCTACAATTGGTGCAGAAGCTTCGAGAGAAGGGAGCGTTCGGCTCTCCCTCGACTTCTTCACCGTAATATTATGACGATCTTGGGAAGCAACAACCTACTTCGGACATTATCTGGAGAAAAGGCTTTCGGCACCATCCTGTGTCAACGTCTCAACATCTCAAGCTTATCAATAATGGCGGACCCCGTGGGTTTTGCTCGAGAAAAGGAGGCCAGGCCACACGGAGAGAGCGAGCGCGGTGATGAGGGTGGAGTGAAGGGTGGAGATTGTTTGGCGAAGTGGACGGGTCTGGGGGTGGGGCCGGTGAGGAGGTGGAGGAGGGTGAGGGAGGCGGTTGGGGAGGTGGGGAAAGAGTTTGGAGGAGGGAAAGAGGTAGAGCCATGGAGATGCGGGGAGGCTGGGGGAGGAATGAGGAGGTAGAGATACGGTGGCCGTGCTTGAATATTGGCTTCAAGGTCCTTGAAGCGCAGCATCTATGTTCTACGAATTCTATCCTACACTTCGCTTCTTTTCTTTCCCTAATGACCACTTTACATAGGTCCCTCGAGAACATCTCATTTGCCCAACTACCTGTCTTCTCCATAATCCACCCGCGATTCTCTTTAAACTTTCGGAGCCCGTTTCCCTCCTCTTCTCCTGAACGTTTCATCCGCGTAAATTCATAAAACGAAACCCTGTCACAGACCAGATCCTGTATTTGGGAGAAACTGTTCGAAAACAACGTGTGCATGTCTGTTGCAGCCATGCAACCAGCTATAAACGACCGCTAAATGACGCAGTACGTCTTCCTATGAACAGGTCAAGTATTGTCTTTCAGACGAAGAAACAGCAGCTCAAGCAAAGCCTACAATGAGTTGATGGCACCCTTCTTCCCTGCCTCGAATCTCCTTCTCTTGAGCCTACCTGCTCATGGACCCACGAAGCAACCGTGGATCGCAAAGATGGCTTGTTTACCAGAAACCTTTCAACCACTCATTCAGGACTTGATTCTTGGGTATTTTCGCTGGTTACTCCAGATTTTAGGGTGGTCCTTTACGAATACATGAAGACGCTTTCGTGGAGGATTCTGCTAAGCGTATTCAAGTCGTCCCTGAGACAGAAATGGAATCGCAAGAAGCTGCTAAAATCGAATCGCTACAGGAGGGCTTGCTCAGGAGGCCGTTCTCCTTTATGCCAATAGGTGTAATTGCCAGGCCCTGGCAGTCTCCCAGATCCAAGGCAAACCACATGCTTCTTTTCACTCCTTCGCTTGCCGTCGAAGCGCTGGCCTCATTACTCACAGCCGTCATACTGAATACATACTTCTTCGAGAGAGCGAATCGAGCAAGGAGCAATATTGCTTGACAAAGTGAATTCCGAAAATCGTGAGCGAAGGAGAAAAAGATGAAGAGATCAAATGTATAATACTAAAGATCGATCGCTTGTCACCCTCCGTCGTTCGTGCTATGGGAAGTGCTATTTAAGACTTTAACCTGAAATCTACTGTCAACGCTGTTAGCGCTGCTCCGATGTCGAAATCCAAATTTTGGAATTAGGGATTGTTTTCGTAGGCGCTGCTGGAGATCCCGCTCTGTGTGGCGAGACAGCGGAGACATTGTTGCCCAATGGATACTGGCAGTCAGGTGAGGAAGAATCGCACAAAAGGAGGCTTGGCCTTCGGGGCACAAAGCAAGTCGTGCTTAATGCGGAATCTGACGAGAGAGGTTAACAAGACAGTAGCCAAAACATGTCTAGGCATTCACAGGGAAAAACTTCCCCAAGGACAAATCCGGCAGTCACAATTCCGCCGACATCCACAGAGAACCCAAAGGTGTACAAGGCTAGTTTGGCCGGCAAACACAAGTCAAGCCAGAACGATGGGCCAAGGATACGAAATAGTTGCCGACGCAACGACCGTTGAAACCTCTCATGGTGGAAGTTGAACATGACCTGGCCTAACTGGTATGTCAAGTCAGGATTATAGGACAGCGCGAATCCTTTGCACAACGTATCCGTATTTTCGTACTGTTAAGGGCTTTTGCCGCGCTCCAGGTATTTCAAAGCATCAACTGAGCATTTTCGAAGAGGCTCATTTCCCTGTCTTGCTCATACTCGTCTACCTTTCATTCCCAGTGCTCTCAAGGAAATCAGAATCCGAGTCCTACCTCTCCCCATGCAAACCCCCTTCCCCCCTTCCCCCCTTTCCGTAAGCACAACAAGCCTAGCTGCGATATGTACAGACAGCATCGGGCGAAGTCAATGTCAGAGGTCTTATCGGGCTGGCGGCGTGAGGTCTCCTTCTACGCTCCTAGCATACCGTGTTTCAGGATGGCCGCAGCACCTCGAGAATGCTATTTTTGCAGCTGGTGCGAAGGTCATCTAGAAGTCGGCTTATCGCCAAATGGGCGGCAAGCGTTGAAGCCATTGAGGTCAGAGCCCCACAGGGAGTATCCAACGACTGCATTTTCTACACAATCTTCGGAGAGCGTAACCCTTCCTCTGGGAAGGGTCATACTTATATCGGAGATGCCAGCGAAGTCATGTGACCTGACGCGACAGCGGATTTGAGAGTTAGTAATGTAGCTTTTGTAGCTTTACTGAGGACCTGTCAGTGAGACAGGCAGTAGCTGCACTTTGATAGTATGTTTTCATTCGTCGTGATTCATTCCGAATGTAATGGCATACCATGCCAAGAACTCTGGTCCGTACGATAACATAAAAGTACTTACTTTAGATGGAAGTATGCGCAAGCGGCATCAGACTAGGAGAGTCGAACCCCATGTCGACTCGTCCTTTCGATACATTTCGCTTTTTCATGCTAGCGGGACGAGAAAGTTGACACGTCTAATATCTTGTTACTAGCGAGTGAAGAGCTATGCTGCCTCGTGTGTTGGAGGCTATGATAGAAGAAAAATGTAGCGGACCACGAAGTCGGCCTGTGCGCCCGGTACTAAGGTAGTCTCAAGATGAGGCAGCAGACGTTAATCTGATCCGATTAGCGCCGTAAGCTGCGGTGTGAAGGTCGTGCCGGCCGACACACGGTGAGCAGCAGACATGCTCGAGGATGGCCGCCGTGGCGCGCGTGACCGGTCTGCTGCTCACCATGCTTCGATGGCGGAGAGAGTTGGCCGTGGATCGAGATGCTTTCATGTGAAGTAACGGTAGTCGAAACGCCCTCGCTTTCGAACGCTTGAAAATGCAGCGAGACGTTGTTCGACCGGCACCCAACACTCGAGGTCTGGACCACCTGCTGGACTACTAGAGTATGTACTCACAGACGGTTGGTAGCGCCTACAGCAGCACGCAATATACTGCAGCCCTTGGCGTCAAATTAGGTGTGGGTCCGGTAGGATTCGACACGCGCTTCGCTGAGGCGTGGGGGTCTATTTTAACTCAGGCTAGCCGATAAGCAGCCTACTACCTTAGCCCATCTGACCTCCATCGACCGCTAGACGACCGACAAATCACAAGGACAAAACATCCAATTCATGCACCTCGTTGCTTCACCAATCCTCCCACCTCACAACTACCCTTCTACGGTCAAGTCTATCACTCTTGAACCTCGTCAAAAGCTTCACCATCGGTCATTGTGCAGTAAATCCTCCCCCTCCGCGCCGTTATAACCCACGTAAGTCCAATATCATAACCCGACTGCTTTACTATGCTCTATCTCCGGCTTATCTTGCCGATCAGTCTACTTTCATGCTCGAGCCCCGCGAACCGCTTATATTCCGTTGCTCGCCTGCATACTGCAGCCGCATAACGCACCCTGCGATCCGTCGTGATTCTCCGTCTCATTGGTGTTGAACCGACACCCCCGCTCCTTACAAGTACCTGGACTTCCGCTCGTTGAGTATCCTCCAGGCTCGGGAAAAGCATCACAGCGCTCCAGCATCGAGACATCGAGTACTACATCGACTAAGAAGTTCGGGTTTTGGGCGGAGGCCCTCTGGTCATTGTCGTCTTGCAGACGTTGGCGGCATCGGTTCTGGAGGCAGCAAGATACCTCTTGTAGCAAAGGTGTCCGATCAAATACCTAAGCGTCGTTCCAACCACTTGTACCGGTCGGTGTAGTCTGGTACAGATCGTACCAAGCAAGCACTATGTCATAGGCTCAGCGAGAAGGATTTGGCGGCTCTCGTCGTGTTTGTTCGTAGGGTTTGGGGGGCAGTCTGCTTTCGGACTTTATGTATAGCTCGACATGGAATCGGAAGATGGACAAGTCTTTGTCAAGGTCAGTCCAACCATGTAGCTGCTGGCGATTTGAAAAGGCTGACTGCTGATACCTTGGCAGAATCTAGCACAATTTGTTCGCACACATGAAAAAGCCCTTGCGAATGCCTTGCAGTTGAGACGGCAAGGTCCAAGAGGTGGACAGTCGGGTACCCACAATGGAGACGCTTCGCCAACACATATTAGCAGCTCTTCCACTTTATCAACATCGAGTGCTCTCGCCGCTGCACTCTCTCTAGGAACACTCAATTTTCCCTCACATAACATCAAGCCTGCCAAGCTGACGTTAACGCCCCATCATCTTTTCTATCTGCTCTCGTGTTTCGAGGAGGTAGGAATACCTATTGGTCCCATGAATGTGCGCCTCGAGAGTCTCCGTGCAGAGGCTTCACCGGCGAATTACGTCTCTTTTCTTAGTCAGACCCAGCGATCCAAGGGCAGAAGTGATCGTGAATCGGTACATTCCGTCTCAAGTGTGCGCAGTGTAATGTCTGGCATGTCTTCACTATGGTCGAATTTCGGGCTTGGAGGATCGAGTCGTCCATCGAAGAGTGAAAAGGCCAAGGCGCAACAGCTCACAGACACCAAGTATCTATACTCTGCTTTCACTAAGATCCCATGCCTACGGCTGTCACCGGATCGCAAGGCCCGTCTCATCAGCGGATACGAAGAATTCCCTTTCGATACCGCTGTACCACTCCTCGCTTTCAAGAACTTGAATGCGCTGGAACTCAGCGATGTAGATTTCCGGCAATTCTTTGGCTGGGATAGACTAGCAGATCAACTGCGCTCACTTACATTGAAACGTGCGAACGTTGAAGACCCGACAGATCTGCTAGTGGGCATTGTCTTGGATGATATGGATAAGAGACGAAGGAGGTCGTCGAAAGCTCAGTACTCTCCAGTGTTGACGTGGCCTTCCAATTCGTTTTTGAGACACAGCGAACTTACACGCACAAGCTCTACTCCAGGCTCACCTAGCGGCGAGGACAATTTGAGTCACAGTACGAGTCCGCGAAAAGTGGTATCCCACCACACTAATACAGATCACGCATTTTCCGAGGATCATGAACCACGGCCAAAAAGTACTTCCCCAAGCCGTCCCTCTACATCTCGCCATGATAATTCACATCGACATATGAGAGGCAGCGCCAGCAGGATGAAGCGCTCTGGCTCGGGTAGCTCCAATTCGAGTGATTCAATTGTACCTTACCGAAACGGAAGTTTCTCAAATCTTCTTAGCATGGGCATTCTACCCGCGTTTAAATGGAGGTTTCTAAGACATTTAAGCCTTGCAGACAATTCTCTCGCCTCAATGACTGCATCAAGCCTGGCACCCCTCGCTGACACATTACACTCTCTTGACTTGTCTTCTAATCTGTTCGCCGAGATCCCTGATTGTCTAGCATCTCTGACAGCGTTGAAAGCTCTGAACCTTTCCAACTGCATGATCGAGTCACTGCGGTCGCTGGCGAGAAACCCTTTACCAGCAATCACTGCGCTCAATCTCCGCTCCAATAGGCTTGATTCCATTGCTGGCATTGAAAGGCTTTTCCCGCTTGAGCGTTTGGATCTGCGAGATAACAAGATCCAAGATCCCACGGAGCTGGCAAGGCTTACTGGGATTCCAGAGATACGAGAGATCTGGGTTGTTGGCAACCCGTTCACGAAGACCCATGGGAACTACCGCGTAACGATCTTCAATCTCTTCCGAGGCACGCCGGGCAATACAGAAGACACAAGCATTGATGCGATGGGACCCACGTATGGTGAAAGACGACAGTTGAGGGATCGCGTTGCAGAGTCCCAAGCTGTTCCTGTTGTCATGCCATTGCCACTAGATACTGAGACATTTGACGCCCAACTGGTAAAAGGTCCAAGCTTTGTAACTGCCGACGATCTTAAGGGAGCAGAGACAGAGAGAACCCAGCGGCCACTGCCCCGATCCACACAGAGCGAAGTGGCTATAGGCTCTGGCCGGAGGAAACGAGGTCCAAGACGAAGGATCGTGGACTTAGCGGGAGACGACACTCTTGCCCTCGGCTATCAGCTAAGCTTGACTGAAGGACCGGAGCTAGCGCCCTCCACCGTCCGCGGCGATGTACGGACTGTGGATATGAATGGACTTTCACCCAAGACTAGGCCTGCATTATCATTTCCTACACAGGACCAGCCCATTGCAGCGTCGGCTATGGCCCCCAGATCACTCATTAGTCAACGTTCGCCATCGCTTCTACCAGCAGCGGACATCTCTGATAAAAGTCAGTCGCTTGCGCACGAGATCAAACACCTCAACCTCAATGGGGAGACCTACCGTCAGAAAGTTGAGGCGCTCAAGACCGAGGTCGGCAGTGACTGGCTCAGCGTTTTGAGCGAAGAAGCCTGGAACAGACCTGCAAAGATTGATAGGACACTGTCTACTCTCCCACTTTCCAGGACCTTGAGGCCGGAGCTGTCCGACCTTCGGGTCCAGAGTCAAGGCATCGTCAGCGGTAGCCGTACCTTTGGCTGAAGCATTCTGGGTAAGCCCGAGATCCCCAACGAATCCCTCACGACTCCATCGGTACTATTTCCCGTTGTAGCGTTGTACGATTATTTTCATACCTCTTCTTCTTTGGCTGCTTTTTACCACTTTCTGCTGCGCTCGATGGGGAGGCCTCCCATCATTTTTACAGCTTGCATCAGCGTTTGCCGTAGATATAGCGTTGTTCAGCGTCTTCTATAGATTCTTTTTGTCGGTGGCAGTTTGTCGAAAATTCACAAAATGTTACAGCAAAACAAGCGGCGGAGTTCGGTAGCGTCGCATTGCCCGGAGTTTCTTTGTTTGCATGGCGGCTGTCATTGTTTTCGAAGCAGTACATCAATGAATGTTGAGTTAGAATCATGAATAAATACTCGAGCGATCATATGCGTCCATCCCGAACGAAAAAGAATGCTATCTGTCCATCGCCAAGAAAGCCAATATCAGAACTAGATGAAGAGAGGCAAAGTGCTTTGACCCATCGCAAAATTTTCCGCGAGCCGACAGCCTGACTGGGGCCTTGATAAGGCGATGCACTGCATAAGGTATATAGCTCATCCTTGCTTCGATGTAGCATCAACGTTGCACTAGAGCGTCTAAGAAAAGTTAAGAATCCTGGACCTGGGTGCCGTCTCCTGTTCCGGCCAGCCCAGAGTACGCGGGGAGATCTTACACGCATAATGATGAATGGTAGACAAGTCAATTGCTGTCATGATGAGGCGCGCTCATCAATCAATCTAGACTGTGCACCGAACTTTGGGATCGAATGAACACTTTGTACGAAGCAGAAATTGTAGATACTTTATACTTAGGCGATCATAGCGCGGCTGCATTCCTCCAAAATAAACGAGCCGCCTGAGCCTGAGCATCATCCCTCACTCGTTACGCAACCGCCAACAGGCTCAAATTCTCACACATTGATTGGGACTGTCTCAATCTGTCACTCAGCTCATCCCAGACAGGGTGACACTCAAGATTCTCAATCAAACCTTCGCGAACAGAGACCTTACCAATCCTGACTTCGGCCCGCTTTGTCTAGCACTAAAACTTTCACCAACAACATCCACTCGCAACGCCTCGACAGCGGTGTAAGACGATCCTCAGATATAGGCTAGCATACCTTTGTAGTCGTGTACGAGCGACTGTAGGATATCTACAGAAGGAATTGCAGAGGACAAGGCTTGCCGGAACCCCACCAAAACAGGTGTCAGGGGCCTTTGTCTCCACACTGTCTTGACGCGCAGGAGTCTTGCAACTCATTGCTAGTAGTGCTGAAACAAGGAGACTAGAAGTATGTATTTGCTTATGTTCACAGCATCTGCCCCAAGTTCCCACAGGTGCTGTGGTCTTCACTTCCACCAACGCGCCTTGAGCCAGATCCTCTTGAACTGACATCATTAGATTTTGTACGTACTGCAGCACCGACCAAGGATAGATATCATAGGGCAAGCGAAGAGCCGATTCCCTTCCATACTATAATCGCCAGGCGCAAATACCTACGAGACATCTCCCGTACTGGGTACGTGATATGGCGGACCAGAATGAGGTGGATCTAGACTCCATCATTGATAGGCTGTTGGAAGTACGTGGAAGCAGACCAGGAAAGCAGGTTCAGCTTCTGGAGGCCGAGATACGTTATTTGTGCACGAAAGCTCGTGAGATCTTCATCTCGCAGCCCATATTGCTGGAATTGGAGGCGCCCATCAAGGTATAATCCCTTCCCCCCAGTCCATATGACTTGGCCGTTAAATGTCTGTTCCCTTGATGCTAATACTGGATTCATTGCGTTAGATTTGTGGCGATATACACGGGCAATATTACGATCTCCTCCGCCTATTCGAATACGGAGGATTCCCACCGGAAGCGAACTACCTCTTCCTTGGCGACTACGTAGATAGAGGCAAACAATCTCTAGAGACAATTTGCCTTCTGCTCGCGTACAAGATCAAATACCCTGAGAACTTCTTCATTCTCCGTGGCAACCATGAATGCGCTTCGATCAATCGCATATACGGCTTCTACGACGAGTGCAAGAGGCGCTACAATATCAAGCTATGGAAGACCTTTACCGATTGCTTCAATTGCCTGCCGATTGCAGCTATCATCGATGAGAAGATCTTCACAATGCATGGTGGCTTGAGTCCCGATCTGAATTCAATGGAGCAGATCCGTCGTGTCATGCGACCAACAGATGTACGTATCAGTTTCAAGTTTGAAGCCAGCTTATGCTGCGATGCAAGTTGTGTGGTGAGCTGCTGACTCCTATAGATTCCCGATTGCGGTCTTCTCTGCGATCTGCTGTGGTCCGACCCTGACAAAGACATCACTGGATGGAGTGAAAATGACCGCGGTGTCTCCTTCACCTTCGGCCCCGACGTGGTATCTCGCTTCTTGCAGAAACACGATATGGACCTCATCTGCCGCGCCCATCAAGTCGTCGAGGACGGATACGAGTTTTTCTCGAAGAGGCAACTGGTCACGCTGTTCAGTGCACCCAATTATTGCGGGGAATTTGACAATGCAGGAGCAATGATGAGCGTGGACGAGAGCTTGTTGTGTTCGTTCCAGGTAAGTCCCACTTACGGCTGCCGAGATTGGCACAGAACCAGACACTAACGAGTGCCGCACAGATATTGAAACCAGCGGAAAAGAAACAAAAGTACGTTTACGGTGGCATGAACACTGGCAGGCCCGTCACTCCTCCAAGGAAACCGAAGAGTTCCAAGAAATAATTATTGTACCATTACGAACTTTCCGTGTGCAGCAGGTTCGGGCGGAATCGATAGATCTCTTGCTCTCGACACCCACCGATCTCTTTCATCTACGACCTCCCTCGAACGAAGTTAAGGCGTCTCACTACGCTACCCTCATTCCTCCGTTGCGACTCTCACTCTTCCTTCGGCTGGCGCTCCAATCGATGCTCCCTCTTCCTTACGCCGGCAACTCTGCGCCTATGCTCACTCGTGTCACGAAGCCGATGATGGTGGATGGATGTAGGATGTTGGACGACTGCTGGGAAACAGTGAGGGCTGTGCATTTGCGCTGGTATTGCTTTCTCTCGAGACAGGGCTGGTTTGTGATGGATTAGTGGGTTGAGACTCAAGAGCCTCGGCTACTGTTATTTCGCGTGTAATAGGTGCTCTGTCTAACAATGATGGAGAGCTGGTGGAAGGTGCGAGACTATGGACAGCCATTGCTTTAACTCCTGCATGCACAGTATGAGCAAGCATCTCTTACTGTCATCACTTGCTTTCGGTGCGAAGCCCTTCTACTTGTGCTGTAGGGTCATACCGTATTAATATCTCCTTTGGTGGTCATTCATACCTCTCTTACGAAGAAGTCCCAGCACCATGGTCCTATGGCACAGATCCCAGCTTTGACTTCCCCCTACCTTGTTCCGTAAGAAAGAAAGAAGAGAAAATGTCAAGGGAAAGGTCGTACACCTGGACCAAGAGACAAACCCAAATGCTTGAATATAAGAATTCTGGCTGCTCATCCGTGGCACTTTCCCAGTTATCCGACCCTGCTCTCAAAACCCCCCCCCCTCTGTCAACCAACTCAGCGTCCCCATCATTTCCACAATCTATCCACACTCACAACCCTCACGCTCCAAACGCCCTCCCCAAATAACCCCCCAAACCCCAGTTTTCCCCAACACAAAACCCCAGCATCTTTCCCAATCTCACGTTACGAAATCCAAACAATGATAGCGACACAACCAAATCTACCTTCCCCTTCTCTTTCAAGGCCCGTCCTTATACAGTCCTTACCGTCCTCAAAGCCCAAACCCCATCCTTCCTCCCGCGCAATCGGCCATGCATCCCCCTTTCCTCCCTTCCCCTCCCCTCCTCTTCACTCAGCACTCCATCCCACTTCCACTCCACCCTCGCACGATCCACCCTTCGCACACTCTACCCCACCCCACCCCCAAAAACAATCTCAAGCCCCCATCTCAAACCCCCATCTCCCCTT
>JAABUQ010000686.1_pt1 | contig 78505 bp, 64 predicted proteins | sample 5560001 | NCBI WGS metagenome assembly JAABUQ01 (sample SAMN10711888, study PRJNA513371) | rock metagenome | isolation source: Antarctica rocks | place: Antarctica: Victoria Land, Finger Mt nord | collected 2015-12-18 | reverse complement strand
GGACGTGGAAGCTCCGGATCCGGTCCCCCTTGTCGGGGGGGTAGGGCAGGCGGTGGACGACGTAGAGGACCGCCGGCCGGTCCGCCGCGCCCCGGCCCCTGTCCGGATTCTTCGTCAACCCGACGATGGTCATCCGACCTCCGATTGCCGCGCCGGCCCCTTGCGACCCCTCTGGTACTTGTAGTCGCCGCCGTAGTTCAGGCTGCGGACCCCGCCCACGACGAGGCCGAACGTCGGGACCCCGAGCCCCTGGAGTCGTTCGTGGGCGGCGAACACCTCCGGCAATCGGCTCACCCCGTGGAGGACCGAGTGGACGTAGGCGTCCGTCTGCTTCGCGATGAGCGCCGCGTCGGCGAGCGGGAGGATCGGAGGGGTGTCGACCACGATGAAGTCGAACCGCTCCCCGAGCCGGTCCAGCAGGACGCGGAGCCGGTCCTGGGCGAGCGCCTGGAGGGCCCGCTCGTCGCAGAGCCCGGCGGTGACGACCCAGAGGTTCGGGAACGCCGTCGGGTGGATCGCCATCCCGGCCTCGGCCTCGCCCCGGAGCACCTCGCCCAGGCCGGGTCGGGCCGGCAGGTCGAAGATCCCGTGGATGCTCGGGCACCGGAGGTCGCCATCAATCAGCAGCGTCTTCCGCCCGGCCCGGGCCATGCTCGTCGCCAGGTGACAGGCCAGTGATGTCTTCCCCTCGCCGCTGACCGCGCTGGTGACGATCAGGGAGCGGACGGGGAGGGCGGAGAAGGAGTTGAGGAGGTTCGTGCGGAGGTAGTCCACCGCCTCGATCAGCTCGCCATGCCACGCGGGCGGCCCTTCGCCGTGGGGCCTGGACCGGGCCACGGGATTCCGCTTCGGGAGCGGGGGGATCGTGCCGATCAGCCGGAGGCCCAGGCCATGGACCAATTCCTCCACCGACCGGACGCGCCGAGCCAGGAAGTCGGCATACGAGACGCCGCCCAGCACCAGCGCCAACGCGGCCGCTCCGGCCATCGCGGCCGTCTTCAGCCGGTTGTCGGCCGAGAGGTAGGGGGCGTCGGCCGGCTCGATCAGGCGGACCCGGGAGGGCGCGTCCAGCTCGACCTTCAATGCCTCGACTTCGTTGCCGATCCGCTTCGTGGCCGCCTCGGCGATGGCGATGTTTCCCTGGAGCGTCTCCAGGCTCATGGAACTCTGGTTGATCTGCCCCGCCTCGTTCGAGAGGCCCTTGAGGTCGACCTCGGCGAGCTGCTCGGTCCGCTTGAGGATCTTGATCCGGTTCGCCAGCGTCGTCGTCGCGCCCGACGCGAGGCCGTCCCGCTCCAGGGCCCGGATCTCCCTCACCCGGGCGAGCCTGATGGCGGACCTCCGCTCGTTGAGCTGGCGGGTCAGCATATTCAGCTCGTCTCGCGGGCGCCGGACCGACGGGTCGTCCTGATTGCGGTACAACCGCCTGGCGGATTCCAGGTTGATGTTCAGCTTGCTGATCCGGCCCTGGTACTGGAGGACGACGGCGTCATTCCGGATGGTTTCCTCGACGACCGCATCATTCGGGGTCGCCTCTTCGGTGTTCGCCTTGCCGGCCTCGCCGAGCACCGACAGCTCGATCTCGGCCTGCCGGAGGTCCATCCGGATGCGGAGCAGCTCCCGCTCCATGACGGATCGGTTCTCGAGGGCGAGCGCGTGCGTCAGCCGGACGTTCGACTGGTCCGCGGAACCGAGCTCGCGGGCCAGGTTCTCGAGCTCCAACCGCTTCTGCTTCAGCCGCTCGGTGTAGTCGTCGTACATCTTCTGCAACTGGACGAACCGCTTCCGCCGGTCCTTGGCCTCGACGTTGACGACCTCGACGAGGTACGACTCGGCCACCGCGTTCACGAGGGTCGCCAGGCCATCCGGGCCGTTGCCGCTCATCGAGATGTTCAGGACTTCACCCGTGTAATCGGCGCGGATCTCCCGCTCCAGCCAGGCCATCGGGTCGCCCCGCCCCGAGGCCTGCTTGACCAGGTCGAGCTTGGCGACCTCCGGGTCCCGCAAGACCGCGGAGAGGACGGCGCGGCCCTTGAGCAGTCGGAGCTGGGTCTGCTTATAAATATCGAAATTGCTGCGGATTTCCTGCGTCGGGAAGATGATGCTGGGCTGGCTCGATGCGACGTGCAGCATCGCCTTGGCGATGTGCCGGGAGGGGGGTAGCGTGTGCCAGACCACGATCCCTGAGACCGTCGCGGCGAGGGCGCCCAGGAGGGCCGCCGGGAGCCATCGCCGCCTCAGCGACCTGAGCAGGGTGATCAGGTTCGGCGAGGCGTCCAGGATCGCCGGCCGTGAGCCCCGGAACGGGGTGACGACGGTCGCGAGGCCCGTCGGTATCTCGGAGCGGGGCGGTAGGTCGTGCATCGCCGGATCTACTTTCTCGGTGACCACGGGATCGGTTGGATAGTTCGAGCGATCGCGAGCGACGCATGAGCGTCGGAATATGGTTTCATCACCGTCGGCCCGTCGTCAGCCTCACCAGGCCAGTCGCCGTTCGGGATCGACGGCGTGGAACCTTGCCGACGGGATCGCCTGCTTGTCGGGGCCGGCGAACTGCGGCCCCCGCTCCCGGGCCGAGGAGGCGAGCCGATGGTAGGCCTCCTCGATCGCCGGGCCGGACGGGATGCCGAAGAAGCGGCACGAGACCCGGGTGGGGATGCCCACGACCTTCGTCGCCGTGCTCATCAGGATCCGCAGGTCAAGCCAGGGGCTTTGGTTCTGGAGGTAATACAGGTCGCACGCCAGCTTGCGATGGACCTCGGCGACGTTGGTGTCGGGGGGCAACTGGACCTGGGCGAGCCCGGTCACGCCCGGCAAGACCCGTTCACGATCTCGGTACAAGGGGATCGATTTCTCGAGTTCTCGCACGAACTCCGGCCGCTCCGGGCGAGGACCGATGAGGCTCATCTCGCCGCGGATCACGTTGAACAGTTGCGGCAATTCATCGATATGACTGCGGCGGAGGAACTTGCCCAGGGACGTCAGGCGCGGGTCGCCGGGCGTCGACCAGCGCGGGCCGGTGGTCCGCTCGCAGTCGGCCTTCATGCTCCGGATCTTGTAGATCGTGAACTCGCGGCCTCGCCGGCTGAGCCGCGTCTGACGATAGATCGCCGGGCCAGGCGACGTGGCCCGGGTCAATATCCCCGCGACGAGCATGATGGGAAACGTCAGCACGAGGAGCACACCGGCCGCCAGATAATCACCGACGACTTTAACCGACGTGTACCAGTCTTTCCGGCTTACAGGGCCGATGGCACCGGTCCCCCGTGCCGCGGGCGAATCCGGCTGCTCCAAGCCCTCCCACGCTCGATCCAGGCCGGGCTGGATGATGGCCGTGCCCGCCGCCCTATGCATCGTCGAATTGCCGAAGACGCTCCTGGCGTGTGATCTCATCACCGGCTCGACCTCCTTCCCCGGCACCTCAGCTCGCGACATGAGCGACCGAGCCGCCGAGGATTTAACGTGAAAACACGAGAGGTAAGATAGAGATTGCGCAAGCTGTGCCTTCATGCCGCTGGAGGCGCACACTCCGTGCCCGTGGGTTGCACCCCGATCTCCCGACCGTTTCACCGGCGAATAATCGGCGCACCCCGAACCCGCGGGCTTCGCCCCCGTCCGCAACCGACGCCCTGTGTCGCGAGCGACCGGCCCCTGCTCGACCGGAGGTCGCGCGGGTTACCAGGGCCCGACCTTCCCGGCCGGGCGTTCCGCCGGGATCGACCCGTCTCTCGCCATCTCGAATCGATGGGGCAAAACATCGCCCGAATCGTACGTCGCTTCGATCGCCTGCGAGCTTCTTCGGTGCATGGCTGGAAGCTTGTCAGGGGCAGGCCGGGGCCTGCAACCTCATAAGCGTCTCCATATCGTCATTGTGAACGACAAATTGATTTTCTTGTCTCATCCGCCCAATCTGGCTCGAAGCCGCACAGGATGGCAGCCTTCTGCCATGAACCCACACGCCAGCTTCGGCTCAGATGGCGAGAGCGGGCGACTTGCTCGCGCCGCTGATGCTGCCGGCGGTGGGCGAGCGTACCTCGCCAAAAGTTGCCCGTCGCTCGGGCGCGGCGACGTCGGCCTGCAAGATGCGAGGATCTCGACGGGGGCCGATCCTCGTCATGCAAGTTCATCGGGCGGGCGACACCTATGTCCAGACTTTGGGAGGGAGGGTGTGCGGGGCGGCTATGAGAGGGACCACGAATCGGTTATTCAACTTCACCGAGCTGGAGGTCGCGATCCGGCAGGTCGCCAGTTGAGCCCGACTCCGCGGCCCGGGGCTGATCGCCGTCACCTGTCCTCGGCCTCCCGGAAGATCCGCCGGATCTGGTTGGCGACGACCCGGTGCTCGTCGTCTCGGAGGGTCCAGACCATGATCCGGAGGCCTCGCTCGCCCTCGGCCAGCAGGGCGACCCGCGGGTCGCCGTCCCAGAGCTTGCGGACGACCTCGGCGGCCACGAGCGGGGAGTGGTGGGGGCTCCACTCGGCCACGACCTGCGGGACGTGGTTGGCGATCTCGGCGACCTCGCGCCGCGCGCTCATCCCGGGGATCTTCTCCAGGTCGGCGACGAGGTCGGAGGATCGGGCCTCCCAGGTGCGCCACTCGGCGTCGTGGTCGAGCTTGAGGTAGCGCTCGAGGGCGGCCAGCAGGCCGACGATCTCCTCCTTGCCGACCTTCATGGCCCGGCCGATCCCCATGTTCGGGCTGATGGCGAGCCGGCCGGCGGCGATGAGGTCGGCGCGGCCGATCAGCAGGCCCGAGGCCTGCGGCCCGCGGATCGCCTTGCCGCCGGAGAAGGTGACCAGGTCGAACCCCTCGCGGATGTACTCCGAGAACCGCGAGATCGGCGGGACGTCGGCGGCGGCGTCGAGGAACGTCGGCACCCCCCGGAGCTTGCCGACCTCGATCCATTCTCGCCGCTGGATGGCGCCAAGCGGCCCGAACCGGTTGAGGAAGAACATCATCGCGGTGCGCGGGTTGATCGCCCGGTCGAGCTCCTCGCGGGTCTCGACCCAGACGACCTTCGCGCCGGCCTGGGCCATCTGGGCCTCGTAGCGGCTCTTGTGGGCCTTCTGGAGGATGACCTCGTTGGGCAGGCCGTCGGCCTCGGGCAGGCGGTCGATCGCCGAGGGTTTGTCCCGGACCATGCAGGCGGCGGCGGCCACCGCGATCGCCGAGGCGGCGCCGGCGGTCACCATCGCGGCCGGCACGCCGAGCAGCGACGCGACCCGGGCCCCGGCCTTGTCCTGAAGCTCGGGGATCGAGACGAACCAGCCGGCCGCCTCGGCCATCGCCTGGACCACCTCGGGCGGCATCAGCGAGCCGCCCACGACGGTGACCGTCCCCTGGCCGTTGATCAGGGTCTTGACCCCGAGCCGCGAGTACACGTTCTGCGCCGGTGTCATGCTGGGAGCCCCGCCCGGAGGGTCGCGACGCGGGCGCTCGGCCCCGCCCCTTCGGTCGGGGATGCCCCGGACCCTCAAGGTAACACGGCCGATCGCCGGCCGACAGGGCCCTCGGCCCGCCCATCTTCGACGATCCAAGGCCGGACCTACCAGGGGATCTCGCCCGCGTCGTCGAGGTACTTCCCGGTGGGCGGGTCGGGCATGGTCGCCAGCTTCACGGCGATGGCCGCCCCTTGCTCGACGGTCCGGGGGGCGGCGTCGGAGCCCATGTCGGTCTTGACCCAGCCGGGGCAGATCGAGTTGACCGAGATCCGGTCGCCGGCGAGGTCCTTGGACAGGGCCAGCGTCAGGCCGTTGAGGGCCGACTTGGACGAGTTGTAGGCCAGCGCGTTGTTGCCGTAGTAGGGCGAGTCCGGGTCGCTCAGCACGCCCAGCGAGCCCAGGGTCGAGGACTGGTTGATGATCCGGGCGGGGGCGGATTTCCTCAGCAGGGGCAGCAGGGCCCGGGTCACGGCGAAGACCCCGAAGAAGTTGGTCTCGTAGGTCGCCCTCAGCGTCTCCATGTCGAGCTGGGCGGGCTTCGTCCCCGAGGCGAACTCGAAGCTCACGCCGGCGTTGTTGATCAGCACGTCGAGCCGGCCGAACCGCTCGTCGAGCCATCGGGCGGCGGCCTCGATGGTCGCCGGGTCGGTGACGTCGAGGACGACGCCTTGGGCGTCCAGCCCTTCGCCCCGGAGGCGGGCGGCGGCGTCCTCGACCTTGCGCCCGTCGCGGCCGGCGAGGACGACCGTGAACCCGAGCCCGCCGAGCTGGCGGGCGATCTCGTGGCCGATCCCCTTGTTCGCCCCGGTCACCAGGGCCACCTTCTTGTCGTGCATCGTCCTATCCCCTTCGCTCCCCGGTCGGGAGTCCCCGGTCGGGCCGATCGCCGACCGGATGCGGCCCCTCGATCCACCGGCTCATGATAGGCCGGCGCCTCGATCCGGGAAAGCTCCGACCTCCGGATGAGGGGCCCGACGGGCTCGAAGGCGGCGCGGCTTCGTCAGGAGATCGACTGGAGCGTGACGACGAAGATCAGGGTCGAGTGGGCCGGGATCGGCCCGCTGGCGGTGTTGCCGTAACCCTGCGACGGCGGGATCGAGATCACCCGGGTCTCGCCGACCTGCATGCCGGAGGTGCCGGCGTCGAAGCCGGGGACGACCTGCCCGGCGCCGACCTGGAAGCTCAAGGGGGAGCCGCCGTGGCTGCTGGAGTCGTCGAAGATCTTGCCGTTGGTGGCGAGGTAGCCGGTGTACAGGACGTTGGCGGTCTGGCCGGCCTGGATCGCCGGGCCCGAGCCGGGCGTGATCGTGGCGAACTTGGCTCCCCCGGCCAGCGGGGTGTACGAGGGCGGGGTGACGGTGAACGCCTTGATCGCCGCGCTCCTGGCGAACGCCCCGCTCGGGACGAACTCGGCGGTGAGCGAGTGCTTGCCGAAGTAATAGGCCGGGCCGCCGGGCTGCTGGCCCATGGTGGCCGCGGCGGTGCTGAAGGCGAACTTGCCGCCGGCCGAGGTCGACGGCGAGAGGGGGAGCGACGCGATCACGGTGCCGCGATCGACGATGTTCACCGTGCCGGCCGGCGAGCCGGCCGAGGCGGACGAGCGGACCGTCGCGGTGATCGTGAGCGGCTGGCCGAGCGTCCCGGCGTGGACCGCCAGCGTGGTCGTCGTCGGGGCCGCCTTGACGGCCTGGGCCGAGACCTGGGCGGCGACCCCGGGCAGGGCGGCCGAGGCTCCGGCCGTGGACAGGACGATCCGGCTGTCGAGGGCCTCGAGGACGAAGGAGCGGAGGGCCGACGCGGGGCGCGATCGTCGCTTGGTCATGACGTGGGTCCTGCGGGACGGGTGGGGGAACCGGCCCGGGCCAGGGGAGGCGCGCGGGGCATCCCCGCCGGCCCAAGCCCGGCCCGGCCGTGGAATCTGGCCTTCGGAATCCGCTCCCGGCTGCGCGGCAGGTCGTCGATGGCGGGCCAGTATACCGGCCGATCGCCGGGGGGAAACCGGAGTTTGGGCCGCCCGATCGGCTTTGTAAAAAGGGCGAGGCCCGACCTAACCCCCGGTCGTCAGCGGAGCCGGCCCTTCAGCGCGAGGAACGGCCGCTCCAGGACCCGGTAGCTGATCGACGCCAGCCCGAGCGAGATGGCCAGGAAGGCCGCGACCCGGAGCCCGTACCGCGCCGGCCTGGGCCAGCCTTCGAGCCCGGGGAGCAGGACGGTCCAGGTCAGGTGGCGGGCGAACTCGTGGTAGAGGTAGATCCCATAAGAGATCTTCCCCACGTAGGCCAGCGGTCGCCAGGCCAGGGCCGAGGCGATCCGGTCCTCCGGCCCATACCAGAGCATCGCGACCAGCAGCGACGCCGCCGCGCAGAAGGCCGGCAGGACGAAGAGGTGGAGCTGCCGCTCGTCGAGCTTGAGCCCCCCGGCCAGCACCGAGGAGGCCCCGAACACCGCCAGGCAGCCGGCCGCGATGCCGACCCGGGCCCCGCCCGATCGCAGGAGCCGCGTGAAGGGGCCGGAGCGGGCCGCGAGCAGCGCCACCGCGCAGCCGAGCATGATCCCCAGGCCCCTGGTGTAGATCCGGAAGTGGAGGGCCGAGGGGTCGACGAAGAAGCCGGCCGCGAAGATCGCCGCCACCAGGGCCCAGGCCGCCGGCTCGGCCCGCCTGGCCCGGGCCCCGAGGCCGACGAAGACGAGCGGCCAGATCAGGTAGAACTGCTCCTCGATCGCCAGCGACCAGTACGGGCCCGTGACCGCCTGGTGCTCCCAGATCCCCGCCATCGGCAGGTAGTTCGTGAAATAGAGCCACAACGACGCGACGTAGCCGGCCGGGCCCCACCCCCGGGCGGTGCCGGTCCAGCCCCAGCGGGCCAGGTAGATCGAGCCGGTCACGAAGCCGACGCAGGCCCAGTAGGCGGGGGCCAGCCTGAGGAACCGCCGCCCCCAGAACCGGGCCAGCGACACCCCGCCGGACCGCCGGGCCTCGCCGACGAGCAGGGTGGTGATCAGGAAGCCGCTGATCACGAAGAACAGGTCCACGCCCAGCCAGCCCAGCTCCAGGCCGGGCATCCCGGCGTGGACGAGCATGACCAGGAGGATCGCCATCCCTCGGAGGCCGTCGAGGCCGGCGACGTGGCGTTGCGGCGGGGCCGGGGGCGCGGAGTGGCGCGACCCCGCCCCGGCGGGTGCGATGGTCGTTGGCATCGATCGGATCTCGGGGGGAGGTTCGGCGGCGAGGGGCGCGCCCCCGCCGCATCGGATCGATTCAGGGACGTTCCTTGATCTTCGAATTCGGCGGGCGATCGGCGACGGCCGGGTCGGTCAGCCCGCCGGGCTCTCGGCCAGGAGGGCCCGGGTGGCCTGGTGGCCGGGCTGGTCGAAGACCCGGGCCGGGGGGCCGGATTCGACGACGGTGCCCTCGTCGAAGACGTGGACGGTGTGGGCGACCTGGCGGGCAAAGCCCATCGCGTGGGTGACGATCAGCATCGTCAGGCCGTCGCGGGCGAGGTCGACGATCACCCCGAGGACCTCGGCGGTCATCCTCGGGTCGAGGGCGCTGGTGGGCTCGTCGAAGAGGATCGCCCGGGGCTCCATCGCCAGGGCCCGGGCGATCGCCACCCGCTGCTGCTGGCCGCCGGAGAGCTGGCGGGGGCGGGCCCCGAGCTTGTCGCCGAGGCCGACCCGGTCGAGCAGCCGCCGGGCCCGCTCCTCGGCCCGCTCCCGGTCGAGCCCGAGCACGTGCCGAGGGCCTTCGGTGACGTTCTCGAGCACGCTCCGGTGCGGGAACAGGTTGAACCCCTGGAAGACCATGCCGACCCGCCGGCGGATCTGGAGGTAGGCCGCCGATCGGGCCGGTTCGGGCGCCTCGGCGGTCACGGTCAGGCCGTCGACGGTGATCGACCCCCCCTGGAAGCGGTCCAGGCCGTTGAGGCAGCGGAGGAAGGTGCTCTTGCCCCCGCCCGAGGGGCCGATGATCGCCGCCACCTCGCCCGCCTCGACGCGGAGCGAGACCCCCCGGAGGACCTCGACCGACCCGTGCCGCTTGACCAGGCCTCGGGCCTCGATCATCCCCGCACCCCCTTCCTCGCCGGCTCGTCGTCCAGCTTGCGTTCCAGGAGCCTCGAAAGGCGCGACAGCGGCAGGCTCATCGCCATGTAGAGCGCGGCGGTCGCCAGGCCGAATTCCAGGGGGCCCCCCTGGCTGTTGAAGAGGATCGAATACCGCTTGGTCAGCTCGATCAGGGTGATCACCGAGCAGACCGAGGTGTCCTTGAACAGGGCGATGAAGTCGCTGGCGACCGGCGGGATCACCAGCCGGAGGGCCTGAGGGACGACCACCCGGCGCAGGGCCAGGCCCTTGGACATCCCCAGGGCGAGCGCGGCCTCCATCTGGCCCGGGGGGATCGCCTGGAGCCCGGCCCGGTAGATCTCCGCCTCGTAGGCCGAGTAGTTGATGGCCAGCCCGGCGACCCCCGCCGCCCAGGGGGTCAGGGCGACCCCGAGGTCGGGCAGGATGTAGAACAGGGCGTAGAGCTGGATGATCAGCGGGGTGCCCCGGACCACCTCGACGTAGGCGCCCAGGGGCCGGGCCAGGGCGACCGGCCCGTACACCCGGCCCAGGGCCACGAGCAGGCCGATCGCCATCGCCAGGGGCATCGCGGTGCAGGCGAGCAGCGCCGTGACCCCCGCCGCCAGGAGCAGGTCGGGGCCGAACCGGAGGATCAGGCGGACGTCGAACCCCCGGCGCCTCGGGAGTTCGGCGGCGGCCTCGGCCCTCGGCCGGTCCTTCAAGGTCTCCTGCGCCTCGTCCCAGATGCCGTACTTCTCGTAGAGGGACCGGAGCTCGCCCGAGCCGATCATCCGCCCGAGCGCGGCGTCGACGGCGTCTCGGAGCCGGTCGTCCCCCTTGCGGGCGTAGATCACGTAGTAGCCCGACCCCTCGGGCGGGCCGGCCAGGGCGAGGTCGGCGAACTCGGGCCGGCGGGCGTAGTGGCGGGCCGCGGGGAGGTCCTGGAGCGTGGCGTCGAGCTGGCCGTTGCGGACGGCGGCCATCGCGTTGGTGGCGCCGTCGAAGGTCAAGATCCGCAGGTTGGCCCCGTCGAATCGCCGGGCGTAGGTGTCGCCGGCCGAGAGCCCCATCACGCCGACCTTCCAGGGGCCGCCGCCGGGCCTGGGCAGGGCGAAGTCGGCCCAGGACCGGACCGGGCCGTCGCGCCGGGCCATCAACTGGAGCTGATAGACGTAGTAGGGGCGGGTGGGCAGGTAGTCGCGGGCCCTGGCCTCGGTCAGCTCGTAGCCGTTGATCACCAGGTCGATCGCCGAGTCGGGCCGGCCGAGGACCTGGAGGAGGTATTCCCACTGCCCCTGACGGAACGAGGGGGCGACGCCGAGCGAGGCGGCGACCTTCTCCATCAGCTCGGCCTCGAAGCCGACCCGCCGGCCCGAGGCCGGGTCGACCCAGAAGTAGGGGGCCCCCCCCTCCTCGTCGGCCCCGAAGGCCAGGCGGCCCGAGGCGAGGGTCCGGTCGAGCGCATCGGCGATCGAGGGGCGGGGCCCGGCCAGCAGCAGCAGGAGCGCGGCGGCCAGGATCGGGAGCGGCGGGGGAGGGGGGGCCGGCCCGGGTCGGGGTCGGGCTCGGGGCCTGGACTTGGGCCGATGCGGCGGGGATGGGTCGGGGTCGGGCTCGGCGGCTTCGGACGCTCTTTCCATCAAGGTGTTTCCTTCCTCGCCCGGCGACGGATCGCCAGGGCAATCAGGGGCAGGGCCGCGAACAGGGCGATCGTCGGGGGCTCGGGCGCGACCGTGCTGCTGTTCTGCTCGATCGCCCGGAACCAGGCGTTGCCCAGCTTGACGTAGCCGGCGGCGGTCGGGTGCAGGCCGTCGGGCCCGATGTCGGCCGCCGTCAGGGTGCCGCCGGCGTCGACCAGCCGGACATTCTTGCCGAGCCTCTGGAGCTGGGCGACGACGCCGTCGGGGCCGGCCAGGGCGTTGTTGAACGCCTGGACCCGGGCCTCGGTGCTCACGTCGTTGATCGGCGTCAAGGTCGACACGAGCACCTCGGCGTTGGGCTTGAGCTCGGTGATCCGGGTGATCAGGGCGGCCAGGGCGTAGGGAGCGCCCTCGGATCGGAAGCCGGTCCCGACGTTGTTGGTGCCGATCTCCAGGAGGATCAGGTTGGGGTCGGCCCCGTTCGGGCCGAGCCACTGGCCCAGCCCCCCGGCCAGGCCGGGCAGGCCGTTGGGCGACGGCCCTTCGAGGACGAACCCGACATGCCCCTCCTGGGGAGCGGCGGCGGCCGGCAGCCTCGGGTCGGGGTTGTCGGTGGAGCTGCCGACGAACTGGATGTTATAGCCGGCGGAGGTCAGGTCGCGGTAGAGCGTGCCCCGATATCCGCCCGGTTCGGAGCCGTACCCGATCCCCAGGAAGCCGTAGGTGAGCGAGTCGCCCAGCGGCATGATCCGCAGCGCGGCGGCCTCCGAGGTCCGGCCCATGCCCAGGACCCCGCAGGCCAGGGCGAGCGACAGGGCCAGGGCGGCCAGCTTCGGCCGACGCCCCCGCCAGAGGAAGGCCAGGGCCCCGCCGCCGATCAGGAGGAAGGTCGAGGGCTCGGGCACGGTGGTGCTGTTGGTGTCCTCGACCGCCCGGAACCAGGCGTCGCCGAGCTTGACGTAGCCGGCGGGGGTCGGGTGGACGCCGTCGATCAGGTCGGCCGTGGAGAGTGCCCCGCCGACGTCGACCAGCGTGACCTTCTCGCCGAGCTTCTGGAGCTGGGCGACGACGCCGTCGGGGCCGGACAGGGCCCTGTTGAACGCCTGGACGCGGGCCTCGGCCTGCGGGTCGAGCAGCGGGGTCAGGGTCGAGACCAGCACCCGGGCGTCGGGCTTGAGCTGGGTGATGTGGGTGATCAGGGCGGCCAGGGCGTAGGGGGCGCCCTCGGACCGATAGCCGCTGATGGCGTTGTTGGCGCCGACCATCAGCAGGACGAGGTTGGGGTCGGCCGCGCCCGGGCCGAGCCACTTCGCCACGTTCTCGGCCAGGCCGGGCACGCCGTTGGGCGCGGTCCCCTCGATCAGGTAGCCGACGTGCCCCTCCTGGGGCGCGGCGGCGGCCGGCAGCCTCGGGTCGGCGTTGGCGGTCTCGCTGCCGACGAACGCGGGGCTGAAGCCGGCCGAGGTCAGGTCGCGGTACAGCTCGCCCCGATACCCGCCGGGGTCGAGGGGCTCCCCGAAGCCGTAAGTGATCGAGTCGCCCAGCGGCATGATCCGCAAGGCGGTCGCGGCGGCCTCCGAGGGCCGGCCCGTCCCCAGGACCCCGAGGGCGACGACCGCCAGCGCCGCCAGCCGGCCGGCCGGCCGGCGGCGCCAGAGGTAGGCCAGGACGCCGGCGGCGACGAGCAGGCAGGTCGAGGGCTCGGGCGTGACCCCCGGCGGCAGCGGCTTGCCCTCGATCGCGTCGGCCCAGGCGGCGGCCACCTTGTCGTAGCCCAAGGGGGAGGGGTGGATGCCGTCGGCGGTGTCGCCCAGGGTGAGCTGGTTGCCGATGTCGACGAGGCTGACGTTGACCCCGGCCTTCTGGAGGCCGGCGATCACCCCGTCGGGGCCGGAGATCCGCGCGTTGAACTCGTGCACTTGGTGTTCCCAGTTGGGATAGATCAAGGGGATCAGTGTGGAGACGAGGACGCGGGCCTTGGGGTCGAGCTCGTTGATCCGCTTGATCAGGGCTCCGAGCTGGTAGGGGGCGGCCTCGAGGTCGTGGTTGGCGATGATGTTGTTGGTGCCGATCATCAGCAGGACGACGTCGGGGTGGGCGCCGTTGGGCCCGAGCCAGGTGCCGACGTTGTCGGCGAGGCCCTGGTTGGTGGAGTCGGAGTTGGCGATGACGTCGCCGATGTGGCCCTCGTGGCCTTGCGCGGCTGGGGGGAGGCCGGGGGTCGGGTTCTGCGTGGAGCTGCCGACGAGCTGGACGTTGTAGCCGTCTTTGGTCAGGTCGTTGTAGAGCCGGCCGCGGTATCCGCCGGGGCTCTGGGCCCCGGGATAGCCCCAGGTGATCGAGTCGCCCAAGGGCATGATCTGGATCGCCGCGGCATCGGCCGAGGGGGCCTTCGACCACCCGAGGGCCGCCAGTCCGAGGGCCGCGATCGCCCGGAGGATGACCCAGCTCCGATCGCGGCCCGATCGATAGGGCATGACACGCTCCCATCCTTGGAAGTTCGCGACGACCCGCCCCGCCCCTTGCCGCCTCCCTCCGGGCGACGCCCGAGGCCCGGGCCCGTCGACGCTTTCGAGGGCGGACCTTGCCATAATTTCAAGTTCTTGGCCACCCCGGACCGAGACCATCAGGTTGGCCCTCCCGGTCTCGACGGCCCGAACAGGGCCGAGGGCGGACGATTCGCCCCTTCGGGCCCGCCATCTCACTCGCGGGAGGCCCCATCGCGTTGGCTTCGTTTCGCCGGGCGGCCGGAGGGCGTTGGGTTCGTTTCGCCCGGCGGGCGTCCCGAGTCGGCTTCGACCCGCCCGGCCATCCCGGCGCATGGGCCCGCCGGGCTCGATCGGGCGGTCCCGGGGGCCTTCCGGGCGGATCTGGGCCGATCTCCGGCCCTCCGGTCACCCCTCCGGCGCGCGGAGGCCCCCGGGGGGGCGAAACCGGTGCTCGACCGTCGCCGGGCCGTCGACGTTTCGGGATGTCAAAGACCGCCCCCCCGCCTCAGGCCCGGAGGCGCTCCCCCTTGTGGCGGTGCCTCGCCTCGCGCCGGGCCGACTCCCGCAGAGCCCGGGGGTCCTGCCGCCGGCCCGCGGCCGTCGCCGCCGGCACGCCCGGGCGATCCGAAGGCTCGGCCTCGGCCTCGACGGCCGCCTCGGCTTCGACGGCCGCCTCGGCTTCGACGGCCGGGGGCCCCGCCTCGGGCGGCGCCGGAGGGGCCTCGGCCGCCGCCGACCGGCCCGGCAGGCCGCCCCGGAGCAGCTCGACGAGCCAGCGGAGCCACCGCCGCAGCGACGCCTCGTGCCGGCCCAGCCGCCTCAACTCCGCCGTCGGCTCGACCGCCTCGTCGGCCTCGACCGCAGCCCGCTCGGCCGAGTCCCGAGGCACGACCTCAGCCCTTCGGCGCCTCAGCCCGGCGATCTCGCGCCGGGCCAGCTCGACCCGGCCCGGCGGCGGCGGGGCGATCTCGCCCGGCTCGCCGGCGACCCTGCCCGGCTCGCCGTCGCGCTCCCCGGCCGGGGTGCCGAGCAGGTCGAAGGCCCGCGCCTGCTGGCCCTCGGTCCAGGCCGCCCCGAGCCAGGCCGACCGACCCAGGGCCGCCCAGCGGCCGATCATCCAGTCGCATCCCTGGGGCGTCGAGCGGAGCCGGCCGACGACGAAGGCGGGGTTCCGGGCGATCCCGGCCCCCAGCACCTCGGCCTCGGCCGCGCGATCTTCCTCCCAGCCAGATCGGGCGCGGATCGCGGCCTGGCGGCGGAGGGCACGCTCGGCCCGGCCGCAGCGGTCGAGCCGCTCGGAGGTCGAGGCGACCTGGCCGAGCACCCACGCCCCGAAGCCGCCCTCGGGCCGCGCCTCCGGCGGGCGGGCCTCGGCGAGCGGGGCCGGGTCGTCGGCCGGCCCGGTCTGGTGGTCGGGCCAGAGGGTGTCGAGGTCGAGGTCGAGGTCGAGGGAGCAGGGCAGGGCGGCGGGGGAGGGGAGTTCGAGTGCGATCATGGCGCTGGGTCGCTCGGGTCCGGGGTGCGGGACGACTCCTCACGTTAATTAAGATCGTTCCCCGGCGGCCCGATTAGCATGCGATCCGGAAATTTGGACGAGACGGGTCGATCGGTCCGTCGGACTGGTCCGATTCCTCATGTTAATGAACACAAGAAAACATGTACGGTGGCGTCGAGCGGAGCAAGGCCCACCTTCCGACCCGGATGATGTCGGCGGCCGGCGGGGACTTACGCCCCGGGCGGCGACCGGTTACACCGGAGGGGAAGGGCGGCGACCCATCGCCGCCCGAAGGCGACGGGGCCGGTCCCGGACGGCGTCGAAACCCCGGCCCGGCGCATCTTGCGAGGCATGCTCATGACCAAGGGATTGATGGCTGCGCCGATCTTTCTGGGCATCTTCGCCCTTTCCGCGACCGTCGCCTGGGCCCCGGCCCGGGGGGACGCCCAGGATCCGAAGGCCCCGACCGCGACGGAGACCGCCCCGCCCGGGCCCGAGGCGAAGCCGGGGCCGGCGCCGATGGCCGACCGCCTGGCGAAGATCCTGGCCGAGTACCGGGCCCAGGAGGACGCCATGCGGCGGGCGCTGGAGAACGTCCAGACCCAGCAGGAGTGGAGCCGGATCTACGCCCAGATGGCCCCCGACGACGTCGCCTTCAGCCGCCGGATGATCGACCTGGCCCTGACCGGCCCCAAGGAGGCGGCGGCCCGCGACGCCCTGATCTGGGTCGTCAACAAGCCGGGCCGGGGCGACTCGCGCGACTACGGCGACGAATACGCCCGGGCGGCGGCCCTCCTCGTCCGCCACCACGGCGACGACCCCGAGGCCGTCCGCGTCGGCCTCCAGATGAACAACCTGGTCTCGGCCCACCGCGACCTGCTGCTCTCCGGCTTCGTCGCCTCGGCCAAGGGGCGCGAGTCGAAGGGGCTCGCCCGGCTGGCCCTGGGCCGATACTTCCAGGCCAAGGCCGGCTACGTCGCGGCCATCAAGGCGAGGAACGGGCAGCGGGGGAAATTCGTCTACTCCGGCGTGATCGGCGACGACGGCAAGCCTCACGACGAGGAGGTCGACGAGGACGACGAGAGTTATGCCTACGACCTCCAGGCTCGCTTCTGCGACCCCGAGGCGATCAAGGCCGAGGCCGAACGACTCTTCAACGAGGTCGTCTCCGATTATGGCGACGTCCCCTACGTCAACACCAAGCTTCGCGAGCTGGAAGCCCTGCTCAAGGAAGCCACGCCGATGTGGAACGGCAAGCCGATGACCAGGGAGGAGGTCGAGAAGGTGGAGAAGATGGTCCACGCCCGGAGGACGCTCGGCCAGGTCGCCACCGGCCACCTCGACGAGATGCACAGCCTGGTCGTCGGCAAGCCCGCCCCCGAGATCGACGGGGTCGACTTCGACGGCAAGCCCTTGAAGCTTTCGAGCTACCGGGGGAAGGTCGTCGTCCTGGTCTTCTGGGGCTCCTGGTGCGGCCCCTGCATGCGGGAGGTCCCCCACGAGCGCGAGCTGGTCGAGCGGCTCAAGGGCCGGCCGTTCGCCCTGCTGGGCGTCAACTGCAACGAGCCCAAGGCCGCCGCGCTCAAGGCGATCGAGGCCGAGCGGATCACCTGGCCCAACTGGCACGACGGCGACGACGGCGACGGCCCGATCGTCTCGCGCTACCACATCCGCGGCTATCCGACCGTGATCGTCCTCGACGCCGGGGGAACCATCCGGGCCAACCAGCTCAGCGGGTCCGGGCTGGACAAGACCGTCGAGGAACTCCTCGGCGAGGTCGAGGCGAAAGAGAAGGCACCGGCTCGTTGAGCGGGCATTCGGGCCCCGGATCGGCCTATCGGGGGGCGAGGGCGGGGCCCTAAGATGGATGCATTGGCGGGGCCCGCTTCGGCCCCGTCGCCCCCCGGAGCCGGATCGCCGTGGAACCCCCTTCGCTTCGCGTGGTCAAGGCGGTCTGCCCGCTGGATTGCCCGGATACGTGCTCGATGCGGGTCACGGTCCGCGACGGGGTGGCCGTGGACCTCCGGGGGGATGCCGAGCATCCGTTCACCCGGGGGTTCCTCTGCCAGAAGATGGCCCGCTACCTCGACCGGGTCTACAGCGACGACCGGCTGTTGCACCCGCTCAGGCGGGTCGGGCCGAAGGGGTCGGGCCGGTTCGAGCGGGTGGGCTGGGACGAGGCGTTGGCGGAGATTTCCGAGCGGTTCGCGGCGATCGCGGCTTCGGGCGACGGTCCGCAGGCGATCCTGCCTTACAGCTATTACGGCACGATGGGCAAGCTCCAGTCGAGCAGCCTCGACCGCCGGTTCTTCCACAGGCTGGGCGCGTCGATGCTCGACCGGACGATCTGCGCCTCGGCCGGGACGATCGGCTACGAGTACACGATGGGCCGGGGGCGGCTGGGGGCCGACCCGATGGCCGTGCCGGGGTGCAAGCTCGTCATCAACTGGGGCTCGAACACCGCGCACACCAACAGCCACCTCTGGAGCCTGATGATCCAGGCCCGCAAGCGCGGGGCGACGCTCGTCGCCGTCGACCCCTACCGGAGCCCCACCGCCGCCCGGTCCGACTGGTACATCCAGCCCCGGCCCGGCACCGACGCCGCGCTCGCGCTGGGCCTGATGCACGTCCTCTGGCGCGACGGCCTGACCGACGACGACTACCTCGACCGGGGGACCGTCGGGGCCGACCTGCTCAGGCGGAGGGCCCTGGAGGAGTACCCGGTCGACCGGGTCGCCGCGATCACCGGGGTTGATGTCGAGACCATCGAGGAGCTGGCCCGCCGCTACGCCGCCGAGCAGCCCTCCTTGATCCGGCTCAACTACGGGCTCCAGCGGCACGGCGGGGGCGGGATGGCGGTCCGGACGATCGCCTGCCTGCCGAGCCTGGTCGGCGCCTGGCGGCACCCGGGAGGCGGGGCGCTGCTATCGACCAGCGGGGCCTTCGACTTCAACGCCGGGGCATTGGCCCGGGTCGACCTGGCGCCCCGGGGCACCCGGACGATCAACATGAACCACCTGGCCGAGGCCCTCGCCGGCGAGCAGCCGGGGCCGCCGGTCCGGGCCCTCTACGTCTACAACTGCAACCCCGCCGCCGTCGCCCCGGACCAGCGCAGGGTGCTCGAAGGGCTCCGCCGCGACGACCTCTTCACCGTCGTCCACGAGCAATTCGCCACCGACACCGTCGACTACGCCGACCTCGTCCTGCCGGCCACCACCCAGCTCGAACACCTCGACATCCACGGCGCCTACGGCCACCACTTCGTCATGCTCAACGAGCCGGCGATCGCCCCCGTCGGCGAGGCCCGCTCGAACAACGACGTCTTCCGAGCCCTCGCCGCCCGCCTCGGCTTCGAGGCCGACCTCTTCCCCGACGACCGGGCCCTGATCCGCGAGGTCCTCGACGGCGGCCCCTCGCTCGGCGAGATCACCCTGGAGCGGCTTGAACGCGAGCCCTCGATCCGCCTCGCCATCCCCGACGACTACGCCCCGTTCGCCGAAGGACGCTTCCCCACCCCCTCCGGCAAGTGCGAGCTGTACTCCGAGCGGATGCTGCGCGACGGCCTCGACCCCTTGCCGACCTATACCCCGCCCATCGAAGACCCCCAGCGTCGGCCCGACCTGGCCGCTTCCTACCCGATCCAGCTCCTCAGCCCCCCCCGGCCCCAGTTCCTCAACTCCACCTTCGCCAACTCCGCCAGCCACCGGGCCGCCGCCGGCGACCCCACCATCGAGCTATCCGAGGCCGACGCCCGGGCCCGCCACCTCCTCGACGGCCAGTGGGCCGAGGTCTACAACGCCCGGGGGGCCTTCCGGGCCCGCGTCGCCCTCTCCGGCGCCGTCAAGCCCGGGGTCGCCGTCGCCACCGGCCTGTACTGGAACAAGCTCGTCCCCGGCGGGGGCAACGCCAACGCCACCACCTCCTCGGCCCTCACCGACATGGGCGGCGGCGCGACCTTCTTCGACAACCTCGTGGAGGTCCGGGCCTGGCGAGGGGAGGATTGATGGCCGAGCGGGAAGAGATCGAGGACCGATTCCGGGCGAACCTCGGCCGGGTGGGCGACCTCGTCGTCCTGTACGAGTCGATCGTCTCGGGCTCCCGGGGCCGCAAGCCGACCCAGGTCTCAGACATCCTCTGCGCCGCCGTGGTCCTGCTCCATGCGTCGCTGGAAGATCTGCTCCGGAGCCTGGCGGAGTGGAAACTGCCCCAAGCCCCGGCCTCGTCGCTGGAGCGCGTCCCGCTCGCGGGCCCCGGGGCGGCCAAGGATCGCTTCACCCTCGTCGACCTCGCCGGCTTCCGGGGGCAGACCGTCGACGCGGTCATCGCGAAGTCCGTGGAGGGCTTTCTCGAGCGGTCCAGCTATAATCACCCGGGGGAGGTCATCGAACTGCTCGGCAAGATCGGCGTGAAGGCCACCCTCGATCGAGTGTTGAAGACCAAACTTGCGAACATGATGGCCCGCCGGCATTGGATCGCTCATCGGGCCGATCGGAACCCACGCACGGGCCCCGGCCATCAAATGACCCGTTCAATCTCGGCCGCTGAGGTCAGGATCTGGCTCAAGGCCGTCGAAACAACCGGCGGCCTCATTTTCGGTGAACTCTGACGGATCGAGCCTACTTCGTTTTGGAGGAGTCATGGACCTTAAAGCTGAGGTCAGGAGGATCTTCGAAGGACTCGATCTCGCCGATGCCGAGATCGACTTTCTCCCAAATCGAGGGACTCGCGTCCTGGTGTCGCTCATCTCTCCTGCATTCGAGTCGATGGAAGATTGGGAGCGTCAGGAACTCGTCTGGGGTGCCCTCCTCGACGGGCTCGGCGATTATGAATCACGCTGGGTCGAGTTCGTGTTCACCGACACGCCCGGCGAGGTGGCCGAGGCCATCGCCCAGGCGAACGCCGCCCCGGAAGTTTGACCGCCCGAACCTCCCCGAGAAGGAAGGCTGAATAATGTCCCTGCTCGCCCTGCCCATCGCCCCCGCCTCGGACCCGGCCGTCGCCCGGATGACCGTCACCCTCTACACGAGGGCCCAATGCTGCTGCTGCCACACGGCCCGGGAAGTCCTGGAGGAGTATCGCGAGGCTCACGGCTTCGGGTTCGAGGAGGTCGATGCGTCGGACCCGGGCGTCATGGAGCGGATCGGCCCGACGGTCCCGGTGATCGCGGTGGACAGCAAGGTCCGGTTCCGGGGCGAGGTCAACCGGGTCCTGTTCGAGCGGCTGCTCGCCTCGCGGCAGGGCGGCTGATCGGTTGATGAGCAACCCTCGGGACGAGATCAAGCGGGCGAGCCTGGCGGCGTTCAACGCCAGGCTCCGGGGGTGCCGGCGGTGCCACGAGGCGGGCTTCCTCGATGAGCGGGTGTCGTGGCCGGTGGCGTTCGACGCGGAGCCGGACGCCCCGGTGCCGCGGGTCTTGCTGATCGGCCAGGCCCCCGGGCTGCGCGGCGGGCACATCGCCCGGCCGTTCGAGGGGCCTTCGGGGGACCGGCTCCGGGTCTGGTTCGAGGCGGGGGGGATCGCCCGCGAGGACTTCTGGCGGAAGATCCAGTTCGTCGCGGTGACCCGGTGCTACCCCGGCCGCCTGCCCGGGGCGAAGGGGGATCGGCTCCCCTCGCCGGCCGAGCGGGCCCTTTGCCGCCCCTGGCTCGACGAGGTGGTGGCCCTGATGGGGGCCGAGGTCGTGCTGTTGCTCGGCCTCCTGGCGATCCGCTCGGTCCTCGGGCCGGTCCCCTCGCTGTCGAGCGTGGTCGGCACCGCCCGGGTGGTCGACGGGGTCCGGTATCTGCCGCTACCCCACCCCTCGGGCGTCAGCCGGTGGCTGAACGACGCCCCCAACCTGGAGGCCGTCGCCCGGGCCATGATCTGCCTCAGGGGGTGGGTCGACGAGCTGGGGATCTGACCCGATCAAGGGGCCGGGGCAACGGGCCCCGAGACCGCGGCGGATTCGAAGGTGGCCATGTCGCGGAGGATGTCGGCGGCGGCGGCGACCAGGGGGAGGGCCAGGGTGGCTCCGGTGCCTTCGCCGAGGCGGAGGCCGAGGTCGAGCAGGGGGGAGAGCCGGAGGGCTTCGAGGGCGACGCGGTGGCCGGGCTCGGGGCCGCGGTGGGCGGCGAGGAACGAGCCGAGGGCGAGGGGGCAGAGGGTGGCGGCGACGAGGCCGGCGACGGTGCTGATGAAGCCGTCGAGGACGACCAGGCCTCGGTGCCGGGCCGCGCCGACGGCCAGGCCGGCCAGGCCGATGACCTCGAAGCCGCCGAGGCGGGCGAGGAGGTCCCAGGGGTCGGCGAAGTGGGCCCGGTGGAGGTCCAGGGCCCGGGCGACGACCTCGCGCTTGCGGAGGAGCCCGGCGTCGTCGACCCCGGTCCCCCGGCCGACGACGGCCTCGGCCTCGGACCCGGTCAGGGCGGCGAGCACGAGGGCGGCCGTCGTCGTGTTGCCGATCCCCATCTCGCCGAGGGCGACGACCCGGAACCCCTCGCCCGCGACCCAACGGTCGGCCAGGTCGAGGCCGACGGCGAAGGCGGCGAGGGCCTCGCCCCGGGCCATGCTCGGGCCTTCGAGGGCGTTCGAGGTCCCGCCCCGGATCGGCCGGGAGATCAAGGCCGGGTGGTCGCGCAGCCCCTCGGGCAGGTGGCGGACGCCGAGGTCGACGACCCGGACCTCGGCCCCCGCCCGGCGGGCCAGGACGTTGACCGCGGCGCCCCCGGCGAGGTAGTTCGCCACCATCTGGCCGGTCACCGCCTGCGGGTACGCGCTCACCCCGGCCTCGGCGACGCCGTGGTCGGCGGCGAACACGGCGACCAGCCCCGGCCCGCCGATGGGACGGTCGGTCCTCTGGATGCTCGCGAGCTGGCGGCCCACTTCCAGCAGCCGGCCGAGGCTGCCCGGGGGCATCGTCAAGGTCCCCTGGCGGGCCGAGGCGCGGTCGAGCCAGGCCGGGTCGGGGCCTTCGACCGCCCCGATCGCCCGGGCGATCGGGGCGGGGATGGCGACGTCGGGGGGGCCAGCCACGATCAGAACGCGATCGGCTTTTGCTTGGCCCGGCGGACCCCGACGAACTGGCCGAGGTGCATCAGCGCGTGGAGCCCGGTCAGGTTGAAGACGGCGGCGACGGTCGCTGCCATGCTCCGGATCTGCTCCGGGGCCGGCGCCTCGAGGTCGGACTCGCTCATCGACTCCAGCAGGGCCTTGGTCGCGGCCCTCTGGGTGGCCCAGGCTTCCAGATATTCAGCCTTGGTGTAGAAATTCTCCGGGCCGTCGAGTCCGGCCATCTTCTTGCCGTGCTTCTCGTAAAACCCCTCGGCATGCGGCGGGCAGGAGCCGGGCCGAAGGCCTTCGATCATGTTCCGCTCGCTGGTGATCAGGTGGCCCATCTGCCAGGCGATATGGTGCATGCCGTCGACCGGCCGGTGCATCAAGTCCGCGTCGTCGAGGTCGGCCAAATACTTACCCATGAGCATGTCGGCGACGTTGATCGACTGGAGGATGATGTCCTTGGATTGCATGGGATGAGGACCTCGGTTCGCGTCGGGGCGAGGGTCAACGGGAGACCCGGACCGCCCGGGAATAGCAGATGTCACGATCCGGGGCAAGGGTCCGGCCCGGCCAGGTCACCAGCCGTGGCGGTCGGCCAGCCAGCGGATCTGCCCGAGGTGGTGCCGGCCGTGCCAGGCGTAAAGGCCGAGGGCGGCTCCCAGCGATTGAGTCGCGTTCGCCTCGGGGTGGAAGAAGGTCCGGGCGAAGTCGGCGGGGGTCATCGCGCGGAGGAGGCCGGCCCAGCGGGCGTGGAGGCCGTCGAGGATCAGGAGCGAGGGGGCGGGGTCGCCGTCGGCGTCGGGCAGTCGGGCCCAGGCCGACTCGTCGTAGGGCTTGATCGTCGGGTTGTCCTCGGTCAAGGCCAGCCGGAACCGGGCGTGGGCGTTGAGGTGGCTGTCGGCCAGGTGGTTGATGATCTGGCGGACGGTCCAGTTAACATAGCGGGCGGCGAGACGGTCGGCGGTGAGCCGGTCGACGAGGCCCCGGAGGTCGGCCGGGAGCCGGGCTAGGTCGGCGATGGTCGCCTCCCTCGCCTCGGGGGTCGGGTCGGGCTCGGGGGCGTATTCGCCGATGGGGTATTTGGGTGGGGACACTTCGAGGGGCTCCTATCCGGTCAGGGGCTGGCGGTGGCCACGCCCTCGGCTTCGAAGTCGGCGATGAAGAGCTGGCTCTTCTTGTCGAGCGTCCGGCCGCTGGAGGTCCACATCAGCTTCTTGCCGTCGGGCGAGAAGACGGGCAGGCCGTCGAAGCCCTCGCGGTGGGTGATCCGCTCCTCGAGTCCGGTGTCGACGTCCATCAGGTAGAGCTCGTAGTTGGCGTGGCCGTGCTTGCTGGTGGCGTAGATGATGTGGCGGTTGTCGGGGTGGAAGTAGGGGCCCCAGTTGACGAACTCGTTGGCGGTCAAGGGCCGCTCGGCGGTCCCCTCGACGTTGTTGATGTAGACCTGGAGCAGGTCGTTCCCCTTGCGGTCGGACCGGTAGAGGATGCGCTTGCCGTCGGGCGCGAAGAACGGGCCGCCGTCGTAGCCCTTGGAGCGGGTGATCCGGCGGACGTTCTTGCCGTCGGCGTCCATGACGTAGATCTCGGCGTCGCCGTCGCGGAACGAGGTGAAGACGATGGACTTGCCGTCGGGCGAGTAGCTCCCCTCGGCGTCGTAGCCCGGAGTGTCGGTCAGGCGGACGAGGTGTGAGCCGTCGGGGTCGGCCTTGAAGAGGTCCATGTAGGGGTCGAAGTCCCACCGGTAGCTGGCGCCGGTCCGGCTGTAGGCGGGCCCTTTGGGCCCTTCGGCCTTCCCCTCGGCGAGGGCGGGGTCGAGGTGCGAGGAGGCGAAGAGGATGGATTTGCCGTCTGGGTGGTAGTACGAGCAGGTCGTCTTCCCCTTGCCGGTGCTGACCATCCGGGGCACCGCGTCGGCTTCGAGGTCGGCGGTGTAGATCTGGTAGTCGTCCTGGTTGGCATTGGGCGTGGCCAGGATCGCGGCGACGGGGGCGGGCACGGCCTGGAAGATGATCCCCCGGCCGTCGGGGCGGAAATACCCCTCGCCGGCCTTGGCGAAGCCGGAGGTGACCTGGCGGATGTTCTTGAGGTGCTTGGCCTCGGCGGCGTCGGCGGCCTTGGTGTCCGGCGGCGCGGGGGGCTGGGCGGTCAGGAAGGCGGCCAGGGCCAGTTGGGCGAGCATGCGTGGGGGCTCCGTCTCCGAGGGTGGGCGGGGCGAGGGCCCGGTCGTCGGCCGTCGGGGGCGGTCCTCCGACCCCCGACGCTTCCCGGCCCGGGCCGAGACGGCTAGTATAAGGCCGGCCGGGCGCCCCGCCAATGGCCGGGGACAGGCCGCGCAAGGGGGGCGGCGGTCCGCCGCATCCCCCCTCCCCGAAGGGAGCCGACCCGTGAAGATCTACACCAAGACCGGCGACGACGGCACCACCGGACTGCTCGGGGCCGGCCGGGTGTTCAAGGACGACCCGCGGATCGAGTCCTACGGCACGGTCGACGAGCTGAACGCGGTGCTCGGCCTGGCCAGGGCGACCGGGGCCCTCGACGCCGACTGCGACGGCCTCGTCGCCCGGCTCCAGGACGACCTCTTCGCCGTCGGCGCGGCCCTGGCCGACCCCGATCCGGCCGGCAAGTTCCACAACGCCGTGACCGAAGCGCACGCCGCCCGGCTCGAAGCGGAGATCGACCGCCTCGAAGCCGACCTCCCCCCGCTGACCCACTTCATCCTCCCCGGCGGCTCGCCCGCGGCGGCCCAGCTCCACCTGGCCCGGACGATCTGCCGGCGGGCCGAGCGCCTCGTCGTCCGCCTCAACCGCCAGCCCGACGGCGCCGTGCCGCTCCACCTGGTCACCTACCTGAACCGCCTCAGCGACCTCCTCTTCGTGCTCGCCCGGGCCGTCAACCACCGCTCGGGCGCCGGCGACATCCTCTGGGCCGGCCTCTGAGGCCGGGCCCGAAAGGGCATGAAATCGCGGGCGCAATCTTGGTCAAGCTCGCCGATTTTTCTTGCAATCGCGACCTGCCGATTCCATCATCTCGTCCTGCTCGCTCTTGAGATCATACCCGGCCGGCAGCCCGGCCCGGCGGCGACCATTCGCCGTCGGGGGAGGGTCGCCCATCCACGCCCGCCAGCATCCCCGCCTCAGCGAGACCGAGCGATCTCTCATCGAGATCCGAGCGGCCTCGTTTCCACCGCCTTGCTTGTGGACTGGACAATTCCCCCTTTTCAACAGATCGGAGTCGCCCCCGTGCAGATGCTCGCTCCCCGTCGACGCGGTTTCACGCTGATCGAGTTGCTGGTCGTCATCGCCATCATCGCCGTGCTCATCGCCCTGCTGCTGCCGGCGGTCCAGTCGGCCCGCGAGGCCGCCCGCCGCGCCCAGTGCACCAACAACCTGAAGCAGTTGGGCCTGGCCGCCGCCAACTTCGAGTCGACCAACAACTACTATCCGCAAGGATACGGGCCGTTCCCGGTCACCGTGATCACCGGATGCACCGGGAATTTTTCGGGATGCCGGATCAACGCCCTCGGCTCCATGCTCCAATACATGGAGCAGGGCAGTCTGTATTCGGCCTTTAATACCCAAATTGACATGTGTGTTTATTTGGCATCCGGACCGAATTACACGGCCCAAAGGACGCTCATTAATTCGTATGTCTGTCCCTCCGACCCGGCACAGGAGCGGATTGGCGCCAACATCGCCTACAATAATTACTTCGCCTCGCTCGGCGCGACCGCCGCCCAGGAGGCGGGATCGGCCTACACCAACATGGAGCCGAACTCGAACCGGCTGGGGATCTACAACGCGGCGGTGGATTATTCGACCCCGCCGTGCAACAACGGCACGACCCCGAACGCGGATTACCTGAAGGTCGCGCCGGTCGGGGTCTCGGCCGTGACGGACGGTACCAGCAACACGGCAGCGTTCTCCGAGAGCAATCGCGGGCACGAATCGGGCACCGCCCTGCCGCCCTTCGACAAGACCTGCACCGCCCTGTTCTCCGCCAATATTGACAACTTTGCCATGCCCATGTGCGACCCGGCCACGCGAAACACCAGCTACCGCTATCGCGGCCAGGAATATTATCGGGCCTTCGGGCCGACCGCCTTCTACACCCACACCTTGACGCCGAACTCGCAATACTACGATTGCGGGACCGTTGCTGACACCACGGCCCGGAACAACTACTCGCGGACCCACCTGGCCGCGCGGAGCTATCACCCCGGAGGGGTCAACGTCTGCATGGCCGACGGTTCGGTCCGTTACGCCAAGAATACGATCGACATCGGGGTCTGGAGGGCGGTGGGCACCCGCGGCGGCGGCGAGGTGATCAGCGCCGACAGCCTCTGACGCAGCGGGCCACGCTCCATCGATCCCGCAGTTCCGACCGGGGGGCCCGTCGAGGCCCCCTTTCCTTCCCGCCGAGGCGATCCATGCGAAGAACCGTCGTCTTGCTCTCGCTCGCCGCGCTGGCCGCTTGCGGGTGCGGGAGCACCCATCAACCCCTCACGCCGGATCAGGAGAAGGCGCACACCCTCCTCCAGGTCGGGGAGATGGTCCGCTCCTACCAGATCTCGAAGAATAAACCGCCCGACCGTTTCGCGGATCTCGGCTCCGTGCGGGCCGTCGCCGGTAATGGATATGAGGCGGTCAGGACGGGCGAGGTTGTCCTCCTCTATGGAACGCCCCTGTCGGATACGAACGAGGAGCCTGGCCAGTCGAAATCCGACGAGGTGCTGGCTTACCAGAAACAGGTCCCCGAGTCGGGCGGCGAAGTCCTCATGCTCGACCGTTCGGTCCGGACCATGACGGCCGACGAATTCAAGGCCGCCAGGAAGTCCGGCAAGGGCTGAACCTCGGGCCCGCTGGGGCATAAGGCTGCATGTACAATCTTCATGGAATCCTCCGATTGCCCTTGCAATCGCGACCCGTCGATCTCATCATTTCGTGCTGGCCCGTGCGAGATCATCTCCGGCCGGCGGCCTGGCGCGGAGGCGATCATTCGCCGTCGGGGGAGGGTCGCCCATCCCCGCCCGCCATCATCCCCGCCTCATCTCGCCCGAGCGGTTTCTCAATCGAGATCCGCGAGGCCTCCTTGCCCCCGGCCCTACTCTTCTTGTCGACCGGATCATCCCCTTTTTCCGCAGATCGGAGTCGCCCTCGTGCAGATGCTTGCTCCCCGTCGACGCGGTTTCACGCTGATCGAGTTGCTGGTCGTCATCGCCATCATCGCGGTGCTCATCGCCCTGCTCTTGCCCGCCGTCCAGTCGGCCCGCGAGGCCGCCCGCCGCGCCCAGTGCACCAACAACCTGAAGCAGATGGGCCTGGCGGCGATGAATTTCGAGTCGACGTATTCGACCCTGCCGCCGGCCTATGCGCCCTATCCCGACGACCCCACCCTCGGCGGCGGGGGCCGGGGCAACGTCCAGGCCCAGCTGCTCCAGTACATCGAGCAGGGATCGTTGTTCTCCTCCTTCAATTTCCACTGCAACATCAACAGCTATGGCACGGTCTCGCCGAACAACACGGCGCAAACCCAGCTCGTCGCCGCCTACATCTGCCCGTCCGACCCGTCGACGGCCCGGCTGGTCGACCCCACGACGAACGGGCTGGGCTACAGCAACTACTTCGCGAGCACCGGGGGCACCGCCGCCATCGAGATCGGCCCGAACGCCTATCAGGACAACATCAGCAGCCGGTTCGGCATCTACAACGCCGCGATCACCAATGGCGCCCCTAAATACCTCGCCGACGGCACGACGCCCAACCCGGACTATCTCAAGGTGACCGGGACGAGGATTTCCGACATCACCGACGGCACCAGCAACACCGCCATGTTCGCCGAGACCATCCGCTCCAGGGCCGTCCAGAACACCGCGGCGGAGATCCCGATCACCGACCTGGTCAACGTCTACCTGGTCAGCAGCCCCTTCGCCTCGGCCGACATGGTGGTCCCGCCGGCCGCCTGTACCATCTTCAACTCTCGGATCCGCTACCGGGGCCAGGAATACTACCGCGACCTGCCGATGACCGGCTGGTACGCGCACACGACCGTGCCGAACAACAAGCTCTGGGATTGCGCCGACACCAGCTTCGCCACCGGCCACCTGGCGGCCCGGAGCTATCATCCCGGCGGGGTGAACTCCTGCTTCGCCGACGGGTCGGTCAAGTTTATCAAGAACACGATCAACCCCAGGGTCTGGTATACCCTGGGCACGCGGGCCGGCGGCGAGGTCATCAGCTCCGACTCGTACTGATCGGGGCCGCGAGGTCCCGCAACGTCGATCGTCGGATCGAAGGGGCGGCCCGGGCCCTCGGGCCGCCCCGCACCCTGGAGCTTCGAAGGATGCCGAGATTCAAGAGTCGGCCGTCGGCGATGTTCGTCGTCGGGCTCGCCTGCCTCGCGGCCGGTTGCGGCGGGGCGTCGAGGCCGATCACGCCCGAGAACCCGATCGAGGGGATTGTCTTGGAGCAGGTCGCCGAAGCCTATCGCTCGTATTGCCTGTTTCAGGGCGGACCACCATCCCAATTGGCCGACCTCGAAAAGTTGAAGAAAGCGAACCCGGCCGGGATCGACGCCTTGAAGAAGGGCGACATCACCCTCTTCTGGGGGGCCAAGCTCCCCGACACCGGCGAAGAACCGGGGTCGGTGGCCGCGCCCGAGATCCTCGCCTATCAGAAGCAGGTCCCCGAGCAGGGCGGCTACGTCCTCCAACTCGACCGGAGGATCAGGAAGGTGACCGCCGAGGAGTTCAAGGCCGCCCCGAAGGCCGGCAAGGGTTGAACCGTCCGGCCGATTCTCGCCCGGCGGGGGGAATCGGCCTTGCATCGGGGCCTTCAGGGATGGACGATCGATCGTGCGAGGCGCGATCCTCTCCCCCATCTCCAAAGGGCCGAGACCATGACGGGCATCGATCGTCGGACTTTCCTGGGCTCGGCGGCGGTAGCGGCGACGGTGGCGGCCTCGGCCCGGCTGGCGCCGGGTTCGGCGCCGGCGAGCGAGCGGATCCGGATGGGCGTGATCGGCGTCCGGGGGCGCGGGGCCGAGCTGGCCAGGGAGTTCTCCAAGCGGAGCGACGTCGAGGTCGTGGCCCTGGCCGACGTCGATGATGCCTCGTTCGCCAAGGGAGTGCCGGCCGTCGAGAAGGTCACCGGCAAGGCCCCGAGGACGGAGAAGGATTTCCGCAAGCTGCTCGACGACAAGGGGATCGACGCGGTGGCGGTGGCCTCGCCCGACCACTGGCATGCCCTGATGGCGGTGATGGCCTGCCAGGCCGGCAAGGACGTCTACACCGAGAAGCCCGCCAGCCACAACATCGTCGAGGGGCGGCGGATGGTCGAGGCGGCCCGGAAGTACAAGCGGGTCGTCCAGCTCGGCATCCAGCGGCGGAGCATGCCGCACGTCATCGAGGCGACCGACTTCGTCCGCTCGGGCGGGATCGGGACCGTCGGCATGGCCCGGGCCTGGATCTTGCAGAAGCGGCCGGCGATCGGCCCGCCCAAGCCGGCCGACGTCCCCGCCGGCGTCGACTACGCGATGTGGCAAGGCCCCGCGCCCGACCGGCCGTTCCTGTCGAACCGGTTCCACTACAACTGGCACTGGTTCTGGAACTGGGGGACCGGCGAGATCGGCAACAACGGGATCCACGGCGTCGACGTCGCCCGCTGGGGCCTGGGCGTCGAGGCCCCCCTGGCCGTGACCTCCGGCGGCGGCCGGTTCGTCTTCGACGACCGCGAGGTCCCCGACACCCAGGTCGTCACCTGGGAGTTCCCCAAGGCCTGCATCGTCTGGGAGCACCGGCTCTGGGACAAGCACCCGCTCGAAGGGCTCGGCTTCGGCATCGCCTTCTACGGCGACCAGGGGGTCCTGACCGTCGACGAGAAGGGGTGGAAGGTCGAAGGGGGCACCAAGGAGGCCGGCGGCAGGGCGACCGAAGGGCTGGCCGCCCACCTGGGCAACTTCGCCGACTGCGTCAAGTCGCGGGCCACGCCCAACGCCGACATCGAGATCGGCCACCTCAGCACCCGGCTCTGCCACCTGGGCAACATCGCCCACCGGGTCGGCCGGAAGATCGGCTTCGACCCCGCCACCGAGACGATCCCCGGCGACGCCGAGGCCAACGCCCTGCTCGGCCGCGAATACTCGACCCGGTTCGAGATGCCCTCGGTCGTCTGAGCCCGATCGCCCCCCCCTCGGTCCCGACCCTCGCGAAATCCGACCCGAAACCGTCACGGAGCCGTCCTCAGCGTCCTATGGTTGAGGAGGATGGCTCGCCGGAGAATCGGTCGATTCGCGAGAAGTTGTGTCCGTCGGGCCTCCAGAACACGATGGTATTCGAGGAGGCCCGCCGCGATCCCCCCGGGCAGGTCCGGTTGCGGATCGCCTCGGCTGCATGCTATCATGGTGGTCGCGACGAATCGGATCGAAGCTGATCTCGATCGAATCACCGAGTTCGGCTAGTTTGCCGGCCCAAGGGCGGGTCGGTTCGGCATGGTCGTGGAGAAGACCGGACGTGAGCGGCAAGGATCGGGGCAAAATTCGCCGGGCTTATCGCCCCTCGATGGAGGCCCTGGAGGGCCTACGCCTCCTGAGCAGCCTGGCCTCGACGACGGTCGAGGTCGGCGCCGGGCCCGACTTGCATACCTCGGCGGTCGGCCTGAGCCCGGCCGCGGCCTCGGGCGACGCCTGGGATGCCGCCCTGGTCGCCTCGCAGCTCGACGCCCTGATCGGGACCGACCGGGGCGGGGTCGACGTCGCCGACCTGTCCAGCGGCCTGGCGCAGCTCGACAAGTACCTGGCCCGGGCCTGGTTCCGAGCCGGGATCTCCCCCCAGCAGCACGACGACTGCACCCAGGCGGTGTACACGACCCTGCTCCAGGGGCTGGGCCGCGACCGCTTCGACCAGCTCCTCGGCGACGTCGGCCAGTCGGGCATCCGCGACGTCCTGAGCCGCGAGACCGCCGAGGGGCCCGACTTCTTCCGGGCCATCGACACCGTCAAGAAGAGGGCCCAGCGCGAGCGGAGCTACCAGCCGCTCGACTCGGTCCAGGCCGCCGCGATGAACCGGCCGGACAGCTCGCAGGCCGAGTGGAAGGCCACCCTCCAGGAAGCGATCCTCCGCAACCTCAGCCCCCGCGAGGCCGCCCTGATCCAGGCGACGCTCCAGGGCGAGACCCCCGCCGAGATCGCCCAGCAATGGGGCATCGCCCCCAAGACCGTCAGCAACGAGAAGACGCGAGCCCTCCAGAAGCTCCGCGACGTTCTCGCCTCCGATCTGTCCGACTGATCCCCCCCAAACCGACAAAACCATCGTTCGACCGCCCGCCAACTCGGCCGGGCCGGCTCGGTTTGCGCCCCGGGAACAAGCTGCGAAAATTGTGTAAGACTCCCATTTTACGATCTTGGGTCTTGCAACGCGATTGCATGTAGTTAGACTCTCGTGAGCGAGCGCGAAGCCCAAGGTCACGACATGGGGGCGGACGAGGCGACCCTGCGGTGGTCGTCGGCGAGGATTCCCCGGTCGGCCGGCGGTCGCCTCAATCGCACACCTTGGAGATGGCAACGATGTCTCGACCGCCCCACTACCGGACCGCCTCGCCCGCTCGTCGGGCACGCCACCGCCGCCTCGCGATCGAGGCCCTCGAAGGTCGCGAGCTGATGACGACGTACTCGGTGACCACCGCCGCCGACTCCGGCGCCGGGTCGCTGAGGGCCGCGATCCAGTCGGCCAACACCGACGGGACGATCGGGGCCGACTCGATCGCCTTCGCCATCGGCGGCGGCGGCCCGCAGACGATCAAGCTGGCCTCGGCCCTGCCGGCGATCACCCGGACGGTGGCCATCGACGGCGAGTCGCAGGCGGGCTACGTGGGCGTCCCGCTGATCACGATCGACGGCTCGGGGGCGGGCGCGGGGGCCGACGGCCTGAACTTCACCGGGGGCGGGAGCAGCGTCGTCCAAGGCCTGTCGCTCGTCAACTTCGCGCCCAACGCCTCGGGCGCCGGCGGCCGGGCGATTCGGCTGGCCGACGGGGGCAAGGACGTCGTCAGGGCCAGCTACCTGGGCCTGGCCACCGACGGGGTCACCGCCGGCCCGAACGGCTACGGGATCGAGGTCGACTCGGCGGCCAACACCATCGGCGGGCTGACCGGGGCGGCCCGGAACATCATCTCTGGCAACTCGGTCGACGGGATCTTCCTGATCGGCTCCGGGGCCACGTCGAACATCGTCGAAGGCAACTTCATCGGCACCGACGTCTCGGGCGCCTTCACGGTGGGCAACGTCCACGGCGTCGACATCGCGGCCCCCAACAACGTCATCGGCGGCACCGTCTCCGGCGCGGCCAACGTGATCGCCGGCAACATCGGGCCGGGCGGGTCCTCCGGCATCGGCATCCTCTTCCAGGGGGCCTCGCCCGGCAACACCGTCCAGGGCAATCGGATCGGCACCGGCCCGCTCGGCAACGAGACCCAGCTCGGCAACGTCTACGGGATCTTCTTCGGCAGCCCGGCCAACGTGACCGGCGAGACGATCACCGGCGAGACCATCGGCGGGACCACCGCGGGCGCCGGCAACGTGATCTCGGGCAACCTCGTCGGGATCACCGGCAACGTCACCTCCAGCCTGATCGCCGGCAACCTGATCGGCACCGACGCCACCGGGACCACCGCGATCCCCAACGCCGAGGGGATCTTCCTCGGCGCCTTCACGACCACCATCGGCGGGACCACCGCGGGGGCCCGGAACATCATCTCGGGGACCTCGGGCGCCCAGGCCGGCACGCTCGCCGAGCCCGGCGCCGGGATCACCCTCAGCGGCGCCAGCGACCTCGTCGAGGGGAACTACATCGGCACCAACGCGGCGGGCACCGCGATCCTGCCCAACCTGATCGGGGCGACGTTCCACCTGGTCGGCTCGACGATCGGCGGTACGACCCTGGGCGCCGCCAACGTGATCGCGGGCAACGCCGGCGACGGCCTGAGGCTCGACCAGAACGGCGGCAACGCGGTCGAGGGGAACTTCATCGGCACCAACGTCGCCGGCCTGGCCCTGGCCAACGGGGCCAACGGCATCTTCGTGAACCTCCCCGCCTCGACGACCACGCCGCCCGCGGTCATCGCGCTCAACGACACCATCGGCGGGACCGTGGCGGGCTCCGGCAACGTCATCGCCAACAACGGGGGCGCCGGGGTGGCCGTCGCCCCTCGGGCCGAGCCGATCACCGGGCTGAGCATCCGCGAGAACTCGATCTACGGCAACGGCAAGCTCGGGATCGACCGGGGCGGGGTCGGCGTCGCCACGCCGGGCTACCTGTTCTTCGTCGCGGCGACCACCTCGGGCGGCTCGATCACGATCAACGGCGTCTTCGACGGCACGCCGGGCCAGGTCTACCAGGTCGACCTCTTCGCCAACGCCCAGGCCGACCCGTCGGGCTTCGGCCAGGGGCGGACCTACCTCGGCACCGTGGCCGTGACGCCGGGCAACTCGGGCCTGGTCGGCTTCCAGGCCCGGTACAACACCCCGCCGACCGGCCAGTCGGTCATCACCGGGACGGTGACGGGGACCGACGGCAATACCCAGGATTTCTCCCAGGCCTTCCCGCCCCTCTCGGGCTCGCCCTCGGTCGACCTGGCCCTGACCGGGACCGTCTCGAACGCCTCGGTCGCGGTCGGCTCGACGATCACGTATACCGAGACGATCACCAACAACGGGCCGTCGAGCACGGCCAGCGGGGTCGTCTTCAACGTGGCGCTGCCGACCGGCCTGGTCAACGCCAGGATCAGCTCGCCGAGCCCGAACGCCGGCCCCGGCAGCGTCAGCAACACCAACATCGCCTCGATCGCGCTGGGCTCGCTCGCCCCAGGCGCGTCGGCCACGGTGATCATCACCGCCACCGCCTCGCAGCTGGGCAGCATCCAGATCAACCCGGGCGTCTCCAGCGTCGTCTTCGACACCAACTACGCCAACAACCAGATCACCCAGTCGCTCAGCGTCTCGACCGGCATCGCCAACACGGCCGACCTGGCGATCACCGAGACCGCCTCGCCCGCCAACCCGGCCGCCGGGACCGCGACGACCTACACCGTCTTCGTGACCAACAACGGGCCGGTCACCTCCACCAACGCCCGGGTCAACGACTTCCTGCCGGCCGGGGCGACCCTGGTCAGCGTGACCCCGTCGCAGGGGGCGGCCGCGGTCGTCAACGGCACCCTGATCACCGACAACCTCGGCACGATCCTGCCGGGGACCACGGCCCACATCACCATCGTCGTCACGCCGAACGCCCCGGGCAAGTTCACCAACAGCGCCAACGTCTCCGGCGACCAGACCGACCCGATCCCCGCCAACAACTCCACCAGCGCCTCGGTGACGGTGCCGGCCCGGGTTGGCTTCTCGCTCTCGCAGACCTTCAGCCCGACGATCGGCGCGATCGGCCAGTACCAGACCTTCACCGTCACCGCGACCAACACCGGGCAGGACCCGGCGACCAACGTCACCCTGATCGACGCCCTGCCGGCGAACTCCACGTTCGTCTTCGCCACGCCGAGCCAGGGCGGGCCCGCCTCGCTCGCCAACGGCGTGATCACCGACAACCTCGGCACGATCGCCGCCGGCAAGTCGGCCACCCTCACCCTGGTCGTCCTGCCCACGGCCTTTAGCACGCTGATCAACTACGCCGGCGTCTACTCGCCCGACCTGCCCACCGTCAACCCCGCCTTCGCCTACGGCGCGGTGGCGGTGCCCAGCGGCCCCAGCGTGATCGGCGTGGTCGGCACCAAAGGCAACCGCCAGCTCATCGCCACCTTCGACGAGCCCTTGATCCCCGCCACCGCCCAGAACACCAGCAATTATCGCCTCTACGCCCTCGGCACGTCCCCCCGAGCCATCACCGCCAGGGATAAGCCGCTGGCGATCACCTCGGCCGTCTACATCCCCCAGACCAACGCCGTCGTGATCACGCCCGCGCAAGGCCTCGTCGCGACCCAGTACTACGCCCTGACCATCGTCGGCTCCACCCCCACCGGCATCGCCGACACCCGGGGCCGCCGCCTGATCATCACCCAGGGCGGTACCCCCGGCGCCGACTTCAACGCCACCTTCCTCGCCGGCACCCTCCCCCAGGGCTGACCGACCGGGACGCTCCCCCGGAGGGTCGACGCCGCTCCTCCGGGTATCCCCATCCGCCCGATCCGCTTCGAAGTTCGGACAGTGCGGGAGGCCGACCATGCAAGCGACGCTATCCCGGCCGGCCTTCGACGATCGCGGCCGGGCGGTTCCAATGGCCGACGAAGAAGAACGTCGGCGGGCGGCCGAGGCGCTCCGGGCCCTTGATCTCCTCGCGAGCATGGGCGACGACGAGGAGCAGGTTGAGACGTTCGCCGCCCTGGTCGAGGCCGTCGATCGCGACCGGCTGTCGGATCGGCGGCAGTTCGCCCCCGGATAACGCCCGATGCTTCCGGCGGGCCCGATCGATGGTCACGGCCGGGCGCCGCGTCATCGATCGAGCCGACCTCGTTGCTCATCTCCCGTTCCGCCGCGAGAGGCCGCTCAGGGCTTGACCTCGGGGGGCTTGGCCAGGGCTTCGACGAAGAACTCCATCATCCGGTCGCGGGGGATGGAGGAGTGGCCCTGGTCGGCGCCGACTTGGAGGTCGAAGCTCTTGCGGGTCCGGGCGAAGGCTCCGGCGAGTTGGAGAGTGTTGGAGGGGTGGACGTTGTCGTCGGCGGTGCCGAAGTAGACCATCAGGCGCCCTTTGAGGTCGCCGGCCCTGAGGACGGCGGAGCCGGCGTCGTAGCCCTCCTTGTTCTCCTGGGGGGTCCGGAGGTAACGCTCGGTGTAGATCGTGTCGTAGTGGCGATAGTCCGTCACCGGCGAGGAGGCGCAGGCGGCGGCGAAGGCGTCGGGGTGGCGGAGCAGGGCGAGGAGCGAGGCGTAGCCGCCGTAGGACGTGCCGAAGATCCCCACGCGACCCGGGTCGACGTAGGGGCGGTCGCGGAGCGACTTGACGCCGGCGGCGAGGTCGTCGACCTCGACCTGGCCCAGCTTCAAATAGATCGCGTCGAGGAACCGCTTGCCCCGCCCGGCGGCGCTCCGGGCGTCGAGCTCGACGACGAGGAAGCCGAGCTCGGTGAGCCGGTTGGGGACGTCGAAGGTCTCGGTCGCGCCGTTGGTCTCGGGCCCGGCGTAGACCGAGGCCAGGACCGGGTATCGCCGCGACGGGTCGAACGTCGAAGGTTTGTGGAGCCTGCCGAAGAGCTCGGTCCGGTCGTCGGCCGCCTTGTAGGTGAAGAGCTCGACCCGCTTCAGGCCGAGCGACTCGAACCTGGAGAGGTCGCTCTCGGCCAGGGTCGCGATTACCTCCCCTTCGGCGGCGTCGACCAGTCGGGTCGATGGGGGCTTGTCGTGGGCCTGGGCCACGTCGACGAAGGTCTTGCCGTCGGGGGCCACGTCGACGGCGTGGTGCAAGGTCGGGTCGGTCAGGCGGCGGTCGCCGGTCCCGTCGAGCTTGACCCGGTGGAGCTGGAGCTTCATCGGGTTGTCGCCGTCGTGGGCCGTGTAGTCGAGCACGCCGGCCTCCTCGTCGACCCGGACGATCCGCTCGGCCTCGAACTCGTGGGCGGTGACCGGATGGATCAGGCTCGACGAGAGGCTGTACAGGTAATAATTCTTCCACCCGTTGCGCTGCGAGGCCCAGAGGAAGCGCTTGCCGTCCTTGAGGAAGCGGGTCTCGGGGTTGTTCTCGACCCAGCTCGCCGGCCATTCCTCGCGAACGAGCGCCCGGCAGCGGCCGGTCTCGGGGTCGGCAGCGGCCAGCTCCAGGATATTTTGGCGGCGGTTGGTCCGGTGGAACAGCAGCTCCTTGCCGTCGGGCGACCAGCGGACGTTCCAGGCGTAGTAGCCCACCACGTCGTCGGCGAGGGGCCGGCCGTCGCGGAGGTCGACGCGGGTGGCCTTCTTGCCTTTGAGGTCGTGGACGAACAGGTCGACGACCGGGTTGGGCGAGCCGGCCTTGGGGTAGGGCTCGACGTCGAGGCGGTCCTGGATCTTGGTCTGGTCGAGCTGGAGGAAGTAGTCGGCGACCTTGGACTCGTCGAACCGGTAATAGGCCAGCTTCTTCGAGTCGGGCGACCACCAGAAGGCGGTCGACTGGTCCAGCTCCTCGCCGTAGACCCAGCTCGCCCTGCCGTTCTTGGTCCGGTCCTGCTCCGAGCCGTCGGCGGTGATCTGAGCTTCGACCAGGCCGTTGGGGTCGGAGATGGAGAGGTTGCGGTCGCGATAAGTGGCCTTGAGCGTGCCGTCGGGCGAGGGGGTCGACTCGGCCTGCCGGCCCCTGGGCACCACCGTGCTGGCCGGGCGTCGGCGCTTGCGCCGGTTGGGCAAATCCGGGAGGCTCACCCTGGCCTCGGTCGCCTTGCGGGCGGCCAGGTCGTAGCGATACCCGCGGCCGTCATTGCGGTACTCGAACGCCTTGCCGCCGTCGAGCCAGGCGACGTCGAGTTCGGCGAACTTGACCGAGTCCGGCCCCTCGCGGCCGATCTCCTCGTACCTGGCGAAGCCGGGGGCCCCCTTGAGCCGATCCTGCCCCCCGGCCCAGCCGCCGCCGCAGGCCCAGAGCCCGGCCAGGACGCCCAACCAACCGCCACCGATCCGCCGCCGCATGGTCATCGCCACCGTCCTTCGCCCTTCGAGGAGGACACCGCCCGCGACACCGCGCGGGCGATTCGCCCCCCCATGATAGCGGCAAGTCGGGGCGAAGGGGCCGCTCGACCGCTCAGGGACGCGCGGGGGCCGGGGCCGGGGCGGGCCGGTCGATCACCTTGACCGCGTCCGACCCCTCGGTGATCTCGATGAGCCGGTCGGCGGCGAGGTCGCGGAAGGTCTGGGTCGCGCCGCCGGTCGGCCAGGAGATCGTCAGGGCCTCGACCCGGGGGGCGTCGAGCAGGCCGAGCGACTGGACCAGGCCGTTGCCGCCGAAGCTCGAGTTGTCGCCGACGGTCCGGTAGATCGACCGGGTCGAGCCGTCGGGGCCTCGGAGGTCGGCCCGGACCTTGGCCCCGATCGCGGAGCGGTTGGTCGTCGTGCCGACGAGCTTGACCTGGAGCCAGCGATGGCCGTGGCCCGGGTTGCGGAAGAGGGCGTTGTAGCCCCGGTCGCCCGGCACGGCGCCGCCGAGCTCGACGAAGAGGTCGAGGTCGCCGTCGGCGTCGTAGTCGGCGAAGGAGACGCCGTGCCCCTTCTGGAGGTGGCCGGTGGCGGAGGAGGTGGTGACGTCCTCGAACCGCTCGCCCGCCATGTTCTTGAACATCAGCTTGCGGTCGAGGCCGGAGTAGGCCATGTCGCCGGTGCCGAGATACAGGTCGAGGTAGCCGTCGTTGTCGAGGTCGCCGAAGTTGGAGCCCATCACCGCGATCGCCCGGTCGAGGCCGACCTCGACGGACACGTCGACGAACTTGCCGGGGCCGGCGTTGCGATAGAGCCGGGGGCGGCTGCTGCCGGCGAGCTTCATCCCCAGGGCGCTGGCGATGACCTCGGGGACCCGGGCCCGGTAGTCGTTGACGTAGATGTCGGGCCGGCCGTCGTTGTCGTAGTCCCAGAACCAGCAGGAGAAGCTCATGCTGGTGCCGGTCACGCCGAGCTTCGGGGCGACGTCGACGAACTTGCCCCCCCCCTCGTTGTGGTAGAGCCGGCACTCCTGGCCCATGTTGGAGACGAAGAGGTCGAGCCTGCCGTCGCCGTCGTAGTCGCCCCAGGCGGCACCCTTGGAGCACCGCTCGTTGGTCACCCCGGCCGCCGCGGCGACGTCCTCGAAGGTGCCGTCGCCCCGGTTGCGGTAGAGCCGGCCGCGGTTCCGGGGGTCCCCGGGGGCCTTGGGCGGCTCGGTGCCGCCGGGCGCGAGGAACTCGCCGCAGACGTACAGGTCGAGCTTGCCGTCGTTGTCGTAGTCGCCCCAGGCGGCGGCCTCGGACTGGATCGGCTCCATCAGGCCCGCCCTGGCCGTCACGTCCTCGAACGTGCCGTCGCCCCGGTTGCTCAGGAGCGAGGGGCGGGCGGGCCACTCCCAGGCCCCGCGGAGCAGGAGGACGTCGAGGTCGCCGTCGTTGTCGTAGTCGGCCGCCCGGACGTTGAGCGCGTAGACCTGGTCGTCCAGCCCCGCGCGGCCCGAGCGGTCCTCGAACGTGCCGTCGCCCCGGTTGAGGAACAGCGACGCGCCCCGGTCGACGTCGAGCGAGGTCGCGAACAGGTCGGGGCGATGGTCGCCGTTGAAGTCGTCGAAGATGCTCCCGCCGGCGAGGTTCGGGCCGCGCGATCCCAGCTCGGCCGCCGCCGCCACGTTGGGGAACCGGCCGATGTCGACCGCCGAGCCGAACGGCCTGAGCGGGATCCGGTTCTCCCTGGGGACCCCGTCGGGATACTCCCCCAAGGTCATCGCGGCGAGGTTGAGCAGCCAGATCACCCGGAGGTCGCGCGGCTCCTCCTTCAGGTAGGCCGAGAACCAGCGGAACGCCGCCCTCGACCCCTTCGGGTCGCGATGGATGGCCGACGGCTCGAACGGGAACAGGCAACTCGACGGCCCGAGGCACTCCAGGCAGTTGGCGATCTCCCCCTGCCGGAGCGAGGTCACGCCCAGCAACGCCATCAGGTCGGTCCGGGCCTTCGGGGCGAGGTTCTGCCCCTTGGCCAGCTCCAGCGCCCGCTCGAACGAGGTGACGGCCCTGGCGAAATCCCCCTCATACAGGTAGAGCAGGCCCAGCGACTTCAGCCGCGAGACCGCCAAGGCCGCGCGCTCGACGGGGGACGAGGCGTCGATCGGTTTCGCATCGAGCTTGGCCTGGAGGTCGGCGATCCCGCGCCGGCCGCGCACCCGGACGGCCTCGGCCAGCTCCTTGAGCGAGCCGGGGTCCTTGATCGGCGGCATGTAGCGAGCCGCCGTGCCGAAGCCGCCGTCCTCGATCCCTTCAAGGATCACCTCGAAGATCGCCGGCCGATCGGCGGCCACGTCGACCGGGGAAGCGACCCGGGGCGAGGGCGGGGCCCCGGCGGCCGAAGGGCGACGCCGGGAGGTCGAGTCGTAGGTCGCCAGCCAGTACAGGGCAACGGTCACCGCCACGACGCAGAACAGGCCGGTGCCCGCGATTCGGATCCACGTTCGCATCGTCCATCCTTCTCGGGGGTCGTCCGGCTCTGGCGAGATGAACTCGCCTCGCCTCTCCTCTCAATTCAGCGGCCTGGCGCCGCCGGCCGGCCCGAGATTGCGCCCGATCCCGTCCCGATTGTCGTCGAGGATTTGCTTCCACTCGTCATCATAAAGGGTTGCGTCCTGCCCGTTGACGGCCGAGAGCGGGAGCCAGAGGTCGGGCCGGACCGCCCGGAGCCGGTCGAGCGAGCCGAGATAGTCGCGGACCTCGCCCCGGCCGGCCCGGAAGTCGCCGAGGAGGGCGAGGCCCGAATCCTGGTTCAGCCGGATCGGGAGCCGGCCCGAGAGCAGGACGACCTTGCCCGCCCACTCGACCCGGTAGGCCATCGGCGCCGAGCCTCGCCCACGGAGCGGGATCGGGGTCGCGGCGAACCCGCCCTGGGCCTCCGAGGCCAGCTCGGCCGCCGGGACGACCCGGGTCCCGGCCGGGCAGAGGGCCCGGACCCGATCGAGGCCCGCCTGGGGCGCCACGACCAGGGGATGGCACGCCTCGACCAGCTCGGCCAGGCCGGAGGTTTCGGCTTCATCCGCCCCGGTCAGGACCACCACGTCGGGCCCCCCGGGCTCGCGGCCGAGCCGCCGGAGCCCGGCCCGGACGAACTCGAGCAGGCCCGGGCCGCCCGGGGCGTCGACGAGGATGAACCGGCCGGGGGCGAGGAACCCGCAGACGGTCGACCCGCCGCGATCGCCCAGGTAGACCAGGCCCGGCAGGAGTTCCTTGGCCCGGCCGTCGAGGAAGCCGGCCCCGTCGCGCGACCGTCGGGCCAGGAGCGCCTCCATGTCGGCGATCCCGACCCGGAGGATCTCGGCCCACCGGCCCGGGGGCAGGGCGGGGCTCTCGGGCGCGGGGTCGGCCGTGGGGTGGCCCGGCAGGAGGAGGTCGGGGCTCGCCATCGCTTCGAGCTTCCGGAGCGTCGCCAGGTAGGCCGAGGCGTCCCCCCGATACCGAGGGGCGAGGTAGGTCGAGTACGTCCCCAGCGGCTTGTCCATCGGGTATCGGGGCGTCGCCTCGCCCCGGAGTTTCATGATCACGTCGCCCGAGAAGAAGGCCCGCAGCCCGCCCCGCTCGACCAGGTAGCAGGTGCTCCCCGGCGTGTGCCCGGGCGCGGCGATGGCCGTGACCCGGACGTCGCCGAAGTCGAACACCTCGCCGCCGACGAGGGGCACGTCCACGGTGGTCGGCCTGGGGACCCGCCCCGGCATGTCGAAGGTGCTGTAGATCGCCTCGCGGGGCCCGCCCGCGCGGATCGGCGGCTCGTCGTCGCGCCCCGCGTAGACCCTGGCCTTGGTCAACGCCCGGAGGAACTCCGCCCCGCCGGTGTGGTCGCCGTGGGCATGCGTCAGGAAGATCCCCCGGATGCGCCGCCAGTCCAGCCCGAGCCGTTGCATCTGCCCCCGGAGCGCCCCGGCATCGCCGTCGAGCCCCGAGTCGATCAGGATCAACCCTGCCGAAGTCTCGACCACATAGGCCGACGAAGGCTGGAGGCCCCCCAAGCAATAGATCCCCGGCACGACCCGAAGCGCCTTCGCGGCCAGCCCCGGGGCCCGGCTCGCCACCAGGCCGGCCTGTCGCCTGGCCTCGAATCGCCGATAGCCCGCCACGAGGACGGGCACCGCGACCCCCAGCGCCAGGGCGAGCGCCAGCCACCGCCGCTTCGACCTCGGACCGCCCGGTCGTCCCATCCCGAGCCCTCATCCCGCCCCGGGCCCGGACGATCGCCGGGCCCGGCCCGATGATAGCGAGATCGCCCGGCCGGGTCGATCGGAGGGGCGCCGCGAGCGGGCCCGCACGCGGGTGTAAGAGCGGACCCCGGGGCCTTCGGACTTCCAGATTTCAACCGCTCGGGTGCCAGCCCTCCGGCAAGGAAGGGCCTCCGGACCTCGATCCGACGGAACATGGGCCTGATCGATTGGTCGATCAGAGCAGCGTCCCGGTTTTCGGGATTACCCGTCACCCGCCCCATCCCACTCGAAGATCAGCCCGACGGATGGTTCGACGCGGAGCGCCGGATCGAAGGGGGAAAGCCGGCGGCGAGCCGATGCCGATCCCTACGTGGCGGCTTCCATCGATATCAATCACTGAGGAAGGTGTCTTCGTACTTGTAGCTCCAGGGCGGGTCCAAGCCGAGCCTCAACCAGATCAATGCTGGCCCATCCAAATTGTCGTCGCCCGGCTGGATGGGCTTCGGATTCCTCGCGAAGCCGGATTGGGTGTAATTCCGGTCGTCGATGAGCAGGAGGACCTCGCCGGTCCGGGGGTCGCGCCGGCTCGCGACGATCCGGTACACGCCGGCCCGCTCCGGCAGGTTGACCTGCTCCCCGCGCTCGATCCGGTCGGCCAGCCGGTCCAGCGCCGGCCGCGACGCCAGGAATGCCAGCCTCAACGGTTCGCGGCCGCTGAAGCAGCAGACGAGCGGGAACCCGATCGCGAAGTACAGGCCGACGATCGGTCCCCAGCGCGAGGGCGGCTCCTCGGCGAAAGAGAGCATCAACCCGAGGGCGGTACCCACCCCAGGCGCCAGGCTCGCGGCGATCAGGAAGAACAGCACCTGATAGCCATGACTGTTGTTCGAATAAATCTTCATGTGAAAAACCACGGTGACGAACAGCATCGAGCAGGCGACGAACGCCCGAAGCGTCGGCATCGGGAATCGACGCGCCAACCGCCAGCCCAGGAATCCCGACCCGACCCAGGCAGCGAGCATCATGAGCAAGATCACGTCGAGAGAGCTTTTGATCCAGGGGAGGGCCGCGCAGGTCAAGCCGATCCCGGCGATCCAGATCATCATGCGACCGATCTTCATCCCAAAAGTTCCTATTTGGGCCGGCCTCGGGGCGTCGGAGGGATGCCGGCGGGACCGGGTGCCGGCTGATGCCATCAGTCGGCGAAGGACCTGTGCTCGTACTTGTAACTCCACGGCGAGCGAAGGTTCCGCCTCGACCAGATGTATTCCCTTCCCTCCGAGTGCTCGTCGTCCAGTTGAACGAGCTTCGGGTTTCTCGCGAAGCCAGATTGGGACATATACTGGTCGTTGATGAGCAGGAAGGTTTCGCCGTTCCGAGGGTCGCGACGGCTCGCGACGATCCGGTACATCCCGGCCCGCTCCGGCACGGAGATTTCTCCCTCGCGCTCGACCCGGCCCGCCAGCCGTTCCAGCGCCGGGCGAGACGCCCGGAACGCCAGCCGCAGCGGCCAGTCGCCGGCGAACCAGGCGGCGAGCGGGAACCCGATCGCGACGAGCAGCCAGGCGATCGGCGCCCGCCGTCGGGGCGGATTGGCGGCGAAGGACGAGACCAGCCGGAGGCCGGCCCCCAGGCCGGGGACCAGGCCCCCGGCGATCAGCAAGAACAACACCTGAAAACCCTCATCGGCGTCGAACAACCGTGACTGCTGAAGGAGGATCGTCGAGCCGAATGCCGCCGCCCAGGCGACGAACGCCCGGAGCGTCGGCATCGGGAAGCGGCGGGCCAATTTCCAGCCGAGTAGTCCCAACCCCAGACAGGCGACGAACAGGATGAGCACGAACAATTTGGACATACTCCCGAGCATCGCGCAGAACAGGCCGATCGCGGCGATCCAGATCATCAGCCGACCGATCTTCATGCGAGAAACCTCACCCTTGTCAGGTTCCGGCGTCGGCGGGACACGGGTGCCGGCCGATCTTCTGCCCCGCGGACCAGCGTTCCGCCTGGCTGACCCCCGTGCAAGGATAGCTCGCGAAATCTCGCCCCTGCCCGGCTCAAGGGGTTCCACGGACGGAAGATTGGCCGAGTCCGGGGCGATCCCTGGCAGGCCGAGATCCCCGGCCCGGCCCGGTCCGGTCGCCGGGAGGAGGGGCATGACGGCCCGAAACTTCTCTGCTATGGTGAATCGGGTCGAGACCGGCGAAGGGGCCCATCCCGTCTCCCTGGCGAGCGAACCGCGATGACATTTCGAGCCTCACGACGCCCCGCCCAGGCGGCGGCCCTGGCCTTGCTGGTGGCGACCCTGGCCGCGCGGGGCGACGAGCCGGCGGCCGACCCCCGGGCCGCCGCCCGGAACAAGATGGTCCAGCAGCATCTGGTCGAGCGGGGGATCAAGGACCCCCGGGTGCTCGACGCGTTCCGGACCGTCCCCAGGCACAAGTTCCTCCCGGCCGACACCCAGCGGATGGCCTACGACGACGAGTCGATCCCGATCGGCGAGGGGCAGACGATCACCCCGCCGTACGACGTGGCCTTCATGACCGAGACGCTCGAACCGAAGGCGACCGACAAGGTCTACGAGGTCGGCACCGGCTCGGGCTATCAGGCGTCGATCCTGTCGAGGCTGGTCAAGGATGTGTACTCGGTCGAGATCCACCGCCCCCTCGGCGAGCGGGCGGCCAAGGTGATCAAGGAGCTGGGCTACGACAACATCCACACCCGGGTCGGCGACGGCTACGCCGGCTGGCCCGAGGCGGCCCCCTTCGACGCCGTGATCGTCACCTGCGCCCCGACCAAGGTCCCGCAGCCGCTGGTCGACCAGCTCAAGGAGGGGGGGCGGATCGTCATCCCCCTGGGGGGCAAGTTCGACCAGCGGGTCCACCTGATGATCAAGAAGGACGGCAAGCTGGTCGACAAGGTCCTCCGCCCCACCCTGTTCGTGCCGATGACCGGCAAGGCCCAGCGCGAGGCGGCGGGAGGCAAGCCGTGACGACGACCCCGAGCCGCCGGCTCGCCCTCGCCCTCAGCCTCACCCTGGCCTCGATCCTGCTGGGGCCGGGGCCGTCGCCGGGCCAGACCAACCTTCCCGAGGGGCCCAAGCCGCTCGAAGATTTCGAGGCCGACGCCGACGGCGACGGCATCCCCGACGGCTGGTACAACCTCCGCGACGCCCGCTTGGCCGAGAACGGGTTCGGCGGCCCCCGGTCGAAGTGCCTCCGGTTCGAGAACGCCAAGCCGGGCCGCCCCGCCCGGGCCAGCCGGGCCTTCGGCGTCGACGGCCGCGAGGTCGAGGCGGTCGTGATCGGCCTCTGGGTCCGCCAGGAGTCGGTCGCCCCGGGCGAGCGGCTGGGCGACGAGCCGGCCCTGGTGATCGACTTCATCGGCGACTCGCTCCAGCTCAGGGCGGTCCGCCGGGGCTCGCTCGGCCCGTGGAAGACGGTCGGCCGCGACTGGACCCGGGTCTCCAAGCGGCTGGCGATCCCGCCCGACACCCGCCTGGCGATCCTCTCGACCGGGCTCCTGGGTGCCACCGGCGTCGTCGAGGTCGACAACCTGACGATCGACCTGGTCCCGGTCGGCGGCAAGCCGACGAGCAACCTCGCCGTCAACGGCGACTTCGAGCTGGGCGACCCCGACCCGGCGCAGTGGGTCCTCGACCGGGGGGCCCGCCGGGTCTCCCCCGGCCACCGCTCCGACTCCTCCATCGAGCTCAAGGGGGGGGGCGCGCGGGCCTACTCGGGCCTGGGCCTGCCGGTCGCCCGGTTCCGCTCGCTCGAAGTCTCGGCCGTGGCCAGGGGCACCGGCCTCCGAGGGGCCGTCGCCGCCACCGGCTTCGTCTTCTTCCTCGACGACGACGGCCGCCCCCTGCCCGGGATGCAGGATGGCGTATCCGTGCTGACCTACTCCGGCTCGTTCCCCTGGCAGCCGAGCCGGGGGACCGTCGCCGTGCCGACCGGGGCGAGCCGGGCGATCGTCCACTTCGAGAAGGGGTCGGCCTTCGGCACCTTCTGGGTCGACGACGTGGCCGTCACCGGCTCCGGCAACGACGCCCAGTGGACCCCGCACCACGTCGAGACCGACACCAACGGCTGGGTCCCGGTCGCCCCCTCGCGCGAGATTGTCGCCGGGTCGGCCCTCGACGCCTCCCCCTTGCTCGACGCCCCGGCCGGCAAGCACGGGGCCGTCGTCGTCAAGGACGGCCGGCTCCACTTCGCCCAGGGGGGGCGGGCCCGGTTCTTCGGCGTCTCGCTCCTGCCGCCGACCGCGTTCCCCGAGCCGGCGAAGGCCGACGAGCTGGCCGACCGCCTGGCCCGCTCGGGCATCAACCTCGTCCGGCTCGCCGACCTCGACGCCCCCCTGGGACCGTCGCGGAGCCTCTTCGACGACACCAGGGACGACACCAAAGGGCTCGACGCCGACGCCCTGTCCCGGCTCGACCACCTGATCGCCGCCCTCAAATCCCGAGGGATCTACGTCGCCGTCGAGCTCCAGGGGGCCCGGCGGTTCCGCGACGGGGACGACTCGATCCCCGGCGCCCGGATGCTCCCGCCCGGCGGGGGGGCCGCCGCCGCCTTCGACCCGGCGGTCCGCGAGGCCGCCCGCATGGCCGCCGAGCAGCTCCTCGGCCACATCAATCCCGAGACCGGCCTCGCCCTCCGCGACGACCCGGCGCTGGCCTGGGTCACCCTGGCCGGCGAGCTGTCCCTCTTCGACCTCGTCGACGCCGCCGACAAGGGGTACAAGACCGAGCTCGACGCCATCCGCAACCTGATGCGGAAGGACGACACCCCCAACGCCCGACGGGGGTGGGAGGCCGTCGAGGCCGAGCAGTGGAAGGCCCTGGCCGCCTCGCTCCGCACCCTCGGGGTGAAGGCCCCGATCGCCGGCGGCTCGCACTTCCGCCGCGATCACGACTACAACGCCGCCCAGCTCGCCCCCGGGCTCGACCTCGTCGACGACCGGCTGTATTACATGCCGCCGAGCTGGGCCGGGCCCGACCGCCGCTCGCCGCTCTGGGCCGTCGACGGCGGCCTGGCCGCCTTCGCCAACCTGAAGCGCAAGGCTGATCGCCCCTACGTCGCCGGCCAGTACGCCGACCCCACCTTCGGCGCCTGGGCCTCGCCCTACGAGGGGGCCGACCTCCTCCTGGCCGCCTCGACCGCCGCCGCCGAGGACTGGGACGGCCTGGTCCGCCGCGGCGTGTTCATGTTCCCCAAGGCCTGGGGAGAGGCCGCCGCCGGCACCGGCGGCGGCGAGGACGTCTTCTCGATCCCCGAGGTCATCAACGGCATCCCCCAAACCTTCGCCCTGCTCCCCCACGCCGCCTCGATCCTCCGCCACGCCTCGGCCCCGGCCGGAGGGTCCGCCGCCCCGCACCCCGCGCAGCACAAGGCCGCCCCCAAGGCGGGCCGGCCCGGCCCGGCCTCCGGATCGCACAAGGGCGTCGCGGGCTGGTCGCCCCAGGACGGCCGGCTCGTCGTTGACACCCCCCACACCCGGGGGATCGCCGGCTGGATCGGCGACCAGGGGGTGAAGTTCGAAGGGGTCGACATCGAGGCCGTAGCCCCGTTTGGCGTCGTGGTGGTCTCGGCCCTCGGCCCCGAGCCGATCGCCACCAGCAACCGCCTGCTCGTCACCGCCGTCGCGCGGGTCGAGCCGACCGGCTTCCGGTCCGTCGACGAGTGGAGGCGCGAGCGGGCCGACCCCGGGCTCCCCCCGCTGCTCCACGAGACCCTCCGGGGTCGGGTCGCCTGGAAACGGGCCGGGACGATCAAGGGATACGCCCTCGACAACGCCGGCAACCGGGTCGCCCCGGCCGCCGTCGAGAAGGTCGAAGGCGGGGCCCGCCTGGCGATCGACCCCCGATCCCCCTCGCTCCACTGGGAGCTGGTCGTCGAGTGAACCCGGGCCGCGCGGGCGGCCCGATCGACCCTTCCTCATTTAACCCCCCGGACAGGAAGGCCCCCGACGATGGCAACGATCGTGACCGGAGGTGCCGGGTTCATCGGCTCGAATCTGGTCGATCGCCTCCTGCTCGACGGGCGGGAGGTGGTCGCGGTCGACAACTTCGACTCCTACTATGCGCCCGAGCGGAAGCGGTCCCACCTGGCCGGGGCGCTCCGATCCCCCCGGTTCCGGCTGGTCGAGCTCGACATCCGCGACGCCTCGGGCGTCGCCCGGCTGGTCGACGAGGTCCGGCCCGAGGCGATCGCCCACCTCGCGGCCAAGGCGGGGGTCCGGCCGAGCATCGAGGACCCCGCGGGCTACGCCGAGGTCAACGTCGTCGGCACGGTCCACCTGCTCCAGGCGGCCAGCCGGCTCCCGGTCCTGCCCCGGTTCGTCTACGCCTCCAGCTCCAGCGTCTACGGCGACCGCCTCGAAGCCCCGTTCCGCGAGTCCGACCCGGTCGACCACCCGGTCAGCCCCTACGCGGCGACCAAGAAGGCTTGCGAGCTGATGGCCGCCACCTTCCACCACCTCCACGGCCTCTCCGCCACCGGCCTCCGCCTCTTCACCGCCTACGGCCCCCGCAACCGCCCCGACCTGGCCATCGCCAAGTTCGCCGGCCTGATCGACCGGGGCGAGCCGATTCCCATGTTCGGCGACGGCTCGACCCTCCGCGACTACACCTTCGTCGGCGACATCGTCGACGGGATCGTCCGGGCCCTCGACCGCTGCGACGGCCTCCACCTCTACAACCTCGGCCACAACCGCCCCGTCCCCCTCCGCGAGATGATCGCCGCCCTCGGCGAAGCCCTGGGCAAGCCCGTCCGGATCAACCCCCTGCCCGAGCAGCCCGGCGACGTCAAGAAGACCCACGCCGACATCACCCTCGCCGCCCGAGACCTCGGCTACGGACCCGCCACCACCCTCCAAGAAGGCCTCGCCCGCTTCGTCGAGTGGTACCGCGCCGAGCCCCGCTGATCCGACCCCGGCCTTTGTCATGGCGGGCTGGTCAGGATTTCCTCCTTGTGATGGTCGATTTGCCCGGCGAAATCGTCGAAACTCCGGGAGTTTTGCCGCAACGATCGGAGCTGGCCATCTTCGAGGAGTTGGATCAGAGGGACCGCGATCTCTTTGACATCGTCGAGGGTCGGTTCCGGCCTGCCGTAAAATCCGAGCTTGTGGCCAGATCGTCCCTGCTGCTCGGCGGCTTTCGAACCCTGACCGGGATGAACGATCGCCCGCGTCGCCAGCAGCCAAGCCTCGATCGCCTCGACCGGGATCGCGATGATGATCGGCCACTTCGCGACCGGTTTGTCGCGAAACCAGTTGAGTCCTCGCCGGACCGATTCCACCCGCTCATGCACATGGCACCATCGACAGCCGGCGATCGGTCCCGCCTCCGCATGAAGCCAGTGTCGGGGATGGCTCGGATCTTCGGGACGACCTGAAGACTGGAGGTCGACGTTGCCATCGTTATCGGTCGAGATGATGACCAGATGCCTTCGCTGGTGGTAAAATCGCTTCAAGAAATCATTGATGTTTCGCTTCACCCATTCGTGGCCATGCCCCGACCCGTCGGGCGAATCGGATTCGATCTCGGCGTCCGCCAAGTGCAGCATCTTGCCTAGATAAGCGCGCAAGATCAGGTAGTCATACCCCTCGGTCAGCATCCCGAGCTTGATGGGCACGTCATAAACCTTCGTAAACGCCGGTCGCCCAGGAATATCCGATCGAGTCGTCGGGCGAAGGCGCCTGATGGAGCTTTTCGCGCCGGATCGTGGTCAACGGCGTGACGCGCGATCGACCATCGGATTGCTCGACGAGCAAGACGGAATCTTGCATGTCGCCGAACAGGTCGACTAACCAGGGAGAGTGAGTGGAAAAGATGACCTGTGTCGGCGGCTCATCCCCGCGCGGATAAGCTAGATCAATGAATCGATCGAAGAGCCACCGGAGCCGACGCGGGTTGAGGCCCGTCTCCGGTTCCTCGATGCACAGCAGAAACGGGTGCGAAGGTCCATGAATCAGGGAGAGCAGTCCCAAGGTCAGCATCGTTCCATCGCTCAGGTCAATCGCGGGCGTTGAGCCCCTCTGACCGGCGAATGCCATCGCGAGCCCCCGCTGTTGCGTCTGGGCCTGGGTGACGATGATCGATGTCAGATTCGGAAGCAAATTCCTCATGTCATCCATGATCTTTTCATAAGTTCTTTTCTTTGATTCCTGGAATTTATACCCCGCGATGAGGTCGGGCAAGCCCCTCCCGTAATAACCGATTCGGTCGATCTCCTGGCCGGTCCCGGCCGCCTTTAATTCCGGGACCGAGAGGTGATGATACGCAAAGCTCATCAGGGTTAAGCCAACCGACCAAGCGATCCTTAGCCCGGGCGAATCCTCGACGCTTTGACCCGGAAAATCATACAAGATCGAGTGCAACAGCGTCGGATCATGAGGCTTGACGAAGCCAAATTCACCCATCGCTCTCGCCTGCATGCCCTTCCGCTGGAAGATCCACTCCGGCGTGGAATCGGGTGGCCTGGTCGAGAGCGTTTCTTCCAGGACATAGAGTCCCGCCGGGGAATCGGCGATTTTCAACGTGTATGTGACGGGAACGGGATCTTCGCCCAGCCGTCCGACGAGGTCTACCTCGAAGCCGATCGGGGCCGTTTCCTCGCTCCACCAACTTCGGGTGGACTGAAATTCGACGAATCCGGATGCGAACAACTCGTCGAGCGACGAACGGATCGTGCTTTGGAGCAACAACAATCCCCGGAAAACGTTCGATTTGCCCGCCGCGACCGAACCGATCAGTAGGCTGATCGGACGCAAATGTAATTCGCTGTTGACGTGACTGCGGAAGTTCGAGAACCGTATTCTGGTAATCATTTCGAGCGAAGCCAAATCAACGATGTAGTATCCCGCCGGCCATGATGCCTTTGGCCCGAGGTCGATTCTACCCGACCGAAAGTTCGAGTGCCGTCAGGATTTCGTCCCGATTGTCCAAATCGGCCAAACACGGGGCCGATCCCGCCCAATCCCCCGGCGGTCTCCGGTGGCCGACGGCGACGGCCCGGATTCCGGCCCCTTGGGCGGCGAGCAGTCCGGTGGGGGAGTCTTCGAGGGCGACAACCTCGCCGGCGGGCAAGTCCAGGCGGGACAGGGCCAGGCGGTAGCCCTCGGGGTCGGGCTTGGGGGCGGCGACGTCCTCCTTGGCGATGATTAGCTCGAAGGCTTCGAGGAGGCCCGACGCCTTGAGGACGACCTCGATGTGGGATCGCCAGGTGGTCGAGACGATCGCCAGGCGGGCCCGCCCCCGGAGGTGTCGGACGAGGTCGAGCGCCCCGGGGTAGAGCCGGGGGGCGTCGCCGAGCATGGCCTGGGTCAGCTCGTGCTTGCGGCGGACCCAGCCGTCGAGGTCGGCCCCTTCGACCTTGCGGCCGGCGAAGACCCGGGCGGCGAAGGCCCGGTCGTCGACCTCGGCGGCCTCGGCGCAGGTCTCGTCGGGGGCGTCCCAGCCCATCACGGCGAAGGTCCGCTGCCAGGCGGCGACGTGGACGTTCTCGGTGTCGGCGAGCACCCCGTCGAAGTCGAACAGGACGGCCAGGGTCGGCATCGGGGTCGTCGTCTCGCCTTGGGGCCGGGCGGGCAAAACGGCGATTCTAGCGCGAGGGGGTCGGGCCCGTCAAATCGTTGACATTCCCCCCGTCGCCATCTAAGGTTGCGGCTTCTCTCCCGTCTATCCTCGACGCCTCGAATCGATTTGGGAGCACGCGCGCCATGGCCCGACCCGTCACCCTGTTCACCGGACAGTGGGCCGACCTGCCCCTGGAGACGATCTGCCAGAAGGCCAGCCAGTGGGGCTACGACGGCATCGAGCTGCCCTGCTGGGGCGACCACTTCAACGTCCAGAAGGCCCTCTCCGACGACACGTATTGCCAGGGGCGGCACGACCTCCTGGGCAAGTACGGCCTGAAGTGTTGGGCTATCTCGAACCACCTGACCGGCCAGCTCGTCCTCGACATCCTCGACGAGCGGACCGACGACTGGGTCCCGGCCGAGATCCGGGGCAACTCCGAGAAGAAGCGGGCCTGGGCGATCCAGGAGATGAAGGACACCGCCCGGGCCGCCGCCAAGCTCGGCGTGAAGGTCGTCAACGGCTTCACCGGGTCGTCGATCTGGCACCTGCTGTACTCGTTCCCGCCGGCCCCGGACAAGATGATCGCCGACGGGTTCAAGCTCCTGGCCGAGCGCTGGAACCCGATCCTCGACGTGTTCAAGGAGGTCGGGGTCAAGTTCGCGCTGGAGGTCCACCCGACGGAGATCGCCTTCGACCTGTACTCGGCCCAGACGGCGTTGGAGGCGTTGGGCCACCGCCCCGAGTTCGGCTTCAACTTCGACCCCAGCCACCTGATCTGGCAGATGGTCGACCCGGTCGCCTTCCTCCGGGCCTTCCCCGACCGGATCTACCACGTCCACGTCAAGGACGCCGCCCGGACCCTCGACGGCAAGACCGGCCTCCTCGGCTCGCACCTCAACTTCGGCGACCCCCGCCGGGGGTGGGACTTCCGCTCGCCCGGCCGAGGCCAGGTCGACTTCGAGGAGATCGCCCGGGCCCTCAACACCATCGGCTACGAAGGCCCCCTCTCCGTCGAGTGGGAAGACCCCGGCATGGACCGCGAGTACGGCGCCGCCGAGGCCGCCACCTTCGTCAAGACCCGGATGGGCTTCGCCTCCTCCGGCCGGGGCTTCGACTCCGCCTTCGCCGAGGCCCAGGCCAAGAAGGGTTGACGTCGCCCAACCCATGACGTAGCCCATACTCCGTCCGCCCGCGTATCATGTCCGATGGAGACATTGGCATTGAACCGGGCGGACCTCCAGATTTTGGCCGAGCAGCGATTGCTCGACGCCCAGGCCCTCCTCGACGGGGGGAGGTGGGCGTTTGCCGATTACTCGGCCGGATATGCGATCGAATGCACCTTGAAATCCTGCCTGCTGACCCAGATGATCCACACCGGCTGGATCTTCCGGGAGAAGGCCAAGATTGAGGAGTGCCTGACCCATGACTTCTGGACGTTGATGGAGATGTCGGGCCTGGGCGATCGGCTCAATGCCGACATCAAGGCCAACACTGTTTTGGCCCAGAACTGGAAGACCGTGAAACGCTGGAAGGTCGGCGTGAGATACGAGCTGAAAACCGAATCGGATGCCAGGAATCTTCACGCCGCGATCACCGATCATCCCGATGGGGTTTTGGCATGGATCAAGAATTACTGGTAGATCCCCAGATCGAGGATGGCAGGACGCTGATCGCGGACCTGGAGAGGGACGGCCTGCCCGTCTTCGTGGCCTTCTGGGTGAAGGTGAGGGGCGAAGAGACCTGGAATTTCTACATCGGGGTGGAAGAAGACAAGATCGAGCCCCCCGATAACGCACCCCATTTCGTCTATGTGACGGTCGGGGCGATCCCGGACTCGACGCTCACGCCGATGGACATCAACTTCGTCGACCCTACCGACCCGATCGCCATCGACGCGATCCGGATTCGCGACCGCTACCCGGCGCGACTGGCGACCCGCTATCGGGGCAAAAGGCTAGGGGACCTGGCCATCGACGAGGCCTACATCTATCCCAGCTCAACGGGCCTGATGAGCCCCGACCAGGTGGCCCAGGCGGTCGCCGGGCTGATGGGACGGCCGAGCCCGCCGTCTCCTTCGATCGTCACCCTCCGTGACGGCACTCGGATTGACGCGGTTCCCGTCGGGATGGAGCGCGCCGAGCACGGCGGGGTCCGGATCGTCCTTCGCGACCTGAACACCGGCCTGGATCGCTCGATCCCGGCGAACGAAGTCGCCAGCATCCTTTGAATCGACCCCGACCGACTCCTCGAAAGGCATCTCCCGATGAGCGGCCCGATCGTCCGCAAGTACGGCTTCCCCAACTTCGAGAAGATCTTCGGCGAGCGCGACATCAAGCACGGGGCCGACCCGTCGCAATCGCCCTCGGACCCCTCCGAGCCGGCGAAGCCCGAGGCCGCCCAAGGCCAGCCCGAACCGGCCCGGGTCGAGCCGGCGAAGCCCGACAAACCTTGAACCCGAAGGCTCCCGAAGTGCGGATACCCCCCTCGCTCGCCCCGCTCTGCCTGCTCGCGCTGGCCCTGGGCCCGGCCCCCGCCCGGGCCCAGGAGGCGCCGACGTCGATCCCGGCCGCCGGCCTGCTCGAAGACGTCGAGGTCCTCAGGCGGGTCTACGAGGCGGCCCACCCGGGGCTCTACCGCTACAACACCAAGGCGCAGATGGACGGGCACTTCGCGGCACTCCGGGCCCGATTCGACCGCGACCGCACCCTGGCCGAGGCCTATCTCGACCTCTCGCAGTTCCTCGCGAAGGTCCAGTGCGGCCACACCTATGCCAACTTCTTCAACCAATCGAAGGGCGTGGTCCGGGCCTTGTTCGCCGGCAAGGACCGGGTGCCGTTCCAGTTCCGCTGGGTCGGCGGGCGGATGATCGTCACGCGCGACCTGTCGCCGGAGGTCCGGCTGAAGCCGGGCACCGAGGTGATCTCGATCGACGGGATCGCGGCGTCCGAGATCCTCGCCAAGCTCCGGACGGTCGCCCGCGCGGACGGCTCCAACGACGCCAAGCGGCTCGCCAGCCTGGAAGTCCAGGGCGTCGCCAAGTATGAGGCGTTCGACGTCTTCCTGCCGCTCTTCTTCCCGGCGATCGGCGAGCGGATGGACCTGCTGGTCCGGGCGCCCGGCTCGCCCGACCCGGTCCCGATCGCCGTCGACGCGCAGGATTCCGCCCGGCGCGACGCCCAGGCGATCGACCGCAAGCGATCCCGGGACGGCGGAGGTGACGCCCCCTGGCGGTTCGAGTCGCTCGACGACCGCACGGCCTACCTCCGGATGCCGAGCTGGGCGGTCTACGACAGCAAGTGGGACTGGGCCGGCTCGCTCGAACGAGGGTTCGACGACCTGGCCGAGCGGCGGGTCGCGAACCTGATCCTCGACCTCCGCGGCAACGAGGGCGGCCTGGCGGTCGGCGACCTCATCACCGCCCGGATTTCGCCTCGCGCCGTCCGCAACGACCGCTATCGCCGGTTCACCCGCTACCGAGCCCTGCCCGAGGCGTTCGGACCTTATCTCTCGACCTGGGACCCGTCGTTCAAGGATTGGGGGGCCTCGGCCGTCGAGGACCGCGACGGGTTCTTCCGGCTCACCAGGCCCGACGACGCCAGGGCCGGCGGGGTGATCACGCCCCTCGGCCGGCGCTTCGAGGGTCGGGTGGTCGCCCTCGTGGGTGCCTCGAACAGCTCGGCGACCTTCCAGTTCTGCCAGCTCGCGAAGGAACAGCGGCTCGTCACCCTGGTCGGACAATCGACCGGCGGCAACCGTCGCGGGATCAACGGCGGCGCCTTCTTCTTCGTGACCCTGCCGAACTCCAGGATCGAGGTCGACCTGCCGGTCATCGGCTACTTCGCCGGCGACGGCCCCTGGCCCGACGGCAATGCGATCCCGTTCGCGGATCTCCCCGACGCCGGCGTGGAGCCCGACATCACGATCACCCCCAGCATCGAGGACATCGCGAACGGGGTGGACGCGGAGTTGAAGGCGGCCAGGGCGTTCCTCGGCGGCGATCGAGCCGCGGGTGTCGGGCAAGCCCCCATCTCCTCGAATGACTTCCATGGCGAACGGCGCGAGCCCGCCCGGCCGGCCAATTCCCTTTGCGAAGTCCGGGCGGATGCGATACGGTGAGGGGTGTCCGGCCCCGATCGAAGACGCGGGCAGTCGACGCCGACCGGGCCGGTTCAGCCCAAATTGCCCGGCTTTCCCATCGGTTCTTGCTTGCCGAAACGGCCGCATCCCCTCAAGCTCACCGACGGCGGCGGGACCCGCCGGGGATCGCCTTGCATCATGGTCAACATCTACGGGAACATCCTGCTCGGCCTGATCGCGGCGATCGCGGTCGTCGTCACCCTGTTCGCGATGGCCAGCCTGTTCTGGGTGACGCGACGGCGGCGAGGCCTGGTCGAGCACATGCCCCCGGTCTCGATCTTCAAGCCCCTCAAGGGTTTGGACGAGGGGCTCGAAGGGAACCTCCGGAGCTTCTTCGAGCTCGATTACCCGACCTTCCAGCTCCTGTTCTGCGTGGCCGACCCCGACGACCCGGCGATCGCCCTGGTCCAGCGGCTGGTCCGCGAGTATCCCGACCGGGACGCCCGGCTGGTCGTCGGCTGCCCGGCGTTCGGGCTCAATCCGAAGGTCGAGAGCCTCTCGGCCCTGGAGCCGTACCGCAAGCATGACGTGATCCTGATCAGCGACTCCAACGTCCGGGCCCGCCCTTCCTACCTCCGCGAGACCGCCTGCTACCTGGCCGACCCGGGGGTGGGGCTTGTCACGAACCTGTTCGCCGGGGTCGAGGAGGAGCATTCGGGCGCGGCCCTGGAGAACTTGCAGCTCAACGGGATCATCGCCGGGGGCGTGGCCGCCGCCTCGACCTTGGGGATCACCTGCGTGGTCGGCAAGTCGATGATGATGCCGGTCCGGGTCCTGGAGGCGATCGGCGGGTTCGCGTCGGTCCGGAACCTCCTGGCCGAGGACCAGGCGATCGGCATCCGGGTCCGCAAGGCGGGCTACTCGATCCGCCTGAGCCACCACGTCGTCGAGAACGTGAACCGGCACCGGAGCTTCCGCTGGTTCCTCAACCGGCACTCGCGCTGGTACAAGATCCGCCGCCGCCTGGCCCTGCCGACGTTCCTCTTCGAGCCGTCGTTCAACCTGGCGGTGGTGGGCCTGGTCTGGGCCCTGGCCGGTGAGTCGGGCCTGGCCTGGGGCGGCTTGCTGGTGCTGGTCGGCCTGGGTATCGCCCGCGACGCGGTCCAGGCGAAGCGGCTCCGAGGGTCGTTCCCCAGGCTCAGGCACCTGGCGCTCAGCCCGGTCAAGGACCTGTTCCTGCTGCCGGTCTGGTTCGACGCGCTGGTCAATCGCCGGATCCACTGGCGGGGGCACCGCTTCCTGATCGGCCGGTCGACCCGGCTCAGGCTGGCCCGGGTCCCCCGGAGCGTCCGCCGGCGGGTCCGCAACGTCCGCAGGCTCCGGTCGAGGCACGACGACTGAGCCGGGATCGAGTCCCTTCGCGGGCATGAACTCCGCGGGGGCGATCGCCCCCGGTGCGCCTATCGGATTGGCCGGTCGTTCGAGCCGCTTGACAGCCCTCGGGCCCCGTGCGACGCTGGACAGGGGTCGATGATGACCCTCCCGCCCGCCCGATCCCCGCCCGCGAGTTCGGCCGACCCGCCTTTCGACGAGACCGGAGGAGCGCCCACGATGGCTCGGACCCGCACGCTGGCCACGCTCGCCGTCGCGGTGGCCCTGGCCGCCGCGGCGGCCTCGGGCGACGCCCCCAAGGTCGGGTCGCAGGCGCCCTCGGGGGTCCGCCGGGGCGAACCGACCGAGGTCACCCTGTTCGGGACGGGTTTGGAAGGCAACCCCCGGCTGCTCCTGCCGTTCGGTGCCGAGGTCGCCACGGTGGCCCTCGACGCGGCGAGCTGGAAGGTCCGGATCACGCCGCGGGCGGACACGCCGGTCGGGGTCTACCTCGGCCGGGTCCGGACCGTCGACGGGTTGTCGCCGCCGTTCCTGGTCGCGGTCGGCCAGATCCCCCAGGTGGCGGAGGTCGAGGACAACAGCTCGTTCGAGGCCGCCCAGGCGATCCCGACGCCGGTGGTGGTCGAAGGGAAGGCGGCGGGCAGCGACGTCGACTTCTTCCGGTTCGCCGGCAAGAAGGGGCAGCGGGTCGTGGTCGACGCCCAGTGTTCCCGGATCGGCTCGGGGGTCGACCCCTCGATCCGGCTGTCGACCCTCGACCGGGGCTTCGTCGCCTCGGCCGACGACACGCCGGGCCTGATGACCGACGCCCGCCTGACCGCAACCCTCCCGCTCGATGGCGATTACGTGATCGAGCTGTCCGACTCCCGCTATCAAGGGGGGGCAAAGCCGGCCTACCGCCTCCTGGTCGGCCCGGTCCCGGTGGTCGACGAGGTGTTCCCGCTCGGTGGCCGGAGGGGCGAGACGGTCGGCCTGGAACTCCAAGGAGGGACCTTGCCCGGCCCGGTCGTGGCCGCGGCAACCCTGTCGCCCGTTCCGGGTTCGGCCGAGTTCCGCGCACGGATCACCGACGGGGCGATGGGATTGTCCCCCCCGGGCGCCCCGGCGCTGGAGGTCGAGTCGATGCCCCCGCTGGCCGTCGCCGACTACCCCGAGCACCGCGAGCCGATCGACCCGGCCGCGCCGCCGGTCAAGGCGTTCGCCCCGGCGGTGTTCAACGGCCGGATCGAATCTCGGGGGGACGTCGACTCGTTCGTGGTCGCGGTCGTGCCCGGCCAGGCCCTGCGGATCGAGGTCGCCGCCTCCGGCCTCGGCTCGGCGCTCGACGGGGTCCTCCAGATCAAGGGGCCCGACGGGGCGGTCCTGGCCAACGCCGACGACACGGCCGTCCCCTCGAAGAACAAGGCGGCCGTGGCCGCCAAGAAGGCCGCGACGATCAACTCGCCCGACCCCTCGCTCAACTTCACCGTGCCGGCCGGGATCACCGAGATCACCCTGACCCTCCGCGACCTCCGCGGGGAAGGGGGCGTCGGCTACCCCTACCGACTGACCGTCGCGCCCTCGGCCGGCCCGACCTTCCGGCTGAGCCCGACCGAGGCCCAGGTCAACATCCCACGGGGGGGGACGGCGGCCGTCGGGGTCGAGGTGGCCCGGCTCGGGTACAACGGGCCGATCACCCTGACCATCGCCGACCCGCCCGCCGGCCTCGTCGTCCGCCCCGGCCTGGTCCCGACCGGCCAGACGCTGGGGGCCCTGACGCTCACGAGCCCCGCCGACGCGGCCTTCGACTCGGCCGTCCTCAAGCTCGTGGGTCAGGGGGCCGGCCCGGGCGTGGTGGCGGCCTCGCAGGCGATCGTCTTCGCCGAGCAGGCTGGGATGGCGACCAGCACCGCGATCCAGGAGGGCCTGCCCGCCTCGATCGCCCTCCCCCTGCCGATCTCCCTCGACGTCCCGGCCGCGCCGGTCGAGGTCGTCCAGGGGTATCGCGCGACGGTCCCGGTCAAGCTCGTCCGCTCGAAGGAGGCCGAGGACGCAACCCTGACGATCGGCACGCTCCCCCTGCCGCCCACCTTCGCCGTCGACCCGACGCCGATCCCGAGCAAGTTCCTCGACATCCCCGCGACCCTGACGACCGCGCCCGACAGCCCCCTCGGCCCGGTGGTGATCGTGCTCACGGCCAAAGGGGGCGTCGCCGGCAAGGAGCGGACCCTGTCCGCCCCCGCCGTCCGGTTCGAGGTCGTCCGGCCCGCCCTCGTCGAGCTGGCCTCCGCCTCGACCGAGGTCAAGGCGGGCGAGTCGGTCGAGGTCAAGGGCAGGCTCGTCCGCCGGGGGCCGTTCAACGAGCCGGTCGTCGTCAAGCTCAACAGCCTGCCCGCCGGGCTCAAGGCCGAGGACGTGACCCTCCCGCCCGGCCAGGCCGACTTCGTCCTCAAGGTCACGGCCGACCCCAAGGCCGCCGCCGCCCAGGCCACGGCCCAGGTCGCCCTGGCCTTCCAGGTTGCCAAGAAAGACTACCAGACGCCGACGGTCCCGCTCCCCCTGAAGGTGATCGCGGCCCCTTGATTTGACAACCCCCTACCGCGGAGCCCCCGAGCGATGAACCATGCCCGACCGACCCTCGCGACCTGGCTGGTCGTCGCCCTCGCCTCGGCCCAGGGGGCCCGGGGGGACGAGACCCGGCCGGTCAGCTTCCTCAAGGACGTGGCGCCGATCCTGGTCCAGAACTGCATTGCCTGCCACAACCCGAAGAAGTCGGAGAGCAAGTACATCATGACCACCTTCGCCCAATTGGCGAAGGGCGGGGCCATGGGCAAGGGGATCACCCTCAAACCCGGCGAGCCCGAGGAAAGCTACTTCGTCGAGCTCTGCCGGCCCGACGGCGAGCCCCGGATGCCCTGGAAGCAAGACCCCCTGCCCAAGGAGAAGCTCGACGTGATCGAGCGCTGGGTCAAGGAAGGGGCCACGTATGACGGCGCCGGCCCGCTCGAAGACTGGCCCGGGGCGCTCCGCAAGGCAACCCCCGCCAACATCCCCGACCGCTACCCCGCCGCCGTGCCGATCACGGCCCTGGCCTTCTCGCCGGATGGGTCGGCCGTCGTTGCCTCGGGCTTCCACGAGCTGACGACCTGGAAGGCGGCCGACGGCTCGCCCCTACGTCGGGTCCGGGGGGTGTCCGAGCGGGTCCACGAGGTCGCCTTCAGCCCCGACGGCAAGTGGATGGCCACCGCCAGCGGCGACCCCGGCCAGTTCGGCTCGGCCCAGCTCTGGATCGCCGAGCCCGATGGCGGCGGCAAGCTCGCCCGCGACCTCCTGGAGACGACCGACAGCGTCCTGGCCGTCGCCTTCAGCCCCGACAGCACCAAGCTGGCCGCCGCCGGGGCCGACCGAGCCGTCCGGGTCTGGGAGGTCGCCACCGGCAAGGAGCTGGCCCTGATCGAGGACCACGCCGACTGGATCTTCGACCTCGCCTGGAGCCCCGACGGCAAGCGCCTGGCCACCGCCAGCCGCGACAAGACCAGCAAGGTCTTCGACGTCGAGAAGAAGGAGTCCGTCGCCACCTTCCCCGGCCACGCCGACGCCGTCTTCGCCGTCACCTTCAGCGCCGACGGCAAGCAGGTCATCACCGGCGGCGGCGACAACCAGGTCCGCGTCTGGAACCCCGACGAGGACGCCAAGCAGGCCAAACTCGTCGGCGGCTTCGGCGGCCCGATTTTCCGCCTGATCGTCCACCCCGACGGCAAGACCCTGATCGCCTCGGGGGCCGACAAGGTCGTCCGGACCTACGAGAACTTCGCCCCCAAGCTCGCCCTCGCCGGCCAAGCCGACTGGATCTACAGCCTCGCCCTCGGCCCCGACGGCAAGACGATCGCCTCCGGGAGCTGGGACGGAGAAGTTCGCCTCTGGAGCCTCCCCGAAGGCAAGCCGATCCGCACCATCCTCGCCGCGCCCGGGTTCAAGCCCGAGGCGCCGCAGGCGGCGCGGTGAGGTCGGTCGATCTGGGAGGGGCGCGGGCCGGATGTTAAGATGAGGCCCGCGGCCGGACCCGCCCCGGCCCCGTCGCCCCCCAATCCCAAGGTCCTCCCCGCACCATGCTCGCCAAGCGGATCATCCCGCGCCTGGAGGTGAACGAGGGGGCGGGTTATCCCGGGGACGAACTGTGTCAGCGATCGGGAAAGTGACGGCGTATGCAAATCAAGGTGTTATTCTGGAATTACAATGTAGGGAAAGGCGCGTTGATGACCAAGGAATTAGTCAAGGGGGCTCCGCTCTCGCGGATGGTCAGCAATCTAGCAATCGATCTGCTCATCGTGGCTGATTGCAGCTTGTCGAACACAGAGATTCTCGGCTCTCTCAAAACCCACGGAATCGACTTCACTACCTTTCCGATCCCTCATCCAAAGGTTAGATTTTTTTGGCGGTCTACTTCGCCTGGATTAATCGACGTCCACAGCGATGAGCGGTTTCATTTCGCTCGATTAGCTCCCGATGGCTTTGAAGAAATTTTGATCGGTGCGACGCATCTCTATGATCGCCACAATAACCAAGAGGCTCGGGAACGCCACTCTAAAGTGTCGAGTCACATGAAGACCCTCTTCGAGGCGGAGTCTCGCGTCAAGCACGACCGCACGATCCTCGTTGGCGACTTCAATATGACCCCCGAAGAGGAAGGGATGGTCGACCGGGAGAATTCCTTCGGGGCGTTGATGTCTTGGGATCTCGCCAAGGCCCATTCGGCTCCAGAACTGCAAGAGGCCCCAAGATTCTTCAACCCAATGTGGTCTCTCATGGGCCGTGCCGAAGCTCCAGGCACTTATTACTGGGATTCGACGAAGTCCTACAATATCTACTGGCTCTGTCTAGACGGTGTCATCGCCCGGAATTCGTTACGTGATGTCTTCAGGGATGAAACACTGGAAATAATCACGAAAATTTCCGACGGGAATGGCGGAGAAGTCCCTCTTTTTCGTCTCGCCGAGAAGCATTGGAAAATCGAGTTCTCTGATCACCTGCCGATCCGCTTCGATTTACAATTGAGACCGAACCAACCCGGAGTGATATCATGACAGCGGGTGATCAAGCCAACAAAGCCGATCTGTGGGGACGACCGTTTCCCGTCGAACCGACAGACTCTGCTCCAGTAGTCTTGCTCCGCCAACAGGCTGAAGTCCTAAAGCAAAGGACCGGCGGCCGGATTGAAGGAGTCGTCCTTAAAAACTTTGATAAAGGAACGGCGTGGGCGTCGCTGTATGCAAAGGTTCCCGCCCTCCAAGGATACATGTACAAGTTGTTGACTGTGGCGCATCCCGCGACCGCGAATCCTGACGATCCATCGTCCATGACTGCCCACGACACGCTACGCGGGCAAGAGGATTGGCAGGCGATCGGCTCGATGGCCCAATTTGCTTCCTGGCTTGAAGAAGCCTTGTCGTCTGATGAGGCTCATTCTGTGATCGTCAATCTCCTGAAATACGTGCCGGAACACGCGACTCCCTGAGAGCGGCCGTTGGTGGAGCGTATTCGGTCCTGCCCTGGTTAGCTTCCATGTCCTTCGAGACCACAACCTAACAATGCTCGCCAAGCGGATCATCCCCTGCCTGGACGTGAACGAGGGCCGGGTGGTCAAGGGGACGAACTTCGTCAACCTCAGGGACGCCGGCGACCCGGTCGAGGTGGCGGCGCGGTACGAGGCGGAGGGGGCGGACGAGCTGGTCTTCCTCGACATCACGGCGAGCCACGAGGGGCGGGGGATCATCCTCGACGTGGTCCGGCGGACGGCGGAGGTCTGCTTCATGCCGGTGACCGTCGGCGGGGGCATCCGGACCCTGGACGACATCCGGGCCCTGCTCAACGCCGGGGCGGACAAGGTGTCGATCAACTCGGCGGCGGTCCGCGACCCGGGCTTCGTCGAGCGGGCGGCCCGGCGGTTCGGCCGCCAGTGCATCGTGGTGAACATCGACCCGAAGCGGGTCGTGCGGGACGGTGCCGAGGCCTGGGAGGTCCACGTCAACGGCGGCCGGGTCCCGACGGGCCTGGAGGCGGTGGCCTGGGCCGTCGAGGTCGAGCGGCTGGGCGCCGGCGAGATCGTCCTGACCAGCATGGACGCCGACGGGACCAAGGCCGGGTATGACCTGGCGATGACCCGGGCGGTGGCCGACGCGGTCGAGGTCCCGGTGGTCGCCTCGGGCGGGGCGGGCAACGCCGAGCACCTCCGGGCGGCCCTGGACGAGGGGGGCGCGGGCGCCGCCCTGGCCGCGAGCATCTTCCACTACCGCGAGGTCACCATCGCCGAGGTCAAGGACTACCTCCACTCGCGCGGCGTCCCGGTCCGACGGGTCGCATCGGCGGGCGGTGCGCGGTAGGCTATTGGATGTCCCGGCCCGGCCCGATCGATCGACCGGTGTCGGCGTCCGCCCCCTTTCTTGGCGGAAATCTCCCCAGTCATCGCCGGGCGGCCTCCCCACCCGAGAGGGCGCCCGCCAGCGCGGAGGTCCTTTGCATATGGCGACCGCGACCGAGCCGAGCATCGAGGCCATGCCCAGCGAGCCGGAGGCCAACAAGCTCTTCCGGATGGTCATGAAGCACCAGGGGTCCGACCTCCACCTCAAGGTCGGCCTCCCCCCCTGCATGCGGATGGGCGGCGTGCTCCGCCAGATGTCGCTGCCACCCTTGACGATGGCGGAGATGGAGCGGCTGATGTACCCGCTCCTGACGCCCAGGACCCGGAAGATCCTCGAAGAGGAGGGCGGGGCCGACTTCGCCCACATCGTCTACGACGGCAAGATGGAGACCCGGTTCCGCGTCAACCTGTTCCGGGCCCGGGGCAAGCTCAGCCTGGTCGCCCGCCGCGTGAACAGCTCGATCCCCGACTTCGAGAAGCTCGGCCTGCCCGCGGTCATGGCCGAGATCACCCAGTACGAGCAGGGGATCGTCATCCTCGCCGGGGTGACCGGCTCGGGCAAGTCGACGACCATCGCCTCGATGCTCCAGTACATCAACGAGCGCGAGCGGATGCACATCGTCACGATCGAAGACCCGATCGAGTTCACCTTCGTCGACGACAAGTCGATCATCAACCAGCGCGAGATCGGCATCGACGTGCTGGACTTCCACAAGTCCCTCAAGGACGCCGTCCGCCAGGACCCCGACATCATCCTCGTCGGCGAGATGCGGGACCAGGAAACCTTCAGCGCCGCGATGCACGCCGCCGAGACCGGCCACCTCGTCTTCGGGACGATCCACGCCTCGACCGCCCCGTCGACGATCAGCCGGATCTTGGACCTCTTCCCCCGCGAGATGCACGCCCCGTTGCGGCAGAACATGGCGTTCAACCTCAAGGCCGTCGTCGCCCAGAAGCTCCTGCCGACGACCAAGGAGTACAAGGAGAAGACCGGGGCGAGCCGGGTGCCGACCAACGAGATCATGCGGTCCAACCCGATCATCCGCAAGCTGATCCAGAACGAGGAAGACACCAAGCTCGGCGACGCGATCCGGATGGGCAAGGAAGAAGGGATGCAGGACTTCACCGAGAGCCTCCGCCAGCTCGTGGTGGCCGAGAAGATCGAGCGGGCGACGGCCTTCGAGTACGCCCCGAGCGTCGAGATCCTGAAAATGGCCCTCAAGGGGATTTCGCTCAACCAACCTGGTATCTTGTAAAATCGACCCCGAGGGGACGCGAGCGCGAGGGCGGGTCCCGGCCCGCCCCGGACCCCCGGCCAGGCCGCGGCCCGGGCCTCGTCCCACTGCCCATCGAACGAAAGGCCAGCGATGATCCGTCCGCGCCTCGCCCGCTCCCTCGCCGCGCCCGCGACGTTCGCCCTCGTGACCCTCGGCGCGGCCTCGGGAGCCGCGGCCGCCGACGCCCTCGGGGGTCTCGGCTCGGGCTTCGGGCTCGCCTGGGGCGACCTCGCCTTGCTCGCCCAGTCGGCCAACGTCGACCGGGGGCCGGGGTTCTACCTCAACCTGTTCAAATTCGTGCCGATCGTCGCGATCTTCCTGCTCTGGACCTGGACCACGTGGTGGGTCGACGACGACTGCCGCGAGCTGGACAACACCCGGTTCGAGATGTGGAACTCGATCGTCTTCTCCACCGGCGTGCTCGGCCTGGCCCTGGTCTGGGCGATCCCGATCTACGCGATCGGCCTGGTCCTGCTCCTGCTGGCCTACTTCATCCCCCTGGGGACGTACATCTACGTCCGGAACCAGACCGTGCCCGACGACGCCAAGGTCCTGACCCCCTACCACCTCGGCGAGGTCGCCAACGACCTGATGAACCGGATGGGGATGCGCGGGGTGTTCAACAAGGGGGACGAGGAGGGGAACAAGTCGGGCCCGCCGATCGTCTTCGTGGGCAAGACCCAGGGGGCGCAGAAGGCCGACCCCGAGCGGGTCCAGCGGGCCGAGGAGTCGAAGTCTTACAGCGCGGCGAAGGAGCTGGTCTACGACGCGGTGCTCCGTCGGGCGACCGACATCCACCTCGAGCCGAACCCCGAGCAGCTCTCGATCCGCTACCGGATCGACGGCATCCTCCACGCCGCCGAGCCGTTCGACCGCCCCACCGGCGACGCCGTGCTCAACGTCTTCAAGGTCCTCGCGGCGATGGACATCTCGGAGAAGCGGAAGCCGCAGGACGGCTCCTTCGGCGCCAAGCTCGAGTCGCGCGACATCGACTTCCGCGTGGCCACCTCGGGCTCGAAGTCGGGCGAGAAGATGGTCATGCGAATCCTCGACAACGCCTCCTCCGTCGGCCGGCTCGACGAGGTCGGGCTCCGCTCGAAGATGGTCACCGAGATCCGCTCCGTCGTCACCCAGCCGCACGGGATGTTCCTCTGCTGCGGGCCGACCGGCTCGGGCAAGACCACCACGCTCTACGCCTGCCTCCGCGAGATCGACCGGTTCCAGAAGAACATCATCACCGTCGAGGACCCGATCGAGTACCACCTCGACAACATCACCCAGATGGAGATCAACACCAAGAGCGGCCAGACCTTCTCCGGCAGCCTCCGGTCGATCCTCCGTCAGGACCCCGACGTCATCATGATCGGCGAGATCCGCGACCAGGAGACCGCCACGATCGCCTGCCAGGCGGCGACGACGGGCCACTTCGTCTTCTCCACCGTCCACTCCAACGACACGATCACCGCCCTGTTCCGCCTGCTCGACCTCGGCGTCGAGCCGTTCATGATCGCCTCGGCACTGACCGCGGTGCTCGGCCAGCGGCTGGTCCGCCAGCTCTGCGACACCTGCAAGGAGCCGTACAAGCCCAAGCCCGAGTTCCTCAAGAAGGCCAACCTGCCCGCCGACAAGGTTGACGTCTTCTACCGGGAGCCGACCGAGCCCCAGCAGGTCTGCCCCCAGTGCGGCGGGACCGGCTACCTCGGCCGGACCGGGATCTTCGAGCTCCTGGTCATCACCGAGCCGATGCGTGACCTGATCCGCGAGAACCCCTCGATCAACGCCATCAAGGCCGAGGCCCGCAAGAACGGCATGATCTACCTCCAGGAAGACGGCCTCCGCCAGGTCATCCAGGGCAAGACCTCGATCAACGAGCTGCTCCGCGTGGTGAAGTGAGCGGTCAGCGATCAGGGGTCAGCCAGAGGCCGCTGGCGGGGCGAGACCGGGGACGTCGGCGGAGCGGCGGTCAGCACTCAGCATTCAGCCATGCGTGAAGGGAACGAGAGATGCCCACGAGCCTGTTCGACCTGATCATCCTCGGCCTGGTTTTGGGGATGACTTACGCCATCGCCAGCGAGGGGCTCTGGGGGGCGGCGTTGATCTTCTTCGACGCGCTCTTCGCCGCGCTGATCTCGTTCAACTTCTACGAGCCGCTGGCGGCCCTGATCGTCGAGAACGTCTCGGCCGTGGCGAACTATGCCGACTCGTTCAGCATGATGATCCTCTTCCTCGTCCCCCTGCTGATCTTCCGGCTCACGACCGACAGCCTCGGGCCGTCGATGGTCCGCTTCCCCAAGGCGCTCTACCACCTGGGCCGCTGGGCCTTCGCCGGGGGGGCGAGCATGCTAGCCGTGGCGATGGTCCTGCTGGCCTACCAGGCGTCGCCGGTGCAGAAGAAGATGCTCGGCGTGATGGACTACAAGTACAAGCCATTCTACGGCGAGCGGTTCGACCGCGACTTCCTCGCCTTCTTCCAGTACACCACCGGCTACACCTTCGCCCGCAACGGCGTCGGGGACCCCGACCCTGAGTTCCCCAACAAGCCGATCCTCTTCGACCCCAAGGCCAACTGGCTGATGATCCACCAGGCCCAGCGCCCCTACGGGACCGAGGCGATCCTCGAAGACGCCCCGGGCGAGGCCGGCGCCGCAGGCGCCGCGCCCGCCAATGGTGCCCAGCCGGCCCCCGGCAACGAGGGCCAGAGGCCCGGCCCCGGCGGCCGGTCCGGCCAGGGCCCGGGCATCCCGGGCGGGACCGCCGGGGCCGCCGCGGGCCTCGCCCCGACGAACCCTTGATCGATCGGCCCGATCGATCAGGGCTTGGCGGCGGGCAGGGCCGGCAGGCTGGCCAAGGACTTGACCTGGAGCAACTCAAACTTGGCCGTCGCCTTCGTCCCGACCGACTGTGCCTGGACCTTGTAAACGGCGACCTGTTTGGTCCTCGTCTCGAAGACGAACAGCGGCGACCAGCCGTCTCCGTAGGAGCCGAGCGAACCGCAGGTCATCACGAATTCGGGCAAGGGGTCTTTATCCAGGTCGATCTTGAAGTCAGCCGCCATATCGCGCTCGATGAACGTGTCGATCAGTTGGGACTTGTTCAGCGACTGGCGCAGGATCGGGATCGTCGCCAGGAGCCTGATCTTTTGACCATAATCGACGAAGAAAATGGCTTCTTGCGGGGCCTGGGTCTTGGTCTGGTCGTTGTATTGGATCGCGATCGTCCCGGTGGCGACCACAAACCGGCCGAACCTGTCGCCGCTGCCCGCCTTCACGATCGAAGGGCGATGGCCGGTCAGGGCCCAGCCGATCGCGATGCCGGCGACCAGCGTCAGCGCGTGCGGGAACCGTCCTCGAAGATGAGCCATCGTCGCCAGACTCCTTTCGCCCAGGGTGTTCCCTCGACCCCCGGCCCGGCCGGGGCGCGCGGATCGTGCCAGGGATCGCCCGGAAAGTCCAGGGCAGATCAGCCCCGGCTCCTCCCGCCACTTTCGATGAATAGGACGGGCCGCCGGTCGGTCTACCACCGAAAGGCCGAGGTGACGCCGGACCGGGGACGCAACGCATGACCTTCGCCGCCCCCTTGCTGGTTTTCGGCGCCCTCCTGGCGAGTCCGGGCCCTCAGATTCCCCCACCCTTAGCCGAGCTGGACCGGGCCGCCGACCTCCTGGCCCGCCGCGAGGCGATCCTCGCCGGGGAGCGCCCCAGGCTCCCGGCCGCCGGGCCTCGGGGGGACGCCCGGGCCGCCGACGGTTCGTCGCGGTTCGTCGTGCTGGCCGAGGTCGTCCCCAGGGCGGGCGACGCGAGCAAGGACGCCGCGCGCGATCCGGCCCGGCTCGAAGCGGCCGCCGCCCTCTTCGACCTGGCCAACCGGGCGGCCAAGGGGCCGTCGCCGGCCTACTCGTTCGCCGACGACTGCCTCAGGCTCGTCCTCGAACGCCAGCCCGACCACGCCGAGGCCCGGCGGCTCCTGGGGTTCGTGCCCAGGGATGGCGGCTGGGCCACGCCGTTCGCGGTCGACCAACTGGCCCAGGGGAACGTGGCCGACCCGACCTTCGGCTGGGTCCCCGGCGACTGGGTCCCCCACCTCGGCCGGGACGAGCTGCCCGCGCCCAACGGCTCGAACCGCTGGCTGCCGACCGCCGAGGCCGACGCCCTGAGGCGAAACTGGTCCCCCCCCTGGCAGATCCGGACCGAGCACTTCGAGGTCCGGACCAACGTCCCGCTCAGCGCCGCCATCTCCTTCGGCCGCAAGCTCGAAGACTTCCACCAGCTCTTCTTCGCCCTGATGGCCGACGTGATCGGCCCCGACCTGCTCCCCCTGGCCCAGCGGTTCAAGAACCCGGCCGCCAAGCCCGCCACCTCCAAGCGGCCCAGGCACCAGGTCTGCTACTTCGCCAATCGCGACGAATATGCCCGCCACCTCGCACCGATCCAGGGGGGCGGCGCCAAGGTGAGCCTGGGGACGTACGTCCCGAGGAAGGAGTCGAAGACCTTCGGCGGGATCAGCTACTTCTTCAAGGACGACGGCGGCCAGCTCGACGTGACCTCGACCCTCTACCACGAGGCGTCGCACCAGCTCCTCTTCGAGTCGGCCGGGCCCGACGACTACGTCCGGAACGTCGGCAACTACTGGGTCTTCGAGGGCCTGGGCACCTACTTCGAGACCATCCAGCCCGAACCCGGCGGCATCCTCCGCTTCGGCGGGCTCGTCGGCCCTCGGATCGCCCAGGCCAGGCTCCGCCTGCTCCAGAACGGCGAGTTCATCCCGATCGAGCGGTTCGCCGCCTTGAACCAGGCCCGGTTCCAGGAGGACCAGGTCATCTACCTGCACTATGCCCAGTCGATGGCCCTGGCCGTCTACCTGATGCAAGGCCGCGACGGCGGCTACCGCGAGGGGTTCCTCGACTACGTCCGCGACGCCTACCGAGGGCGATTCCGGGGGGGCTCGGGCCGGACCCTCGAAGACCGGGTCGGCGTCCGCTACCGCGACCTCGACCGCGAGTTCCTCGAATACCTCGGCTCGGGGCCGGCAGGGCACCCTTGAAAACGAAGCCGACCGGCCTCGCACCCATCGCGGGGCGACGCCGGCCAGGATCGATCGTCGGGGACACCGGCCGAGGACGGGCGATCCCGCTTATTCGCCGACGTACGGGATCAGGGCCATGAACCGGGCCCGCTTCACCGCGTCGCTCGAAGCCCGCTGGAACGCCGCGCAGTTGCCGCTCCGCTTCCTCGAGAACATCTTGCTCTGGTTGGTGCAGAGCTTCTTGAGCAGCCCGATATCCTTGTAATCCACGTAGGCCGGGCGGGGGCACCCCTCGGGCGTGCAGAAACGGCAGCGGTTCTTCCGGTTTCGGCCGAATTTCTTCCGAGGCATGTCGCGGGTGTCCTCTGACTGACGAAAACGCGTCCGACGCGTCGACGCAAACCGATCGGGGACCGGCCCGAATGGGTCGGGAAACCACCAATGTAAAGGATCGCGTCGGAGACCGTCAAGCTCGCCGGCGCCCGAAATCAAAGGCTCGCGACGACCCGTCGCGGGGGCACCCCGCCTTGTGGTAGACCCGGGGGGCGCGGCATCGATCGCGGGCGGGGGAGGGGGCTTCGGGATGGGATACGAGGTCGAGGTCAAGTACCGGGGGGCCGACCACGTCGACCTGGCCGCCAGGCTGCTGGCGTTGGGCGCGACGGCGGGGCCGGAGGTCGAGCACGAGGACTCGTACCTCGCCCACCCGTCGCGCGACTTCGCCCGGACCGGCGAGGCCCTGCGAATCCGGGGCGAGGGGACGGCCAACGCGATCACCTACAAGGGGGCGAAGCTCGGGGGACCGACCAAGACCCGCGAGGAGATCGAGGTCGGGTTCGCCGAGGGGCTCGAGGCCCGAGGGGACCTGGCCCGGGCGTTCGAGCGGCTGGGGTTCCGGCCGGTGGCGGTGGTCCGGAAGCGGCGGACGTCGTATCGGGTCGAGTCGGAGGGCCGGGCGATGACGGTGACGCTCGACCGGGCCGAAGGGCTGGGGGATTTCGCCGAGGTCGAGGCCCTGGCCGGCTCGGAGGCCGACCTGCCCGGGGCGCAGGGGGCGGTCCTGGCCCTGGCGGACCGGCTCGGCCTTGCGGAGGTCGAGCCCCGGTCGTACCTCCGGATGGTCCTGGAGGGCGGGGGCGGGCTCGGGGCGTTTCGGAATCCGGCTGGCCAGACTTGAGCCATTCCGGTAGAACGACGCCCCCACCCTGACCTCCACCTCCCGAATACCCGCCCGGGCCGGCACGCGCCGCCTCGGATTCGAACGTCGCGAGATTGCTCGATCGCCAATAGCCGGGAGGCCCGCGCGATGGACCGCCGCAGCCGCCAATTCCGCCCTTCGACCGATAGCCTCGAAGGCCGCCAGATGCTCAGCACCGCCTCGGCCATCGCGGCCGTGAACCCCTTCGGCGCGACGGGGCCCACCGGCACCCAGATCGACGGGGGCGCACCGCTGCAACAGACGATCGAGGCCAAGCGCAAGCATATCGAGAACCTGCCCTACTTCATCGGCCTGCTCAACAAGGACCACGCCGTCCCCCAGCCGACGGTCCAGAACATCCAGAACGACCTGTACCAACTGGTGGCCTCGCTCCATCAGGGGGATTCGAGCACCACGGCGTCGTTCAATCTCGACATCCGCAAGGCCCAGCCCTACCAGAACATCAGGCCGTCCGACAACGCCGCCCTGAACCGCGACTTCGGCGCCGTGCTGGTCGACGCGGGGGCCCCCCCGGCGATCGCCGCCGACCTCCAGACTCAGCTCAACCAGCTCGTCAACTTCGACACCCACCAGCCGACCTCGCAGATCGTCGCCACCAACGACTACGCGACGGTCCTCGAGCTTGCCCTGGGCTCGGGCCGCCCCCTGGTCTACCCCAACGTCCCCGGCCTGCTCTCCGGCGACCGCAACGGCAGCGTCAACAAGGTCCCCGTCACCCACAACCAGCAGCCCAGCCTGACCGGCAATTACGTGTACGGGACGAACATCCAGATCGTCGACGCCAACAACCAGACGGTACTCGGCACCGCCGCGGTCGCCTCCAACGGCACCTACTCGGTCAAGTTCGCCAACGCCCTGCCCAACGGCACCTACACCGTCCGGGTCCGGGCTGAGGACGCCGGCTTCGTCAGCGACCCCAGCCCGAAGTTCACCTTCGAGGTCAACTACACCCCGCCCAAGCCCAAGCATAAGTAAAGATGGCGGGGCAAGCCGGCGTCGACCTTGGTTCGAACGCGGGTTCGGCTTGATCTTTGGAGGGGGGGACCGCACAATGGTCCCTCCCGCATACGTCCCGAGGTCGGAGCCGGCGCGCGATCATGAAGACCAAGACCAAGCATCGCAAGACCTACAAGTGGAAGAAGAAGGCCGACAGCTCCCCCGTGGCCAAGGGGCGTCGGGTCAAGCGGCACGGCGTCCGCAACCCCCGGAAGCGCAAGCACCTCGGCGGCGCCGGCCTGTAAAGGGCCGGCCACCGGGCCGAGGTGACATCGAGATCGGATGCCCCGCCAGACTTCCCGGCGGGGCCTTGCGCCCCCGTCTCAGCGCGGCGGCCGAGGCCGGTAGTTCTCCAGGGGACGGACATCCGGCGTCTCGACCGGGCCCGGCGCGGGGATCGAAGGTACCCCGGATTCGATGGTGTAGTTAATATCCGGGTAGTTCGGTGAACGGAGCGGAACGTCCCTGATCAAGGGCTGATCGGGCGTCGTCGGAAGCAAGTTGCTCGCGTCGCCGGTCTCGATTCCGAGTTTGCGCTCCATCTCGGCGAACCGGGCTTCGAGCCGGCCGAGCTTCCGCTCGACCGCGTCGAGCCGGGATGAGATCGTCCCGGGGTTCGTTCGGGCCGGGGCCCTCGCGATCCTCTGGCCCGGGGCGGGAAGCTCCGGTTCCTCTTCGACGGGGGCCGGCGGGCTGGGCCTGGTGGCGGGCCGAGGCCTGGCCGGCGGCATGTGCTGGCGTTCCGGGGGGGCCGGCAACTCGGGCTCGACGGGCGGGGGAGTTCGGCTCGGGCGCGAAGCCTCGCGCTGGCTCGTCATCGGCGGGGCCGGGTCGAGCGCCCGGAGCACGCGGTCGAGCTTGCTTTCGAGCGAGTCGAGCCGCTTCGAGTCTTCGGCCTGCGGGGGCGTAGTCGGGGCGGGCGTCAGGCCCGGCGTCGGCATCGGGACGGGCGTCGGGCTCGGATTGTCGACCCCGAACGGCGATCGGCCGGGCGATGGGGACGGCTCGGCCGGTCTCTCGATCGTCGTCGTGGTGGTCGCACCGCCGGGGTTCTCCGGGGTGGGCTGCTGGGCGAGGACGCCGACGCCGGAGGCGACACCCAGGGTCGTCACGCCGGCCGCGAGGAATTTCCACTTGGTCAGGATCATGGTGCGGGTTGCTCCTTCCGCCAAGGTCGCGACCGTCGCCGGGATCGCCCCGGCCGTCGCCGTGGTGCCGGCCGCGCAGGCGAGCGCGGACCGGGTCGTCATCTCGATCAGGGGAATCGGGACCGATGCCGCCGTCCCTTCGGCGCCGGTCCAGGCGGCGAGGGTGCCGGCCGTCGGGGCGAAACCGCGGCGGACCAGGCGGCCCCGGAGCCGCTCGCGGGCCCGGGCCAGCCGCCCCCGGATCGCCGGCGCGGTGCAGCGGAGCTGGGCGGCGGCCTGCTCGTAGCTCAAGCCTTCGGCGCAGCAGAGCACAACCGCCCCCCGGAGGGCGTCGGGGAGTCGGTCGATCTCCTCGACCAGGGCCAGGGCCAGCTCGGCCCGGTGGTCGTCGGGCCCGGGATCTTCGAAGGGGTCGCCGGGCAGGGGGCGCTCCCTGGAACGGCGGCGGGCCGAGTCGGACCGGGCGCGGGTGGCGACCCGGCGAGCCACCCCGAACAGCCAGGGACCGAGCCGGTCGCGGTCGCGGAGCGTGGCCCCTCGGCGGACCAGGACCAGGAACGTGGCCTGGAACGCATCCTCCACGTCCCGGGGGTCCGACAAGACCCGCCGACAGACCCCCAGCACCATCGGCCCGAGCCGGGCGACCAGGGCCGCGAAGCTCGGCTCGTCGCGCCCGGACAGGAAGCGTTCGAGCAGCTCCCCTTCGCCCAGGCCAGCGACCGACTCGCCCCCGAAGACCTGCCGCAACGGGCCGAGGACCGCCCCTCCCGCAAGCTTCATCGTCGCATCCCCCTCGGACCCGAGTTCGGCCCTGCCGGAAGATTCTGCCGGAACCGCCCGGATCGTCGCGCGAAATTCCGCCGAGCCTCGCGGAACCCCCAGGAATTTCAGCGCGGGGGGCCGGCCAGGGCCAGGGTCTCGACCACCCTCGGGCAGTCGGGCAGGGAGCCGAGGAAGGTCCGGCCGTAAGGCTTGCTCAGGACCCTGGGGTCGAGGATCGCCACGATCCCCCGGTCGTCCCTCGACCGGATCAGGCGGCCGAAGCCCTGCTTGAGCTTCAGGACCGCCTCGGGCACCTGGTACTCGACGAACGGGTTCCCCCCGCGCCTGCGGATCGCCTCCAGGCGGGCTTCCAGGAGCGGCCGGTCGGGTACGCTGAAGGGGAGGCGGACGATGATCACGTTGGAGAGGGCCGCGCCGGGGACGTCCACCCCCTGCCAGAAGCTGTCGGCGCCGAAGATGACGCTGTCCACGTCGGCCTTGAACGCCTCGACCATCTTGGATCGGGGCATGCCGTCGGTCTGGGCGTAGAGGGCGATGTTCCGCTCGGCGAACCACGGCGCAAGGACCCTGGACGCGGTCTCAAGCATCTTGGTGGACGTAAACAGGACGAACGCCTTGCCGTGGGTCTTCTCCAGGTAGAACGGGATGGCCCGGATCGCGGCGTGCTCGAACCCCCGGGGGTCGTCGGAGGGGTCGGGCAGGTTGCGGGGGATGTGGATGGCGACCTGATTGGGGTAGTCGAACGGGCTGCCGAGCTGGAGCGACTCGCACTTCGTCAGGCCGACCCGGGCCTTGGCGAAGGTGAACCCGGGAGGAGAGCCGACGCTCAGGGTGGCCGAGGTGAGGATGCAGGTCGGGACGCGGTCGAAGAGGTCGCGGCGGAGGATCGGCCCGATGTCGAGCGGGGCGCAGGCCAGGGTCAGCCGGGGGCGGTGCCCCCCCTCCTGGTCGATCCAGTAGACCGAGTCGGCCGTGTCCTGGGCGAGCCAGGTGGAGAGCGAGTTGGCCAGGCCTTCGCACCGCTCGCCGGCGGCGATCAGCTCGACCCGCTGCTCTTCCTCCTCGATCGCTTCGACGTCGTCGGTGATCGCGGTCGAGAGCTTGCGAAGCTCGTTGCCCAGGGTGTCGGGGATGCTCGAGGGGGCGCGGAGGCGGCCGTTGCTCGCCCCTTTGCGGGCCTGCCAGTCGGCCACGGCGGCGAAGAACCCGTCCATCGCGTGCCGGGCCCGCTGGGCCTGGGCGACGGCCCGGTCGAGGTCGTGGTAGACGAGCAGCCCCTTCCGGGTCCGGTCGTTGAAGAGGCGGTTGAGGACGAACTCGACCTGGCCGCTGGTCACCCGGAGCCCGAGGTGGTCGCCGGCGACGGCTTCGAGGGTGTGGGCCTCGTCGAAGATGGCGACGTCGTACTCGGGCAGGAGGCTGGCGCCCGACCCCCGGAGGGCGAGGTCGCTCATGAACAGGGCGTGGTTGACGACCAGCAGGTTGGCCGTCCGCATCCGCTGGCGGGCGGCGAAGTAGAAGCAGTCGCGGAACCGGGGGCACTTCTTGCCCAGGCAGTTACCGTGCTCGCTGGCCACCGCGTCCCAGACCGGCGGGAGCGGCCGGAAGTCGAGGTCGGACCGGCTCCCGTCCTCCGTCTGGAGCGACCAGGTCATGATGTCGCCGAGCTGGTCGAACTCCTCCGGCCGGCCGAACGACGATCCCGCCCTCGCCCCGGCCGCGCCGAGCCGCCGGAGGCTCAGGTAGTTCGACCGCCCCTTGACCAGGACCGCCGTGAACTCCTCGGGCATCACCGCCTGCAAGAGCGGGATGTCCTTGGCGAGCAACTGCTCCTGGAGGCTGATGGTGTGGGTCGAGACGACCACCTTCTTGCCCGAGCCCGACGCCGCCAGGATCGCCGGGACGAGGTAGGCGAAGCTCTTGCCCACCCCCGTCCCCGCCTCGACCATCAGGTGCGACTCGTCCTCGATCGCCCGCGCCACCGCCCGGGCCATGATCAATTGCTCGGGCCGCGACTCGTACCGGTCGTGCATCCGCCGGGCGATCGACCCCCCGGGGCCGAGGATCGGGGCCGGGTCATACTGCGGCATCCTGCCCCTCCTTGGCGAGTCCTGGTGTTCGTGCCCTGTCAGGCTGATTCGACGCGGAGCCGGAGGGCCTGCCCTCGGCTATGCAGGGCAATTAGCTGATCCGGACGCAAGGTATGTAGCCCGTAGTTCGCGCCGGAATTGTCGCAGAACTTGACCTCGAACGCCTCCGCTTCGCCGAAGATCTCCACCACAACCCCGACCTCGCCGGCGGTCAAACCCGACGCCGGGAGGTCGAGCTTCAGCGCGACCGTATCCCCTAGCTCGATCCGAGATGGCGTGTCGGTCTCACATCGGGAGGACATGACCCGTCGCGGTCCGGGCGAAGACCTCTGTTGATCCTCCGGACACTCCCGGGGCGCCACGGCCTCGCCCGCCGGGACGGGCCGATCCGCACCTTGCGGCACCGGCTCGGGCTGGGCTCCGGGAGCTATGTAGCCGGCCGGACGGCGGGGAGAGAGCCGCACGACCGGCCAGTCACCGCTTTTTTCGAGGGCCTGGAGGTCGGCCGCGATCGCGCGAATATCGTAGTTGAAGGACCGGGCGTAGGCATCCTTCGCCGCTCGGATCTCTCGCATCAAGCTATCCTCGGTCATCGTCGCAATTCCTGGAACCGGCCACCGCGAGAAAGCACATCACCGGTTTGTTCGGGCCAGAACTCCGATGCGTGTGAGGGCCTCAAACCGGCTCGCAGTCCGAGGCGATGACATGGCCGATGGCCTTGATGACGTCCCGGAGGGCGGTGTCATCAAGAATTCCGATCGGCCCATTCGAAAAATCGAGTTGTGATTTTTCGATGGATAACATGTTGTCGCATTGGGCCACGCAATCGACCGAGAAGCCAAACTTCCCCGCCCGGAATGGGACGCAGTTGGCCAGAGTGCTCCGGACGGCGAATCGGGCCGAAGTGCAGACGACCGCCAAGGCATACCGACCTCGGTTCAAATCTTCCCGAGAGACGATCACGACCGGGTGCGGCCCGGCACCCTCGAAGTCGGCGAAGTAAACTTCACCGGGTCGGATCACGACTCGTCATCCATCCGGCCGACCGCGTTGCGGAGCCCGGTCGCTCGGATGACCTTCTGCCGTCGTTCGTCCTCGAGCAGCTCTTGAACACGTTCGTACTCGACTTCGGTGACGAGCACATAGGTCGTCCTGGTTCGAGGATCAACCACGCGATGATGGCCCTGCCCGTCGGCATCGAGTGAGGATTGCTGCTGTGCCGTTAATTCGATAGGCATCGGGATGTTGACCTTTCGACACGCTGTTGATGAAGCGTCAAGAATCGCCTCGATTCGCCCTGCGTAGCCGATCTCGAAGCGGGATGTGCTTGGGTTTCTCATCTGTATTGCCTTGATGAGACAGGGCCGGTGCTTGTTTTGTACGCGATGGTCGATTGCAGACTCGAACATGATGAGATTGAGCACATTTCTCGCAAAAGTACCGGGAGCTTTTCTTCGCTCGGAATTGGTGACCATAAGGGCACCTCACCGACACCAAAAATGCCTCTGGCGGCTCGGCGGAGCGTCTAGAATCGCAGTACTTGGGCAAGCGAGCTTTCCTGCGAGCGCTCATGCGTCGACTCCGGGAGGTCTTCTGAAATCAGCCTCGATTTTCAACAAGCGATGATTCTTGGAATCGGCCTCCACATTCGACAAGCCCTGAAGGCTTATTTCGTGGGACGGGTCGCCTTCGACGCCCCGATCGCCCCTTCGGTCGGGCTCGACGCCGTCGCGTAGAGCTTGCGGGCGATCCGGCCGGCGCCGGCGGCGAGGCGGCCGGCCTCGGTGGCCAGGCGCATCGCGTGGGCCATCCGGAGGGGGTCGCGGGCCCCGGCGATCCCGGTGTTGAGGAGGACCCCGTCGCAGCCCAGCTCCATCGCGATGGCGACGTCGGAGGCGGTGCCGACGCCGGCGTCGACGATCACGGGGTAGTCGGGGTCGTCGGCCTTGAGGTCTTCGAGGATGATCCGGATGTTGTTGGGGTTGAGGACCCCCTGGCCCGAGCCGATCGGGCTGCCGGCGGGCATCACGCTGGCGGCCCCCGCGCTCTTCAAGCGGCGGGCCATGATCGGGTCGTCGCTGGTGTAGCAGAGGACGTGGAACCCTTCCTTGACCAGGATCTCGGTCGCCCGGAGGGTGGCCACGGGGTCGGGCAGGAGCGTCCGGGTGTCGGCCAGGACCTCGAGCTTGACCCAGTCGGCCCCCGGATTCTCCAGGCCGAGCAGCAGCTCGCGGCCAAGCCGGGCGGTCCGGAGGGCGTCGTCCTCGTTGAAGCAGCCGGCGGTGTTGGGCAGGATCGTGTACCGGCCCGGGTCGAGGAAGTCGATCAGGCTCCGCCCCTCGCGGTCGAACAGGCGCTCGCGGCGGACGGCGACGGTGACGACCTCGGTCCCGCTCGCCTCCAGGCAGTCGCGCATCAGCTCCAGGGTCGAATACTTGCCGGTGCCGACCAGGAGCCGGCTCCGGAACCGGTGCGGACCGATGGC